>PJEL010005552.1_pt1 | contig 10181 bp, 8 predicted proteins | sample 1853271 | NCBI WGS metagenome assembly PJEL01 (sample SAMN08108733, study PRJNA415343) | Invertebrate metagenome, whole genome shotgun sequencing project. | host: Globobulimina | place: Sweden: Gullmar Fjord | collected 2015-08 | reverse complement strand
CAGCTTCAGAGTGAGTTCATGCAAAGGGCCCTCGTAGACTATATGAAGGAAGCGACCAAGCTGACGGATATAGAGACGGAGGCAGGCGTTTCCGAAATCGAGGCTATGGACCGCGGGGTTCGGGAAGCCAACAAGCAGGCCCAGGCTAAGAAGGGATCTTGAGTCTCTCGCGCGCAGGCGGCAGGAAGGTGGAGTTGTCGTCATGAACGATCGGGATCCAGGGAAAGGAGCAGGGCTCCCCGATCAGCCTGAGGCGCTCGATCCTTTGCTCATCATTCGTGAGCAGTTCAATCGCGCACGCGCTCATCTGGGAGGCTTCAAGCGCGGCTTGATAGAGTTCTTCGAGGTGCCCAAGCGGTCCATCTCCGTGTGCTTTCCGGTGGAGATGGAGGACGGTTCGGTGCGGACCTTCCATGGTTACCGGGTGCTGCACAGCCGCGTCATGGGCCCGGGCAAGGGGGGAATTCGCTATCATCCGGAGGTGACGGTGCGCGAAGTGGCGGCGTTGGCCGCACTGATGACCTGGAAGTGCGCAATCGTGAAGGTCCCTTTTGGCGGCGCAAAGGGTGGTGTGGTCTGCGATCCCAAGGAACTGACGGAAACAGATCTGCGCCGGGTTACGCGCCGCTTCATTCACGAACTGGGCGATAATATCGGGCCGCATACCGACATTCCGGCGCCGGACCTCTACACCAATGAACAGACCATGGCCTGGATCTACGACACCTACGACATCCTCCACCCAGGCAGCAACAACCGCCCGGTGGTCACCGGCAAGCCGCTCGATCTCGGCGGCTCTGTGGGGCGCCGGGAGGCAACGGGTTTCGGTGCTCTGCTTGTAACCGAGCGTTTCCTCGAGGTCGCATCGCTTCCAGATTTCACAGGTCTGCGAGGCACGCGCGTCGCCATACAGGGATATGGGCAGGTCGGCATTGCGGCGGCGCAGGCCTTCCGCGACGCCGGCGCCCGAATCATCGCGCTCAGCGACTCGCAAGGCGCCATCCACAATGAGAGCGGCCTCGACCTCAATGCCGTGGAGGCTCACAAACGCGAGCACGGCACACTGGTCGGCCTGCCGGAGAGCCGGACCCTCACCAACGAAGACCTGCTGTGCATCGACTGCGATATTCTTATCCCGGCGGCCTTGGGCAACCAGATCCGACAGGACAATGCCGGCGGGATTCGGGCGAAGCTCGTGGTCGAGGCGGCCAATGCGCCGACGACGCCCGCCGCCGATGACATCCTCAGCACGCGCGGCATTGTCGTGCTGCCGGACATCCTGGTGAATGCCGGCGGCGTGACGGTCAGCTATTTCGAGTGGGTCCAGAACATCGAGAACGAGGAGTGGGATCTCGACGAGGTGAACCGCCGCCTGCGGGAGAGGCTGCGGCGCGGCGTCGATGCGGTCGTGGAGTGCTGGCGCGAGATCAAGGCCGGCGCAACCTTACCTTTGGAAGGGGCTGCGGAGCCTGCCGAGGTCCCGCCTTCGGCGCTGACCCAGACCCCGGATCTGCGCACCGCCGCGCTGGTGGTAGCGGTCCGGCGTGTGGCGCGGGCCACGCTCCAGCGCGGCATCTGGCCGTGATGGCGGCGTTTTCTACATTGCCATCGCGGGGTTAGCCGCCGGCCGCGGCTCCCGCTCGGGAATCTCGGTCATCGTCGCTTCTGTGAGCAGCAGGACGCTTGCCACCGAAACCGCATTCTCCAGGGCGATGCGCACCACCTTGGTTGGGTCGACGATGCCGGCCTGTACGAGGTCGATGTACTCTTTCTTGGCCGCATCGAAACCGATGTTGCCAGTGCTCTCCAGCATCTTGGCGATCACCACGCCGCCATCGACGGCCGAGTTCTCGGCTATTTGGCGGGCTGGTGTGCTCAGCGCACGGCGTAGAATCTCCAGGCCGGTCTTTTCGTCGCCTTCCGCCGCACTCTCCTCGGCCGAGATGGCTTCCATGCAGCGCAGCAGTGCCAAGCCGCCGCCGGGCACGATGCCCTCGGCGACCGCGGCCTTGGTGGCGCTAATGGCGTCGTCGAGTGCCTCCTTCTTGCTTTTCATTTCAGCCTCGGAAGGCGCTCCCACCTTGACCACAGCGACGCCGCCGGCCAGCTTGGCGAGGCGCTCCTCCAGTTTCTCGCGGTCGTAGTCGCTGGTTGTCTTGTCGATCTGTGCACGGATCTGGCTGATACGAGCGGCAATGCGCTCCTTGTCGCCGCGTCCTCCGACGATGGTCGTGTGCTCGCGGTCGATGACGACTCGGTCGGCGCGACCGAGTTCTTCCAGCTGCACGTTCTCCAGCTTGATGCCGATTTCCTCGGAAATCACCCGTCCGCCGGTCAGCACGGCGATGTCCTCCAGCATTGCCTTGCGCCGGTCGCCGAAGCCCGGCGCCTTGACCGCGGCGCTGTGCAGCATGCCGCGCAGGGTGTTGACGATCAGGGTGGCGAGCGCCTCGCCCTCGACATCTTCCGCAATGAAAAGGACCGGTCGGGCGTTCTTGGCCGCCTGTTCCAGCAGGGGGATCAGGTCCTTAAGTGCGCTTATCTTGCGGTCGCAGAGCAGGATATAGACATCCTCGTGGACCGCTTCCATCTTGTCGGCGTCGGTGACGAAATAGGGCGAAATGTAGCCACGGTCGAACTGCATGCCCTCGACCACCTCCAGTACCGTTTCGGTGGTCTTGGATTCCTCCACCGTGATGACGCCCTCGTCGCCGATCCGCTCCATGGCCTCTGCAACCAGTTCGCCGATCTCCGGGTCGTTGTGCGCGGAGATGGTCGCGACCTGCGCCTTCTCCGTACGGGAGCCGACGGGGCGGGACAGGCTGCGCAGCTTTTCGACGGCAACCTTCAAGCCGCGATCCAGGCCGCGTTTGATGTCAATGGCGCTGGCACCGGCCACGACGTTGCGTACCCCGTCGGCGAAGATGGCGTGGGCCAGGACAGTCGAGGTGCTGGTGCCGTCACCGACCGAATCACCGGTTCGCTCCGCCGCCTGGCGCAGCATCTGCGCGCCGAGGTTTTCCTCCGGGTTCTTGAGATCGAATTCCTTGGCGATGGTGACCCCGTCGTTGCAGACCAGGGGCGCGCCCCACTTCCTCTCGATGAGGACAGACTTCGACTTCGGCCCCAGGGTTACCCTGATGGCATCGGTCAGAGCAGCCGCGCCGCTCAGTACTTTCTCGCGGGCGGCAGAATGAAAAAGAACCCGTCTATGCGGCATCTCGCTTGAACTCCCGATCATGGAAAAGCCGGATGGCAACCGCCCATTCCGCGACATAAAGCTGATCTGCAGCCCTCCTCAGGCCGCTTCAGACTGTGCCGGCCCTATTTGACCGTGAGACAGCAGCAGTCAACGGCTTGGGCCACCTTGTGCGAAACGCTGCCGAGCAGCAGGCCACCGAGATCGCCGAGACCACGCCGGCCCGTCACGATCAAGTCGACGCCGCCATTCTTGACGGCCTGGGCGATCTGCTGCGTCGGGTCGCCGCTTTCCAGCAGTGTCGTACAATCCGTGGCGCCTTTGGCCCGTGCGCGCGTTTTGGCCTTAGCCAGAATCTCCCGGCCCACCGATGCAATGACGTCTTGCTCGGTGATCCTCATGTGCTCGATCTCCGCGTAGGACTCGAGCCCCTCCGGAACGCGGTCGCCGCCGGCACGGGTCAGGACATGGATCAAGGTCAGCTTGGCGCCGTAATGCGCTACCAGGTCGCTGGCGATATCGACGGCGCGTGCGGCGTGCTCCGAGCCGTCGACGGGTACGAGGACATGCTTGAACATAGTGCTGGTCTCCAGGTCGGAAGCTAGCCCCTTGAAAGCAGGGCCAGCTTCACGCTAGACCCGGTGAAACCCTCCGTTCCATGACCTGGATCAAGCATCCGGGTCAAGTCACGGTCGCGCCTCAAGGCTGCGGCGGCGCCGCCTTGAGGGCAAGCGCCTTAAGCTGCTCGGAGATGGTGACCGGATACGGCGCGGCCTGCTCCATTGCCGCCAGATCGGGCGGCAGCTTGGCAAGGCGCTCCAGGGTAGCGGCCCGCGCTTCGTCCAGCCCGGGCAGCGCGGCGATACAGCGGCCACCGCGCATCACCGGCTTGAGCAGCGCCGTTCCCTCTCGCCGATCGTCGATCAGCGTCAGCACGTCGCCGCGCGGCCGGCCGGCGGCGTCGAAGCTCCGGTAGACCTGCTTGCGGCCGGGCCAGGTCGCCTTGCCCTCGGAAAGCTTGCGCTTGGGGCGCCCGGCGTATTCCTGCAGCTTGTAGGCGCAGTCCAGCGCCGGGGCATCCTGCGATGTCGTCAGGCCGGTGCCGATGCCAAAGCCGTCAATCGGTGCCTGACTATCCCTCAGTCGCGCCAGTTCCCATTCGTCGAGCCCGCCGCTGGCGAAGATCTGCACCTCCGCCAAGCCGCCGGCATCGAGAATGGCGCGTACCTTGCGGGCATGGGCGCCGAGGTCGCCGCTGTCCAGCCGCACCCCGCGCAGGGTGATGCCTTCGGCCGTCAGGTCCGGCGCCAGAGCAACCAACTTCGCCGCCGCGGCCTCGGTATCGTAGGTGTCGAGCAGGAGGACCAGACTATCCGGCCTAGCGCGGGCGAAATGGCGAAAGGCCTCGACCTCGTCGTCGTGCGCCTGAATGAACGAATGCGCCATGGTCCCGCTGATCGGGATGCCGTAGCGGCGCCCGGCCTCGACCGTCGCCGTGCCGTCGAAACCGGCAAGATAGCTGGCCCGCGCCGCCAGCAGCCCTGCCTCCGCGCCGTGGGCGCGGCGCAGCCCGAAGTCGATCAGGCGCTTATCCCCTGCCGCCAGGCGCAGGCGCGCGGCCTTGCTGGCGATCACGGTCTGGAAGTGCATCAGGTTCATGAGGCGAGTCTCGACCAGCTGCCCTTGAGGTAGCGGCGCGCTCACCCGCAGCAGCGGTTCGTTCGGGAACAGGATTTCGCCTTCGGCCAGGGCATCGACGTCGCCGGTGAAGCGGAAGCGGCTGAGCCGGTCGAGAAAAGCCGGTGAGAAGCGGCCACTGTCCTGCAGCCAGGTAAGCTCCTCCTCGGTGAAAGCCGCCGCTTCAAGGAAAGCGACCACCTGTTCCAAGCCCGCCGCCACGAGGAAGTTGCGGGTTGCCGGCAGCTTGCGCACAAAGAGCTCGAAGACGGCGGTCTCCGTCATGCCGGCCTCTTCGTAGGCCTGCATCATGTTCAGCTGGTAGAGATCGGTCAGGAGCAGGCCGGGCGGAGTCATCATTTCGGCGCGGTGTTCCGCAGTATTGCCGCCACGCGCCTGATCTCCATTGTCCATCAGCTTCCCTCCGACTTCCTGCGGGGCCGGCGCTCAGCCGCACCGCGTAATGCCGCACTGCAGGATCTCTGCATGAAATGACGGCATAGCGATTGACCTGGGTCAAGGTGTGGCGCGACACCCGCGATAGGGTAGAATAGCGATTGTCCTTCGAGGCGAGTCCAGGGCGCTGTCTTGCCGCCCGATTTTTCGCCCAAACAAGAGAGGTGGCTCTATGCGGGATTTCCCAATCGTCGAGATCGGCATCCGTGAAGTTGCCACCTATAGCGAATTCGCCGACTTCGCCTACCGCCACATCGACCGCCGGGGCGGGCAGGGCGCGCAGCAGGCCTTCTTCTTCATCCATTCTTTCCTGGCGCACTGCAGCACCGTCGCGCGGCTGCTCTGGTCGCCGGAGCTTGCCGCCCACGCCCGCGGCCGTACCATAGCCCAGACCCTTGAACTGCCGGGCAACTACCACATTGACGACGACTCGGTCCGCGAAATGCTGGAGCACTACGACCGCCGCCTGGCACGCGGTCTGGCGGCCCGCGGCGAAGTCGGCAAGGTACTCGACTTCACGCTCGGTGACCGAGATGCCTTTGAGGAGGAGTTCTCCGTCTTCCTGCGCCACTACGATCTCTCGGTCGATACTCTGACTTTGATGGAGGAGGAACTCAATCTGCAGAAGCTTTGGACTGAAATCGACGATATCGGCGCGCGCGCCAAGCGCTGGTTGGAAGAGAATGCGGTGTTGGCGGAACGACCAGCATTTCCCAGCATCCCGCCGCTGCCGGGCGGCGAAGGCTAAAAGCCTGCGCGCTGCAGGCCCGCGCAGCAGAAACTCAACATTCGGGTCCGCCGCCGCAAATTAATGTGCGGCCGGATCCTTGACCTAAGATAATTCCGTGCCGCCGGGGTCTGTCAGTGCGACCCGACTTCACCTTCGGTGATTTGCAGCACTTGGCGCCCGAAAACCTTGATCTCGGCCTTCAGCTTGTCGATCTCGTCCGCCTGTGCGGCGACGACTTCGCTGAGGTCGTTCAGCGTCTTCTCGTTGTAAGCAACTTGCGCTTCGAGGTTTTCGAGCGCTTTGCCCTCGGTAGCGGTCATGGCGGTCTCCCTTCGATACTCGGTTTGTTGGTTGGGTCTGGGCAGGCATTGGCTTTCTTCCATTAGATGGAGATTAGCGGCGGATCATCAGCCTTTCATTGATCTATCTAAAGGCGCTGGCATTTGCGGCTTGGCAGGCTTTCGTCCCACGCCCGCCATATTGGGAGTGAGATCGACGTGGCAAACCCAGCATTGGCAAGGATCGTTAGATTGCTGAGGACTCTCGGTGATGCAGCTTGATGATGCTGCGCACCGTGCGCAGGACCTCTTCGGCCGGCAGCGGCGGCCGGCAGCGCACTTGGTTCCAGCACAACAACAGCTCGCTCACCACGTCCGGGTCGACCTCGTGCCACAGCAGGTGGCCGGCCAGTGAGGCAATGGTACTATTGCGCTGTCCCTCGTCGACCCCCTCGGCCACCAGATCGCGCCAGTAGCTGACAGGGTGGCCCTGGCGGCTGCCTCGCGCGGTCAGTTCCGCCGACAGGGTTGCCGGTAGCGGCGCCGGCTCGGCGGCCTGGGGGCTATGCCCCTCCGCCCAGGCGTAGTGCCGCCCGGAAGGATGCAGGGAGGGCGGCACTACGACGATACCGCCGTCGCCGCGCAGGTCCAGCCCGGGGCGCAGGCCGGTGCGGTTTCTGACCGTCCGGCCGGGATAACCGAAGTAAAGGTGACGCCCACCGCCGCCGGTCAGCGCTTCCACCGTGCTGGGGATCGGGCCGGTCTCGTCCTCGAGTAGTGCCAGAGAGGCTTCGCCGCCGTGGCGCGGGTCGATGTCGAGCACAACAATGCCGGAGACAGCACCGGTGACCACAGCGATGTTGGCATCTGGCCAGCGTTGAAACCAACTGCGAATCTCGTCGGGGTCGGCCCGGCGCTCCTGGAATTCCACCCAGGGAATCATTGGCTGTTTGCCGCCCGGCACCATGGGCACTACGGACCAGCCCGCCTTGGCGTAAGCCAAGGCAGCCTTCAGCATTTCCGTGGACTGTTCAGCCATTTGTGACCTCGGTTGACAGCTTTCAGCTTCCGTCGCCGGCTGCACCGCCGCCATGACCTAAGTCGTCTCTGCCCAGTCGCATCGTACCGACAGCAGCGCCCGACTGATCGGCCTCAACAGTGGCCAGGACTTAGGTCTCTGATCGATCTGCCCGGATCCTCCGGCCGAGCGCACGGGCGACAAAGCGAACTCGATCGGTCCAGGAAAGGCGGCCGAAATTCGTGTGGACGACACCTTTTGTAAAGTAGGTACGCTGACGATTATCGAGCCGGACTTCGATCACGACGGGGCCCTGGGATGAAGTTCTAACGGCCTCGTCGACACCATCTGCAATTTCACCGTCGTCGGCGATGGTGAGATGTTGAACCTGCAGGCTACGGCAGAGCGTACCAAGATCGAAGTCCGGCAGAGTACTGGCCGTGCGGTGTGCGAAGGCTATGTCCTGAAACTGCGCGATCTGCGTAAGCTCGTGATCCCTGAATACGAAGAGTGCGACGGGCACGCCAAGCTGAGCTGCAGTCATCAGCTCAAGGCCTGTCATCAGGAATGCACCATCACCCAGGAAGGCCACCACGTTCTTGTCGGGGTTCGCGAGACCCGCCCCGATGGCCGCCGGCAGCGCATAACCCATGCAGGAGAAATCCACCGGAGCGAGGAACGAGCGCGGGCGGTCAAGCTTCAGGCTTTCCATGACCATGAACAGACCGTTGCCACTGTCGGCCACATAGATGGCGTTGTGCCCAAAGCTCCGCTGAACCGCCTCGATCAGCCGGGTGCCGCAGACGCCGCTCTCGGCGCGCCAGGAGGCCCGCTCTTTGTCGACGCTTGCGTGGCCGCGCTTGATCATGGCGATCAGACCAGCGTCTTCCGCCCGTGCCGGCATGCGGGCCAGCAATGCTTGAACAAAGGTCGCCGCGTCCGATCGCACGACGATCTCGGCATCGTAGTTCTTGTTGAAGACGCCGGGATCGACATCCACATGGATGAGCGGGTTCGGGGGCTCGAGGCCGTAACTTCCCGTCCCGACTTCCGCGAAACGGCAGCCGATCGCAAGCGTGGCATCGCAAGTGCCGGCCAGAGATCGCGCAAACGGCGGCGCCGCCGGCCCAAAGCCGCACCAGAGCGCGAGCGGATGCGACTCCGGAAACACGCCCTTGCCTTGGATTGTGGTCGCAACCGGGGACTGCAACCGCTCTGCAAGGCTGATCAGATCGTCTCCCGCGTCCACTGCGCCCTGCCCAAGATAAAGCAGGGGACGACGGCAGCGGGCCAGCCGATCGACGACGGCCTCCAAGAGCTCGGGCGTCGCGGCTGGCGCGCTCACGGACGTGGAGGCAGCCTCGGGAGCCTGGACTTCGTGCCGGAACACCAAGAGATTGGCTGGAATCTCGACGATTACCGGCCCCTGAGGGGCTTCCCGCGCAATTCGGCAGGCTCGGCGCACCTCATTGTAGAGCGCGCCGCCCTCGGTGACGCGAATCTGGGCCTTGGTTACCGGTTGGGCGACCTTGATCTGCGGGATATCGTGGAGTTGAAAAGACTTGCCTGTGTCCGAACGTACCCCGCTGGACAGCACCAGAAGCGGGATCCCATCCATAAAGGCTTCGGCGATTCCAGATAGCGCCTGCGTCAAGCCGGCCCCAGGCACGAGATTGATGCAGCCCAAGCGTTTTGAACTTTGGGATACGCCATCGGCCATGAAGGAGGCGCTCTGTTCGTCGGTCACCAGAATTGGGCGGACCCGCTCGGACTGATCCAGCGCATCATAGAGCTCCAGATTCTGCGCTCCGGGGATGCCAAAAGCGAAGGGAATTTCCTCGTCCTCGAGGGCAGTGACAACCAACTCGGCACCCGACTTGTGAGTCATTCGCTCCAGTCCCAACTACCAGGAAGCACGCAGTTCTCTCTCCGCTATAGAGGTCTAGGGAAGCAACTCCTCTTGCTGCATCCAGCCGAAAGCATCCGTCACCATGGCACGAAGTGTGGGGCAGGCGTAGCCCAGCTCGCGTGCGGCCTTGTTCGACGCAATTCTTGGGTCGTTCAACATGAGGGCAATGCCTTCGGGTGTGAAGTCTGGTTCGCGTCCGCTGAGCCAGGCATGCCAAACCTTGACGCGTGCCGAAGCTTTCAAGAGCCAGGGCGGCAGGCTGCGGGAAGGTAGTGGCCGCCCGTCCAACTCACTGATGATTTCAAGCAGATCGCGGAACGTCGCCTCGACGCCCGGCAACAGATAGTTTTCGCCGCAGCGACCATTGTCGACCGCGCTGATGTGCGCCTGCGCCACCGCCGCGGCATGGCAGAAAGAACTTTGTGCGCGGGGGATGCCTGGAAGAGTGCCCTCATGCACCATCTTGATCATCCTTGCCCAGTTGCGGGAATCATACCGGCCCAGTAGATGGCCGGGATTGAGGATGACCGCGAACAGACCATCTCGCACGGCCGCTCTTACCTCTTCTTCCGCCAAGTACTTGGTTCGCACGTAGTTGATCCAAGATTGACCGCCCTCTTGACGCGTTTCCTCACTGATTGTTGCTTTGCCGGTCCCGAAGGTATTCCAGGTAGAGGTATGGATCAGTCGCTTCGCGCCCTTTGCCAAGGCCGCCCGTGCGACATTGCGCGTGCCCGCTACGTTGACCTCGGCCTGTAAAGGGTTATGACGCGACCAGACGGACGTCATGGCGGCGGTATGAAAGACCGCATCCATGTTCTCGGGCATTGCTTGCTCGATGGCGGCTGCGTCAGTGATGTCTCCCTGGACCACCTCCAGAGGAAATCGATCGAGATAGACCCTGGAGGAACTTG
>PJEL010005551.1_pt1 | contig 10182 bp, 7 predicted proteins | sample 1853271 | NCBI WGS metagenome assembly PJEL01 (sample SAMN08108733, study PRJNA415343) | Invertebrate metagenome, whole genome shotgun sequencing project. | host: Globobulimina | place: Sweden: Gullmar Fjord | collected 2015-08 | reverse complement strand
CCGCTACAACGCAGAACGTGGAGAGTACGGTGAAGGCGACATCGACGACCTCGTCGAACAGCGCCTCATTCTCGCCCGGAAATTCGAGCCGCACAGCTTTCATCGTCGCCGGCCTGACGGCACTGTCATCGAGGTGGTCGGCCGCCCGCTTCCCTCTGGCGGTTTTGTCTCCACCTACACGGACGTCACCGAAGCCACCCGCACGCGCGAAGACCTGGAAGAAAAAGAAAGAGAACTGACCCGCCACCTCGAGGACATCGACCAGGAGCGCGAAATGGTCGAACGCCAGGCGCAGAAGATGGTCGATATGGCCGAGGACCTGTCGGTACAGAACAAGGCCATCGAAAAAAGCCGCCAGCAAAGCGATTTTCAGGCAAATCATGACGAACTCACCGGGTTGCCCAATCGCCGCTTCTTCTCCGACCACCTGGAGCAGAGCCTCACGGCGGCCGAAGCCGGCGGCACGGCCAAGGCGCTGCTGTTCGTGGACCTCGACAACTTCAAGCCGGTCAACGACGAATTGGGTCATGACCGCGGCGATACGCTACTGCGAGACGTCGCGCTACGGCTCTGCGCAGCGGTCCGCGACAATGACTTCGTCGCCCGGATCGGCGGCGACGAGTTCGCGATCATTGCAAAGATGAAGCCCGAGAACGGGATCGATGGCGTGCGCGTGGTGGCCGATCGCATCCTGGAAGCTCTCAAAATCTCAGTGGGCGATGCCGAAACGCCGATCGCCATCGGCGCCAGCGTCGGGGTCGCCCTCTACCCTGCTGACGCGACCTGCCGGGAAGAGCTTCTCAAAAAAGCCGACCAGGCGATGTACGAAGCGAAAAACTCTGGGCGCAACCAGGTTCTCTTTGCCTGCGAAATTGACGAGACGTAACCCGGAGCAGCACCGCCACTCCGGAGGGAGTTAGCTCCGGCGACGAGGCACGGCGTTTCGGTCACGACCCCGCTGCATCCAATCCAACCACCAAGCCTTCCTTGATAACCGCCGGGTCGTAGGCCTTGCGGGCGAAAACCTCGCGCAGCAGGGGCTCGAAATGCTCCAGCGGCTTGGTCGGATAGTCATGATCGAAGGAAGACTGGTCCCAGCGCTCGCAAAAGGCCGCACAGCTGTCGAAACAGGGATGGTCTCTGAAACGGTCACGGGCGTTCCGATCCCAGCCATAGTGATGCGCGTAGTAGAGCATCTGGAAAATGCCGTGATGCTCTACCACCCAGGACACTTCCCAACGAACGAAGGGGCGTATAACCTCCGCAGAGAGGCGATCGTGGTTCTGCGGGGCCAAGCCATCGCCTACATCGTGCAGCAAGGCGCCGACGATCCAGTCGATATCGGCACCCTCCGCCTCGGCTCTCGTGGCTGCTTGCAAGCCGTGCTCCAGCCGCGTGATACGATACCCTTCCAGCGTCGCCTTACCCTGTCGGCGCAGCTCGTCAAGCACCCGCTCCGCCGTCATTGCGAGATAGGGCTTTTCCAGTTCGTGAAGCAGGGCATAGTCATCCTTGGTGCCGTCCTTCATCTGCGTGAAGGATACGGTTCTCATTTCCCCGCTCATGGTCTTACCTCCTGAATACCGCCTCTGGCGTAGGGTGCCGGCCTTCCGGGGCGCAGCAGTTACAACGTCGGCCCAATCCGGCGGCCCAGCGAACTTCTATTGCCTCCTGGGAAAGGCCACCGCTTTGGCATAACGCCCCGGCGTTACGCCATAGATCTTCTTGAAGTGCCGCGACAGCGCCGACTGGTCGTAGAAACCGACCGCTGCTGCCGTGTCCGCCAGGCTGTGTCCCTGCGCCAGAAGGTGCTTTGCCTCCTGCAAGCGCAACTGCGTAAGGTAAACATGGGGCGGCAGGCCCAGTTCTTTCTTGAAGCTGCGCACCAGATGAAAAGGACTCATCTCGGCCAGCTCTGCGAGGCTCCGCAGGGAAACCGGTTCCGCATAGTGCTCGCGCAAGAACTCGGCGACCCGCTTGGCGCGCGAAGACTCGTCGCCGAGGGGGCAGGCTTGCGGCTGTGCGCTGCCGTAGCGCCGGTAGAGCTCTGCCATGGCGGCAAGAAGACCGCTCTGCCTGCCGAGGATTGAGCCTTCAGCCTCGACCGCGGCGTGCAACCCTTGCAGCGCCGCGCTGAGCATCGGATCCTGCAGCTTGTTCTCTTGAAAGCAGGGCAAGGTCTCTGTCGGCATCTCCAGGTCCGCCGCAAGTCGGTCCAGCGCCTGGCCGTCCAGATAGAAGGCGCGATAGCGCCACCGCGCGCTGCGGCCCATACGCCCTGCGTGAGGTTCGCCGGGATTGAAAACCAGGGTCGACCCCTTTTCCGCGAGATCCCTGACCCCACGGCTGTCGTACTCGGCCCCACCCTCTTCGGTTACCGCGATGACCATCTCGTCATGCACATGGGGAGAGAATTCCTGCGTGGTGAAGTCGGCGCGCATCAGCACGACGCCGGGCAGCCCGGCGTCAGCCCAGAGTTGACAGCGATTTTCCGAAGTCTTGCTTGCCATGGTTCGCTCCCGCTTCCGCCCATGCTAAGCGGAAAGAAAGCCCCCGTCGACGCAGAGATTGTGGCCGAAGACAAAGCTGGCTTCCCCGGAGGCGATCCACAGAACCGCGGCGGCCACCTCCTCCGGCTGGCCGACCCGCTTAGCCGGCAGGCCTGCGGCCACCTTGGCCATATCGCCGACCCCGGCGGCCTGCATCATTGGCGTCTCCACCCGGCCCGGGGAGACCGCGTTGATACGAATGCCCTGGGGGGCGTACTCCATCGCCGCCGAGCGCGTCAGCGACAGCAGTGCTGCCTTGGAGGCACAGTAGAGCGCCAGGCCGGGGTTCGGGTTGCGCAGACCGCTGACCGAGCCGTTGTTGACGATGACCCCACCGCCGCCGGCCAGCATGATCCGGATCTCCGCCTGCATGGCGATGCAGACCGCGCGCAGGTTGGTATCGAAGACGCTGTCGTAGGTTGCCGCCATCTGCTCGTGGAACGGCGTCCGACGTTCCTGGAAGCCGGCATTGTTGAAGGCGACGTCGAGGCCGCCGAGAAGGGCGACGGCCGACTCCACCAAGCGGGTCGCCGCTTCCGGGTCGGTGACATCGGCCGCCAGGAAGGAAAGCTCCCCCGGCGCGTCCTGCGCCGCCGCCACGACCGCCGCACCACGATCCGTGTTGCGCCCTGAGATCACCACTTGAGCGCCCTGGCCGGCGAAGGCCAAGGCCGTGGCCCGGCCAATCCCGGAGGTGCCACCGGTAACCAGCACCCGCTTGCCGACAAAGCGATCGCCGGTCATGCCTGGGCTCCGAAGCCCGAAGACCTCGGCGATACGAGAGAGAGATAGGCGGCCATGGTGCTCCTTTCGGCGGCTGGCGGGGTCGAACACCCCTACAGCACACCAAAGAAACCATCGCGGGTCTTGGCGATTCTTGCGCCGCCGCCCGACCTACTCCGCGGCGGCGTAGGCCTCGATCTTCTCGACCCGGGCCGCGCAGAACTTGAACTCCGGAATCTTGCCGAAGGGATCGAGCTGCGGGTTGGTCAGCATGTTGGCCGCCGCTTCGTTGAAGCAGAAGGGAATGAAGACCATGCCCTCCGGCACATCACGGTCGGCCCGCACGGCAAGCGCGATCTCGCCGCGCCGGGTGCCGACCTTCACCATGTCGCCCGGCTCCAACCCCATGAGGCCGAGCTGGCGTGGGTTCAGGCTGGCGACCGCTTCCGGCTCCAGATTGTCGAGCACCGTGGCGCGTCGCGTCATAGAGCCGGTGTGCCAATGCTCCAGCATGCGCCCGGTCGTCAGCACCATTGGGTAGTCGTCGTCCGGCAACTCGGCGGGCGGCACCAGCCCGGCCGGAACGATCTTCGCGCGCCCGTCGGCGGTCGGGAAACCCTCGGCAAAGAGGATCTCGTTACCCGGCACGTCGGGCCCGTCGACCGGGTAGGTCACTGCGTCCTCGCGCACCAGACGATCCCAGGAAATGTTGTCCAGCGAGGGCATGATCTCCGTCATCTCGGTGAAGACGTCCTTGGGATGGCGGTAGCTCCAGTCGAGACCGAGGCGCTGGGCCAGTTCCTGGATCAACTCCCAGTCCTGGCGCACCTCGCCCGGCGGCGGCGCCACGGGGCGGGCCAACTGAACCTCGCGGTTGGTGTTGGTGAAGCTGCCCCACTTTTCGGCATGGGCCGAGGCCGGCAGCACCACGTCGGCATGCCAGGCGGTCTCCGTCAGGAAAATGTCCTGGACCACCAGGCATTCCAGCTTCGCCAGGGCCTCGCGGGCATGCCGCTGGTCCGGGTCCGACATGGCCGGGTTTTCACCCATGACGTACATGCCCTTGATCTGATCGGCGATGATCGCATCGATGATCTCGACCACGGTCAGGCCGCGCTTGGGATCGAGATTGGTGTCCCAGAAGCTTTCATAGTGCTCGCGCACTTCATCCAGCTCCACCGACTTGTAGTCCGGGTAGACCCAGGGGATAAGCCCGGCGTCCGAAGCGCCCTGAACGTTGTTCTGGCCGCGCAGCGGATGCAGTCCGGTGCCGGGACGGCCGATCTGGCCGGTGGTCATGGTCAGCGCGATGAGGCAGCGGGAATTGTCCGTGCCGTGGACGTGCTGGGAAATGCCCATACCCCAGAAAATGATCGAGCGCTCGGAGCGGGCATAGGTCCGTGCCACATCGCGGATGGTCGCCGCGTCGATACCGCAGACCTTCTCCATGGCCTCCGGCGAGAAGTCCTTCACCATCGTCTTGAGGTCTTCGAAGCCACTGGTGTGAGCCTGGATGTACTGCTCGTCGGTGAGGCCTTCCTCGATGATGGTGTGCAGCATGGCGTTCAGCAGCGCCACGTCCTGGCCCGGCTTGAACTGCAGGTGCTTGTAAGCGTAGCGGTTGATCTGCTGGCCGCGCGGGTCCATCAGGATGATCTTGGCGCCGCGCTTGGCCGCGTTCTTCAGGAAGGTGGCCGCGACCGGATGGTTCTGTTCCGGGCGCGCGCCGATGATGATCATGCAGTCGCTGTCCTTGGCCGCACCGAAAGGTGCGGTCACCGCGCCGGAGCCGATGCCCTCCATCAGCGCCGCCACCGAAGAGGCGTGGCAGAGTCGCGTGCAGTGATCCACGTTGTTGGTGTGGAAAGCCGTGCGGATCAGCTTCTGGAAGAGATAGGCTTCTTCGTTGGAGCCCTTGGCCGAGCCGAAACCGGCCATTCCCGCCGGGCCGTTCTCCGCGTAGACCTTCTTCAATCCACCGGCAGCCCTCTCCAAAGCTTCTTCCCAGGTCGCCTCGCGGAAATGGGTCAGAGGGTTCATCGGATCGACCTGATCGTCCCACTTCTTGGGGGCATCGTCACGCCGGATCAAGGGCTTGGTCAGGCGCTGCGGACTGTAGATGTAGTTCCAACCGAAGCGGCCCTTGACGCAGAGCCGGTTCTCGTTGGCCGGACCATTGCGCCCATCGATGTAGAGGATCTTGTCGTCCTTCACATGCACCGTGGTCTGGCAGCCGACGCCGCAGTAGGGACAGAGGGTGTCGACCGTGCGGTCGGCGAATTCGACGCGTGTGCCCTTCTCGTCCAGCAGGTTGGCTTCCATCAGGGCACCGGTCGGGCAGGCCTGGACGCATTCGCCACAGGCCACGCAGGTCGACTCGCCCATGGGGTCGTCGAAATCGAAGATGACCTTGGAGCCGTGGCCGCGATAGGCCATGCCGATGACGTCGTTGACCTGGACCTCACGACAGGCCCGTACACAGAGATTGCAGTTGATGCAGGCATCCAGGTTGACCGACATCGCCGTGTGGCTGACGTCCGGAGACCAGGTCTCACGCTGCGGAAAGCGGCTCTCGGTGACACCGATGTCCGAGGCCCAGTTCCAGAACTTGCTGTTTGGATCGTGCGAAGTCTCACGCTCGGGCTGGTCGGAGACCAGCAGCTCGAAGACCATGGCGCGCGCCTTTTCGGCGCGCTCGCTGGCGGACTTCACCACCATGCCTTCGCGCGGCTCGCGGATGCAGGAGGCGGCCAGCACGCGCTCGCCTTCGATCTCCACCATGCAGGCGCGGCAGTTGCCGTCGCTGCGGTAACCGGGTTCCGGCGAATGGCAGAGGTGGGGAATCTTCGTCCCGTAGCGTGCCGCGGCCTCCCAGATGCTCTCGCCCGGCAGCGCCTCGATGTCGTGCCCGTCGAGAGTGAAGCAGGTGACTTCCTGTTTCGGCAGTGCGGTCATTTCAGCTCCTCCGGGAAGTGCTTGAGGATAGACGACAGAGGATTGGGTGCCGCCTGACCGAGACCGCAGATCGAAGCGTCGCGCATGACTTGCGACAGCTCTTCAAGCAGCGGCACGTCCCAGGATTTTTCGCTCATCAGCTTCACCGCCTTTTCGGTGCCGTTGCGGCAGGGCGTACACTGTCCGCAGGACTCATCCTCGAAGAAGCGCATGAGATTCAGCGCCGCCGCCTTGACGTCGTCTTTGTCCGAAAGGATCACCACGGCATGGGATCCGACGAAGCAACCGAACTTGTCGAGAGCGCCGAACTCCAGCGGCAGGTCGCCCATGTCGGCCGGCAGGATACCGCCCGAAGCGCCGCCCGGCAGATAGGCGCGGAAGCTATGCCCCTCGGCCATGCCGTCACAGAATTCCTCGATCAGCTCCTTCACCGTGACGCCGGCCGGAGCCAGTTTCACGCCCGGCGACTTCACGCGGCCCGATACGGAATAGGAACGCAGCCCCTTGCCGCCGTTGCGGCCTTCGGAAGCGAACCACTCGGCACCCTTCTCGACAATGTCGCGCACCCAGAACACCGTCTCGACGTTCTGGTTCAGGGTCGGACGGCCGAAGAGACCGACTTCGGCGATGTAGGGCGGGCGGTGACGCGGCAAGCCGCGCTTGCCCTCGATGGATTCCAGCATCGCCGACTCTTCGCCGCAGATATAGGCCCCGGCGCCACGCCGCATTTCCAGCGGGCAGTGCTCGGTAAGGCCGGCGGCCTCCAGCTTGGCGATCTCCTGCGCCAGGATCTCGCGCACCGCCGGATACTCGTCGCGGATATAGATGTAGCAGCGCTCGCAGCCCACCGCCCAGGCGGCGATCAGCGCGCCTTCGAGGAAGCGGTGAGGATCCAGCTCAAGATAGTGGCGGTCCTTGAAAGTGCCGGGCTCGCCTTCGTCGCCATTGATGGTCATCAGGCGCGGGCCGGCGAAACTGCGCACGATCTCCCACTTCTTGCCGGTCGGGAAGCCGGCGCCGCCGAGACCGCGCAGACCCGAATGGGACAACGCCTCGACCAGCTCTTCGGGCTTACGCTCGCCGGCCAGGCAGGCGCGCAGCAGCTTGTAGCCGCCCTCGGCCTGATAGGCGTCGAAATCGGCGTAGTCCGGGATCACCGCATGATGGTCACCGCCGACCGCCGCAGCCAGGCTTTCGACAGAGGCGTTGTCGACATGAAGATGCCCGACTTCCGCAACCGGCGCCGTCGCGCAGCGTCCCATGCAGGGCGCGGGCACGACCCGAACCTGATCGCCCACTTCCTTCGGCAGGGCCTTCAGGATGTCCTGAGCCCCCATCATCTCGCAGGTGATGGAATCGCAGACCCGTATCGTCAGCGGCGGCGGCGGCGTCTCGCCGTCCAGTACGATATCGAAGTGCGCATAGAAAGACGCCACCTCGTAGACCGCCGACATGGGCAGATTCATCTCCTCCGACAGCGCGCGGAGATGCCTTGCGGCAAGATGGCCGTAGTTGTCCTGAATCAAGTGCAGATGCTCAATCAGCAGATCGGAGCGCCGGGGCCTGTCGCCCAGCAGCGCCTGAACTTCCGCGAGAGCATCCGAGTCAAGCTGCCGGCCCTTGGGTGTCTTAAGGGCCTTGCGACGGCCGGAGCCCGGATGTATCTGCCGCTCAAACGGGCGCGGCGTTCCCTCTGGCATAGATTATTCTCCGATCCTGAGACGTCCCTGTTCGGGCCGTTCTTTTATTCCCTACTTCGCCGAACCCGTCCTTGGACGTTACCCGGCAAGCGTTACGAGTTTTGTACCTCTGCCGGCTGCCAAAACTTGGCCGTTACCGACTCTTTCTTCGTTTTTTGCGCGAAGGCCCCTCAGGCACGCGCAGCCTGGCGAACCACCAGTCCGATTTCAGCCGCCGAGGGCGCGATGGTGACGCCCGCCGCCCGCAAGGCCTCGATCTTGGCAGCAGCATCGCCTTGACCGAAAACATTGACGGTGCCGGCATGGCCCATGCGCCGTTCCGTCGGCGCGTTGAGACCTGCGACGTAGGCGACGACCGGCTTGGGCGGCTTGTTGTCGCGCAGAAAGGCCGCGGCTTCTTCCTCGTCGCTGCCGCCGATCTCGCCCAAGAGGACGACGCACTCCGTCCCCGGATCCTCGAAAAACAGCTTCAGGCAGTCGACGAAACCCATGCCGTGAACCGGGTCGCCGCCGATGCCGATGGAAGTCGACTGGCCCAGGCGCTGGCTGGAGATCTGTTCGATCACCTCCGAGGTGAGCGAAGCCGAGCGCGACGCAATGCCGACCTTCCCCGGGCGCTCCAGATGCGCCGGCATGACCCCGATCTTGCAGCGCCCCGGGTTCATGATGCCTTGCGAGTTGGGTCCGATGAGACGCGTTGACGAGCCTTCCAGGCGGCGTTTCACCCGGACCATGTCGAGCACCGGGATACGCTCCGTCACACAGACCAGAAGCGGGATTCCGGCATCGATGGACTCGATGATGGCGTCGGCAGCGTTGGTCGGCGGCACAAAGACCGCCGAGGCATCCGCGCCGGTCGCTTCCCTGGCCTCCGCCACGGTGTCGAAGACCGGTAGGCCCAGGTGGCCGCGACCGCCCTTGCCCGGCACGACGCCGCCCACGACCTTGGTGCCGTAGGCGATGGCCCGCTCCATGTGATAGGTCGCCTGCGCGCCGGTAAAGCCCTGGCAGATCACCTTGGTGTCGCTGTCTATGAGAATGGCCATTACGCCACCTTCCTGCCGGCCGCTTCGACCACCTTGGCCGCTGCTTGACCGAGCGTCTGGGCGAAGGTCACCGGGATGCCCTGCGACATGAGAATCTTACGCGCCATTTCGCCGTTAGTACCGGCGGCCCGGACAATAAGCGGGACGCGCAGTCCCTCCTCCTTGCAGGCGCTGGCAATGCCTTCGGCCACGGTGTCGCAGCGCAGGATTCCGCCGCCGTAAATGTTCACCAGAATGGCTCTTACTTCGGGATTGCGAAGCAGCAGCTTGAAACCGTGCGTCACCTGGGCCCGCGTCGCTTCCGGCCGCATGTCCATGAAGTCCGCCGGCTCGCCGCCCTGGTCCTTCAGCAGGTCGACCGTGGCCAGCGCCAAGCCGGCACCGTTGACCATCACCCCGATGTTGCCGTTGAGGTGGACGTAGTTGAGATTGTAGTGGCGCGCCTCCAGCTCGGCCGGATCGACCTCGTCCTCGTCGCGCAACTCGGCCAGGTCGGCGTGGCGGAACTGGGCGTTGTCGTCGAGCACCATCTTCACATCGAGGGCGACCAAACGTCCCTCGGCGGTGACCGCCAGAGGGTTGATTTCGATCAGGCTGGCGTCGAATTCGTGAAAGGCCTTGTTGAGCGCCTTCATAAGGGCAACGGCATCCTCGGCGGTTGCCCCTTGCAGCCCCAACTTTCCGGCCAAGTCCAGAGCCTCTGGGCCCTGGATACCCTGATCCGGGTCGATCACCAGGGAGAGCATTTTGTCCGGCTCTTCCGCCAGCCGTGCCTCGATGTCGTTGCCGCCCTCGCGCGCGGCGATCATGGCGACCCGTCCGGCGGTGCGATCGACCAGAAAAGCGATGTAGATTTCCCGGTCGTAGCTGACCGCCTGCTCCACATAGACCGAGCGCACCAGCTTGCCCTTGGCGCCGGTCTGCGGCGTCACCAGCCGGTGGCCGAGCAGCGCTGTGGCCGCTTCCGCCACCGCCGCCGGCGACTCACAAAGCTGCACACCGCCGGCATCCTGGCGAAGCCCGGCATGGATCTGCGCCTTCACCACCCAGCGCGCGCCGCCGATCGCCTGGGCAGCCTCGGAAGCTTCCTCCGCACTGCGGGCAAGCTTGCCGGCTGGACTGTTCACGCCGTGGCGCCGCAACAGCTCTTTGGCTTGGTATTCGTGAAGGTTCATGGATCCGCCCGCCTCATCATCCTATTCAACAAAA
>PJEL010005550.1_pt1 | contig 10183 bp, 10 predicted proteins | sample 1853271 | NCBI WGS metagenome assembly PJEL01 (sample SAMN08108733, study PRJNA415343) | Invertebrate metagenome, whole genome shotgun sequencing project. | host: Globobulimina | place: Sweden: Gullmar Fjord | collected 2015-08 | reverse complement strand
TTTTCAGGCCAAAGGCGGCGCTTATATGAAACTACAAATGTTTGGGACCGTAGGGCGGGCCACCGTGCCCGCCGAAACTGGTCGGCACGGTGGCCGACCCTACGACAGCACCAGACCAAAGTTTCTATTTCGATTTGACTGGACGCTTGCGGCCAGCGGCGGCGCTCGTATGAAAACTACACGAGTAAATCAGCGAACCGCAGCCTGCGACGAGCCCTTCGGTTGTGAGCTCAGAGTCGAATGACTCAGGCCGATTGGACTATCGAATACCAAATCTCAGAATCTCTGAACAGTATAACCGAATCTGAGTGATTTCTATTTACGGGCGGGGATAAACCCCGCCGCTAATTTTTAGGATGAGCTTCGTGTGTAGGGGCGGGGTTTATCCCCGCCCGCAAGGGCTTGAACGTTGAAACCATTGTTGAGCCGAGGTTCGCAGTCCGCCATATGCAAGGGATTTTAATCGTCCTCGTCGTCGTACTCGTCCTCGTCCTCGAAAGCGCGTCAACGGCCTCGAGGACGACGACGAGTACGAGCACGAGTACGAACCGAATAGCGAGCTAGATCAGCATTCCGCAGCTCGTTACCTGATCCGCCTTCGGCGGAACACCTGACACCTTCTGCCTCCCATCACTCCAAAACTCCATCACTCCAAAACTCCATCACTCTAGCTCTGTAATTATTGGAACAACACCGCTACGACCCTGTCCTGGCCATCACCACGGGCGCCGGACGGGTGAGCCGCGGCAGGACCTCGTCCCGGGGGCCGAACATCTCGACAACGCCGTCACGCAGGAAAAGAATCTTATCCACCTGTGACACCATGCTGGGGTGATTGACGGGGACAGGTACATTATGAAAAAAAGTTTGACACCTAATTTCATATTCGATTGCGGCGTCTAATCTCGGCTCGAAACCACGGTAGCGTTCCTCCCACCATAGATTGCCTGTTGCTGCTGCCATGCGTGCAGACATGGTCAGCACCTCGTCAGGGTGAATGATGGTGCCGCGGAGTTGCACGATTTTCCCATGGTACTCCCTTTCTGTTTTGATATCCAATTTTGATTAGATAATCGTCAAAAAAGCCACCACCCGTTGCGAGCCCGGTTGACACTAACGTCGTTGCGGCTTTCTATTGCCCTCCTGCCGCAAATCTTGTTTTGACGTAAATACAACGGCTTATAACAACATATAATCTTCGGCAGCATGCGGCATACAAATTGCGAAAATGGGGTTGGAAGGATATGTTTTCGATCGGGAATGAAGCCTTTTTAATTGACATTTCTCGGATGAATGTATTCTGCCGATATTAAAATCGGGCAGGATCCAACAAATAATCGATATTCAATCGGCAATAGATAAGTAAAAACATGGCCAACGTACTGATCATCGATGACGACAAAAACGTATGTAATCTGATGAACAGTCTGGTAATAGACATGGCGCATAATGCCTCGTGTGCGCGTTCTCTCGAGGAGGGGTATCAAAAAGCCTACTCCGAAGAATTCGATCTGGTATTTCTCGATGTCTGGATGCCTGATGGGAACGGAGTGGATATACTACCGAAGATACAGGAAACCCGGTCTTTACCCCAAGTCGTCATTATGACGGGCAACGGCGATCCCGACGGGGCCGAACTTGCAATTAAAAGCGGTGCCTGGGATTACATTGAAAAGCCATTTACAAATGAAAAGATAGCTCTGTCCCTGACGTGTGCCCTCCAATACCGGGTAGAAAAACTACGCGAAAAGCAGGCGGTGTCTCTAGATCGGGGAGAAATTATCGGCGATAGCCCCCAGATGAGAAACTGCCTCGACCTCCTGGCCAAGGGCGCAAACAGCCACCTAAGTGTTCTCATCACCGGTGAAACCGGTACCGGCAAAGAACTTTTCGCCCAGGCTATCCATAACAACAGTTCACGCCGGCATAAAAATTTTGTGGTGGTCGACTGCGCCGCCCTGCCGGAAACGCTAGTGGAAAGTACGCTTTTCGGGCATGAAAAAGGGGCCTTTACCGGCGCCGACCGAGCTCAGGAAGGCTTGATCAAACAGGCTGACGGGGGGACACTGTTTCTCGACGAGGTGGGTGAACTCCCCCTGTCTGTTCAGAGAGCTTTTCTCCGGGTGCTGCAGGAACACCGGTTTCGTCCCGTGGGTGGAAAAAAAGAAACCAAGAGTGATTTCAGGGTAGTCTCGGCGACCAATCTAAGCCTTGATCAGGCGGCAAAAGCCGGCAAGTTTCGCCGGGACCTTTTATTTCGCCTTCGATCGCTAGTCATCGAATTACCGGTTTTGGCGGAACGAACCGGTGATATCAAAAAGCTGATGATACACCATTTGGCCAAGCTTTGCGATCGTTACGGCCTGGGTAAGAAGGAGTTTTCGCCTGAATTCTTTGAGGCATTTGCTTCCTACAGCTGGCCGGGTAATGTGCGCGAATTGGTCGGCGTGCTAGAAAGTATCATTGCTACGGCCGGCAAAGCTCCCGTGCTTTTTGCCAAGCACCTGCCAACCCATGTTCGGGTTGAAGTCGCCCGGGCTTCCATCGCCAAGAAAGGTCATTCTAAATTGGTGCCGGAAGGAGATTCGAGCGCTGCTACTATTCATAAACTGAAGGACTACCGGCAAGCCGCTGTCGCAAAAGCGGAAACACAGTATTTAAACAACCTGATGCTGGTTACCCAGGGCAGCATTCGGCAAGCCTGCCGCATCTCCGGCTTGTCGCGACCGCGTTTGTACGCCCTCATGAAAATCCACCATATTTCCAGGCCCGCTGAAGTCAATATTCAATAGTCATCAGTCAATTCCGACCGAGCCGTTATCAAATGTCTCTTCCCGTAAGAATCCGTATTGTTTTACAAGACAAACCTTAATATTCCCCGGTATTTCCTATCCTTCATTTCTGTTGCGCAATGAGTTAACCTGTCGATATTGAGCCATATATCCATCAATCTCATTTTCCGGCATGATTTGTGCTCTACAAGTTAAATGACGGCGGCCCTGACTCCCAGGTCATCGGGCGGCATGAAGACAGCCGATTACACCGAGCGCACCTGTATCATCATGGTGGAAATATCCGACAGCCGGCAAAAGAAGCTGACAGGTATTATCGTAGATTCTGTCTCAGAGGTAATGAATATCAAGAAAGAAAACATCGAGCCCACGCCGGAGTTTGGAGGAGACCTGAATATGGAATTTATTCTGGGAATCGCAAAGATGGAGGGTCTGATGAAAATCCTGCTCAATATTGATCGTGCACTGAACACTGATGAAATAGCAGTGCTGAGCGAGAATAATCCCAATGACGTCATAATAAATTGAAAGATAGGGAAAATATGCCTGGTAATTAAAATTTAAAGGGAGGGATGGACGATGAAAAACATGAAACTTGGAACGAAAATAATCAGCATCATTCTCTTACTGATCGTTTTGATGGTCGTGTCAACTTCGTATGGCATCATGAAGATGAGCTCTATCGGCGAGGAAATTGAAGTCATTGCCGAACATGATATCCCCCTTACCGAAATGGTGGTGTCAATCACTGAAAACCAATTGGAACAATCTATCTGGCTTGAACGGGCCCTGCGCTTCGGTGGTGTGCAGGTTGCCGATGAAAAGGCAAGTGAGGGGCTGCATCATTCGGAGATGGAGTTCAACGAACATTCGGCCAATGTCGATGGTCTTATCGCAGAGGCGGAGGAGCTTGCCGAGCATATCATAGCCGATGGTCACAGTGCTGAAGAAGTCGCGGAGTTTCAACATGTTGGCGTGCTCTTGGAAAAGATAGAAAAGGAACATACTGATTTTGAGCACCACGTCCATAATGCATTTGCCCTGATCGATGAAGGCAAACTCCATGAGGCCGAGGAACTGGCGGAAAAAATTGAAGAGGAAGAGGATCAGCTCAATGCGGAACTCGCGGTTTTGCTGAAAGAACTTGAGGAATTAACCAGCCAAGCAACCGTTGCCGCCGAGCACCATGAACAATCAGCCCTGAAAGGGATGATTATTCTTGCCGGACTGAGCACGGTTGTCGGTTTGACCTTGGGGATTGTTCTTACCCGTAACATCACCGGATCCATCGGTTTTATTATTAAAGGGTTAACCTGCGGTGCCGAGCAGGTTGCAGCTGCTTCCGGTCAGGTTTCATCCACCAGCCAAACCCTGGCTGGCGGTGCCTCTCAACAGGCGGCAAGCCTGGAAGAGACATCCTCCTCCATCGAGGAAATGGTCAGTATGATCAGGCAGAATGCCGACAACGCCGGTCAGGCTGATAATCTGATGAAGAATGCTAACAGTGTCATCAAACGGGCCAATGAGTCCATGGAGAAGATGACTGATTCCATGCGGGAAATTTCTACTGCCAGTGAAGAAACCTCAAAAATTATTAAAACCATCGACGAGATCGCTTTTCAGACAAATTTGCTGGCCTTAAACGCCGCCGTTGAAGCAGCCAGGGCCGGTGAGGCTGGAGCAGGTTTTGCCGTAGTGGCTGATGAAGTGAGAAGTTTGGCTTTGCGTGCCACTGAAGCAGCCAAGAGTACAGCCGAATTGATCGAAGGTACGGTTGTCAAGGTCAAAGAGGGGGAACAACTGGTAGCCAGCACAAGTGATGCATTCAGGGAAGGAGCCGAAAGTACCCTGAAGGTGTCAACGCTGGTGGACGAAATTTCCGCAGCCTCTAATGAACAGGCGTTGGGTATCGAGCAAATCAACCAGGCCGTTACCGAGATGGATATGGTCACCCAGCAGAACGCAGCGGCTGCTGAAGAATCCGCCTCCGCATCTGAGGAGCTCAGTGCCCAGGCCGAAGAGATGCTGGGCATTGTTGCTGAGTTGAGCAAGATTGTTAATACAAATGATTTGAACAACGCAGAAAAAGCTGAAATTCGGGCAAAAGAGCCTGAGTTTACAGGTAGCTCGGTTGGCCAAAGACTTTCTGCCGCCTTTCAGCCGAAAAGAATGATCCCGGAAAGAATAAAATCCTCCAATGAAACTGATTTTGAAAACTTCTAACTCGGATGTGAAGTCTTTCATGCAGATGCGACTTCTTTCCCGGCTTGCCCGGTTGTTAAGAAGTCGCATTGTTTCAGAACGAGGATATTTACATTTGATATTGAAAGAGGTTGCAGTCTTTTTGAACTACAAGAAGGCTGAATAAACAAGAGTATGATGATAAAAAAAATCTTTTTAGCATCCTGACGGAGAATCAAATAAGATAAAAAAAGTCCACAACAACCCTCTTCATTTTTGCTCTTATCAAATAATCACCGGAGGCTTTTGGCTGAAATTACCTCCGGTGAAAAATCACACAGAGAGTGTGTTTAGTGGCGAATTAACTATCAAAAGGAAAAATTAGTGACATCTTTGTTCTTTTGAGACATCCTCGCATTTTGGACAATTTTTTTTGTCACTTTCTGTTAGCGCAGCATAAACTTCCCGTCCGCATTTACCACAGACAACGTGTTCTCCTTCTTTTGGTATAAAATCATGGAGAAAGTCGTCTTGTAGCAATTCTTGGCGGCATTCCGGACATTGTAAACTCGGCATGATATCCTCCTTCATGGTTTATTTTTTTGTCGTGATCATAAATATCAGTTTTTACTGTTAAGGAACACCAAGGATAGTCAGTGTATATTTGCCTCCTATGTTAATAGTTACCATTGTGGGGGTATTGTCAATGCAACTCGATAAGGGATGTTTTTCTCAAAGTGGAATCGTATTATTTTATATTTTGTTTCTTCTTATGTGGTAGGTTGGGTGATTTGCATAATAGAAGGCGTCTAGCTGATAAAGGGATCATGTTTTAACCGGCATGCATCGCTGGTAACGGCTTTTGCTGAAGTCCGCCTGGCCCTAGCCTCAATGCTTCGATTGGCAAAGCACGCCGTAAGGTACGGGCTCCGGCAGCAGCAAACAAATTTGAGCTGAAAATGAATGCGCATATCCAGCTCTAGAGGAAGAGGAAATAATGAGTAGAGCAAAAGAATTACAGTCGCGTAGTGAATCTAAATGTGAATTGTGCGGCGTTACTGAGAGTTTGGCTGTCTATGAAGTACCGCCTCGTTTAAATGGCAGTGCCGATGACTGCGTACTTATTTGTAAAACGTGTCGTGAACAAATTGAAAATACGGAAAAAGTGGATGTTCATCACTGGCGGTGTCTTAACGATAGCATGTGGAGCCAAATACCAGCGGTGCAGGTCATGGTATGGCGTATGCTTACACTGCTGAGCTCTGAAGGGTGGCCGCAGGACTTGCTCGATATGCTCTTTTTAAATGAAGACACTTTGGCCTGGGCGCAAGCAACGGTTGAGGGGAAGAGTGATGAAGATGCCGTCAAACATATCGACAGTAACGGAGCCGTGCTTGAGGCCGGAGATACTATAACGCTCATTAAGGATTTAAATGTAAAAGGGGGGGATTTTACGGCTAAACGTGGCACTGTTGTACGTAGAATTTCCCTGGTTGTAGATAATTCTGAGCATATTGAGGGTCGTGTAAATGGTCAACAAATTGTAATCCTGACGAAGTTTGTCAAGAAAGGGAACTGAAATCTAGGAGCTGCCTGTGCCATTGGCTTGCCGTTTCACCTGGCGCGAAGAATTGGCTGAGGTGTCTGCCGGTGAAGAATACATTTCCATCCTCCTGGCCTCTTCGTTTAAAAGATCCAATAACGAATCAACATTTACCCATCCGGCAGCATCCAAAACGGTTTTTATTTTATCCTGCTGGTCTTTAGGGATCGTACCTGTAGACCATTTTTTAATACTGTCTCGATGCGGTAAAAGAAGGTTGACATAGAGTTTTAAACGGATTTTTTTCTGATCAGCCGAACCGCTAAACAGTTTATTAAAGGGCGGTTTGTCCACCTTCATCAGGCTGCCGAGCGAGAAGAGGGCGCCTTCAAGTTGGCAGCTGTTTTGGCAGAGTTCCTTGTTGGTTTTGCACTCATCGTCATTGCGATTTTTAATGGGATTAGAAAACTGCACTTCTGCCAGCTTGGCGTATTGAAAGTTGGCTTTTCGCAAATCAACATTGTTGAAGGAGGCCTTGGTAAGGATGCAACGTGAAAAAGTTGCTCCATAGAGGTCGGAGTTATCAAATTTTGCTCGAACCAAGGTACTGTCAGTGAAATCCGCCCGGTATAAATTGACATTGTCAAACCAGCAATCAAAAAAATTGTAGTTGTTGAATTGTTTATAGCGTAAATTGACCTGGTTGTCGGTGCCGATAATTTCCACATGGGAAATATCAATTTGATTATTTTTTATAATGTTTTGAATGGTGGAATTAGCAACTACATAGAGATTCGAGTAGATTGCAAGCTCTGTCTGCAGGTCTTGGTATTCCTGAGAATCTGTGGAGGGAGGGTACATACTTTGAGTTTGGATGCTGTTGTACCGTTTTTGCGTCTGTAGTAATTTGTTTTTTTTCTGCTCATAATGGTTCCTGATATTTAATAGATAGATCAGGGCATCTTCTCTATATACCTCAAGGGAGGCGATTTCCATCTTAAGCAGTTCTTTGTTGATGGGCTTTTTCTCATGGGTGGTCAAAATTGTCTGGAAAATTTCTTTAACTTGGTTGAGGCGGGCAATCTCCTGGTTTGACTCTGCAATTTCGGCAGATTGTTTTTGTTTTGCTTCTTCAATTAACTTTGCACTCTCGCGTTGTTGGTTGGCGATGATATAGGCACTTTCAATTTGCTTATCGTTGATGAGAACGGTCGCCAGCATAGTGAACAAGGCAATGGCAAGAGGGGTGAGCACCATTTTCCAGAAGTCGTATTTGCTATCCCTCTTTTCTTTCTCTTTGATCTCCTTTTCCTGCTCATCTGCTTTTTTTATCAGGGCCTGCAGGTCTGTTTTGTCAATTTTTTGTTCGAATTCATTGCTCATGGGTTCTGTGGCCTAGACTGAATAGTTTATTCGGCAGTCATCTGCAAAGCTGATGGCAACACCATGGGGTGTATTACGTACCACCGTGCCGTAAACGGAAACCAGTATCTTGTCGGTTCCAAAGATTTTGCGTTTGAAGGGCAGATTTATACTTAAATCTACTTTGGTTCCTACGGGAACGTCAACAGAGGTCACAACATATGCACCGCCCCCGCTGATATTTGTGGTTAACAGCATGGCGGATAGAGAGTGGATGGCGGTTTTGTCTACTGAAAGAAAGGCGGGGATCTGCATGGGAACCCGCTCGTCACGCCGTTTTTCGTGCCATGAAATTTCCATGCTTTCACCCTTATATAGAGAAGAGACAAATAGATAGTAGAAAATAGAGCAGGGAAGATTATCTGATTTTATGCTATTGCAGACTGATAGGCAGAGTCAAGTGTTTTTTTTATGCCCTGTAAATGCATGAGAGGGTGATGGCACATACTTTTGGCCTTGTTTTATTTCGGCTGAAAAAGTCGGATTAGGGGGTGTAAAGTCATTGAAATTGATGTAGCGTCTTTTCTGTAAGAAGACAGAAGTTTCGAGTTTCGAGTTTCGAGTTTCGTGTTTTTTATACCGACTTGGCAGCTATGCTTGGAAAAATATTTATTTTTTATCGACATCGATAGCTGATCACAATTGTCCGAAAGTGTCAAACATGAAATTTAGCTTAAAAAGCCATACGACCAAACAACAACGTGTTAATAAAAATGAGTTGTTACGATAGGTTAACCATCCAAAAAAAATATTTTGCTGTTTAACACGAAACCCGGAAGCCGAAACTTCAAACTGTAGTTAAGAAGAGATAGGCAACCTATAGTGTTGATGTGGAAAAAAGGAGAATGGAAATGAGAAATAATATTTTAAGTTGTTGGTTTTCGGTTTGCTGTTTTTTGCTGTTTGTTATCCAAACTGCTCATGCCGAAACCAGCCTGGTGAAGATTACCGATTATGTTTATTCGTATGTTGATGTGAAGGAAGCTTCAGCTGCCAACAGTTTTGGGGCCAATGCCGGCATCATCATCGGCAAGAAAGGGATCGCCGTAATCGATACCCTGGTGTCGGCCAAGGAGGCCAAACGGTTTCTGCAGGATATCAGAAAAATTTCAAACAAGCCGATCCTGTACGTAATCAACACCCACTATCATTTGGATCACAGTTTTGGTAATGGGGTGTTTACCAAGCTTGGGGCTGCTGTTATCGCCCATGAAAATTGCAGAGATGAAATGCGGATGAAGGCTGCCGACGGGCTTGCCAACTCCAAAAATTATGGCTTGACCTCTGAAGATATGGCAGGGACCGAAATTGATTACCCGGACATTACCTTTACTGACCGGATGCGGTTGGAGCTGGGCGGGGTGGAGGTTGATTGTATGTATGTCGCTCCGTCGCACTCAAAGGGGAGCATTTTGGTTCATGTACCTGCCGAAAAAGTGGTATTCGCCGGAGATATCCTCTTTACTGATTTTCATCCCTATATGGCAGATGGCGATATCAAGGGATGGCGGCAGACCCTTGATTTTCTGGCTGCACTTGACGCCGACAAAATTATTCCCGGACACGGGCCGTTATCGGACAAAAAAGATGTGTCTGATATGAAATCCTATATCACCGCCTTTGACAAGAAGGCCAATGAGCTTGCCGCCGGGCCGGGTGAGCTTGAAGATGTCGTAATTGAAATGAAAAAATTTCTCCCTGCAAAAACTCGTGGAGACTGGATCATCGGCGCAAATATACAGGGCAAATACCTCAAGAAAACAGACTAATCAACATTGCTCAGCCGGTAGTGGAGAAAAAATTACGGCGTACGATAATAGGTCATTTGATCTCCGTGGCACATGCTGCAGGTGTTATTCTTGTCAACTGTTCCTGCGCCCCCTGCGATGAATGGAATTTGCGCGCCGATGCTCTCTTCTGCATTTTTGAGATCAGGATCAAGCACACCGGCAGCATTAATGTACCGCAGGTTGATCATGGGAACCTTATCCGTCGTGCCCGGGGGGCTGGCCAATTCACCATGCCTGGTCATCGCCGGGTTTGGCTTTTCTGAAATGGCAAACACGTAATGACCTATAATGACAACTTTAGATTTTATCACTCTGGATAATTCTGACCAGAATCACTTGACATAACTGTCATTTGCTTGACATAATTTTAATGGAACTTTCACCTCAGATGATCACAATTCTGGTTTATTTCTTTGCCTTTAAAAAACCCATCTTTTTCAGGACCAACACTCCAA
>PJEL010005549.1_pt1 | contig 10183 bp, 6 predicted proteins | sample 1853271 | NCBI WGS metagenome assembly PJEL01 (sample SAMN08108733, study PRJNA415343) | Invertebrate metagenome, whole genome shotgun sequencing project. | host: Globobulimina | place: Sweden: Gullmar Fjord | collected 2015-08 | reverse complement strand
CTTTGGACCTTGCGCCCTTGCGCCCTTGCGTTGTCTTCTGGATTGTGGCGTTCGTGCGTTGAGTTTCTTCCCGATGTATCCCTGTCGCACCGCTAACCAAGTACTTGGTCAATATCGACTTCGTCGATTTGTTCAGGTTTAAGGTGTTCCTCGGCGTAAACGCGATAGACTCCTGATTTCAGGAATAGGGCGAAGGCATCTGGGCAGAGATGACCCGATGTGGTCATCGATCGCATGATCCAGATGGCTTTGGAAAGAGATTTTGGAATCATGTAGGGCCGGTCGGCTGCGGTGAGCGCTTCGAATATATCGGCGATTGCCATGATGCGTTCGGGGATTGAGAGATCATCGTTTCCGAGCCGGCAGGGGTAACCTGTACCATCAAGTTTCTCATGGTGGGTGCCGGCCCACTGGGGAACCCGCATCAGTTCACGCGGGAAGGGCAGTCTCTTGAGCATTCGTAGTGTCTGAATGATGTGCTCGTTGATTTTGAAACGTTCCTCCTCGGTGAGGGTGCCTCGTGCGATTTTGAGGTTGTAGAGTTCGCCGCGGTTGTACAGGTGCTGCGGTACGTCCATCTTGAACCCATGAGGCTGGTCTCCGAATGGATGTTGGCCTTCTTCGCGCGGTACGATGTGCTCTGGTTTGTCGGTGAGTAGATTCTCAATGACTGGAAGTCCTTCAGCTGGGCGTTGGCCGCGGAGCAGCTCTTCGCCGTGTGAGAGACCGAGGCCGTCGTCAAAGTTCCGCGACCAGGTTTGTAAACTTATCTGCTCGATTCTGGCGATATCATCATCTGACAGGGGATCGTCGCCGCGATTGCAGCGCGCGAGGAACTCAAAATCGTCGCGAAGTTTGTTGTGTTTTTCGTGCAAGCGACGACTGATATCTGGGCCGGCACCTCCTTGTTGAGCAGACTTCAACGATTCGATCTCGGCGTCCCGCCACAAGACTTCGAATCTGGTTCTGATCTCGTGGATTCGATTCCCCAAGGTTTCGAGCTTGGTGGCTTTGTCGACGACGTACTCCGGGGTGGTGACTTTGCCACAATCGTGCAACCAGCTTGCGAGGTGAAGCTCGTACCACTCGTCCTCCGATAGATGAAAGCTTTCAAAGGGCCCTTGCGCCTGCTCATCGGCGGCTTTGGCTAACAATCGGGCGATCTCGGGAACTCGTTGGCAGTGGCCGTGTGTATAAGGTGATTTAGCATCGATCGCGCCGGCTAAGATGTGAATGAAGGATTCGAGCAGGTCTTTATGTGCTTTGAGCAGCCGCCGGTTGTCGAGGGCGACCGCTGCATCCGAACAGAGTGCTTCGATATACGGGATGGTTTCGTCGGTGAACGGCCTGAGAAGACCCTTCGCGGTGCGGGCGTTGACCAGCTGAAGCACACCGATCACTTCGCCCTCGTGGGTTTGCAGGGGTACAGAGAGTATGGCGCGCACTGGGGCGCCTTCACGATCGAAGTGGCGATTCACAATATTGAGAGTCGATCGAGTATCCCCTGCAAGTTTGTCGTCATTGAGATTATCGACCCGTATTACAGATCCTTGGTTGAGTGTGCGCGATTCGATCGCTTCAAGCTCAGCTTCGATCGGAACCACATCGAACGGGGGCTTGTCGTGATTCTTGCCGCCAAAGAATTCGTCAACCGCCGCGTTTTGCAGAATCGAAACCTCGAGTCCTTGCCAGTCGGGCGTTCGCAATAGCACCGCGCCTGCATCAGCGCGGCATACCGAGCGCGCTTCTTCGAGGATCATCTCGAGTAGACGGTCACGGCTTTTTTCGGCCGAGAGGGCGTGGGATATTGCAAGAAACTGTTGGATCGACCCTTTCATACCCTCCATGGTTGCAGCGAGATTATCAACCTCTTGAATTCGGGAATGCAGGGTAATCGGTGTATCGAATCGCAATTCACGGATATTTTCGGCTTCGGTTGCCAGAATTCTCAGTGATCCCGAGATGTGGCGGGAAACAAAAAGAGCGATGAAGATGGTCACGACCAACATCAGCAGCGAGATCAGGAGGCTCTGATTGCGAGTGCGGATCGCATCGCCGAGCAGTTCATCCCGGGGAAGGAGCGTGATCAGCTTAATCGATCCACCAGCTCGTATCGGTAAGGATGTTGTCCACGCCCACCAGGTACTACCACCGACCTCGAGTTCATGTTTCCCGTCTTCGAAAGAACCGTCGAATTTCTCCGAAAGGCGGTGGTAAACAGGGTCTGAGAGTTGCGAAAGAAGGGGAAGTTCGACTGTGCCGGATTGATCGTTCACCTGGGGCGCGAACTCGGGATCCGAAGATGCGACAATGCGGCCCGTTCGACCGAGCAGCACGAGGCGGCTTGAAGGGGTCACAGAATGTTTGGCCAGACCGGCCGAAAGGTCGGCAAGACAAAGATCGACCCCCACAACGCCATCACCGTTCGCAAGCTTCCGGGCGACTGTTACTCCAATCTCTCGGGTCGTGAAGAAGACGTAGGGACTGATGGCGATCTGCTTTTCTTCTTGGATTGCCATGCGGTACCAGTTGCGCTCTCGCGGGTCGAAACCGCTGTAATCCACCTGTCTGTGTTCAACCAGTTGGTCGCCGGAATCAAAAAAATCCAGTTCTTCCCGAACTTCGCCGCCCTCGGATCTCAGGATGGTCTGGAGGGCGATCTGCGCTTCGGGCGGGGCCTGAAGGGTGACGCGAACTTCTTCACGGCCGAGTAGCGAACGTACGAGTGAGAAACTGCCGTCTTCGTAGCCGATCGAAACTGAAGAGATCTCTTGACGCATCCGCAGAGCTTCTGCGAGCAAACGCATCTCTTTCCGGCGTTCACCGGCTGAGAGTTCGGTAGACAGTTGCATTCGTGAGGCCAGATCAACCAGGTTCTGAGCGGGCCCGTAGAGTTCGGCAACACTGGTACCAAGATGAGCTGCAATACGCCCAAGCTGTTTTTCGGCGTCGATAAACGCCGTAGAGCGCGCCCTGGAATAATTGAAGGCAATCAGAGCGATGCCAAATGAGACGAGTAGCATCGTAAAAACCGCCGACATCGTCAAGTGAAGCGGATAGCTGGAATGTCGTCTTGAAGAATCGATCACCGTGTCTCCTTTGAGGTAGGCCCAGAAATAACTTCACATTTTCTAAAGGCATCTATATTACATCTTCGGCCTGCGCTCAGTCGCGAAACTCTCACTCGCCGTGTCAGGAAACTAAATGACTCGGGCTGGCCACCATCACCCCACTACTGTATCCGTACGCCTCGTCAACCGGGGCGATGAGCCATGATTTTTCGGGTTTGAGTTCTTTGATGAGTTGGTGGAATCCCCGTGAAGGTTTTGGTGATTTTGAAAGTTTGAATTCGAACACCTGGATCTGGCACAAGTGTTGCGAGTCGCTAACTCGTGAATTACGCATGGCTTTGATCCTGGTTGTCGAGGACGAGCACCTTCTTCGCTGGTCGATAGTGCGGCGTTTTGAAAACCTCGGGCATACAGTGCACTCCGCTTCAAGCGTTGCTCAGGCGGAAGCGATGCTGGCGAAGGCGAAGCCAGAGTTTGTTGTGCTCGATCTAAGATTGCCGGATGGCCATGGTTTGGATTTTTTGGAACGTAGCCAAAGGGAACTTTGCGGCGTGCCGGTGCTCGTGATGAGTGCGGTCCTCGATCCGGGCGAGGAGGCCCGTGCAGTCGCGCTGGGCGTCTGCGGTGTCATGACAAAACCAGTCAGCCACAATGATCTGGTTCGGATTTTCTCCCTGCACGCTAACCCTATTCCACCAAAACCTACGGATGGTGGGCAATAATCCGCAATTCGATTCTTGAATAGGGTAAAAATTCCCAATCCAGAAATCCGAGGCGACTTATGGCATCAAGATGGGAGTTCATATTACTAACTCAAGTTGCCATGGCGCGAATTTTGCATTGGCTACTACGGATCCTCACCTAGGGTGAAGGGCAAGAAAACAAAGCGAGGTTGGTGCATGAGAATAAAATCCCCGCTAATGGTCATCGTTAGCCTGATGGCGGTCTTCATAGCAACATCGGCTCCGGCCCAACAGTGGAACGGATCCCTTGGGATTGGTTATGCCTGGTTGAATACCAGTGGTAATGAAGACTCGTTCCGGACCCAGAATTGGGGTCAGGATGGCTTCATGCTCGAGGAACTTGATCTGCGCTTTGATCCCGAAGACGGTGGCACACGATTTCAGATGTCGGCCTGGGGCTTCGGCGATGCTGAAACTTCCGAAGGTTTTGACCTCGGACTCAGTTTTGGGTCGGGCTTTCAAATCGACTTGAAATATTCACAAGCGAATTCCTTTTTCGCGCTTGATGGTGCGAATCTCTCGAACCGCCATGACGAATGGGACCTGACGCGTTGGTATGGCGGACTCACCTGGACTGGCTGGGAGAACTGGACTCTTGCTCTCGAGCTGAGGAACGTCAATCGTGACGGCCTCGTCTACCGCGATCATTATGGGATGAATGAGTTCTACCCCGTAGGTATTCAGCTTGATGAAGAGATGAACGAGATCAACTTCCGGGTAGAGAATCGCTCGACGCCCGTACGCCTGGTTTTTGAGCAGTCTTTTGCGCGATATGAACGATCGAATCGCCCATTCGCTCATGGTTCCGAAGCGACGAACAATCCGGATGATCCCGATCTGCAAGTTGCCGTAGGCAGCGATACCGTTGATACCCAGGATGTACCGACCTCACGATTAGCGGCGTCATGGAATGAAGGCCGGTGGGAAGGCATCGCGACGCTTCTCTATTCGAAAGCCGATCTTGAGGCCAACGGCACAATCTTTGAAACCTACGATATTGGCGGCGGCGCAATCGGCAGGTTGAGCTATATCGACGAGCTCGTCGGTTCGACTGAGATGGATAGCTTTGCCGGCGCCCTACGTCTTGGATTCAGGATGGCGACGAACTGGACCCTTCGTCTCGATGGAAATTACCGGGATGCCTCAGCCGATGCCAATTTACTCGGCAGGCGCCTCTTGCATACCGTCAATCCGGCGGGCCAAGAGTTTGATCTTGAGGGCGGAATCGACGAGAACGGACTCTACGATTTTTCTGATAGTGATCTTCGCCTGACAATCGACTGGCAGCGCAATAGCTTCGGCGCCTGGGTTGGCGCTTCGGTCGCCGCGCGTGATGTCGAATGGCGCCGCACCACAGATGCCGAAACCGTTGATGTCAACCGTGATTCGAATGGTATTGTCGCCGGTATTTCGTGGTCACCATCAAAAAAATTCAACGCCTCGGCCGAGTACGAGAACGACACCTTCGAGCGTTATGTTTTCCGTACCGATCCAGAAAAGGTCGACCGGCTGACCCTGCGCCTGACCTCGCGTCTCGATCATGGATGGCACCTTGGATTCCACTTGCGCCAAGAACAAGGCACAAATCCCTCAGACATCGCCGGACTTGATCGTGATTCGGGCGCGTACGGCGCATCTCTTGGTTGGACCTCCGATACCGGAGCGCACTCGTTTGGGCTGAGCATCGACAAGATCGATTTGACAAGCTTGACCGATATCATCCTGCCGAATTCCCAAGCCGCAACCTCGGTATACGACCTCGACATGCTGAATTTCTTGATTTACGGACAGATGAGTCATAAACGATGTCATCTCAACGCCCATGTCTCTTATACCGAAGATGACGGCGAAACATGGCCCGTTGACGCCCTCAATGTTGGAGCACGATTCATGATCGACGGCCCAGCCGAAACCCAGTTCGGCGTCTTTGTACAGTACTGGGACTATAACGAGGAACAAACAGATCTTAATGATTACGACGCAACTCGATATGGATTGTCGATTCGATGGAGGTTCAGCCGATGACCCGCCTCATCTTGACTGCTGCTCTTTTAGTGAACTTTCTGCCGGTGCTCGCTGTTGACGCCGCAGAACCGATGGACACCTGTTTTATGTGCCACGAAGATATCGAAAGCTCCTTCGCGCTCTCGGATCATGCCCGCGCGATGTCGCGCGCTAACCAAGCTCTTGTCGAGACCTCCTGTGCAGTCTGCCATCAAACCACTGACGAACATTTCGACGATCAGGCCGAAGGCAGTGTCACCCGGCAACCCGCCGACGAAGCATGCTTGACCTGTCACAAAGACCGGCACAGCACCCTTGCACTGATGACGCCTGCACATGTGCGAAATGGAGTTTCGTGCATCGACTGCCATGATATGGATCATTATTTCGAAAGCCCGGACGTCAAGACCCCGGAAGTCGGACAGACGGAAAAATCAAGTATCGCAAGCGCTTGTGTGGCGTGCCACCAAAGCGAAGCTGCCGCATTCCGAATGCCATATGCGCATCGGGAACTCGGTAAACCTTTTGAGTGTACGACCTGCCACACCGCCCATGGTGAAGGCCGAAAAGGGCGTTTGATCATGATTGAGCGCGGCGGATCGTGTATCGGTTGCCATGTTGAGAAACATCAGCCCTACGTTTTCCCACATCCGCCTGCGAATCGTGCTGGCTGTGTCAGCTGTCATCAACCCCACGGCTCACCGAATCCTCGCCAACTGACCCGCCATAACCCGATGATGCTCTGTCTCGAATGTCACGTCGATGTGCCTTCGTTTCATGATGTTTCATCAGCCCGCTATCGAAATTGCACACAATGCCATTCGGCAATTCACGGATCCAACCGGGATTCGAAACTTTTTGAGGAATAAGGAGATTCCAATGCGACGTATGTTAATTCTCTCCGCGATAGCAATCATTGCTGTGACTGGTTCGGTTTCAGCAGATGACCTACGCTCATCCAACGGACTGAGACAGTCTGGCGTTAATGCCAGTGCAGCTGATCCAGATGAACTGGTTGGAATTTTGCTGAATAATTTCCCGCAAAAATCCCTTGAAGACGGCACCTACGTTGGTTCCGAATACTGTATTTCATGCCACCAGGGATATTCCGCATTCCGCGATACCCTGCATCGCATGAAAACCCGTGCCGTCACCGAAGATACGATTGTCAACGACTACAACCAGAATGGTGTCAATGACTTCGTTGAGGGTTTGGATTTTAATACAATCTCCTCAAAATTTGATGCCTACAAGCCGAATGCTCCGATCCTGGGTACCGACGGCGCCAACTACACCCTCACCATCGGTGAGAGCACTGGAAACCTCGTTGCTGTTCAAGGTGGCGCAGGCTGGAAGCAACGTTTTGTCGTTCGTATGCCGGTCATGGGTACGCCGAACGGTATTACCAGCGGAAACTACATCTCGCCGGTACAGTACAACCTCAAGACACATGGATACGTCGTATATCACGGTTCCGACTGGTATGACGCCAACAACGAGCCCAAATTCAGCCCGGCAACCCATGCTTCTGAATTCGCCGCCAACAACAGCAGATCGTACTCAAAAGGTTGCATCGGCTGTCATTCAACTGGAATCAAGTCAGTTAATGTTGATGGCAACGGCGAATACATGGCTGACCTCTACCCGGCTTCCCTCACCTTGCCTGATGATCCCACCTATTGGGATTTTGACCATGACGGAAACAAAGACCTGACCAACGTCGGCTGCGAAAGCTGCCACGGTCCTGGTTCGAAGCACGTACTCGCAGGCGGTTCGCCCAGCATGATCGTCAATCCCGCAAATCTCGACACGATCGAAGCCAACTGGGTTTGTGCGCAGTGTCATATTCGTCCCAAGTCCGTGCCTGATAGCTTGCATGGATATCCTTACAACGAGACCGAAGGCAAACAGTGGATTCCAGGCTCGGGCGACGACTTCATGGCCTACTGGACCGACAAATCAGGGCGCTGGCCTGACGGTGTGCACGCCAAACAGCATCACCAACAATGGGATGATCTCGAAGAGAGCGGTAAGCCGGCATTTGCATTCCACGAAGTTCGTTGTTCCGAGTGCCATGATCCCCACAAAAACACCAGCAACAAGCATCAGATCCGCGATTCGATCACCGATGATGGAACTGTGATTGCAACTTCGAACGACAACAATACCTTGTGCCTCGCGTGCCATGCTACCCATGGTGCTTTTGAAGAGATCACCACCGAGATGGTGGCAGACTACGATAACAACGTTACCGAAATCGGCGAAATCGTCAGTGCTCATAGCCATCATCCTTATGCGCCTGAGCGTTCGATGGGTCTGTCGCGTTGCTCGAAGTGCCACATGCCGAAGGTTGCAAAATCTGCGGTTAACTACGATATCCACTCGCATACATTCGAGCCGATCGCACCTGAAAAAACTCTGATGTATCAAGATGATGGTGGCATGCCGAATAACTGCGCCGCCAGCTGCCACGCGACCAAGGTCAACTCCTTTGGTCTTGGCATTGCTGCTGATATCGGTGTGTGGAACGATGATTTCGCCGTCGATACCGCAACCAAACTGATGGAGTACTTCGGACCTGGTGGCATGTGGTGGGATACCAATGAGCCCAAGTCCATGACCGGCAAGATCATCGACCGGGCAGAAGCTCCTGGCGTATACCAGTTGCCTGAAGACTTCGACCCCGAAGACTAATTCATCCTTTCGCCAACCAACACGGGGACCTTCGGGTCCCCGTTTTTTTGTGCGCTAACCGGCCCCGGCACGGCCGTTCGCGGCTCACGGCCTGGCGATCTTCACGGCAGGCCCTCGAAAAGCAAGCTTTTCTCTCGCCTGCCGCTTGATCGCTTCGTCCTGGCGGACCAGGACGAACCGGGGCCTCGTCGCGGAGGGTTGGTGCCGCCACCCCTTTACGTTATATCGTCACGATTCCGGATCTCCCGCCGCGCTTTCTCCGAAAATTGCATGCAGAGCGGCCAGGAGGCCAGCTCCTTTGCAATTTTCGAAAAAATCACAGCGGGAGACCCAATCTCGTGACGATGGCTTCGCCGGGAGGCGGCCGGTGGCGGTCTCCACGCAGCGGCCCGAGCCGCTGCCCCGGAGTTCAACCCGACGTTCTCACAAATGTCCTGCTGCGGACCGCGATACGCCGCACCCAGCCGTGCTTTCCTAGATTTGCCCTCCGCGACGTAGGGAAGACTACGACTTGTCGTTCAAATCGAGAAAATCCCAGCTGGGCACGACGTCTCACGCTCCTCGCGACGAACATTTGTGAGAACGTCGGGTTTGGGCGGGGATTCATCGTAAGACCCACGATGCGGCACCTCCTGCGACCCGCGCCGGGCCACATGAGGTGCCACCTCGCGGCCCTTTCGACGAATCCGCCCGCAACTCGGAGCCGAAGGCGGAGAGACACAAGCCGCGAAGCGGTGCCAGTGAACTCGGGGTCAACCTTGTTGGTAGGGGACTCGGAGTCTGGCTCGCGTCTCGCAAGCTCGACTCTCGCGTTCGGATTCGGAGGCTTGCTTCTCGCGGACTCGAATCTCGCGATTGTTTCGGAATTCGGCTCGATTGCTCGCGGACTCGAATCTCGCGTTCATATCAAGAGCGCGATGGAATCTATTCTTGGAGCGCGGATCTCCAGGTCCGCATAGAGCCGTAGGCGACTCCCCGCTGCAAATCTGAAGCTCGTCGATTGGCCTAGTGGTACCCACAATTACCTCTCGGCTTTCTCGATAAATCCGGCTGCAACTCGAGCTCGACGATCCACCCCACCATGTCATCTCGACTGAGCGCAGCGAACGGAGAAATCCCCCAACGAGCTTCTACTCGATCACGGATGGTGAGCCCCACGATTCACCTGGGCCCGAAGCGCTACTGTCTTGGCCCACGTAGGGCGGGTGTGCCGGGTTTCATCATTCTGCGGATGAAGCGCGATGGGTTCTTGCCGACGCGTTGGGTCCGCTGAATGTGATACCGGGCTCCCTTCGGGAAGCGCGCTCAACAAGGCGAGCGCCGTGCAGAAAAACGGAACAACAACCCGCTTCAATACGCGAGCGTTTCTTCAGCTCTTTCTCCCGCAAATCTTCGCACTCCAGACTTTGCCGGCGACTTCGCTGAGATAGTGGTCCAGGAGATCCGGCGTAACGCCGAGTGCAGCGAGGTCGCTGCCGACCATAGCCCGGATCTGGGATTCGTCGTAGACCAATCGTTCGGTGACTTCGATTTCGCTCAAGCCTGCTGTTCGAAGACCTTCGAGATATTGTTTCTCTGAAATAGCGCCGCCGATGCAGGCGGAGTACGCTGCGGCGCGGCGTTTGAGTTCTTCGGGAAGGTCTTCGGCGACGATATCGGAAACCGAAAAGT
>PJEL010005548.1_pt1 | contig 10183 bp, 10 predicted proteins | sample 1853271 | NCBI WGS metagenome assembly PJEL01 (sample SAMN08108733, study PRJNA415343) | Invertebrate metagenome, whole genome shotgun sequencing project. | host: Globobulimina | place: Sweden: Gullmar Fjord | collected 2015-08 | reverse complement strand
TCCGAGTCAGTTTCTGAAGGACATCCAGATAAAATTGCCGATCAAATTTCTGATGCGGTATTAGATGCCATTATTGCTAAAGACAAGCATGCCCGTGTAGCCTGTGAAACTATGGTAAAAACTGGTGTTGCGATTATTTCTGGTGAAGTATCGACCAACGCTTGGGTAGATTTAGAAAAGTTAACCCGTAATGTTATCAGTGAAATTGGTTATACCTCTTCTGATGTAGGCTTTGATGGCGAAACTTGTGGCATCATGAACTTAATTGGCCAACAGTCTCCTGAAATTGCTCAAGGTGTTGACCGTAGCAAACCTGAAGAGCAAGGCGCTGGTGACCAAGGTTTGATGTTTGGTTATGCGACTAATGAAACGCCAACATTAATGCCTGCACCGCTTTATTATTCACACCGTTTAGTTGAACGCCAAGCTGAAGCTCGTAAATCAGGTGTTTTACCTTGGTTACGTCCAGATGCTAAGTCACAAGTGACTTTTATCTATGAAGATAACAAGCCTGTAGCAATTGATACGGTTGTACTTTCTACTCAGCATAACCCTGACATCAAGCAAGAAGATTTAGTTAATGCAGTAATGGAAAACATCATCAAGCATGTATTGCCTGCTGAGTTATTAACAAGTGAAACTAAATATCACATCAACCCAACAGGTCGCTTTGTTATTGGTGGCCCAGTAGGTGATTGTGGTTTAACAGGTCGTAAGATTATTGTTGATACCTATGGCGGCATGGCTCGTCATGGTGGTGGTGCTTTCTCTGGTAAAGATCCATCTAAAGTAGATCGCAGTGCCGCTTATGCTGGTCGCTATGTTGCTAAAAACATTGTTGCAGCGGGCCTTGCTGATCGTTGTGAAATACAAATATCTTATGCTATAGGTGTTGCTGAGCCAACGTCAATTTCTATTGATACTTTCGGTACTGGTAAAGTATCTGAAGAAAAACTAGTTGAGCTAGTTCGTGAGCATTTTGACTTACGTCCATACGGCATTACTAAGATGTTAGATTTATTACATCCTATGTATCAGCAAACAGCTGCTTATGGTCACTTTGGTCGTGAACCATATGAAATGACTGTTGGTGATGATACTTTCACAGCCTTTAGCTGGGAAAAAACAGACAAAGCAGATAGCTTACGTAAATCTGCAGGTATCTAAATTTAGTTAGTGCTCAGATATCTATATTTAAGTTACACCTTGTAGCTAATAAAAAAGCCGCAATACCTAAAGGGTATAGCGGCTTTTTTGTAGATGTTTTATCGTCAGAGGCTAGTTAGCAGCGTCTAATTTTTTACGTAAGCTTTGGCCCCAATCATTGAATAACTCTTTAGCGCTTTGTGCACGAGCCATTTCAGTATTCGGTTGGTAATCATCACCAATAGCGACCGTACCTTCAAAGATATGAATCAAGCTTCTTGATTTACCATCACGTAGGTGAACTGACAAATGAAACTCACCAGAGCCTTTTGTTCTTGCGTCTTTATCTTCTTTTAATGCGTATGGCATAAAGCTGATAATTTCAACATCAACAATTAGTACACCCTTACCTTCTTTTTCAACAATCTCATAACGACCATTGTTTTCAGTTAAACCTTTGGCTACCGCTTTCTTAAAACGCTCTTTTAAGTGAGTACGGTTACCTTCTTTCACTTTCCAGTGAAAGCTATCTTTCTCAATCCATGGTGGTGAAATAATTTTTGTATGAGAAAGGTCTAAGTCTTGAATATAAACTTTATTGTAACCACTTAATGAAATTATTGGGCTAGCAAAGTTTTTATCTACTGAGATAACATTGTTGCCAGCAATTGCTGACTGTCCTGCTAAGCCTAAAGAAAGTACACCCGCCGCAAGCGTGGTAAGTATAATTTTTTTCATTGTTATTCCTTTTTATTTAGATTGCTTAAGAAATTACAAGCAATTTCGTAGGTAGTCAAATGAAACTGATAAAAGAACACAATTATATATACTTTTTCATTGTTTTTTACCCTCTTCGCCCATATTTTAGTTATTAATCATGATTTATAGTTAAGCTACCTTTTATGCGTAATCCTAGAATTTATCAACAAAGTCAATTTACTATTAATGAAACCGTGACGTTATCTGATGACGCTTTTGGCCATATTGTCCGAGTCTTGCGTTTAAAAGAAGGTGATACCATTACCCTATTTAACGGGAATGAGCCTCTTCAGTACGCAGCAACATTGTGTAATGTCAGTAAAAAGTCCGCTGATGCAGAAATCATCTCGCAAGAAGACAACCATAGTGAATCGCCACTTAATATTCACTTAGGTCAAGGTATATCACGTGGCGATAGAATGGACTTTACCTTACAAAAATCAGTTGAGTTAGGCGTGAATACCATCACACCACTATTTACTGAACGTTGTGGAGTAAAACTTAATAAAGAGCGCCTCGAGAAAAAGCGTCAACAATGGCAAAAAATAGTTATTAGCGCTTGTGAGCAAAGTGGTCGCGCATGTGTACCCATTGTTGCTGAGCCAATGTTTTTAGCTGATTGGTTAAAACAAGAAACTAGCGCGCTGAAGATCAATTTACATCCAAAAGCTGAGCACTCCATCATGACTTTACCCGTTGAAAATACTCGAGTAAGGTTACTTGTAGGACCTGAAGGTGGATTGAGTGACGAAGAAATAACACAAGCAAGTCAATGTGATTTTCAGGATGTGTTACTCGGTCCAAGAATATTACGCACCGAAACCGCAGCACTTACTGCAATTACTGCATTGCAATGTCGCTATGGTGATTTAAACTAAATTTATTGTTGTTTTTCTCAACTACAGCGTTAAAAAATTACTCATTGATAAACAAGATCAATATTAAACAGGATATAAAATGACAGCATCTCAAACAGCTAAACAACCAATTAAACTTGGCGTAGTAATGGACCCTATTTCACAAGTGAACGTTGCTAAGGATTCATCAATGGCGATGATGCTTGAAGCTCAAAAGCGTGGTTATGAGCTTTATTATATGGAAATGAAGGACTTATACCTTGAACAAGGTCAATGTCGAGCAACTACCCATAAAGTTAAAGTTTTTGATGATAGTGAACATTGGTATGAACTTTTCGATGCTCAAGATATTGCGGTCAGTGAGCTTGATGCCGTATTAATGCGTAAAGATCCTCCGTTTGATACTGAGTTTATTTATGCAACTTATATGCTTGAACGTGCTGAAGTTGAAGGCACCTTAATTGTTAATAAACCACAAAGTCTACGTGATTGTAATGAGAAGCTATTTACCGCCTGGTTTAGCGAGTTTACGCCAAAAACCTTGGTAACTCGAAGCAGCGATAAAATCCGTGAATTTCATCAGAAAGAAAAAGACGTCATCATCAAACCGCTAGATGGTATGGGTGGCGCTTCCATTTTCCGCATTAAAGAAAAAGATGCCAATGTTGGCGTAATTATCGAAACACTCACTAATCATGGTGAACAATATGCCATGGTACAAGAGTTTATGCCTGAGATTGTCGATGGCGATAAACGTATCTTAATCGTTAATGGCGAACCTATGCCGTACTGTTTAGCGCGTATTCCTGCCATGGGCGAAACTCGTGGTAACTTGGCCGCTGGTGGACGTGGTGTTGCTCGCCCATTAAGTGTTAGTGATAAAGCTATTGCCGATGCTATTGGACCTGAATTGAAGAAACGTGGTCTATACTTCGTAGGACTTGACGTTATTGGTGATAAAGTAACAGAGATAAATGTCACCAGCCCTACCTGTATTCGTGAAATTGAAGCGGCTTACCCAATCAATATTAGTGGTAAGTTAATGGACGCCATTGAAGATAATATTACTAAGTAGTTTCATAAAAGAGCTAATAAACAATATTAAAAATAAAATAGTGGAGTTTTTATGGGTAATTTAAAGAATGATGGTCAAAGCAGCGAAAACCTGCCGATGAATAGTTTAGAAAATCAATTATTAATTGCCATGCCAACGCTTGGCGATCCTTACTTTAATAAAACCGTTACCTATATTTGTGAGCATAATGAAGAAGGTGCTATGGGTTTAATTATCAATTTGCCCGTCAATATCACCTTATCGGATTTGCTTAAGCAAATAGAGCCAGAAGAAGATGATGTTGCACAAGTAATTGAAAGCACAGATGGAGATGTTACTGATGCTATTGATAATACCAACAGCTTAGAGCAGTTAGTGCTATCCGGCGGCCCTATTTCACAGCAGCGCGGCTTTGTATTGCATAGCTCTCAAACTGGCTGGACGAGTTCGTTAGCGCTTAGTAAAGAGCTAATGATCACGACCTCAAAAGATATCTTACTGGCATTAGGCACAGAGAAGGCACCCGAGCAATTTATGGTAACGCTCGGTTATGCTGGTTGGGGTCCTGGTCAGCTTGAGCAAGAGTTGCAAGCTAACTCTTGGTTAACAACGCCTGCAGATATTGAAATTCTATTTAATACTCCAATAGAGCAGCGTTGGAAAAAGGCCACTGAAAAAATGGGCATAGATCTCGCGCATTTATCCTCAGATATAGGGCATGCTTAATTGCAGCCCTCTTTATTTCACTAATAATTCCACCCTGTTAATTTATAGCATTGCAAGGACAAAACATGTCGACAAAAACTAAATCCCCTATTGGTCAACGTACCATCATAGGGTTAGATTTTGGTAAAAAATATATCGGTGTTGCTGTCGGTCAAGAGATGACAGGCAGTGCAACACCACTGGGCTCAGTAAAAGCCAATGATGGTATTCCCCATTGGGACAATTTAGAAAAGTATTTAAAAGAATGGCAACCCGATTTTATTGTTGTAGGTTTACCATTAAACATGGACGGTAGTGAGCAACAACTTACCTTAGACGCCAAAAAATTTGGTAACAGAATACATGGTCGTTTTGGTATCAAGGTAGAGTTTCAAGATGAGCGATTAACCACAGCGGATGCCAAAGAGCAGCTATTCGCTCGTGGTGGTTATAAAAACCTTAAAAAAGATAATATCGATGCTGAATCAGCACGATTAATTATTGAGAGTTTTTTTGAGCAGCAATATAACTAAAGCAACCCATAAGCTAGCAGTTTACTTATACCAATGACAAAGCGTTTAACATAACGCTTTGTCGCCCTCCTCTTAGCTGAAGCCTTAACTAAAACCTTAACTGAAGCCTTAACTAAAACCTTAACTGAAGCCTTAAATAAAACCTCAACTAAAATATTCTCCCTGAGACTTTAAGAGAAAAATTGACTTTAAAGCCATTAAGCTTAAACTAAAAACTAGCCTATATTTCAATGAGATAAACAATCATGTCTGCTACGTTTTTTCCTCGGTACTGCTGTCTATTTATTATTCTCCTTCTCAGTGCATGTGACAATACTAAAACAGGCATTGCGCTAGGTACTTTAGAGCGTGAGCGCATAGCTCATACTGCAACAGTCAGTGAAGTGATTATCGCGCTGCCAGTTAGTGCTGGCACTCAAGTCACTAAAGGCATGGTCTTGGTCAAGCTTGACGATACCCTTCAAAAGGCTCAAGTTGCCAAAGCAAAAGCCGAAATGCAGCAGGCTAAGGCTAATTTAGAGAAAGTTCATAATGGTGCCCGGACTGAAGAAGTAGCAGCAGCTTCAGCACAAGTTGCCGGAGCAAAAGCAGCCTTAATTAAAAGTGAAGCAAGTTATCAACGCGCCAAAATCCTGATAAAAAAACAGTTAGCTAGTCAAGCAACCCTTGATAATGCCCTCGCCTCGCGTGATGAAAACAACGCAAAATTAGACAGTGCCCAAGAACAATTATTGCAACTTATTAACGGCGCACGCATCGAGGATTTACAAATTGCCGATGCTATTTTAGCCACAGCAATAGCCGTATTAGATAGCGAGACTAAAAAACTTAACGACTTAACCATTACTGCCAAGCGCGATGGTTTATTAGATAACCTACCGTGGAATTTAGGTGAACGTGTCACACTTGGCAGTCCAGTGGCGATTGTGCTCGCAGGTAATGCTCCCTTTGCCCGCGTATATGTACCAGAGCCCTACCGAGTAAAAGTAAAAGTATCCGATCAGTTATTAGTTCAGGTCGATGGTTTAAGTACACCTATTACCGGTACCGTACGTTGGATATCTGCTGAGCCCGCCTTTACCCCTTATTACGCGCTAAACCAAGCAGAACGTGCAAACCTTATGTATTTGGCTGAAATACAATTACCTGATAGCGCTGCAGAACTGCCTATGGGTGTTCCTGCGCAAGTATTGCTGCCAAAGGTACAAAAACCGTGAGTGCTGTTTACGTTGCTAATAACAATAATGACTTTGCAATCAGTGCCGAGAAATTAACACGTAATTTTGGTGACTTAACGGCAGTATCCGAGTTAGATTTGCATGTTGAGAAACAGACTATTTATGGTTTTCTTGGTCCTAATGGCTCAGGTAAAACCACGGCAATTCGATTACTCACCGGCTTATTAAAACCCACCAGCGGTCAGGTCAATGTATTAGGTTGTCAATTACCTGCTGAGGCCAATAAACTGCGCTTGAAAATCGGCTATATGACACAAAAATTCTCCCTTTATGATGACCTTACCGTTAAGGAGAACTTGCAATTTATTAGCAAGATATACGGTTTAACAGCGAATGAGCAAAAGGCTCGATTAAGTGAATTGTTAAGCATCCATCAGCTAAACAAGCAGAGTAATCAACTGGCGGGTAGTATGAGTGGCGGCCAAAAGCAACGATTAGCTCTTGCCGCCGCAGTAATTCATAAACCTAAGTTATTGTTTTTAGATGAGCCCACCTCGGCGGTTGATCCACAAAATCGTCGGGAATTTTGGGAGCAATTATTTGATCTATGTGATCAAGGTACCACCATTTTGGTATCAACCCATTACATGGATGAAGCAGAGCGCTGCCATAAACTTGCGATATTAGAAAACGGCATTAAAAGAGCCGATGACTCACCTCAGGCACTAATGTCTAATATGGCAGCACAAGTTGTTGAAATAGCGGCAACAGATTTACGGTATGTAAAAGATAGCTTAGTTAGGCTACCGCAGGTTATTTCAGCAGCACAACTCGGTAGCCATTTACGTGTATTAGTTAAAGAAGAAGTAAGTCAGCCAATAACGCTTTTACAGCAACAGCCATGCTTAATGCCAACAGATAAACTTGCCATTGTAAGGCCAAGTTTGGAAGATGTTTTTGTTAGCTGTACTGGCAATGAGGCTTTATCTGCTGGGGTAACAGAATGAGTCGATACATGAGTAATCACATCAAAACATCTATATTGCGAATTCAAGCTATAGTAACCAAAGAGTTGCTACAGCTTAGACGCGATAAAATGACTTTTGGTATGGTAATCATGATCCCATTAGTTCAGCTACTGTTATTCGCTTTTGCTATCAATACCAATGTCCGTGACATTCCGGTCGGCGTAGTTGATCATAGTCAAACTGCGCTTAGTCGAGTATTACAACAAACTGTTTCAGCTACAGGTATCGTTACTTTCACTCATCATTATCATTCAACAAAAGCCGCCCAAGCTGCAATAGACCGTAGTGAAGTGCGCGGTGTATTAATCATTCCCCGTGATGTGAGCCAGCGCTTAGTTCGCCACTCTAGTGTCGGTTTTGGTTTGCCGCCATCAAGTAAACAAGAAACCAGTCGCCCCATCGCTCAATGGCTGGTAGATGGCTCAGATACTGTGATTGCCAATAGCATTAGAAGTTTGCGTAATATGCCGCTTGCAGAGCTATTAGATAAGCCTGCCAACAGAAATACGCCAACCTTTGAAGTTACCTTGCTATATAACCCTGAGCAGCGCAGCGTGGTCAATATAGTGCCGGGTTTGGTTGCGGTGATATTAACCATGACCATGATAATGTTTACCTCAGCCGCGATAGTCAGAGAGCAAGAGCGCGGTAACATGGAAATGTTGATCACTACTCCCTTAGCACCGCTAGAACTGATGATTGGTAAAATTGTGCCGTATATTTTTATTGGTGCGATTCAAGTCAGTATAATTTTGGGACTCGGTCATTGGCTCTTTAATGTGCCGATAAATGGTGGTTTAGCACAACTTGCTTTGGCAACCTTACTCTTTATTTGTGCCAGTTTAGTATTAGGGTTAATGATTTCAACGGTTGCAAAAAGCCAATTACAATCGATGCAAATGACTGTATTTATTCTGTTACCATCAATATTATTATCTGGTTTTATGTTCCCGTATGAGGGCATGCCATTACCAGCACAATATATTGCTGAAGCACTACCAGCAACACACTTTATTCGTCTAATTAGAGGAGTGGTACTGCGTGATGTTGCCGTTATTGAAATGAATTTTGATGTACTTTGGCTTATTTGCTTTACCTGTATAGGGCTAATTGTCGCTGCATTTCGTTTTAAAAGAACCCTTGATTAACACTTAAGTAAAGATGACTAGTAATAACTAAGGTTTAGCTGAGCCGACTATTGTCATTGCTCTTTTTGGCGTGAAGGCTTTACCTTTGTTATCAATAAACTTAAAAGGGATGGCAACGTTTTTTAGACCAGAATTTTTGAGAATAGAAAAGTGTAAATGAGGACCTGTAGAAAACCCGGATGAACCTGAGCGTGCTAACTTGTCACCAATAGCGACTTTATCACCTTCTTTGACTAAAGCAGTATCCATTAAGATATGTGCATATGATGAAAAAGTGCCATCATCATGTAGTACTTGAATACCATTGGCTTTATCTAAAAAGTACCTTGTGGTGCCACTCATATGATAATCGTCTTTTACCCAAATGACCGTACCTGCCCTTACCGCCGTTAAATAAGTACCAACATCCATAGCAATATCTACCGCATACTTATTATATTCATTAGTGTGAGAGAACTTACCATTAAAGCCCTGGCTTACTCTATGACCTGTAGGTGAAGTAAAAGGTGCCTGATAGGGGTAATCTTCTGTAAAAGTAGTGGGTTGACCTAATGCCCAACGATATTTTATTTTGGGCGCTTTGCTTTTACTTGTCAGTATGGCTTTTTTTGCTCTAGCTGGAATAACTTTGCGGATAGACTCTTGACTAAACGGTGAAGTAAACCCCACTTCTATCGGTGTATAAAAATCATTCTTTACATATAAAGTATAACCATCATCACTTTTGACATTGAACAGCTGAATTTTACTGGTTGGTTTTTTATCTTGGCTATATTTCAGCGTTTCAAAATTTTGCTCTTTTATCGGAGGTTTATCGCTAAAAATCCAATTGCCGTTAGCATCTTTATATTTATACATTTCTCCGGCATGACAAATAGTTAGACTACTTAAAAGTAATACAAGTATCGATATGAGTGTCCATGTACTTAAGGCCTTCAGCATCATTACTCTTCCTTGTTTTAGTAAAATAAACGCTAACAATTAATCATAACAGCCTGCCCTTTTCGAATAAAGCTATGTTATGGTTAGTAGTGTTATTTCAATGATAATTAATTACACAAGATAGATACATTTATAAAGGGATTTTATGAAAAAACTACAGCCATTAGCGAGCATTTTATTGCTGCTAACTATTAGCCTATCAAATAACTTAGCTGCTGAGATTTATACTTGGACCGATAAAAACGGTAAAGTACACTTTAGTGATAAGCCAATTACGAGCGAAAAAGTCACCACGATAAAGCCGAAAGAAAATAATAACATTGCCAATCCTGTGAGCAGTAACAGTCAGTGGCAACAAGATTACAACAAAAGTAAACAAGTAAAAGCTGAACAAGCAGAAAAAAAGGCTAAGCAAGCGAAAGAAAACAAAGGCTTTTGTGATCAATTAAAACGCCAGCTAGCTACCATTAATCAAGGTGGCCGTATTTATGTGATGTCACCAGAGGGTGAACGTAGTTTTCAAAGTGAAGCGCAGCTGAAAGCGGAAAAGAAGCAACTGACCAAGGCAATTAAAAGGACCTGTCGTTAAGTTCCTCTATATATAAGCCTATGATCGCTCAGCATAAGTATGACAGCTATTTAACGGAGAGACTTATGGCAAAGTCATTACCGGTTATAAATATTAAAGCGCAAAGTAATCATCATGCGCTTTTTTTAATGCTAATTGCCGGTATCATCACTTTCTTCACCTTAATGTTCAGCCAAGACTATTGGCATCAATACCGCTTAGTACTCACTTTTATCTACCTCAGTGGCCTGGTTATTTTCATCAC
>PJEL010005547.1_pt1 | contig 10184 bp, 27 predicted proteins | sample 1853271 | NCBI WGS metagenome assembly PJEL01 (sample SAMN08108733, study PRJNA415343) | Invertebrate metagenome, whole genome shotgun sequencing project. | host: Globobulimina | place: Sweden: Gullmar Fjord | collected 2015-08 | reverse complement strand
GATATCACCTTCAGTCCTAATTGGGATGATATATTAGAGGAATTAGAGCAAGAAACTGTTTTTATTAACTGTTATAAAGAGGATGATTCAGTGAACTAATGACTGATCTTGAAAGAGATGTTAAAGAATTCAAGAAATGGGCTTCTGATAATAATATTGATTTAAGTTCTTTGTTAAATAGTATAGAAAGTATTGTATTTTCTAACTCTTATGAAATGACTGAGGAATTAGCTGAAGAGATAGCTATAAGTGATATGGAAATGTTTAAAAAATGAGATTCAAATTTAGTGGTTATGTAATTGATATTTGTGAAGATACGTTTTGGGCTGAAACTATAAACGACTTTGATGGTAGTATAACTAATGAAGTTGTTGAATTATATAAATCAGCTATACCAAAAGGGGAAGAGAGCTTATTAGTTGAAGGGGCTAGATTTACTTTTTATGCTAATAGAGGAATAATCTTCAGTAAAGAAGTTTGGACTAAGGAACAAATAGAAAAAGCTAAATTCAGTGGTAAAGAAATATTTAAATTTTTCAATAAGGAGGGCCTATGATTGTTGCTAAAAATATGTTAGGAGATATCTCTTTAAAATGTATAGAAAATGGAATAACTCTTATTTTATCTAATGAAGAAAAAGTAAAACTTCCTGAGGAAGCTGATGAGTTTAGGTCTTCAGGATTTTTCTGCCATGAAACAAAGCAATTGGTTGTTGGAACAAAAAAGCCTTTTGAAGATTGGTTTATAACTTTACTTCATGAGTATAATCATATGGTTCAATGGAAAGAAGGTCCATACTTTAGTAAAAAATTTACAGATGCATATGATTTGTTTTGGGAGTGGTTGGATCACAATGAAGAAATAGGACCAGCCACTTTAGAGCATATAGTAGGTCTTGTAAGAGATGTTGAAATGGACTGTGAATTTAAGACTTACAAGATGATTAGAGATAATCCTTATTTAAATATAGATTGTGATGAGTATATGAAAAAAGCTAATGTTTATCTATACTCTTATGCTGTTGTAAAAGATCTTAGAAAATGGTATAAGAATCCTCCTTATTTTGTAAAAGCTGCTGTTGATATGATGCCAAATATTATTGTAGAAGACTATAATATTCTTCCTGCAGGGTTTAAAGAACTTATGACAGAACAGTGTTTTTAGGGGATACTATGAGTAACGATGGTCCAATAGCAATAGAACAAGATATTATTACTTTAAATTGTGTTTTTTGTAAAGAGGAAAGAGAAGTTAAGAGACAATTCACTGGATTATTTTCAGGTAGTATTGTTTTGTTGAATGGAGATAGAGAAATACATGGTAAATTAGTTTGTTGTAAATGCATTAATTTAAAAAAGATAAAAGGACTAACAACTAGTTTTTTATGAGGAGTAGTATGGTTGTAGATATTAGACATGCCCCACTTATTAAGGAAGAACCTTCTGTAACTTATATAAGTTGTAGTGTTTGTGGTATAAAAAGAGAAATGGCATTTCATAGATCCATATTAGGTGGAGTCAGTCCTCCAGAACCTTTAAATGGTGATATTATTAAGGGTAATAAATTAGTTTGTTTTGATTGTATTGGAATTACAAAATATACTGGACTAACAACTAGCTTTTTATAAAGGATTGATATGAGTAACGTTTCAAATATTATAGGTAATATAGCATTAGAACAATGTTTTTAGGAGATACTATGAGAATACTTAACGATGGTAGTGCAGATTGGAGCCATTACAATGTAAAAAGAGTAAAAAAAGAACCTGAAATTCCTATTTGTCCTAACTGTAAGAAACCGTTAACACAATGTAAGTGCAAAGACAATGATTTAAAAAAAGGAGGATAAAATGTATGATGATTTAATAGGGAAAAAAGTGGACCTAGTAATTTACAGAGATGACCAGAATATTTCTTATAATCTTGAAGGTGTTGGCATACTAAAAACTGTAAGTATTGGTGAAAATATAACTACTGTGATTTGTGATACAGGTGTCACAAGATTCCCTAATAATAAAATATTTTCAATTACTTTAAAATAATATGTCAAAAAAAGGCTTCCTCAAGCATCTATTATATAGGAGGTCTTTATGAAAAAATTAATTATGATATTAACAATTATTTTAGTAGGAATTTTATTTATTAAGGCAGTAAATATATGTAAGCCAGCTTACATATTTGAACATGGAAATGATGGTATAGTTAAATACTATGGTAATAAAAGGATTGTATGATGAGTGAAGAACAGAAAGTAACACCAAAAAAACCTAAAATAGAGAGTGATCCTAGAGTATTAGCTTACTTGAACATACCTCCACCAAACAACACTTCAGTAGCTAATTACTTGTTTACAGCATTAAACGCCATTGTAAATAGGATGATGAATTTAGAGGCTAAATTCTCTGCTATGGAAAAACGGGTATCGGAAACTAATAAATCAAATATTATATCCCCATATGATATAACTAAAGCACCGAGGCTATAGTGTCTAAAATAAAGCGCAAGCCAGCTAAAATAAAGAAAGAAAAACCATCAGTTCTTAGTGAATTTGATTCAATTGTTTCACCACAACAGCGTATTAAACCTGGGTTTAACTATAAACTACTCCCTAAGAACGTAACTGACGACCAAGTCTATGCCCTTCAGGAAAAGAATTTTGCTCTCTGGGTAATATCAAGCGGTTTAAAGGTTGATCATCATCCCTTTAATTTTGATGATCATAAGTATATGATTCCATTGTATATGGATCAAAGTAAAGAAATTATCCTAATGAAATCAGCCCAAATGGGTGCAACTATCTGGGAACTGTGTGAACTACTTCATTTTACTCTATTTATTGAGGCTGTTAAGGCATGTTTATTCTTCCCAACAGGTGATGGTGTTGTTAAATTATCTAGGGATAGAATGACTCCTTTGATTGGTAGTAACAAACAATTATCTGAAGCTGTTGAGGATACAGATACATTAGGTTATAAGAAAATTGGGGCTAACTCAGCTCTATACCTTCAGCATCTAGGAGGTATAGCTTCTAAGGACTCTACACCGTTCGACATGATAAGTTTTGATGAAGTTAGGTTATTAGACGCTGCTGATATTGATCAGGCTAGAGAGCGCGTCAGCCACTCCAGACATAAGAAAGTGAGAATGGTCTCAACTGCCGGTTTCCCAAACAGTGATATACACAGACAGTTCCTTCGTGGTACTCAGAATTTTTTCTATTCGACCTGTGGTTGCCGAAATCAACAAGGGGTGATCCTCTCTGATGTATTCCCGGAATGTATTGTTGAACGTAAGGGAGAAACCTACTACAGATGTCCTCGTTGTGGTTATCGTATTAATGATCCTCAGAATGGTCAATACATCTCCCATAATCCTGGAGCACCAGTTCAATCTTACCATATCAGCCAAATGCTTTCCCATTTTATATCTGCAGCTGAAATTCTAGAAGCATACAGAACTACTCAGAATATAAAGGAATTTTATAATGCTAAGTTAGGAAAACCATATGTTGATGAGAAGAATATACCAGTTACTCAAGATGATTTAGATATTTGTGTAAATACAGACTGTTCATGGGGGCCTGATAAAGGCCAAATAGCTATGGGTGTGGATCAAATGGGTGGTAATAATTATGTTGTAATCACTAAAAGACTAGGAAGTGGGAAAAAAAGAATAATCCATTTAGAAATCATTGATCGTAATAATTCCATATATTTTAAGGATGGTGCTCCAGAGAAGGGACAACCTTTTAAAAGATTATATGGGTTAATGAAAGAATATAAGGTTGATATGTGTATCTGTGATGCCCTTCCTAATTATAATGATGCTAAGGATTTTGCCCAAGCATTTCCTAGAAAAGTGTTTCTAGCTCAATATATGGAAGGTCAGAAAGATATAGTTCAATGGGGTGATAGAGCAGCCTTTAAACAACAAGTTAAAAAAGGTAGTCATAAAATTAAATTTAAGCAAACCGTTCTTCTGAGTAGGTATTTATCCATTGAATTTGCTATGAAAGAAATTACTGAAGGAGCTTTTGAGTGGCCACATCCAAGAGCTTTGGTTCAGATAGCTCGTAATGTAGATAGCGGTAAGTTCGAACCCCTATTTCTTATGGAACAAGTGTTTTATCATCACATGAAATCAATTGTTAGACAGAAAGAGATTACTAATGATGAGACAGGGCAGTTTAAGATGCTATGGGTTAACCTTGGACTTGATCCACATTTTTGTCATAGTCTCAATTATTGTAACATAGCTGTAGAAAGGTTGAGAAGTATTCCTATTTTCTCTGTAGGTTAAGGAGGTTAATATGAAAAAATGTATAGAGGTAATCAAAGACTCAAAAATTTCTTGACAGACTAAAACTTCAAGTCACAATCTTAGAAACATACAAAGGCAAGATAATGGCTAGACTAAAGAGTAGGATAAAAAAGGTTCGACTCGTTTTAGAAATTTCCCCCAAAATAAGGGAGAAACTTGATCTGATAATAAGTCGTATAGAAGCTAATAGCATGTCGGATGTATTTCGTAGAGCACTTGCTATTTACGAAGTTATCATTGAACATCATTTAAGTGGCGGAAAAATAATACTAAAAACCAAAGAAGGCTCTGAAAAAGAGCTTATTATTTATTAATATAAGGAAAGATGATGTTTACTACTGATGAATATAATAGTACACCTAAATGTAGGTGTATTAAGGCACTTGATTGGAAACAGTTGTCTCATAAGCTAACTATTTGGTTTAATGAAAATGAAGATGTTGAAATTCTTCAAGCTATTGAATTTAAAGTATGTAATAAAAATTATCACTATGCTTTAATTATTTATGTTCCTAGTGATGAAGAACTTGAATTTATAGAATCCCCACAGATAAAAGTGGATTATAATGACTAAATATTTAACTAAAAAAATTATAAATTACCAGAAAAAATTCATATGAAATTTAAACTAGAATCAGAATTATGTGAATATTTTATAGGTATTGCTAAAGAATATGGTTGGACTATCTTCCCAGAGCAAAATGATTGGGATTTCATTATGGTTCGTAATGGTATTCAAGTAGGTGTTCAAGCTAAGCTGAAGGCTAATAAGAAGGTACTTACTCAATGCTTACCTAGGCTTCTATATAATGGAAACGGTCCTCAGTACAGAGCTGTGCTCGTTGGAGAGCATAAAGGTAGATCTCTTAAATCTAGGAGAGAGAATGATAATTTATTTTATACTTTAGCAAAACATCTTAAGATTATTGTTTTTGATGCTTCTAGAACTGAATTATTAACAGCTGGTTTTGGATACAATCTAGCTAAACTAAGTGGAAATAGGTATGGATATCAACTACATTTAAGACATTATCATTGGAAACCTAGTGAATTGGAATGGTTACCTGATTTTGTACCTACCCTACCTTCAGGAGTTCCTTCTCCAAAAACTGTTAGTAAATATAAGATGGCTATGTTAGAGTTAAGGGAAATAGAAAAAGAACGTGGTTGGCTTTGTCTTAAAGATTGTAAACAAATTGTTAAGAAATATAATACTAGATGGGGTCCAAGCGGTTTATTAAGTGGTTATTGGAGATGCACTGGTGAAAAAATTGAAGGATCTAGGCAAAAGAAATGGGTTTTGAAAGGATCACGTTGGGATCCTGATGTATTATTTAAAAGTATAAAGGATATGAAGTGAGTAGACTTAATCATATAGATTATTATCATTTTAAAGAGGATGAATAATGAAACCTAAAAGAGTTAGATCCTATTTTGATTTTACTGAGGCAACTCTTGATAAAATTAATACTATTTTAGAAGAAACGGATTGTTTTTCTAGAGCAGAGGTGATGAGAACAGCTGTTAAATTGTATGCAAGATTTATTGAAAGACGTAAGGAAGGTTACAGACTTTACTACGCAAAAGGTAATATAAAAGAAAGGGTGGATATACTGTGAAAAAATTATCTTTTATTGAAAAGATTTTCATAAAAATTTCTGATTTTAAAGAGAAATCATTAATCAAAAACTGTGATAAATATCTTAATAAAAATGATTCCGAAGGTAGAGCTTTGTTTTCAAAATCCTATGATAAATTAAAAAAATTACAAGAAAAACAGGCAGATGATATTGAAATAGCTTTTCTTGAAAGTCTGAGTATGCCTATTGATGGTGGAAAAAAAGCAATTGAAAGAGCTGATGCAGTAATAGCTAAATATGATGCAAAGGACTGTAATATGAAATTTAAAGAAAATGATATAGTATCTTTTGATCTTGTTGATTTTACAATAACTGGTAAAGTCATTACTTTGGAAACTTATTTAGAAAAAAGAGGATTTAAATACCCCACTGATTTAGAAGGTGTTTTAGTTGAAGTGATGTCTTGGGATCCTGTTGCTACTATTCCAGGTGTATATGTAGGGACTATTGTAGAAGTTGGGGATAAATTAAAGTTGGTTAAGAAAAATTCGGAAAATAATAATGATTAAGAAAAGAATTTCTTTTGATTTCTCTGAAGCAGCATATGAACAATTAAAAAAATTAAAAGAAGATAATGATCTAACTTCTAAAGCTGATGTTGTTAGGAATGCTCTAAGATTATATACACTATTTACGGAAAGAATTAAGAAAGATGGATATAAAATTTACTACAAGAAAAATGAGCTTGAAGAAAGAGTAGATTTATTATTTTAATTTATAGGAGAAAAAATGAAACTTCCTAATATTAATATACCAACTATTGTTGAAATATTAGTTATTTTTGCATTGTTATTTGCTTCTTTTGTTGCACTTTTTAAGTAGGCTATAAATGAAACATATTAATACTGTATTAAGTGCTTTGTTTGTAATAACTGTTTTTGGTTTAATGATAACAGGAATAGGTACATGTTTTATAGGTGTATAAATGAACAATAAAACTTATATAGTTTTAAAAGATCTCATGTTTTATGTTGTAACAATAATATTGATTTGTTTTATAGGAACTTGTGCAATAAAAGAATGTGAGAGTGGTATTAAAAGACAGGAATTAAATGCCTGTAAAAATGAAATGTCCTATAAAGAATGTATGGAATATTTTAGATAAAGAGGATACATGGCTAAAGGAATATTACCACGTAATTTATTTCCTACTAAATTTAATAGTGAGGAATCTCCTTCTTTAGAACAATGTATAAAAAACTCATTAGAAGCCTATAAAAAATTTAATGATTTTGAGGATAACCGTAAAAATAATGACTTACAAAATCCTTATAAAAGAGAGGTTGCTAAAAAAGTAAAAATACTTAAATTAAAGAAATTATGTGAAGATACTAATTCAATACTTAGAATAGGTATAAATTGGGATGAGAATAAGGTTCTTATAAATAAGTGGTGTATAATTGATTTATTTAATAAAAGTTGGAGAGGAACTAATGATCTTAAATGGAAAAAATATTATAAACTAGTATGCTTTTTTAAAAAATATATAATGAAATGAGGAGATTATGTGGCCGTTTAAAAAGAAAAAGAAAACATATAACTTTACAATAGAAATAACTAAACCTACAATAATAGAGGACGTGGCTGCTGAGAGATTATGTGTTTGGTGTGATGATGCCCTCTTTGGAGTATCAAATGGTAAGTACACACTTGATTTTGATCGTATATCTTGGTGTTATGAAGCAGCTGTCTGGTCAGCAGAAGATGACATCCGTTTTTCAGGAATTGGTTCAGACATTATTAAAGTAGTTAAAGGAGAATAATATGGTTAATTGTGAAGATTGTATGTATAGACCATCATTATGTAACCTAAAGTCAGTAAATAATTCACGCTCTGGTTGTAGAAACTATGATCCAGTAATGGGAAAAGAAAAATATGACTATAATAAATCTGTAGATTCTGTACATAAATTTATTAAGTCATATCTTCAGGAAATGGAAGATTTTGAAATAACCTGTTCTCATGAGGAATCATTTATTAAAGGAGAACGTGAAGCGCTAAATATGTTTAAGAGAGTGTTTGATACAAATTTCCCAAAGAAAGGAGAATAGTATAATGTATAGTGTATTTTTTGGATTAACCATACTTTTTTATTTGGAGTTTATGTTGGGTACAGAATAGGTAAGGTATTAATTGACTAAAGAAATTTAAAGGAGAATAACATGTATACATATATTATAGCAATGGTTTTACGAAATGGTAGTTTAGAACATTTTACTGTAACTTCAGATAATTATAATACAATACCCAGTAAATTAACAGAATATGATCCAAAGTATTTCCGTATAATAAGTGAATCTGGTGTTAGACAAGATGATACTGATAAAATTGGACGACGGCAAAAGACTGAGTATTATTGGACAGGTAAAAAATAATGGAAAAACTTATTGGAATAGTCATGCAATGTGATAAAGATTATTTAGAATGTAGATTAGGAACTGATAGCAGAAGGCTAGATTGTACCTTTCCTAGAGAGTGTTTGAAAGTTATTATTAATTCACTTGTAACAGGATGTAAAATTGAAGTAAGGGGTATTAGGAGCCATCCTAGACATAAGTTTACAATAACTTCAGTAAAAAAAGTTAAAAACGAGATGGATGTTGAAAAAGCTAAGATAGATTTAAAAGGTGCTTGTAAAGTTACTGAAGAGATGTTAAAACGTAAGGTAACAATTTAATAAGGGGAACTGATGAAAATATTATGTCATGATGATGATTGGGATAATGGAATAATGAGGACAGATAAAGATGGAAATGATTATCTTGTAGATGATAATGGAATAACTATCTGCCCTGTGAAAGATAAAAGAGAAGCAAGAAAGATTAAAGAAGCTTTAGATGACTACAAAAGAAATCAACAAAATTTAGGGAAATAGGAGAATAAAATGTGTATAAGATTAGCCTACATAGCTGGTAAGTATACTGACAAAATAGTGTGGAAAGTAAAACAGAACATTGAGAGGGCTAGAAACGTAGGGTTTGAAGTCATGAAACTAGGTGCTATGCCTGTAATCCCACATACTAATACAGCATATATGGATGGTTATCAATCTGCAGAATGGTGGTATATTGGAACCCAAGAACTTCAAAAGAAGTGTGATTTTATTGTAATGTGTGAGGGATGGGAAGAGTCTAAAGGTTCCATTGCTGAGAAACGACTAGCAGAAAAACTTAATATGCCTATTTTCTATTGGGATAATTTAGCTGAATTAGAAGAATGGTTAGAAACAGAAGGAGCTTGCTAATGTCTAAAGATTTAGTAATAGTGGATGGTAATTTAGGGGATTGGAGTGCTCTTTATGTTAATGGTAAGGAATATTATCAAGGTCATGACATTCCTTTACATATATTAGCTGAAGTAGTTGACAATTTAAAAGTTTATAATGAAAGTGGTGAAAGTAGTTATTCAGAAACTAAGGGAAGTTTTCCAGAAAATTTAAAAGACATCCCTAAAGACATTTTGGAGAAATCATAATGAGTAAATATAATCCGTTAACAGACACTATCGAAGGACAAGTTTTTGAAGCTAGTTTAGGTCTTTTAAAATGTAGAATGTGTATGAAAAACCACCCTTTTTACGCTAGTGAAGAAGGGACTCTTATATTCTTTGAGTGTATGCATATGTTAGAAGATGTTAAATCTTATTGTGAGAAGCATGATACTACTCAAGAAATTCTTAAAAATAATAATATTTTAATATGCCCATGTGGTACAGGTCTTAGATTGAATATGGAACCTGTTAAACAAGAAGTTGTTAAAGAGCCAAGTAGACTAGTAAAGGTATAGAATGAAAAAAGAAACCAACCATAGAGATTTAACTAAAGAAGAAAAGACACAAACTTTCAAAGAAATTAAAAAAACAATGGGGGTACAACCTATTCTTTTTAGTGAGAATGATACAACAATTTTTGATGATCTTACTGGTTCAGATCCTAATGCTTTAAATTTTGATGATTTAAAATCTGAAGAAGCTAAAAGAAGAATTTGGAAAATGTCAGGAAGATTACCACAAGAAAATACTCCTTTTAATTTTGGATACAGTAAACTGTTATCTGGAATTGAATCAAAAGATGAGATAGATTTTGGAGAAACTGTATTAAAAGATTTTGGTGATCTTCTATCTCCAGAAGCTAAGAAATTATATAGTATCAGAACTAAATCCTTGGTTCATGAATACATTGATGAACCATTGCCTGGGGTAGAGAATACAAGAATTACTTTATGT
>PJEL010005546.1_pt1 | contig 10184 bp, 7 predicted proteins | sample 1853271 | NCBI WGS metagenome assembly PJEL01 (sample SAMN08108733, study PRJNA415343) | Invertebrate metagenome, whole genome shotgun sequencing project. | host: Globobulimina | place: Sweden: Gullmar Fjord | collected 2015-08 | reverse complement strand
TAAAGATATCGGTATTGATGCGAGTGATGCTGCGATAATCGTAGCGATCATTACCCTTGCGAATGAGCTTAATATGTCAGTATTAGCTGAGGGCGTTGAGACAGAGGGGCAAATGATGTTTTTAGACAGTCATGGGTGCGATACTTATCAAGGTTATTTTTACAGTAGGCCTTTACCTTTTGATGACTTGGTTAAGCTTGTAGTGAAGTAGCTTGTATCTAGGGTTTAAGAATAACAGATTGTATCTAAGTTTTTAGAAAAAGTAGGTTGGTATCTGTCTTATTAGGAGAGAGATAAGCTACAGGTAAAAAACACGGCTATTTACATAGTAAAAGCCGTGTTTTTTATTGTTGGTAATGATGTCGGCTAGATGAACTGCTAGCCAATAATACCGGATAGAAATGCAATTCCTGCTGTAAATACACCAATACTTGTCGCTAAAGCGATAACGTATATCTTGTTGGTCGCTGACTGTTTATTTTGCGTATATAAATCGATGGTTCTCTGTGCAATATCTTCTGCAGTCTCGCGTGATATATCATGGGCCTGTTGAATGGCTTCTGATTGAAGTGTTTGCCAGAACTCTGTATCGATTGACTGAACAGATGTCATGTGGTCCTTCAGCTCTTCCATTTGTTCACTGGAGAGGCCTTGAGCACCCTGATTGTTAACTATGTCACTTTTAAGTTCTGATAACTGGTTACTTAAAAAAAGGCTAACTTCTGCGGCAATCTCTTCTTTAATAGCGCTCGTATTTTTATTAACTTGTGTTGCAAAATCTTCAATTATTGCTTTAAGGCTTTCATTTTGCTCAGACTTAGACTCATCAAGAATACGTTTAAGGTGATCATACTGCTCGTCAAAAAGGCTGCTTAGCAATTCGTGCAGTCTGTTATTAACATTGGTTTTTACTGCAGATCGTGCAATTTGCTCAATCATTTCTGTTGGTAGTGCAACAACGCTGCTATTTAATATGTCTTGATCTTGCTGTATCGCATTTTCTGGGTTAAGTTCGGGTGATGATTCAAGTGGCTTCGGTATTAAGTCTGCTTCAGGCACTGGAAGTTGCCCTTTATCAACGGCTTCACTTAGCTCTTGAAGTAAGCTGCTCACACCTTTCGGTTGAGGCGGCTTAGTTAATATGTTGTAAATACCAAACTCTTTAGCTTCATCTGCAAACTCTTCAGATTTTTTTGAAGTACACATGATGATTGGAATAGAAGCCGTGTCAGGGTTACTTTTGATGGCCCTGGTTGCTTCAACACCGTTCATTCCTGGCATTAGATGGTCCATGAATATTACGTCTGGATTATCATGAGAATCCAGATATTCCAAAGCCTCTTCTGCTGAGCCAGCCATACTTACATTAAGGTCGATTTTCTCGAGTAGTTTACTCAAGGCAAATCTTGCCACTTTTGAATCATCAACCAATAATGCGCTTTTAATTGTCATTTCAAACCTCGGTTTTTAAACCATCCAAATCGTGTTTAACAGTTGAAGCGATTTAGGAATACTTCATTCCGTTTTTATTACCAGCCAGCCATAGGAGGGCACTGTGTCGCTCTGTAGCTTTTTAAGCGGTAACATACTCCTGGCTCTGTTGTTCTAGCCGTAAATATTTCACCTTCCGGTGTTGTTAGGGTTGCTTTACCAAACGGTAAGCCAAACTTAAATGTTCCGGTGATCTTACTTCCATTAGGGTTCATAAGCTCTCCCTTTCCGTGATATTGGCCCTCCATAAACTGACCAACATATTTTTTACCGTTTGAATAAATCTCAATGCCTTTACCGTGGAACTGGCCCTTGGAAAATGTACCTTCATAGTGGCGTCCATCAGGATACGTTAGAGAGCCTTCGCCATGAAATTGATTGTCTGAAAAACCACCAACAAATAATAAGCCGTCTTTGGTGGTTAACGAACCTTGACCATTTAAAGAACCGTTAACCCAATTACCATTATAGATATCTCCATTGGCTTTTGTCAGAGTTCCTTCATCGTTAAATTCACCGTCCTTAAAAAACCCGATAAATGTATCACCTTGGTTGGTTACTAATGTGCCGTCTCCTTGCATTCCACCCTCGAACCACTCACCACGATATTCGGTACCGTCAGGGTATCTTATGCTGCCTGCGCCATGAAACTTACCGCTTACAAATCCACCTGTGTATTGAGTTCCGTCATCCGCTAAATAGGTGCCATCTCCTGTGGTGATACCATTTATCCATTCACCATTTTTATATTCGACACTTGTATAGTGTTCAAGGTGAGCGTTAAGGGTTTGATTCTTGCCTTTGAGAACTGAAATGTCATTTTTCCAGCTAGCGTATCCGTTTTTAGCAACCTCAATTGTATATTTACCTGGCTTCAGTTCTACTTCAAGGCGAGTTGGTCCGTAGGGCTTGCCATTAATAAGTACTGTATCGCCTTCTATGTTAGATCGAACAATTAGCTTACCTGTTGTAGCCAAGGGCTTCTTGGTGGCTTTAGTGACTTTTGGTGCCAGTTTAACTACAGGCTTTACTTCTGTAACTGCAACTGCAGGAACAGAGGGTATAGATTCTGTTTTAGGTGAGGTTACTTGAGGTACGGGCTTTATTAAAGGTACCAATGTGGTTACGTCACTAACGGAGTTCTTATCGCTATCAATGACGGATGTTTTATTGTCATTTTTACGGTCAGCAAAAATAGCTTCGTCATTAACTTCGGGCTTTATAAGTGCTGTTGTTTTAGTTGTTGATTTACCGTTTGAACCGTCTTTATTTACAGTGTTGTTACTTTTCTCGTTATAAGCAATGTCAGTCGTCGGTACAGTTGCTCCAGATGGCATGTTTTGATTACTAATATGTGCAAAGCCTGCGGTAACCAAGAGCATTAAAACAAGAGCATTTACAAAAATAAGAGGTCTAATATCGACCATAGAGCTTGCACCTTAAATTCTGTTTACAGTGGGCTGATTCAGTTTTACCTAATGAAAATAATGGTAGCGCTAAACTTGGGAGAATGTAACCGAAATAGATGTTTCGTAGTGTATTTGTAATATGATTCACACTTTGTTAGCTATGTAGCGCACGTCATTACCATAGAGTAGCTCACTTATTAACCTGTGAATGTAATCTATCGTTGCTATTTTGTAACTCTTCCCATGCTCGCATATGGACATCGGCTTCGTATTCGTAGGGTGATTTGTACGGTGTTAGTACAAAATCGAAGATTGCAAAAATGAACCCAATAGAAAACCACGCAATAAAAAGTGTATCAATAGTATTTGCCTGAGCTTGAGGGTTGGCATTTACAAACGTTTCAAGACTTGGAAGTACACTCGAAATCATTGCTACAGGATTGAAACGATTAAGAACGAGTGGGAGCCAGAAAGAGAGAAATACAGGGAAGAACCCAAAAGACCATAGGAAACGCCGGAATAGATAAATAAGCAGGGACTTTAAAAAACGCTTTCTAAGTTCTGGGACGAGTTTTATTTTTTCAAGATACTTCTTTCGCTCAATCCAATATTGCTCGGGAACGCTAGAGGCGGAGTTGCGAGCTGCTGCTGCCGTACCGTCTTTATCAAGAGATTCATGTCGAAAACCTAACATGTATTGTATCCGTTACTAGTAGTGTGAGTTCAAATATATATAAATGTTGAATTAGACGTGCACAGTCGTAAAATTCATAGATAAATAGCTGTTTATAAATTATTGATATAGCAATAACTCTATCACAAGAAAAGTAGCAAGCAATAATAATTTGGCTTGCTCCATCAAACCGTGAGATGTATCAGGTTCTGTATCATGTTATCGTGACTTGATATCAGGTCGTGTTTGTTGAGTATAAGTGTTAACGATTGTTGAATGTAGGAGTTAAAGCTTGATGAGTTCAATTAAAAGGGTGGCTTTGGTTGCTCATGACAATAAAAAACCAGCGCTAGTGAATTGGATTGTTGCAAACAAGCAACGCCTTGAATCTTGTGAGCTTATTACTACTGGAACAACAGGTGCGATGATATCTAGTGCGACGGGGTTAAAAGTCACCAGACTTAATAGTGGGCCTTTGGGTGGCGATCAGCAAATTGGCGCAAGAATATCTGAGCAAACTGTAGATTTATTAATATTTTTTTGGGATCCTCTTGAGCCCATGTCGCACGACCCCGATATTAAGGCGTTATTACGTATAGCTACGCTGTGGAATATTCCTATTGCATGTAATAAAAGCACTGCAGATTTTATTGTTAGTTCACCACTAATGGAACACTACCAGCGTGAAATACCGAACTTTGAAGGTTATATAAAAAGAGTACTTCCTGTTGAGTGAAAAAAAGTGATCTTATTTAAAAAGTGGATGGCATGTTCGCTTGTGTTATTGTTGGCATTGTTAATAACAGGCTGTGCTAGTAGAGAAAAAGTAGCTTTTTTTGATGCTTCAGTTGGGGCTGATACGAATAAGGCGACTGTATATTTGTATAGAGGAAATGTATTCAGTTTAAAAGATGCATATCCTTTCGTATTTATTGATGGTTCTCCTCAGGGCGAGCTTGAACATCTTACTTATATGACTTGGGATTTAGATCCAGGGCAATATGAGTGGACGGTTAAAGCAGGTGATGTGTGGGATGAAATGGTCGCACTCGATATCTGGGATATAAGAGAAAAGAAAATAACATTGGATGTTGAGGCAGGAAAGTACTACTTTTTAAGGATAAAGCCGAGGTCGCAGCCTAGTACATTTGGTTGGAGAGATGCCAAGCTAGAGTTAATTAATAAAGCAAAGGCATTAAAAGAAATTAATGATAGTACGTTGTCTAACGTTAAGTAATGTAGTGAGAGTCTCGTTAGCCAAAGCTATATCGCCAAAAAATTCATGAGGAAAATGATTTAAATGTCATTAGCGAAACCAACAAACACGTCAAACCATCCCGCCTTTAAATTGCTACGTACTCAGAAAATTGAATCGTTAAATGTTGAGATAGAAGAGTATGTTCATTTAAAAACAGGTGCTAAACATCTTCACTTAGCATCGGACAATGATGAAAATGTATTTCTTGTTGGCTTAAAAACCGTTCCTCAGGATAATACGGGTGTAGCGCATATTCTTGAGCATACCGCTCTCTGTGGAAGTGATCGGTACCCAGTACGTGACCCCTTCTTTATGATGATAAGACGTTCATTGAATACATTTATGAACGCATTTACTAGCAGTGATTGGACTGCATATCCTTTTGCTAGCAAAAACCGAAAGGACTTTGATAATTTATTGTCAGTGTATCTAGATTCTGTATTTTTCTCTCGTTTAGATAAACTTGATTTTGCTCAGGAAGGTCATCGGCTTGAGTTTGAAGAAGCTAATAACACAGACTCAGATCTTGTTTACAAAGGGGTTGTATACAATGAAATGAAGGGCGCTATGAGTTCGCCTGTTAGTCAATTATGGCAAACACTCACAAAGTATGTATTCCCTACGTCGACTTATCACTTCAACAGTGGTGGAGAGCCTGAGCATATTACGGACCTTTCATATGAAGAGCTTGTGAGCTTTTACCGTAAACATTATCATCCAAGTAATGCTGTTTTTCTGACATTTGGTGATATTCCTGCAGAGCAACACCATGAAAAATTTGAAGAGTTAGCGCTTAAAAAGTTCGCTAAACAAGCTGAAGAAGTTAGCGTCTCTGATGAAAAGCGATATTTCTCATCGATACGAGTACAAGAAAATTATCCTGTGAATAGCCTCGAAGAAACTCACAAAAAGACACATATCGTTATCGGGTGGTTACTGGGTCATAGCTTCAATTTAGAAGAAAATCTAGAAGCACACTTATTATCAAATGTGTTATTTGAAAATAGTGCCTCTCCATTACAAAAAGCTTTAGAAACAACATCGCTTGGGCATGCGCCATCGCCACTGTGTGGCTTGGAAGACTCTAACCGAGAAATGACCTTTGTTTGTGGGGTAGAGGGAAGTGACGTTGATAGTGTTGATGCTGTAGAAGCTCTAGTTACTTCGGTTCTAGAGACTGTTGCAACTGAAGGTGTCGCAAAGGAGCGTTTAGATGCCGTACTGCATCAGTTGGAGTTGAGCCAAAGAGAAATATCGGGTGATCATTATCCTTATGGTTTGCAGCTGATCTTAGGTGCGTTATCTCCGATGATTCATGGGGGTGATCCTATAGAACTATTGGACCTTGAGCCAGTATTGGAAAACTTGAGGAAAAAAATTGAAGACCCTGAGTATATAAAAGGCTTGGTTAAACGTTTGTTACTTGAAAACCCTCATAGGGTTACAGTCTCCTTGAAGCCTGATGTTGCTTTTGAAAGCAATAGAGAGAAATCGCTTAAAAATGAGCTTGAAAAAATAAAACAGTCTCTATCTGATGAGCACAAGCAGGCTATTGTAGAACAAGCTAAAGCATTAACGGACCGTCAATGCCAGAAAGACGATGAATCAATTCTGCCTAAGGTAGGTATTGAGGATGTTCCTCTCGCATTAAATATTCCAATAAGTTCAGAATATTCTAGTGATCTAGTGATTAAGACTTACAGTCAGGGAACAAATGGATTGGTTTACCAGCAGGTTATCGTTGAGTTACCTGTATTGACTGAAAGTGAGCTGAGAATTTTACCCATTTACACTAGTTGTTTGACCGAGATGGGTGTAGGTAAACGTAGTTATTTGGATGTTCAAAACTGCCAATCAGAGGTGACTGGAGGGATTAGTGCCTATTCCACAGTTAAAGGAGCCATTGATGACGAGCAGAAAGTTTCTGGATATGTGGTTTTTTCTGGTAAAGCACTCTCTAGAAATGCGGCGGCTTTGGCAGAATTAATGAAAGAAACAGTTCTGAATGTTCGCTTTGACGAGACTGAGCGACTTAAGGAATTAGTTTCTCAAATACGGGCAAGAAGAGAGCAGTCTGTTACGAGTAATGGCCATGGTTTGGCAATGGGTGCAGCAACAAGCTTGATGAGCCCGATCTCTAAGCTATCTTTTAATCTAGGAGGCTTGCAGGGCATTAAGAACATTAAGAAATTAGATGACTCCCTTAGTGATCCTGCTAAATTAGAACAGCTGCAAACTGAGTTAGAGAGTCTGCATAAAAAAATTGCATTATCTCATCGTCAATTTTTGATAGTAGCTGAACAGGATAAGGTTGCAGAATCTGCAGAGACTGTTGCCTCGCTTTGGAAGAATGTAACGTCCAGCCAATGTGATGCATTTACCCTGGACCCAGTGCGTGAACAGGTAAATCAAGCTTGGTTAACGGCAACACAAGTTAATTTTTGTGCAAAAGCTTACCCTACGGTGGCAATTGAACATGCTGATTCAGCGCCCTTAACCGTACTTGGTGGTTTCTTAAGAAATGGTTATTTACATCGAACCATTCGAGAGCAGGGAGGAGCCTATGGTGGAGGTGCTGGTCAGGATTCGTCCATTGCGGCGTTTAGATTCTATTCTTATCGAGACCCAAGACTTGAAGAGACGCTAACAGATTTTGATCGTTCAGTAGAGTGGATGTTAACTGAAAAGCATGAGCCTGCAGCCCTAGAAGAGGCAGTACTTGGTGTCGTTAGTCAAATTGATAAGCCTAAGTCTCCTGCAGGAGAAGCCAAATCTGATTTTCATAGTGAAATCTTTGGCCGTACTGCAGAGCAGAGAGCTTGTTTTAGAGGGAGAGTATTGAAAGTAACTCTGGATGACTTGGTAAGAGTCTCTAAAGCTTATCTTTTGTCTGAAGAAGTTAGTGTGGCGGTAGTCACTAGCCCATCTAACAAAGAGTCTGTTGAGGCGTTAGGGTTGGATGTCTTTGAACTTTGATAAAATGCGGAATGCTTGTAATGTGAACCTGTAGGGCCTAGTAATATAAACTTGTAGGACCTAGTAATATAAATCTGTAGAGTGATGAATGCACTCTACAGATTTTGATCTTCTATTTTTTATTTAGCTCTTCTTTCAATGCCTGTTGCCACCATAATTCGAGTGGCAATCTCTTCTACCGAAGAATCTGTTGTATTCATATAAGTGATTCGCTCACGACGATACATAAGTTCAACTTCTTCAACCTCATAATTGCACTGCTTCATTGAAGAGTAACGAGAGTTGGGGCGTCGTTCATTTCTCACTATCGAAAGTCTATCAGGTTCAATTGTGAGACCAAATGTTTTAGCTTTAAAGTTTTTAAGTGGGGCAGGGAGTTTTTGGTCGTTAACATCTTCTTCAGTGATGGGATAATTTGCCGCTTTGATTCCATAGTTTAGAGCAAGGTAGAGGCAGGTTGGCGTTTTACCACTTCGAGAAACACCAACCAAAATTACATCTGCTTGGTCATAATGGCGCGTTCTGGCCCCATCATCATTGTCTAGTGCGTAGTTAACGGCATCAATTCTTCGATCATAGTTTCTGTTGGTTGTAATTGAATGAGATTTCCCTACGGTATAGCAAGACTTTGAGTTTAATTCAGACTCAAGAGGCGCTAGAAAAGTACCAAAAATATCGATCATAAAACCATTACTTTGAGTTATTTCATCTCTAATTTCATGATTAACGATAGTGTCAAAAATAATAGGGGTGGCATCATCAGATTCTGCCGTTTTATTAATCGTTACTACGGCATCTCTCGCTTTTTCTATCGTATCTATATAGGGCAGTGTTAATTTTTCAAATTCAATATTTTCGAATTGTGCTAAAAGGCTTTGGCCAAGTGCCTCGGCAGTGATCCCTGTACCGTCAGAAATGAAAAATGCAGATCGTTTCATGATGTCTCTTTTATGAGTAGAGTAAAGATTATATTTTGTAATAACAGAGGAGGCGTTGTTGCCTGAACCTGTTGAATATATAGAGTGTAGGATGAAAGAACCATTTTTCGCAACTAAGAACTTGAATCGTCAGTTTAAGACGTGTTTTAGACTAGAAATATAGCTCCAATCAATTAGAATGTACTTCTGTTTTTTTAGAAAATAATAACTGAGCTACAGTATTATTTAATAATTATTTCAAACCATCAGGTCGCCTATGTTAAAACTTAGGCTTTATGACAAGGGAGAATTACTTTGGAAGACTACATTGTATCGTTTGAGCACCTAGGCATTGCCGATATTGATCGCGTAGGCGGTAAGAATGCTTCACTAGGAGAAATGATCAGTAATCTATCTAATATGGGGGTTTCCGTACCTGGTGGTTTTGCAACAACGTCCCATGCCTTTCACGAGTTTCTATCGTCAAATAACTTAAGTGAAAAAATTAATAAGTCTTTGTCTGAACTGGATGTAAATGATGTTAATGCACTAGCAATAACAGGTGCCGAAATTAGACGTTGGGTTCTAGATGCTCCATTACCCGAAAAGCTAAACCTTGCACTTGAGCAAGCTTATGAAGAATTGCTAGGAGGAAACTCCGAAGCGGCTGTAGCGGTTAGATCTTCGGCAACGGCAGAAGACCTTCCTGACGCATCGTTTGCAGGACAACAGGAAACATTTCTCAATATTGTCGGTATTGATCACGTAAAAGTAGCGGTAAAAGAAGTATTTTCATCGTTATTTAATGATAGAGCTATTTCCTATCGTGTTCACCAAGGGTTTGACCATGAACATGTAGCGCTCTCTGCCGGTATTCAAAAAATGGTCAGAAGTGAAACTGCAAGTAGCGGTGTTATGTTTACTTTAGATACAGAATCTGGTTTTAAAGGTGTTGTGTTTATTACATCATCTTATGGCTTAGGAGAGACTATCGTTCAAGGTGCTGTCAATCCAGATGAATTCTACGTGCATAAGTCGACATTCGAAGCGGGACGCCCAGCCATTTTACGACGTAATTTAGGCAGTAAAGCCATAAAAATGGTATATGGCGACCAAGCCCACGTAGGGAAGTCTGTTGAGACTGTTAAAGTTGAGCCAGAGCTTCGAAGTCAATTTTCGATTAATGATGCTGAGGTTACGGAGCTAGCGCGACAGGCCATTATTATTGAAAAGCATTATAAGCGCCCAATGGATATTGAATGGGCGAAAGATGGTGATGATGGAAAAATATATATAGTGCAAGCGCGCCCTGAGACGGTTAAAAGTCGTTCGTCAGGGTCTGTACTCGAACGGTATTTAATGAAAGAAACCGGTGTTGTTCGGGTTGAAGGGCGCAGTATTGGTCATAGAATTGGAAGCGGCCCTGTTAAAGTTATTCACAGTGTTAGCGAAATGAACAA
>PJEL010005545.1_pt1 | contig 10186 bp, 9 predicted proteins | sample 1853271 | NCBI WGS metagenome assembly PJEL01 (sample SAMN08108733, study PRJNA415343) | Invertebrate metagenome, whole genome shotgun sequencing project. | host: Globobulimina | place: Sweden: Gullmar Fjord | collected 2015-08 | reverse complement strand
AAAACCCAGAGCTGCGTAACGCCTTCCTGGCGGGCGCTTTCGAGCTGCGTTCGGGTATCCCGGGAGGGGCATCGCCCAAAACCAGCGGCCCCGACATGGTTCGGGCCATGTCCACAGATCTCTTCTTGGATTTTATCGGCATTCGCATGGACAGTAAGAAAGCCGAAGGCATGGCCTTCACGATCAACCTGGTCACGCCGGACAATGGGGAGAAATATTTGATTGAGCTCAGCAATGCGACATTGACCAACATCGAAGGCTATCAGGCAGATGACGCCGATCTGAGCATTACCATCAATCGCAGTGATCTTGAGAAAGTCATGATGGGCGTCAAGTCGCTTTCGGCCCAAATTGATGATGGTACGGCCAAAATCAAGGGGAATCGCGAGGTGCTGGGCCAACTCGCATCGACCCTGGTCGCATTTGAAATCGGCTTTGAAATCTTGCCGGGCACCAAGGAGCCGGGCCCGGAAGAGGAGCGCAATAGTTTCGAGGTGGGACCGATGGATCCCGGTCACGAGTAGATCGAGGCAGGAGGCTTGTGAGTAAGAAGTGGATAATCATTGATTCAGCACCTGTTATTGATACCCTGAATTTGACTCGATGACCCAACCGAAGGAGTTTTCCGTGACTCGAACTGCTTTTATTTTGACCCTTGGAATCTTCGCCAGTGTCTTTCTGCTACAGGGGGTCCCCGCCTCAGCCGGCACAGGTGATGATACAGGCGACCTGGCCCGAGCCGTTCAGAACCCGGTCGCAAATCTCATCAGCCTCCCTTTCCAGACGAACATTGATCCCAACTATGGTCCCAAAGACAAACCCCACTACACCACGAATATTCAACCCGTCTGGCCTTTTGAGCTCAACGAAGAATGGAACTTGATTACCCGGACCATTGTGCCCATCGTCTCTCAACCAGGGCTCCTGCCGGGCCAGGATCGAGAGACCGGTATTGGCGATACGACCTTTACCGCCTTCTTCTCGCCGAAGGCTCCCACCGCAGGGGGATGGATTTGGGGCGCGGGGCCCGTTCTGCTTCTGCCGACCAATACCGATAATCGACTGGGTCCCGATGAGTGGGGAGGCGGCCCATCGGCTGTATTCTTGACCATGAAAGACGAATGGGTCGTGGGCTCGCTGTTTAGCCAGGTATGGGATTTCGGTGCATCCTCTGGCGATGAGATTGATCTGTTCACCTGGCAATACTTCGTGAACTACAATATGGCTGACGGTTGGTATCTCACGTCGTCACCTATTATGACCGCCAACGACGAAGCCAATAAAAGTGGTGACAAATGGACGGTTCCCGTGGGAGGCGGTTTCGGCAGGGTTTTTCGTGTTGGCAAGCAGCCGGTGAACGCTAGCGCTCAATACTTTTATAACCTGCATGAGCCCGAGATCTCTGGAAATTGGAGCCTGCGGTTTCAGCTGCAGTTGATGTTTCCCAAGTAAACTTAACGCCAACAGCTCGGGTCAAAGCCCCTGTAGCCCCTATAGCGCCTTGACTCATTGTTGAGAATGAGATGCAGGGCCTTCCTCATTTCTCATTCTTGAGATCTCTCAATAATCTTTGATAGTCCGCTTGCTGGCGCAACAGGCTCCGCCCCGCTGCACGCAGGCGCGTTACTTGCTCCTCCTTGAGTTTGAAGCTGGTCGGAACATTCTGCAGGTAGACGCGTTCTTCGCTGTCCTTTTCCTCTTTGAAGCTCACGTCAATCACATGAAACGCGATGGGGTTCTCCGGCGTCGACATGATCTTTTCCCACAAGCTGAAGTTCGACTTGAGTAGTTCCATGGTCTCAAAGTTGTAGCGACTGATTTGCGTGTTCGTGATGCTGTTCATGATGACGCCCAGGGTGGGGACATTGTCAGTGAGTTTCTGTTCCGGGGAGGGTTGAGTCTCAGCGTTGACGACGATGATGACCAGGTGTCGAACCCCGGGAATCCGTTCATTGCGAAGCTTGGCAATCTCATCCCGGTTGCTGGTGAACACTTTGTCGAAGATGCTGTGTACACCGAGGTTGTCGGAGACGCCACCGTCGACGAGGTGGACGCGTCTACCCAGTCCAGGGGTGAGATAAGACTGCTTCACTTGAGCGACATAATTCCGACGCTCTGATTTCTCCGGATGCTTGAGTGCCTCTTCCATGTCGGGAGGAGGCGTGAAGTCACATTTACCGGCGTAGTTTTTGAGGTGGATCGGAGCGAAAAGGAGTGGGACTGCTGTTGAGGCGGATACGGCGCGTGAGATCGAGACGGGAGCGAGATCGGAGCAGAGGTAGTCGAAGTCGCTCTGGATGAAGCTAAAGGGGCTGCCTGTGAAGAGGTCGGTGCTGTTGATGAGGACGGTGGGGCCATCTTTTTCAGCCAGGTCTGCGAAAGTGGCGCCCTCGTAAAGAAAACGATCGTAATATTGCGCGGTGAGGTCGCTGCGCGAGAAGTGTGGCGAGAATAGCTTGAACCAATTCCAGGGACGCAGAAGTTGGGTAGTGATGGTGCGTTGGAAGTTTCGATTCAGAAAACGCTCTTCAAAATCTTCGAAGGTGCGATCTCCATAGAGACCATAGTAGGAGGCGATGATGCTGCCACCGGAGACTCCGGAGACAATATCGATCTCCTCGATGAGCGTATGATCCGCACCGTTGATCGGGGTCTCGGCCAATTCTTCCAAGACACCGTAACTGAAGGCTGCGGCGCGTGTACCACCCCCCGAAAAAGCTACCAGGAAAAGAATTTCGTCTGAGTGGCCTTTCTGTTTCCGAGCGTCAACTCGGTAGCCGTGATCGGGTTTCCACTCTTCCAAGGGTGGGTTCATGGGTCGGTAGCTGGCGCAGCCTTCAGACAGGAGGAGCGCGAAGAGTAGTGAGACACGGGTAAAGGGGGTGCGAGACATTAATTCTCCTTCTCTTCCAGCATACCTGAATTCTCAAGAGCTTTGATGTTGCTGTTCATGACACTAAGAAAATCACCCTCTGTGGGTACGTTGGCACAGGGTGAAAAGACGATACTCGTCACGCCAAGCGTGTACAGCTGCTCCGCCGACTTAGCTAAGGGCACGCCTTCCCAAAATATCCACTTCGCGGGGTGTTCCGCGTGCAATTTTTCAAATTTCCGCCATTCGATTAGGTCGGGCACGACCTCAGGTTCCCAGAGCACACTTCGCAGATTCAGTTGATAGCGTCGGGCCATGTACTGGTAGACCGGATGAGAGGCCAGCAGTGGTTTGTCCCCTGTCTTTTTGCCGAGTTCTTTCAATCGTGCGTCGAGTTCTGATAGGTCGCGCTGGAGATTGAGTGCGTTTTCTTCAAACTCAGCAGCCCGATCCGGGAGCAGCTGTCCCAAGGCCCGGGAAATGGCTTGTGATTGTCGCCGAGCTTGCTCGAAGTCCAACCAGGTCGTAAAGGCAACGCCTGCATGGGCGTGATCACCGCTTGGGCCATGACGATGTGTCGTCTTGCTCTCAACCTGAATGAGTTGATCCGAGAACGCCCCCGATGTGTTTATCATGCGTGATTTTCGCAGTGAAACCTTCTTCACCCATTTGGCGTAACCGGCCCCGTTCAAAAGGATTAAATCAGCTTTTTGAATGGGCTGAACCTCAGAGGGGGAGGGCGTCCAGAACGCGGGGTCGTCGCCGGGTGGAACCGGGAAAACAACTTCGATGGCATCGCCGCCAATTCGCTCTGAGAAATATTGTAAGGGGTAGTTGACCACGTAAACCGTAGGCTTCTCAGCGGACTCTGCGCGACCTGCGGTGCCGAGCAACACTGCGGGTAAGAATGCAATTGCGAGAGCAAGGCCACGAAACATCAGGATTTCCCTTTCTGGTGGGTTGCAGGTCTTCTTTACCAACTGATCAAGATTTGCACGAAGGAACTTCCGTAGAAGCTCACAAGGCTCACTGCCAACCATGTAATTAGCCCGGCCAGGAGCAAAATGATCCCGATCTCTGCTGCCATCAGTTCTGCGACCATCATTCGACTGCAACCGAGTTTATGAATTGTTTCGATTTCGCCTTTTCGGAGGCGCAATGACAACACAAATACCAAGGCCACGGCACCAAACGTCGCAGCACCAACGAGCAAGAAGCTTGTTTCGAGCAGGCGCTCCATTTTGAAGATATCTGCGATCAATTCTGAGATGACGGCGACAGGCCGCGCGACCTGGTAGCTGAGTTCGTTCTCAGCGTAGCGACCCATGAGGATCACGCGTGACTTTTCATCGTGGGGAACGGCGAGCACGGCCCCAATGGGGTAAAGCGTCGCGTCCCCGTGGAAATGAAAAGAGTCGACATTGTCAGCCGTAACTTCCGCGAACTCTTTTAGTTTCGCATTCGCGATGATTGTGCCAGCTTCGCGTTTCAAGATGACGCTCTTGTCTTGGGTGGCCGCCAGGTCTTCGTGCCCGTGGCCGAGCCCCGCCATGATCCATGCTGTCTTGAGATCGACGAAGACACCCAGGTCGTCCGGTGAATGCGCTGGTTCGAGAACGCCGACGATCTGCATCTTTAGCGGGTATGCACCAGCGAGGTCGAAGAGGTTCTCTGGCGTAGAGACCAGGGTATCGCCCGCACTCAAACCCAGCATTTTGGCCACAGAAGCGCCCACCACGCATTCGCCCAGCAGCCCGAATTCCCGGCCCTCACTTAAATGCAGTTTGCGGAAATCGAAATAGTCGAGGGTCGTCCCGACTACGGGATGCCCGCGAGCCTCGAAGCGATTGTAGATGGGAATGGCCAGCGCCAGGCCAGAGTCATCGACTTGCTCGGCCGCAGCCAAGCTGATTCCCTCCGGCGGCTGGCCGCCGAAGTAGAGCGTGTTCATCACGAGATCCAGTGCGCTTGCCTTGGCACCTATGACCAGCGGTGTTGTGCTCGCTCGTGACATGAGTTGCCGCTCGCTCTCTGTCACGATTACTCGGAGACCGAGAGGAAGAAATGCGATGAGCGCAATGCACGCGATCAGGACAACGCTCTTGCCCTTGTTGAAGCGCACGTACTTCCAGGCGATGTAAAGGCTGTCCCTCACGACCCGCCCTCCGCTGCAAAGTCGCTGAAGTCGAGAGTTTGGTCGAAGAGGTGGAGCAACTCGTGGTCGTGGGTGACGGCAACCAGACAAGCGCGTTCTTCGGCCACGTAATCGAGCAAGATCTGGATGACCCGCTCTTTGTTGTGTGGATCGAGATTGCCCGTCGCCTCGTCGGCAAAGATGAGTTTGGGTTGCGTGATCAGGGCGCGACACACGGCGACGCGTTGGCGCTCACCTTGGGAGAGTTGACCAATAGGGCGGTCGAGCTTGTCGCAGATTCCCGTTTTCTCGGCCAGACTCTCGGCTCGCTCAGTCACTTCGGGTGTAAGACGCAAGGAGCGGTTGATGCGGTAGGGGTGAAGGATGTTGTCTCGAACGTCGAGGTAGTCAAGCAGTTCGAAATCCTGGAAGACGAAGCCCACATTCGCGACGCGAAAGTTGCGTCGATCACTCTCTTTTAATTGACCGACGGGAATCGTGTCGATCTGAATCGAGCCACCCGCTGGCACCAGGATGCCAGCCAGTAGATGTAATAGGGTGGTCTTGCCACAGCCACTGGGTCCTATAATCGCGACCTTCGATCCTTCGGCGATGGCAAGCTGTGGGACAGCCAGTTGAAACTCGCCCTCACCGTACTCGAATCGTAAATCACTAATTTCGATCATCTATGGTCCTTCGCCTATTGCACGCGCTCTTCTTGCAAGATGTCCAAACTGGTGAGCTTCCACGCGCCGTCCACCGGCTCCAAGGTAAGCAACGCCTGATACTTATTCATGCGCGTGTGAATATGTCCCCAGTGCCCCACGCTCCCTTTAGCACTCCAGGTCGCTTCGAGTTCGAGTGAACGACGATTGCCGGGCACGGGGCGCACTGTCACCGCCTCCACCGCCACCTCTTTTACTTTGGCTTGTGCCCCGCCGGCTTTCTTTACCGCAAAAGATTTTCGGTTTTGAATGTACACGTCGGCGAGCAACTCGCCTTCGACGCTGAGCGCCAGCTTGTCGTAGACGTCCTCTTCTTCCCGAAAGTCAAAAGCGCGATAGATGTTTTGAAGCAAGCTGTCGAGAATCAGCTTTCCATCCGCTTCCGAAACTTGAGACGCCATGGACATCGGCATAGCTATCGGCACGGTGACACGAAGCATTCCCGACGACAGAATTGCTGCCACGATCAAGACGGCACCAATACCCAGGGGTGGGACAATACTCACTCCGCGCTGTCTCCGATTTCGAAGTGAGAAGCCGATGGGGATCAGAAGCAAGACGCTGGCAGTGCTCGCAAGGGGTAACTGCAGGCCGCGCAGTTCATCGGCCAACTCTACGCGCCGAACCTGAGGCAACTCGTATTTCTTGAGGAAGTTTTCCCAGCGCAGCTGCTTGTCGTCGGGTGACAGAAAATACGGCATCGGCCCGGCCGGGTCGGTCATGGTGGCCGGTACCTGCTGGATCTGATCCGTGAAAAGTTCCCAATCCACCGTCACTTCCTGGGGAATCCCGTCGGTGAGATAGGCGAAGATCACACCGATGATGGCCGTGTTGGTCTCCATGCGCTCCGGTGTTTCGAGCAGCTGGATTCCGGTGACGCCTACCTTGATGTAGGTGGCGCGATCCAGGATGGGTTGTCCCGGCACTCCGTCAATTTTTACCTCGTTCTTGCTCATCAAGAACTCAGAGATGCGATTTCTGAGTGGCTCAAGTTCATCCACCTCGATGAACTCATCATTGCGCAATCCCAGGTCCATCCATTCATCCAAGTCCTTTACGCGAGTGAGCACCTCGTGGCGAACTTCGTAGGGCTCGACGTAGAGGAAGGACATCAGTGCTGACTGGTGGTGTCGCTTGAGGTTGGGATTGTCGAATTTGCTGTACCAGGGGTCTTCCCAATCGAGAGCGAGTTTTGCGGACCCTGCGAGAAAGCGGAAGTCGATGACAGGGACGGACTTGTGCTCGACGATAAATCCGATGCCGGCTTTGTTCTGACCATTGGAGTCAAGGGGAGGGATGAACGTGAGCGCCTTCGGCTTCTTTTGGAAGGGGTAACGCAGTTCCGTGTAGACAACGCGTTTGTCCTCCGGTGGACCCGGAGTGATGCGCCCCGTTATGGGATTTTGCATGCCGGCGAATATGCTCGCGCGATCCACCCGCATTCGAGGCTCGACGAGCAGCACCTCGACAGGCAGTTTCTTGCCCTCTGCGGTAAGGACTTGAAGGCCTTCGTTGGCAAACTCGGCAAGTCTCTCAGCCTCTGGTGCTCGTTCCGCGGCACCATCTTCGCCAAAGAATTCATCGGGCATGATTTGATGGAACGCGATGAGGTCATCTGGAAAGAGTTCCAGCACGATCTTTACGTGATTGTCCTGCACGTAGATTTCGGCAATGTTGCGCGAGTTCTCTGCGCCCGAAAGATTGATCCAGTCGGCTCCCGCTAAAGTGGGGAACAGAACTACGGCGAGTAGCGTTGCGCGTGCCAGCCGAGAGTGAACAGGGGAAACGGGTTCATGGGTATCCAGCATCGCGAGGGCAGGGCTCCAAGTTGAATGGATTTACTTTTAAGATGGGAGTGTAATGTATGAAGCGGCTAAAGAAACACTACAGCGGCCTTGTTTGAAGGTGAATTGAACGAAGCCCAGCCCCCTTTTTACGGGGACTGGGCTTTTTCCCATTCCTATCCTCAGTATCCGAGGCTAAGGCTGGTGTCAGGTGATCTCGACTCGAAGTCTAGAGCCCGCACTGCCCTTTGATCTCGGCGATCTTTGCGTCGATCTGTTTGTTGTAGGTGCCCGACGCAACCTTCAACTTGTCACCTTCTTTGAGGGTTACAACGCCAACGACGAGTCCGATGGGAACAATGGCCGTCACACCTTCAGCGATCTGCTTCCCCACATGAGCTTTCTCACTTTCCAAGGACCGAAGATCACCTTCCGCTGTAGCGCAGTTCACCGGTTGCGCGAGATCTTCCTTCGCGGTCTTCGAAATAGGTGCACAGCCAACCAGGCCCAAGGCCAAGCATCCCACGATAATTTTTTTCAGCATAGTATTGTCTTTCTCCTTGCAGTTAAGTGATGAATCGATCTCAATGTCTTCCCGACTTACTTCATGCCATGTTCTTTCTTGAATTCCTTGATCATCGGACCCTGGGCATCGTCGACGTTCCAACGGCCCTTTTTGATGTAGTCGGTCATGGGGTCAGGCAGGCTGCCTCTGGCCGGTGGCTTGGGCGGTCGGTTCGGTCCCGCAACTGCCCATGCTTGATCCGGTGAAATGACCATGCGCTCGGTAATAGCCTCTTTCGTGATGTTCCAGACCATATTGTCGACGGCCAAGGAGAGGGGACCGTCATAGATCTGCCGGACTCCGTCGTAGATGCCATAGCGAGTGCCCTCTTCGTTAAAGAAGTGATAGCCGATGGCATGGCGAGGTTTGATGGTGCTCATCACCTTGCCAAAGGCCTGCGGCGAGGTGTGGATCATCGTTCCCACACCCAAGGCCTGCTGCGGAGACTGCCCATAAAACGACACCAACTCGCCCGGGGTAAGGAAACACTCGTGAATGGCCACGTCGGCGTCGGCCGCATGCTTGATGTACCACTGGTTCGGGAAGGTATCGCCGCCGATCACCACCTTCAGGCCAGCGTATTCAAGAATAAAGCTAACAGGCCCATCACCCGCGTGGATAGCGGGAATGGAGCGGATGGTCGCACCATTCTCCTGATAAACAACGGCGTTCACCGCCTTATAATCGAACTCGATGACCGAGATCTCTCCCGGCTTCGGGCTGAGAAAGAAATTCCGCGTCTGGGCATCCCAGTTGTACGCCTTGAGAAAATGGTCAACGGCGTACTTCGTGCCCATCTCGGGCGTGGCGCCACTCGGCCCCCAAATCTTTAGAGGGCCCGTGCGACCCGCCGTCCAGCCCCCGGCCCAGAGCGTGGAGAGATCTCCCCAGTGATCCGTATGCAGGTGCGTAAGGAAGACCTTGTCGAGAAAGTCGTAGGGGATCATGAGTGCGGCCACGTTGACCATGGATCCGGTGCCCACATCGAACAAGAACTTGTCGCCATTTCCCAACTCAACGAGGAAGCAGGTGGCAGCCTGATCACGCCGCGCGGCAGGCAATCCCGTTCCGCAGGCAATCAGTCGGATCTCGTCCTTGGCCAACTCTTCTGTGCCGGGGTAGTAGACGTAGCGATCAGGTGCCACTCCGGTTGGAGATTTGACGACGCCACCCGCAGCGTGTGCCGCAGGAACGAAGCTCAGATTGTTCAGGCTCGGGCCACTCGGCATAAGAAATGCCAAGGCTGCCACGCCAGCCAAGAAGATGGTTGTCTTTATGAACGTTGTTTTGTTCTTCAGGCTCACCATTGAATTGTCCTTTATTCTAGATTTAAACAGGTAATTTCCTGCTTGCCGCAGCGATTACTCGGGGGCTATTCCGTTGACAACTTGACAGACCCCCTCTTCACCTGTCAATACATTACTGTATGGTACATGTTTTAAAAAAGAAACTGAGCAGATCGGATTGGCTTGATGCGGGCTTGCGCGAACTCGCGAAAAACGGCCCGGGAAACTTGAAAGTTCTAACCCTCGCTGAAGTCATGGGGACGAGCCGGGGTAGCTTCTATTGGCATTTCGAGAATCGACAGGACCTGTTAACGAGCATTCTTATCCATTGGGAAATGGAACTTACGGATACAGTGATCGAGCTGGGCGCCTCCATGGAGGAGGACGCCGCCATGTGCCTCTTGAAGGTGCTGGAGGATGTTCTATTACACCGTAAGGGGCGCTATGAAACTGCGATTCGAGCCTGGGCTCTTCACGACCCGCTTGCCGCCAAAACCGTCCGACGCGTCGATCGCAAGAGGATCGCGTTCTTTGTAAAACTCTTTCGTGGAATGGGCTTCAATCTTAAGGAGGCGGAAGCGCGCGGTCGTCTTGCATGTGTTTATCTCATTGGAGATGCCATGGTCCTGGCGCCAGAACCCCGGAAAAAGCTTCAAGAGAACATTCGCTTGAGACACAAAATTCTGACGACACCATGACGGAGAATAGAATTTGCCTAGACTCTTCCTGCTGACGGGACTTGCCTTTAAGCCTTTGGCTTCGTCCCGATGATGGGATAACAAGGAGAAGATGGTTATGACTCGCCCATGCAAGACAATAT
>PJEL010005544.1_pt1 | contig 10187 bp, 7 predicted proteins | sample 1853271 | NCBI WGS metagenome assembly PJEL01 (sample SAMN08108733, study PRJNA415343) | Invertebrate metagenome, whole genome shotgun sequencing project. | host: Globobulimina | place: Sweden: Gullmar Fjord | collected 2015-08 | reverse complement strand
GGCACGGAAATCAGCACCGTGGGCCGGATAGTCAGCAGGTCCTCGGCAAGATCCTTGACTGAACGGGCATAAACAACCTGGGATCCAGCCATCATCGGCACATAATAGCCCACCGTCCGTTCAAAGGCATGGGAAAGGGGTAGAAAGGACAGGAAGACATCGTCAGTATAGGCTGCCACCACCTTCAGGATCGCCTCAGCATCCCATAAGATATTGCGGTGGGAGAGCATCACCCCTTTTGGTTTGCCGGTTGTGCCGGAGGTGTAAATAATGGTCGCCAAGCCATGGGGATCTGTTGCCAGGTTGCGCAAAGGCCTGGCAGTGTCCGGCAACCAATCGGCCAGCAGGCTGACTGCAATGCCTTTTTCCGTGGCGTCCTCGCTGTCACCAGCCAGGCAGATGACTCGGGCAAGCTTTGGCAGATCCTCCTGAAAATCTGCTAAAGCCTGCCACTGCCCCGCGCTGTCCACCAGCAGGAGCCTACTGCCTGAATCCTCCAGAATAGAGGCAATACTTTTCGGAGTATCCAGGCTGTAGACAGGCACAACCACCAAGCGCAGGGAAAGAGCGGCCTGCTCACAGCAAATCCACTCAACACTGTTTTTTAGATAGATTGCCACCCGATCACCGGGCTCAAATCCTTCACCCTGCATGGCCTGCTGCCAACAGGCAATTTTGTCCTGCATCTCGCTCCAACTATAGCTTTTCCACTTTTGCCGGGCTGCATCATACTGCTGGTAAGCAGTGGCACCTGCTGTCCGCTCCGCCCGGCAGAAAAACAAGCCAGGCAGGGTGCCAGCCTCCTGGCAGCTGATCATATCAAGTTGCACATCCATTTCTTTATTAGTCATGATTTTTCTCCCTGACCGGAGGCCTCGTCCCGGCAAGATTAGGTTCTCCGCAGTGGCGCAAAATTTCCTGACGGGCGGCGTCTCGTAAGGCCACCGCAGCCGACCAATCTGCCCCCTTTGCCCTTATTGATTTGCCGATTTCCAGAGACACCAGCCCCTGGCGGGGAAACCAGGAACCGGACCGAAGCTTCTGTCTGGTTCCCCTGATAGTCAGTGGCACCACCGGCATTGCCGCTTGGGCAGCCGCGGTGAATGCCCCCATGTGAAACGGTAAAAGACCGGCTATGCGGTGAAGGGTCCCCTCGGGGAAGAAAAGAAGGGATTTGCCCAGGACGCCGCTCTGGTCAATGCGCCGGGCAGCAGCCACTCCCTGCTCCGCGTCAAAACGGTCAACAAACTCCACGTCCATTGCAGTAAGAAAGATCCGCAGTAGAAATTTTTTTTGCAATTCAGCTTTGGCCACGAAACGCACCTGCAGAGGCAAGGCGGCCACCAGGATAAAGCTGTCAAGATAGCTCATGTGATTGGCCACCAGCACCACCGGCTGCTTGGGCAGGTTATCAAGCCCCTTAACCACCAGAGGCGTACGGGTAAGACCAATAAGAAGCCGAGCCACATGACGCAGCACAGTCCAGCGTAAATCCTCCGGCAACAGGACTACCAGCAACCAGAGCGGCACAGAAAACAGAGCAAGCAGCCCCCAGCAGTAACCGGCATAGAGACAGTCTTGCAGCCGCTTTAGCCCCCTGACCATTTGTGGAATAAGCCCGGCCATGGCCACCCGGACAATCTGCCACCAGACAGCCCGGCTCCCCTTTGCCAGGCGACCCTGTTCATATTTTTCACGGGTGGCTGCCCGGCGCAGTTTGCCACTGGAGGTTTTAAGCAGGGTGTGGGGCTCCACCAACAAAATCTGGTCAGCTGGAATGCCCAAAAGGTCAATAACAGAGGAATTTATGTCCCTATGCAGCAGGTTTAGTTTTTCTGGTACGCATTGCCTGGTTTCAGCAAGCACCACCAGCCGCTCGGTTCCGGATTTTGCATCCTGGCTGCCAAAAACAGCCACACAGCCCTTGCGGATGCCGCTGATTTTTGCCACTGCCTCCTCAAGCTCATAGGGGTAGATATTTCGTCCGCCCTTAATAATAATATCTTTGACCCGGCTGGTGAGAAACACCTCTCCGTCGGCCATGTAGGCCATGTCCCCGGAGTCAAGCCATGTATCGTGAAAAAGGGTCTTTGTCTGCTCAAGGTTACGAAAATATCCGCTGGTTACCGATGGCCCGATAAACTGCAATATGCCCTCCTGCCGCTCACCGAGCTCGGTATCCGAGTCATTGACTATACGGATCTTGTGGCCCTTCAAGGGATGACCGCAGCCGACAAAGCGCAGTCCCTTGTCATCACTACCTGCAGCAGGTACGGCTCTGCCCAAAGCCATGAACGGCTCTCTCTGCACCCGGTCAATACGCGGCTTGCTGCCAATGGTCGGAAAAGCCAAGCCCACAGAGGACTCGGCCAAGCCATACACCGGGGTCATGGCCTTGGCAGAAAAGCCATACCGTTTGAAACGGGCAGGAAAATTTATCACCGTTTCCGGGCTCACCGGCTCCGCTCCGTTAAAGGCCAGGCGCCAGGAACTGAGATCCAGTCCCTCAAGATCCCTGTCATCAATTTTCTTCATGCAGAACTCATAGCCGAAATTAGGGGCGGCGGACAGGGTGCCCCGGTGTCTATGAATGGCCCACAGCCAGCTTTCCGGGTGAACCAAAAAGGCAAGGGGGGACATGATCACCAACCGGCTGCCAAAATAGAGACTTCCCAGCCAGGCACCGATCAGCCCCATATCATGGTAAAGCGGTAGCCAGCTGACAAAGACATCCCGGCTGGAGGCCTGCACAGCCTCACCCATGGCCCGGATATTGGCCAGTAGATTGGCATGGGACAGCACCACCCCCTTGGGATTGCCAGTGCTGCCTGAGGTGTATTGCAAAAAAGCGGTGTCTGCTGATTTGGCCCAGTGTGGGGTAAAGGTGCTGCCCCGCTTGCAGAGTTCGGTAACCGTGACGGCACCTTTTAAGCTTACCACCTGGGCTTTTAACAGACGGGCAAGGGGTTTGACTTCGGCAATGGTGATAAGCAGAGTAGCCAGTGAGTTACTTAAAATGGTGCTGTGTCTGCGCAGATGTTCTTCTATCTGGGCCGGTCGGGCCGGAGGATAGAGAGGTACCGGAACTGCTCCGGCCAAAAGCACTCCCAAAAAACTGACAAAATAATCCTGGCTGGTGGGCAGCATAAGGGCCACGGTCTGACCGGGCTCAATGCCAGAGTATTGCAGGCCACAGGCCACGGCCTCTGCCCCTTCGCGCAGAGCCAGAAAGGTTATCTCTTCGCCGATATCTCCTTCATCATACAGGGTGATGTGCAGCTGCTGGGGATGGATACGGGCATGCCAATCAAGCACATCCTGCAAGGTCTGCGCGTCGGAGGCTTCAGCAACGGACTCAGTAACTGTTGCCTTATCCTCCTGCACGGCGGATGGCCCCTGCCCGGTTGGGCCTGCAGCAAGAACAGCCCTGAGTAAATCCCGGGGAGATTCGACCTGGGCCAGCAGCTTTTCTGAAAGGTGCACCGCAAAACGGCGTTCAATACGGGTCAAAAGCTCAACCCTGGCCAGGCTGTCTAAGCCAAGATCCCTGTCAAGACCACTATCTAAGGTGATTACCGGTTCATAGCCCCGCCCTTCATGCAGCTCGGCTGTCAGCCCGCGGACCACCTCAATTAAGCGATTTTCCTGCTGATTTGCTGTTGCTTGTTGAGCCATGCTATGGGCCTCTTACCCAGGAGGACATTTACTCACTCTTTACTTTTCCCCATCATTGCCTGGATCATATCTATGGGCAAGGGAAAAACAACGGTGGTGGCGTTTTCATTGGAGATGTCGTTTAGGGTCTGCAGATAGCGGAGCTGCAGGGCCTGGGGGTTTTGGGCAATAACATTGGCTGCTGCCAAGAGTTTTTCCGAGGCCTGCAATTCACCTTCGGCATGGATCACCTTGGCCCGCCGTTCCCGCTCCGCCTCGGCCTGCTTGGCAATGGCCCGAATCATATTCTCATTCAAATCCACATGCTTTATCTCAACATTGGTCACCTTGATGCCCCAGGCATCGGACTGTTTATCAATGATTTCCTGCAAATCGGCATTCATCTTATCCCGTTCAGACAGCATCTCATCCAGTTCATGCTGACCAAGCACGGAGCGCAGGGTGGTCTGGGCCAACTGGCTGATGGCGTTATAATAATCCTCCACCTGGATAATGGCCTTGTCCGGATCAACCACCCGAAAATAAACCACTGCATTGACCCGCACCGTCACATTGTCCCGGGAGATAACATCCTGACTGGGAACATCCATGGTGATCACCCGCAGATCAACCCGCACTGCCCGCTGAATAACGGGAATAATGAGGCGCAGCCCCGGTTTTTTGACCACCTGAAAACGCCCAAGGAAAAAGACCACCAACCGCTCATACTCAGTCACAACCTTCAGGGAAATTGCCAGTATACCGATGACCAGTGCCACAGGGACAAGGTAAGATGCAATCATGTTACGTCCTCCTTAAGCTCAACTTTCAGCAGCAAGCCATCCTTTTCCATCACCCGGACTTTCTGCCCTTTTTTAACCGCTGCCGGGCTCACCGCCCGCCAGGATTCGCCATGGATCCACACCCGGCCCTCGCCGTCAAAATCAGCCATGGCCTTGCCGATACTGCCAATCATCTCCTCTGCCCCGGTTACCACCTTTTTCCGGCTGATGGCGTACAAACTGCCCATTAACCACAACAGGAAACACGTGGAGACAAGGGCCGTGCCGCCAATTAAGGGCAGTGAGATCCGCAATCCTTCATCATTCATCAAGATGACCGAGCCAAAGACAAAGGCGATGACACCCCCAAAACCAAGGGCTCCAAAGCTTGGCACAAAGGCCTCGGCAATAATAAAAATAATACCGAGAATCATCAGGGCAAGTCCGGCATAATTAATGGGCAAAACCTGAAAGCTGTACAGGGCAAGGAGCAGGCAGATCCCCCCGACAACGCCAGGGAGAATATATCCGGGGTTAGCCATCTCAAAGATGAGGCCATAGATGCCGAGAAGCATGAGGATGTAGGCAATATTAGGATCGGTAATAACGGCCAAAAGCTTGCTGCGCCAATCAGGATCAAAGTGCTCAATGACCATGTTGCCGGTTGACAGGGTCATTTTCCCCGAGGCCAGTGCTACCTCCCTGCCATCTATCTGCTGCAGCAGATCTGACAGACTGCCTGCCACCACATCAATAACCCCAAGATCCAGGGCCTCACCCGCAGTGAGACTCACCGACTGACGCACGGCCTGTTCCGCCCACTGGGCATTGCGGCCATGCCGGGCGGCCAGGGACTTGATGTAGGCCACGGCATCATTGACCATCTTGCGTTTCATGGTATCAGCAGGAGGGCTTTTTTTCTCGGCATGATCTTTTTCTTTGGGGTCAGCAGGACCATCCGGCATTCCGGGCAATCCGCCTATCTTCACCGGGGTTGCTGCTCCGAGATTGGTGGCCTGGGCCATGGCAGCAACATGGCTGGCGTAGAGGATGTAGGTTCCGGCACTTGCCGCCCGTGCTCCGTCAGGGGCAACATAGGAAACCACCGGCACGGTTGAAGCGAGAATATTTTTTATGATATCCCGCATGGCCGCATCAAGCCCGCCCGGGGTATCCATCTGCAGGATGACGATACCGGCCTGTTCTGCTTTGGCCTTTTGCAGACCACGGGAGACATAATCACTGACTGCCGGACCTATGGCCCCCTTGACACTGAGCAGCACAGCCGCCTGTGAATCAGCAGCCCTGGACACCCCGAACCAGCAACCCAAACCGAAGGCCAGGATACAGAGCAGGACACCAGCCGCCATGATCCGCTGAAAACAAGAAAACATTCTTTCTTTTTGAGTAGTTATAGGGCACCTCCACAAAGAGATTGCTGGATGTCATTTGATTTTAGCACATCTGCAAGATGAAGTTAAAAGAATATACCGCCAAATGGGAAATTTACTTTGCCCACTCCTGCTTCTTTTGTGCTATATCCTTAGTTGAGACACAGAATCATACCTGACAAATATTACCCCATACACCTCAAAGGTCTTCCATGAATCTTTCCCGTGAACGCCAGGGCGAACTGCTGATGGTTGTGGAAACCTTTACCTGGAGCTGGTTTCCCATTGTCACCCTGATCATCTACCAGCATCTTTCACCGCTTTTCACCATGTTTTACTCAACCTTGTTCGCCGCATTATTTTTCGGGGCATTTGTCCTCTGGCGCGGTGGCCTCAGGCGTATCCTGCAACGCCAGGCAATTTTACCGCTGCTTTTCACAACACTTTTCATCAATCTCCTGTTCATCTGCGTCTATCTCGGCCTGCAATACACCAGTGCTGCCAATACGGCGGTGATCCTCTTTTTGCAACTGCTCTTTTCCTATCTCTATTTCAACCTCTTCGGCTCCGAGCGCTTCGCCGCAATCCACCTGCTTGGGGCGCTCTTGATGGGCGCAGGGGCACTGACCATCCTCTTCCCCGGGGAGCTGTCTTTAAACAAGGGGGATATGCTGGTCCTGACTGGAGCGATGATCGCCCCCATTGCCAACTACTTCCAGAAACAGGCCCGCACCTTTGTCAAGCCAAGTGAAATTTTATTTGTCCGCTACCTGCTGGCCTTGCCGGTTCTGCTGGCCCTGGCCCACTGGTTCTCTCCCGACGGCACAGAAAATGTCCGGGCGGTTCTGCCCTGGCTGCTTGTCAACGGCTTAGTGCTTTTTGGCCTTTCCAAAATATTCTGGATTGAGGCAATTCACAGAATTTCCATCACCAAGGCCAGTGCCATGAGTGCCTTTGGTCCATTATTTACCATCATACTGGCCTACCTGGTTCTCGGAGATGAGCCAAGCCTGCAGCAGCTGATCGGGGTCATACCTGTACTGATCGGCGGCGTGCTGATTACCCGCCCCGTTTCATCAAAAACAGGAGAACACCAAACACTTCCATGAAGAAAGCGGTCTTAAAAAAAGTATCTATTATTTGAGAGGCACATCAATTTATGATATACTGTTGCCATGGTCATGAAAAAACTCAATTGCTGGGAATTTAAAAAATGCGGCAGAGAGCCAGGCGGTGAGAATACATCCGAACATGGGGTTTGTCCGGCGGCCATCGAAATCCGAGCGGACAAGATAAATGACGGAGAAAATGCCGGGCGGGCATGCTGGGCTGTTGCCGGTACATTATGCCGGGGAGTTGTGGACGGCAAATTTACGGCCAAAGTGACCACATGTCTACTTTGCGACTTCTACCAACAAGTTTGCCAGGAGCAGGGGGAAAATTTTAAAGGAGCCGCAATCATTCTGGACAAATTAAAAAAGTAAGCGTAACCCTTCCATCTGCCAAAATACTACTGTGCCGGAGCAAAGCCAATCACGGCGGGCAACAAAATATGGGCAGGAAAAAGAATCTCCCTGCCTCCTTTTTCCGCGCCTCTCACCGCCTTGCGGATACCTGCCATGCCTTTAGCAAAATCGTCTGCCGACAGAAGTGACAATTGCGAGGCCCCGTTCTTTTGCAGGATGGGATCACTCAACACCTCCCTTCCCCTGAACTCATGTTCCAGGCGGGCACTTAACCGGCGCTCACAATGAACAAACCCTGTCTCCTGCATCACCCGTAAAAGCTCTTGTGTGGAGGGATAACGTCGGAGATCGCTTTGCTTTGTGCCCGAAAAATAATCATACACATACCAGCGGTCATGCTGCAGATGCGGATCCATGCCGATTATGGCAAACACCCCTCCGGGCCTGAGAAGGCGAAATGCCTCCTCTATAAAATGGCGGGATGAGGTGAAGTGCTGAACAGCGTGGATGGAAAAGACAAAATCAAAGACACTCTCACAAAAAGGCAACTGGACAGCTGTTCCCCGGCAGAGGTGAAGAGAACAATCTTTTTTTTGGGCCTTGGCAAGCATGCCGGCGGAAAAATCTAAACCGTAACGCCATTCACCGTACTGCACCGCATTCAACCAGTGCCCGGTGCCGCAGCCTACCTCAAGTAAACGGCGGGCAGCAACCTGGCACGCCAAGCCATTGAGTATCTCAACGACACCGAGCGGACCGACCGCGTAGCGCTCATCGTAAACCCCGGAAACATCATCATAGGCAACAGACTGCATGACGGAAAAACCTCCTGAAAAATTGCGGGCTGGTTAAGGCATTTTAACACATCAGCGCTGGCCGAAAACCACAAAAAACCAGTTGTCTCCTGTGCCCATGTTCGCCAAACTTATTTTTTCCGGGCAATAATTTGCTTACTACCTGTTTATTAAGCTAGAAGCAGATAAAACAAGGAGGCATATATGGTGATGGGCACGCTGGATATTTTTCAGGTGAATTTCGGATTGATATGACGTATTATATTGAAATCACGTACCATAATAACATTTTAATGCCTAACAGAGACTCTCCAGTTTGGGGTGACTATGCCGTCCACTCATGATATAAATATTCTCAATATCGATTCAAATAAAAAATATGTCAGAAAATACCTTGGCTTGATCGCCATCTTTATCAGTGCGGTCATTATGGCAATATTTTTTTCCTTTCACCTGACCACAGCAAAAACCATTAAGACGCAGCTCGTTGAGCAAGCGCGGGCATTCTTCAAAGAGATCATTGCCACTCGGCAATGGGTGGCCAGTCACGGCGGCGTTTATGTCCCGGTGAAAACATCCGGTGGAGTAAATGCATACCTGCAAAATATAGATGGAGTTAAAGCGGTCATCACCTGTGAAGGGCAGGAATATACCCTAAAAAATCCTGCCCTGGTGACCCGTGAGTTATCCGAATCAACTGTGCACGAAGGAAAAATCAGCTATAAGATAACAAGTCTCCGCGCCCTGAATGACTCCAACATCCCTGATGCCTTTGAAAAAGACTCCTTGCAGCAATTTGAAAAAGGAATCAGCGAAACCATGAAATTTGAGACGATCAACGGAAAGCGCTATTTTCGCTACATGGGGCCCCTGCAGACCGTCAATAGCTGTTTGGTCTGTCATGCTTCACAGGGATATGAGCAGGGCGATATTCGTGGGGGGGTCAGTGTTTCCATTGATGCGGAGGAAGTCAGTGATAAAATTGCCCGCGCCCGCCTCTTTATGATAATTACCGGTATCGGGGTGATACTCCTGATAGTCGCCGCCATTCTCTACATTTCCACCTATTTCATTCGCGATCTGCAACAGGCCCAGGATAAGCTGCGCCAGCTGGCTTTGTATGATTCCCTGACCCTCCTCTATAACAGAATGAGCGGTATTCGCCTGCTGCAAAGCGAAATTTCCCGCTGTAAACGACAAAAAGGCACCCTTTGCATCGCACTCATAGACCTGGATCATTTCAAAACTATTAACGACACCCATGGACACCAGGCAGGGGACGAGATACTAAAGATGTTTGCCAGACTTATGCATAAAGCCGTCAGAGAATATGACGTTGCCTGCCGTTACGGAGGTGAAGAATTCCTGGTCATCATGCCGGGTGCCAGTCTTGACAACGCCAAGCAGGTGCTATCAAGGCTTCAGGAAAAACTTCGTTCCACCAGCCTGAAGAGAGAAAACGCTGAGGTTCAGGTGAATTTCAGTGCCGGTATTTCCAAGCTCACCCCTCAAGATACCGTGGACAGCCTCATTGCCAGGGCAGATCGTCTCCTCTATGAGGCCAAGAACAGTGGGCGAGACCGCATCTGCGCGGAAACTTAAATAACAATCAAGAAGTATCTTAAGGTTTCAAATAATTGCCAGGTTAGCTCTTGCAACAGTCCCTCCCAGCTTCTTTTGCGGCATAAAGAGCTGTGTCGGCTCGTTTAATTATATTTTCGATACAACTGTCATCTGCAATCTTAGAAGCAATCCCCAGGCTGCAGGTAATGTTAATATTGTCGATTGCGGTTGCCTTGATAATTGTCCTGATTCTTTCAGCTACCCCCTTTGCCACTTCCAAATTTGTTTCTGGAACAATTATTAAGAACTCTTCGCCCCCGTATCTGCCGGCCGCACCGCTTCTGCCAATTGGGTCAGAAGTGCGCACTGTTTTTCGAAGAATATTTGCAACTTCTTGTAAAACTTTGTCCCCCAAATCATGGCCATGGGTGTCATTTATCTTTTTAAAGTGATCAATGTCCATCAGAATACACGACAATTCGGTCTTTTGTCTCTGGCTCCGCACCCACTCATGGTTAAAAAATTCCATAATATATC
>PJEL010005543.1_pt1 | contig 10188 bp, 15 predicted proteins | sample 1853271 | NCBI WGS metagenome assembly PJEL01 (sample SAMN08108733, study PRJNA415343) | Invertebrate metagenome, whole genome shotgun sequencing project. | host: Globobulimina | place: Sweden: Gullmar Fjord | collected 2015-08 | reverse complement strand
CAATATCATCATATTCACCGCAATCATCAAGAGCCCAGCCAGGCAGCAATAAGCTCGGTCAACGCTTATGTTATTCTTAATCAATTTAATCAAGCCAATGAGTAGATACAAAACATACCCAGCGATTACACATGTAGCCGGGTATCCGATCTCAAAAGCCATCTGAATCCAGCAATTATGGGCCGTCTTCCAGGGGATCAGCTTACCTCCGCGCGGATCATACATCTTGTTCAATGCCGGGAATAAAGATTTGTATGTAGCCAAGCCCCAGCCAGCAATAGGATGCTTACCTGTCATCTTCAGGCTTCGCAGCCAGACAGCCGATCTCCCGTTTTCCATCGATATATTCGCCTCAAGCTTACCAGATTCAACGATCCAGAACGCCAACGCCACCACAGCTACTAAAAAGATAATGAATATGTATTTGCGATATTTTGATTTGATGATCAATGCCCCAGCCCCTATCAGAGCGCACAATGCGGTTCCGGCTGAGTTACAGAGAAGTGATATCAAGAAAGGGAATGAAAGATTTATGCGCGTGAAAGGCAATAGAGCAGCCGCTAAGATGATGCTGAAACTCCCGCTCTGCATATGCTGGCCAACAATGCCGAAACAGTAATTGTCATTAAAGTTTGCTGTTCTGCCGAAATTCAATAATGTATCAAATCCCAACCTCTGAATAATGAACATGAATACCACATAAAGCATTAAAGTCTGAAGGATCTTGAAAACTGGCTGATAATCCTTAATTGAGCGGCATAATATGTAAAAGTAACAACAAAACACTAAAGATATGTAAGCTGTGAAAGATATGTAAGGTGCGCGGCTGAAGAAGCATAGTAGGAAGCCACCACAGGCCACCAGCTTAACGATAAGGCCCGTATTGATGAATATAGTGTAGAACCCAAGAAAACCGCTTAGAACCACAAAATAAGGCCAATACGCGTGTGGTGCGGTTATCCTGAAGTCAATAGGAGGAATCGAGGCCAATGCTACCATCAAGATCCCAGCTAGATATGCTTTTGTTTTATCCATAAGAAAAAGGCCGAGGGCTTTAAACCCCCGGCCAAACCTAGTTTTAATACAGAACTACGACTGAGTTTTTGTTTAAAATGATCCATCCGGTTGTGCCGTCTATAAATAACAGCGTAACATTGTCCTCTTCTTCATTGAACTGTATATTCGTGAAGGTAGAAGCTGTTGCTGGTGTTATAGTTAAGACGTTAGTTGACTGCTGCTGATAAACGTTCAAAGTCAACTGCTGACCGGGAACGCCATCGGCTAATGTCTTGCCAATAAAAGCAACATCACTCGATATGGCCATATTTACAAAAGCAAACGTTAACGGTACGGCTGTCGTTGAAGTTGCCATACTCGTTGCCCCACCGGACCCAATCCCAGCCAACATTAACGCAAAAGTCGTTGTACTGCCGTCATTTGTAATCGCAGCCCCCATTGACTTAAAGTTGATGTCTGTTGCCGTATGGTCAAGTTTACCATCTTTCTTTATACCGACCGATGCAAAAGATGGAGAGCCAACAGCAATTAGCAGAGCAACTGCTAAAATACATGCCATGAATCTTTTCATAATTTCTCTCCTGTTAATTTGGGGGGCAGGAATCCCCACCCCCCATTTGCTTAGTCGATTGAATAAAGAACGGCTGCTTCTAACTGCCCAGCGGTCATAGTTGCCCCACCAGTTGTTAAGACAATCTGATTATCCGGTGTGCTTGCGGTCGTCATATCAACGACATAATTCTTACCACTGAACACATACGTCCCGGCTGTCTGCAATGAAGTATCCGCAGCGGCATATCGGTCTGCATCCTCATCATCCCCGATATCAACCGTTAATGCACTTTGATTTGTTGACACAAACAGAATAATTGCAATCACATTTGCGCCTTTTGGCATAAGACCGCCAATATCGATGGTGCTACCTGAAACTTCAGTAGAGCCACCGATAGTCAAACTGTCGAGCATGACTTTCACTCGACCATCAACCAAACCACTTAATATTGTGCTAACTCCACCCGCAGCAACCAAGGTTGCGACATCTGCTGCTAAAGTTGCCATGATTTCCTCCGATTTATAGGTTAATACTTATCTATGATCATCTGATTCTAAAAGTTCAATTAAGATTCGGAACAAAGAATCGAAACAACCCTAGCTTCTTCCATGCGAGTCGCGCCCATACACATTCTTAAATAGACTTGCCACGCATAGTTTTTGTCAGGTCGTTCTGTAACACGCCCTTCCGGTTCTTTTGCTACTGCAAGCTGCATACCCATCTTTTGCCAAGCGGCAACTTCACGATAGCTACTTGCATCTGTCTGCAACCTTTGTGAACGGATGATATTGAAGTTTACCCAAGTGTTCAGGGCCCCTTCTGCCAATGCCTTGACAGTGTTGTAATCGCTTGAAGCGACTTCAGTGGTATTCAGTAAATCTTCTACCTGAATAGCTGACATTGCCATATAACGATCCATATCTTCAACTTCCCCAGCATCCAATAACCTTTTTGCTCTTAATACTTTGGCTTTGTTCAAACCTGTAGCTGAACCACCGCCGCCAACTGTAACAGCAATAAGATTGTTTGCATCAAAAGCTTGTGAAGTTGTCCCGTCTTTACCTGTGTACGCAGTTCCATCAAATGCAGCAACGATCAAATCATCAATTTGTCTGCCGGCCGCGGCCATCTTGGCTTGCATATAAGTTGACTTCGGATCAACTAACATCTGCTTTGCATCCACTGGATCTTCTAAGGTGTTCCCTACGAAATAACGAGGTGTGATCATCCTACGTCTGTGATCTGGAAGGTCAATCGGGGTGTCTGCATAACGACTTGAGATTTCTGTTAAGTCATCACTTGCATATTGTTCGTAAAACTTTTTCTCAGCTTTAAAATCCGTATCTACCATAACGCCTACGCGTAGACGGGATGTTAATTGCTGCGCTAACAACTTGATTGCGTCCTTATACTGCCGGACGAAAGCGGTTGAAGGATTGCCCATCGTGAACTCCTTTTCTTTGAAATAACGTTAATGTTTTCAGTTATCCTATGAAAGGGCTGACTTTACCGATGGGGCTCCTGCGAGTTGTCCCTGTATACTATAAGATTGCTACTTAGATCGTTTCTTTCGAACAGGCGGCCTTACGACTTTAACGGTTGTCACCTGTTTAGCTTCCCCGATTCCCTTCGTAGCAAACTCCCAAGCTAATTCTGCTTTTCTTAATATTGTATCTTGTTCAATCCCGGCCTTTGACGCTGTTGCAACGAACGGTTCAAGCGTCTTTTGCCGGAGCTGAATATATTCTTTATTAGTTAATCCGAACATTATGCACCTGCCAAATCGTAAGTTGCTTTAAAGATATCTGGTTTACATGGATAGAATTCACCCTTGTTACCCTTAATAACAAAATCACCATCCGACACATGATGATTGCCTTCAAGTGTCTCAATGAAATAAAACCCCTCATATGCTGGATACTGATCTATTATTGACTCTCCATACGGCTTCATACATTCTAGAGGCGCATCTCCTTTATTCCACTGTGTCGCTTCAATCATAACTGGTTTTTTTGTATATTTCATTTTCATTATGCGCTTTCCTCCGGATATGCTATCTCATAAAGTCGTGTTCTTTCTTCCACCGCGTCTTTATGTCCCGGATGCTCTGTATTCATCAACGCCTTGTATCCTGCATTGTCCGGATCGGAATTCATTGCATTAATCTTTGTAATAGCATCCTGCTGAGATTCGTTGCCCGCTGCTTTCCCTACAGGCGATCGGATGTTACCAATCTGATCCTCACTCATTAAATTGGCTATCTTTCCCAGCGCCTTTAATACAGTAGGATTGTTCCCAAGCTTCTCTTTCCCACCCATCGCGTCAATCGCTTCGTCACCCATCATTTTAGCAACCTTGTCAACATTGCCGTCGTAGTTCTCTTTCCACTCCTCGCGTAAGGCTGATTCAGTGGCTTGAGAGGCATCAAGATCCGCTTTCTCTCGGGCCCGGACTAAATTAGATACCTCACCTAAATACCATTGGTTAAGCTCGTTTACTTGGTCGTTCGTGAATCCCATTTTGTGCGCAGCCACACGAAAAGTGTTTTCACTTTCCGTAGTAACGCTAACGCTTTCATGAAGACCTTCCACAGTTTCAAGCTTATACTCTTCCGGTGTCTTAGGTCTACCCAGCGCGTTATAGTATTCTTCTCTAGCTTCTGGACTCGCGTCTTTTTCCGGGACGATAACACCTTTCTGACCGATTTTAGTTTCCAGTTCACGATATGCTTTTCCTAGATCATCATGTGTTTTAAACTTAGATAAAGTTGCAACCCCGCTCTTATTGACTGCTCTGTTATCTTCTGAGAAAGAATCGAAAAACTCGTTTGCCTCTGGCGGTGGATCCGCAGGTGGTGGATCTGCTGGCGGGTCCACAGGTGGGGCAGGTGGATCTATTTCGCCTCTGTTATTATTCACTGCTGTACTTATGGGCCTAATGTAAGATAATCTTACAATCAGGTTATCCATCATTTTCTGGAACATTTTGTTTCTCCTTCGGTTCGTAATTGATCTGACTTTTTATATATAAGACAACGGACCGCATCCCTTCATTCTTGTTTATAACATCTGGGAAACCGGGCACATGTGTAGTTTCGTAACTGTAACACCTGTTTTTAAGATCCTCAAGCACAAGCTTTGCATCCGCGCTATCAAATACAGTCTTGTATAATCTCGCGAGCTGTTCTTCATCAAACTCCATTAGTTTCTTAGTCAACGGCTGCAAGGGACATCTCCTTTCCTATTTCCATACCACACTTCTCACATTTGCCTTGATAAACGCCATCGATCTTGAAGACAACATTCACCTCGTTGCAAGACAAACACTTGACCGTCATCTGTGGTACTACCGATCGCGGGGGCTGCTTTACATGCTTCCTAACAAGTTCTATCTCTGAAGGCAGTATTTGAATGCGATGCTTTGTATCCGCAGAATCATCCAGGATATCATAATAAGTCAGCTTGCCATTCTGTTTGTGGATATCAATAACGCGGTATTCTTTCCCGATCTCAACATTCTCATTCACGTTGCCGTCAATGTCTTTCATAAGATTCGTGCATTTGATAATGTCTTCGCGCTCGATGACATGGCTAAACTTCTGCTCAGCCTGTTTCCAAAATGTCTGAGCGGGAGTTTCCTTAGTTGGATCAACATAGCAATCTTTTTCATATTGACTCGGTTCTTTACTATCGTTCAACTTCTGAACATCCTGGTACAACTCCTGTATCGTCTTCGTTGCCTCGTAAGGTATTCTGGTCTTACCGTTTACAACAAGCACAACCAGTGTCGGTACGCCGTTGTTAAAAAGGAACCCGTTATCATTGCAAAGTTCTATTTTCATGCTTCCTCTCCTCGCTAATATCTATGATCCTCTCATTTGTAACCAAACAGCCGTCTTGCGCAAAAAGGACTATTTCATCATCTAGGGCAGCGCAGACAAACTTTGTGCCCGGTCGTTTTACTGCTTTTCCATGCTGGTTGATTTCAAAATCTTTCTTCATGACATCACCAGCCCATTCTCGGCCTTTAATATGCCGCCTTCGATCTGTCGCCTTCTGCGAGCTTTCTCGTTTGTATGCGGATGTTCGAGCCCTTTGAACTTGTCTTTAACGAAAGAGAGCACCGATCTCCGTATGCTCATTGATTTGGTCATCTTTCTGCCGGGTTGCATCCTTGATGTGTTCTTTTGCATCCTGTTTCTGTCTATCATTCTTTGATCTCCTTAGGTATATTTACCACAAAATCGGTCATCTTCTCAATCAATACATCCGACGAAACGACTCTTTTAAATTCGCATCTTTCTTTATCGGAAATAGAATCAATGGAACCATGCCAAAGCCCTTCGCCACAATCATACCCTATAGTAAAGCTTATCAAAAATTTATCACACATTTTCTTTAGTATATCAATCATGTTTCGTAATCCTCCGGATTCGTGCGTTTATGCTCCTCTAATGCTTGCTGCCCTTTCACGAAATCTTCAGGGACATACGCTTCAGGCAGCCCGTAAAACTTTTTGTAATTAATTCCTTTGTCTTGGAACGTCTGCTTCCGGCCTTCAAACTTTCCTTCTTCATCCTCTTTCAGCAACATCGCAATGATACCCAGCCGATATTGATTCTCCCTATCAACCGCATCCATGCCCATATCTTCCCTGATCTCAATATGATCTTTCCAGTTCAATACGGAATCCATCATTTTTACACCCTCACTTGCTGTGAAGTTCTTCCGGTCATAGATGCTTTTTAAAACCAAACGGAACAGAACGGGGAGGCTCAAAGCTTCTTTATGTTTAACTTGAATGAGTACCATTATGCTTGACCTCCCGCGTCCGCTGTAGCTTTCTGCGCCTGGGCTCCATCCTTGGCCATACCAGCCACGCTTTGCCCGGCTTGCATTGCTGCAATAAGTTGATCCTGTTCTGCTCTCTGCTTACGGATCTGTGCGATCTCTTCATCTTCATTCATGATCCTTGGGTTAACTCCCCGTATTCTGGCAAGCTCCTCAACCGTTCTGTCTTCGTTTACCTTGTCTGCTGCTTGCGGTAACACCGTAGAGATAGCCTGAACATCCCCTAAGAAGGCCTGAATATCGCCTATCTCGCTCGCTCGCTGTGCCTTAGCCAATGGAGATAAGTAAACAGGATTGAATTCCTGGTCTTCGATTTCAATAGGTATTTCGCCAAGTTCACCTTCTTGCAATAGATCAAAGAAAGTATCGATGATTAAGGGTCCCAAGATCCCGTGAGTCGTTCTACCGATAACCGGACCAAGCAATACCATGTTCTCAGCCACACGCCGTTGAACTTCTGGGATAGTCATTTGCTTGGTTATCTCTGATAATGACCGGAACAAAGGAACAAACATACCCGCTTCGATGTTCTCTTGCTCAAGTTTAATCAACTCAACATTGATACCCATACTCTGACCTTTGCCAACCGGAAGGGCCTGGATATCATCTGCGCTTGTTTTTGCATCGCGGTAATTCATTGCAGCCGGATTGAAGTTAAGCGGAAGAATGAACCCTCTTGATGGCATTACCATAGGAGGATCTGCTTGCTTCATGCCCGCGCGGATCACTGTCCTCTTCATAGCGTTCACAAGCTTGATTTCAGGGAACTCATCCATAGCTGGGCTAAACCCGTTTGGATCGTTCGGGTCTTTATAAAAGACTTCTGAATAATACGGCATCCGTAAGAAACCGCTCTCTTTCATTAAATGCTGGTCCTTCTGTGCTATCCAGAGAGATTGGAAGGGCATGTTAACCGCATCGCTCTTGCTTACATCACGCTTGAACCTTTCCGATACGTTATGAATAAACCAGAACTCTTCAAACGGGCTCTTTTTTAAACTATCTCTGATGGACTTGCCAAGATTATCTTCACCCCACAACCCGGCAGCCTGTCTTGCTGTTAACCTGAAATGACGATAGAACTCGGATAATCTGCCTCTTCCATCAAGGACCCTATTGGTTTCCTGAACTGGAATGGATTCAAAGCGGACCTTCTCCTTTGCATCTTTAAGCTTTAAGAACGTACCTGTGCCGAACCCGCCATAATCTGTATAGAATTCTTGAATGATATTGTAAAAGTTAGATCCATTTAACCTTTTGAGAATCTTGTTTTCAGCGTTCCTAAAGAACACTTTAACCGCTTCTATCTGCATCAACAGATCATCCTCTGTCTCAAGAGCAAACCAACGTGTACTTGGATTCGTTAAGTTGGAATGAAACCCCGCAGCCATGATTCTAAGGGCCCGGATCGCTGTGGAGTCGTACAGGAAGTTAAACTTTAACCGTTCGCCTTTTGTCCGGATAGATGTTATCCAGGCCTTGCGGGGAAGGATGAAATCAGCTAGGTCTTGAGTATACGCGCGATAATTAGCGTTCTGATTCTCAAGGAACTCCATCTCCTTAACTTTATCTTGAATTTCATTCTGTGTTATCGCCATATGGATATCCCCTTTTAGGTCTTGGCTTTGGTTTTCGCTTTGGCATAATGTTGGAGAAGTTTTTGTCGAGAGTGTTTCTCCCTCCGCTCACTCACTTTTAATTATATGAGTATTTCGAGTAAGGTAGTGCTCATTGCCATTGTTTATTCACCTCCCCGCAGCCTCGAACCTCAATACTCATGTTTTATTTATATCCTCTTACACATGTGTATTTCTAATTCTTTATATCCCAACATCTTCCAGAATCTCCGCATTAATGGAGCTTTCCCGTTGGCTGGGACCGAAAACACGATCTTGTTCACCTTCGTTGGCAACAAAACAAGCTCGATCTCTTTGATAACATGCTTGGTTAAGTACCTATATTCCGGTAGCATGTAGAAAAACATTGCTGAAAAGATAACGCTATCCGTAAACGTTCCGGGCATTGTGTACCCCGCAATTGCTCCTACAATTAATCCTCTGTATTCAAATAACATAGTTGAGTCCATATAAACCATTTCCCGTATTGACAGCTTTGCCCGGTTCTTATCTATCTGTATTTCATCCGAGTAGACATCCACAAGATTGTAAAGATCAAGCAGATCATCTATGCCGGCCACATGTATGACAATGTTATGCACCTAACAATTCCTTCTTTTGGACCGCACCTTCTGGTATCAAAGCTTTCCCTCGCGTTATGTTTGTTCTTCCACCGCTGAATATGCTTGCCCTTCTACGCCTCTGGATCTCTGCTGTTGCATCTTTCTGAGTATCTGCATCCGTTGGGGCCTTCGGCAATTGTTGATTCTGCTGTAATTGGTTAATCCTGCCAGGAGTCTTACGGCTGTCAAGCACACTCTTTACAGTTGCAAATGCTCCGGCTGCCCCTGCTGCTGCATTGATAAATGGTAATGCTGCTGATAAGAAAGCCATATTGTCCCTCCTTACGAACACCGACCAAAGGCCGGAAGGTTACGGGTTTGTTCTTCAGGTCCTAATCCTAGCCCGGAATCAGCCATGCCGTATTTAGGCAGATTAATGGACATTTCATCCAATTGGAGCGGTCGTTTATCTGTGCCCCATACTGCCATCATTAAAGCTTTGGCCCTATCCGGTGAATTCAACTCTTTATACTTGGTGCGCATCTCTTCTTTGGTAAGGATAACCCTTCGGCCGCCTTTAAACTTAAACCTTATTGTCATCAACTGTTCAGCCTGTATTGTGTCAGGAATAAGCTTGAGCCATCCTTTCACAAACAAATCCTCCATCATACAAAATCCTTCAGTGTTAGCATCATCATAATCGCGCTGTTTATTGACTGCTGCTGTTGCGTTGGCTATAAAAGGCACAACTCGCCCTCTGTTACTTTTCAAGTTATCAGTAACACCACCACCAACACCAATATCGTCAACAACAGTAAGGTCAAGATTAAATTTCCTTTCAAGTTCCATCGCATAACCGGAGGTCCATACGGTATCTTTCTTTTTGAACTGCTCTGCAAAAATCTGTTCCCATCTATATAAATCCTTTTGTTCTATGATCGTAAAAACATCCTCATCATTCCCGAACCTTGCAACGTCAATGGCCATAATTCTTTTAAGTGTTCTGTTTTGGTAAGGGATAATGATTTCGGGGGCATTGTAAACGTCTTTTGAATCGAACAACAAATCGTCTGAGTCAATCTCTTCATGTGAGTTCATAACGAAACGCATATAATGATTAGGTGCTGACTCAGCCATCTCTCTGTGATCTGCGATGAAATCAGCCGGGAGGATATCCTCATTCATGAACGTATTCGCTTCACAAGTCAGATACTCACCGTATTCACGCACAATCTGTCCGGTCTTCTCATCGTATATTTTAGTAGGTTTCTTGTTCTGAATGAATAGCCTCCATAACCAGTTGTGACCGTTTGCGTTTGCAATGGTCAAGAGCTGCCTGTATGGCGCGTTCTGCCTTCGTAAGCGGTCCCGTAAGAATGTAAAGACTTCATCATTCTCAAACTCTTCGGCCTGTTCGATCCCGGCAATGGAAAGGTTCATGTTCTTTAAGATGGCCAGCTCAGCACCATGCCTGAACATAATCGTTGATCCATTTGGAAACTTATATTCTTTGTTGCCATCGATCGTAACGCCAAAGTATGTTGTGAAGTCTTTTAGGGTTGAATCGCGGAGATCTGTAAACTCTTTAC
>PJEL010005542.1_pt1 | contig 10188 bp, 13 predicted proteins | sample 1853271 | NCBI WGS metagenome assembly PJEL01 (sample SAMN08108733, study PRJNA415343) | Invertebrate metagenome, whole genome shotgun sequencing project. | host: Globobulimina | place: Sweden: Gullmar Fjord | collected 2015-08 | reverse complement strand
AGCTTTGCTATTCTTTTAAAAACTCTTTGAGTGTTAACGAATAGCTTTGCTATTCTTTTAAAAACTCTTTGAGTGTTAACGAATAGCTTTGATATTTTTATCAGTTGGATAACTTTCGTAAATGTCAGATTCAATTGTTCGAAATTTACTAACTGTATCCATCACATAATGAAAAGGCGCCTTGATACTTTCATAAATATTTTCTACAAAGTCAATATGATTATTCATCTTATTACCTGAATTTTCTACAATCATTAAACGATTTTCTATAAGATCTAATCGTTTCATGATAGTTTCCTGATTATGTTTAACATTTTTCAGTATTTCAATAATCCCCTCGGTCATTTAAACTTAATATATTTTAAATCTCTTGTCAACTAACGAATTAGCAATTAAAAGAATCGCACCGCGATTCGTTAACACTCTTCGAGTTTTTAATTTGGTTCTATAACATCACTAGCTTCAGCTATCATATATGTGATTAATGACGCAAATGAGGTTACAAAGATTCCAAATGCAGTATGATAAAGAGATTGTTTTGACGTTATGATCTTTCCTGAACTTAACCAAGAGTTCATAGGTACATAAACTACTAATCCAATTAAAATCCCATAATAAGCATGATCTCTTTTAGAATGTTCATAAACATAATCACCATCGTTGTTCCTTAATACACTGACTCCTAAGATAATTCCAACGATAACCCAAATATTCAAAAAAGCCATCTTGTTATTCCAAAATTTTTTGGTATTTTGTGTAATAAATAAGTAAAAGAGATCCCCAAGAATAAGTACAGTTAACGCTATTAAAGTTCGTAAAGTTTGAGACTTAGCATTCGATTCAAAAATATCAACGCAAACCATTATTTACATACTAACAATAAAAACTCTACGAATCACGGTGAGATATGAGTGTGCGCTTAACTAACCAAATAATGATCTCAGGATAAAAAAATCAAAAGAAACTAATGATGGGAAATAATTCTTCAGAAGAAGAAGAAGAAAATCAATCTGACATAAACTGGCTTGATTTAGAAAGAATTTTATCTGATAAAATATATAATATTGTTCAAGAACAAGTTAAATTTGGAGATTATCGATTAAAATTGTTAAGTCAGTCGGACATTTTTTCAGATAACGAAACACAATGTAGTTCTTTCAAATTAGATGATACTGAACAAATAGAGAATATGATATATGATATAATGTATATACTTGATGAATTTTATAACCAGTATTCTGAAAAATTGTATAATGATATTGAATTAGGTAATCAAGATGCAATTGTTCTAAGATCTTTTTATTTAAAAGATATGTACTTTGAAAGAATTTATAAACGTATACATAATCATATTTGTAAACACTTTTTATAAAGTTGTACCAGTAATTTTATTAATTGCGTTTATAACGAACTGGGTATCTCTCTCGCGCAATATCTGTTCAAATTTAGGCGGTTTAAACAATGTATTTGTTAGATGAAATTGAAAAGCACTTCCCATAAGAGCTAATGCTAGTTCCACACCTGGATCTATTGTAGTATTTGTGATACGTTTTTCAATTGCCATTCGTCTAATTATTACATCGTAGTCACTAATGTTTTCATTAATATATTCACTCCACCCATTAAGTTCTATAGGATAATTCATTATATTAGTAATAGATTCAGTTCCTGATATACCAGATATAATTATATTTCTACAAACCTTAATATCTTCGTCAATATTGGTATAACCAGTACGAATCATAAATTCTATTACTTTTTTCTTACAGAACCTAAGAATACTATGTAAATTGGATACAATGTATACAACAACTATAACTTCAATTAAATTATATTCCATTTTTCTTTCTTTATTCTTTCTTAAATTTATTCTTTAAAGTCATTAACGTGTCCGCTAACGGTTTTTTCAAGTGTTAAACTTTGACTGTACTTACTTGATGTTGATTAGCAACATAACACGTAGTATTTTTAATTATTTCAGAATTTGCGTATCTTTTCAAAGGCATGGTTTTAAATAGGGATTTTTCTATATGAACACCTTTTTCAAATAAATGTTCCTTGCATGGCACTATGTTCATTTTTGGATTAAAATGAACATAGAGTCCCCTAACAATTTCTTTTAAAATTTCCTTTCTCAGGTTATCTAAGTGTGAACCTCGTGGAATATTACCGTCAAGTTGTTCTAACATAGGTCTATCTGGGTTGTATGTCTCAGTGATTTTATCGACAAGTTTTCTTTTTCTATTGGGTCTAGTCATTTTTAATTATTATTCACCAAAACAGAAATCAAGTTTCTAAAGTTATTTATTTTTTAAAAAAAGATAGTTTCCCCAATGCTGTGATTTCGTTCGAATTTATTTGAGTAGCAAGTATTTTTAACTTAACCGGTTGATCAATTTCAATTATAGAATCTTCATTTTCCCAAACTAGGTTATTAGCGTCAAATTTATAAGATTCTAACATATGCTGAGATACAAAAATTTGCAATGGTCCTACTTTACAAAAGAACCCGTGTTCATTAATATAAACTGGAATAGCGTCAAGAATTTCATCTTTAAATGGTTTATAAACAATAGCCTTGTAATCTACTTTAAAATTAACATTACCACTTTCATTTTCAACAAGACCTTTTCCTTGTTGATTAAATTCAACAATTGTTACAATATAACCATGTTCCCCAATAACTTTACCTTCAAGTTCTCGAATTTTATTACTAATTAACTCTTTGATATCAGTTCCTAGATTTTGAGGAACCAAACTAAGATCCTTAGTTAAATTGACGAGATAAAACATAATTTAAGTTTATTTCAGCTACTTTTCTAAAGTGCTAATTATTTTGTTAAGAAGTACAACAACTTGCAAATTAGGTTTATAACAAATTTGGTGAGTTCCCTCAATTAACGACATTGAACCTCTTGGGTACATTTTCATCATTACTTGCTGCAATAACATTGATATTTTGACGAGTAAAGATAAGGTTTTTCCTTGAAAAAAAGTAATTGTTGTTCTTTCATCTGAGAAGATATAAAGTATTCTCTATTTTCCGGATCTAAAACAGGACAAATGAGGAGTGTGAACAACGGTTTCTTAACATATTTCAAAACGTTTAATCCCAAAAAACCACCACTTGAACAACCGATTAGTCCTACGTTTCCTTGATGATTATCATATAATTGTTGATACACACGACTTATATCAGACATAGCTTCGTTAAGTGATGAAGTGTTAAAATTAATAGTATAGGTCGCATTTTTCAGCAATGTACTTTGCCTGTTCACTATTCCAGTTCTCATTACCTTTTGTAAAACATCCACCATGCAAAAGAAGTGCAGCAATTTGTGAACTCCCGTATGATTTCATTCTTTATATTCCCAGTATCCTATTTCTTTAAGAATAAAAGATACTGGGAACATTTTTAAGCTCGTTCCCGCCGATTGGATATTCCACTTCGACCACAAGCCGTTCCTTTGCTCATTCGCTAAAGCTCATTCGCTATAAATTTGCACAACCCAAACTACGTTTCGTAGTTGCTTTACTTTGTCACTTGTATGTGAAAAGTCCTAATTCGTTCAAAAGTTTCCCAGCCTTCGAACTAAGGATATTTTACGTGATTACAAATAATTTGTAACACTCCGATTTAAGTTCACGAGTCTCGAAAATGGTTCTAGATTACTCGAGTGAACTCCCTCACTTCTTCCTTACGGAAGTCGTTATCGTTTTGCATGCTACCTTTGATATTAGGCAACGATGACTTGAAAAGCTCCTTTCTTTGAAGTTTGCCATAGGCGCACGAGCCAACAAACTGGATAATTTTTTGAATAAACGAACAAAGTCCGCACAACAAAGAGATAAACACTTAGTTAGAGTATGCAAGACCACCCATACCAGACATGACACGGAAGACATTGTAGTTAGGAGCCCAGATTGCGATACGTCCCTGTGCACCAGTCCACTGTGAAAGAGGAGCTGGCAAGTTAGCAGCATTGGTAAGATCGAATTTAAGTTGAGCATTGTCAATACGAGACATGTTAACGGTTCCAGATGGCTGGTGCTCTTCCGGACGGATACCGAATGAGTACAAGTAGATGTGTTTATCTGGAATACGAGTGTGGTGCTGGTATGGCTGTACGAGACGGAAGTAGGTCTGAGGACGTACTTGGAAACGATCGTGGCCATTAAGCATGATGAGAGCGTCAGACATCAAATCAACTGCGTTAGATGGAACCGGAGTACCAGGAAGAGCAGCTGAGTAGTTGAACCAATCATTGTATGCGGTACCAACAGTGAAGTTAGCCTCGCGCTGAATGGTCCAGATGAGCTCCTTGACTGGGTGATTGTAGTTAAGACGAACCTTCTGTGAAACCTGGTCAAGTTGTACTGACTCGAACCCAGTGAACTGAAGCTGGTCAATCAAGTACTCGTGGGACATCTGCGCGAAACGTCTACGCTCTTCGGTATCGAGGTATACGTAGTCAACCCAAAGTTCAGCGTTGACAAGAGAAACTCCACTAGAATCGTTGATTGAAGTGGTGTTGTTAGCGAAATCGCGGTCTCCAGCAGCTGTAAGTGCAACAATAAGCTCAGCAGCAGTACGGAATTCAATGATGATTTTGACTTCGTGATACTGGAGAGCAATAAGTGGCAATGAAAGTCCTGGGTTACGGTTGAACCAGAACATGAGAGGCAAGTAGTAAATACGTGAGGTATCAGCGTTTCCTACAAGACCAACAGATGAAGCGTACTTTCCTACCATGTGGTTGTAACCGTTTCTCTTTTCAGAGGTCTGGGTAAGTTCATCCCAGATTTCAAGCCAGTCACCGTACTGCTTGTCAATTTTCTGTCCACCAATCTCAACAGTTACTTCGCGAACGAGAGCATGCATGAGAGAGTTGGTCCAGGCAACTGATGCTGGTCCACCAGTTGCGTATACAGATCCTACAGATAGAGCTGGGAACTGGACCTGTAAGTAAATGTGGTTGATTAAATCACCGTTACGGGAAACTGTAGCGGTGACCTTTTTTCCAAAGTCAGCCGTACCTTGGAAAGTTTGGGGGATCGCCTCGAGGGCGAAGTTAGTGTGGCGTCTGTAAACGCGGTTTACTCTTCTAAGTTTCCCTAGAAGCCGGACCATATCTTAAGCCTTCATTGAGAATTGATAATTCTCTCAGACCCATTACCGTTTGGCCTCTGAACTGCATCCAATAGGTCTATCATAATGACCCTTAGGACTTGGCTGCGAATTGCCCATTTCACTCATTCGTCTTTTGACGAATTCGTTCATCTTTCGGATTTTTACCATATCTCAGTATTCTCTGAGCCCCATAAAGTTTTCACTCTATGGTTGGTACCGATGATTTCAAATGAAATAAAAGAGCCTTAGTTTGGTACTTTTGCATTTTTGAAACCATTTTAAAGTTTTAGGGTGTTCTCGCAATTTGATAATGTCGCCTGTAAACTGTTAAGACAGTTTCAGACTAGTAACTAGAATAATTAAAATTAAAGGAACAATCGCTAAAGGAATCACAGTCCCTTACTTCAATATTAATTAGTGGATTCTTAACTGGTTTATTTTTGGAAATATCCACATATTCCAAAACATGTTACTTTTCTAAGCCGTTTACCTAATAAGTGACACCAGTGAATAATATTCACTACTTATTAGGACTTAAACCTTGAAGAATGTGATTTGTGGATTACCAGTGCGATCCAAACCCAATATGTTTCCATATCGGACAGACTATATCTTAAGTTTTCATCGGAGATTGCCTAATCTCCTCCAACCCATTTCCTTTGTAGTCGTTGAACAACAATGTCTAAATCTAGGCTCATCATACCTGCAAATGAAGGAACTGTAATACATAAATGATCTTTGATTAAACATAGATCTATTTTGTTATTCTTTGCAAAATTTCCATCTTTTCCAAGATGTTTACAAGGTCTTAAATTAGACCAATGATGCAAAGATTCTTCGTTGTCTTCATTTTTGACATAATAGTCAATTGGTATAACATGATCGATTCCCCAATAAGTTCCTTGATTTTCCCAATTCATATCTTCACTGAATTGAAATTCTAACCAATTTAAGAACATATCGTGTTCTATTCCAAGTTTGTGTAAAATTTTATTGTACTTTTTAGTACCATAGATAGTTGATGATAAACGAGTTCTGAGTATTTTTTTATTTCTATAAACTGGGTCTTTTTTATAACGTTCTCGGTCTCTTTGATTTATATGATCTCTGTTTTTTTGTTCATACTCTTTTTTCCATTTACGACCTTTAGTTTCGTACCATTTCCTCATTGCTTGTTTATATTTTTCTGGATTCTTTCTCTGTTTTTCACGTTTTTCGGCAGCTAGGCAATTTTTACATTTTTTCCTACTACCGTAATATCTATCAAGAGTTCTAGTTTCATTGCAATTATTACATATTCTAGTACTCATTGTGTTTACTTAACTTGGAATTTAATCTTTAAGTTGATTTAGACATCTTCGATGCGGATTACCCAATCCTTAACGTTATTACCATACCCGAGGTCATTACCCTGGTGCAACTTTAATATCACTATTAAAGAGCGGTAGTTAAGGCTCTAAGGGAGTTCCCGCAATTTGAAAATGTTGCCATCTTATCTAATAAGATGACTAGCAATAGAATTAATATAAAGTTAGACGGAACATGTAGCTTTTACGTCTCTTTATATCAATGGAATTCTTAATGTTTACCCAAGAGATATCCATTTACTCTTGGCATATTACTTTTCTACCCCACTGGTTTTTAGAGGTAAACGTCTTGTGCTCCATAAGCTACGAGTTGCATTCATGTAATCCCCGGCTTTCACCTAGTCTATAAAGACCGGAACCACTATTAAGTGGCCCTAGGGCATGGATCGTACCTTAAGCAGGATCTGGTTGGATAAACCATCATTTCCCACCGACAACTTAGCGATCTCTGAACTGATATCATATTACTTTCCTTTGGATATTTTTAATGGTTTCTTGAAGCTTTTCATCTAAAGTTAATTTCTTTGATGTGATTTTTTCTAAAACCAGTTTGATGATTATTGATACAATAACCAATAATATCCATAACGTAATTTAGACATTCAGCTGCGGATTGACACATACTTTAACGTTGTTACCTTACAAAATCTAAACAATATTTAGATTTGAATCCCCGAGGTCATTACCCTGGTGCTGCGATCGTAGTTTCCTACGACCCGCGGTAGTTAAAGCTTCGCGCGTTTCCCGCATCCAGCTGTCTTGCACTCTAGTCAAACACCTTTTGACCATTGAGTACTAGCGTCTATCACTCTACACAAGAACAATTGAATTGTGTAGGTCCACGTGACTAACTGTTTCCCCGATTACAAATTGTGGCTGTAACCGGCAGGACGCTTTTCGGATCTAGCATTTAAATCCGCCTCCCATGTTTTTTTGATTGTTAGAGATCCCCAAGAAAATAATTTTCCGTTCAAACCCATCGGGTGCGGTTAGGTTTGAAGAGAAAAAACGAAACTCAAAATTTCCAAAGAAAAGCCGCTTGCGGCGTCTAAGGGTTTAAGATCATGAAAAATCTCGATGCAACACTCAATAGTTGTAACTGCTCATCTGCTCCATCTGCCAGAGATTTCTCGGAATCCGCCAAAATTACAAAGAGTTTCATCCGAATTTTATCAGAATGTTCAGAATCTTCCAAAAGGTCTCTCCCTAACTGTGTCAGTAACATCGGACCCGAATAACCCTCTTCTGCTACTCTTAAAACTTCTGATTGAACCGTTTTGAAGTTACCTGAGTTCCATGCTTCCCATAACTTATTAATTGCATCTTTAGGTACCGTCCCTGAAATTTCTACAATATCAGCCGGGGTTACACCAGCTTTGTCATCACTAAACTGTGAAGCACATTGTAAAAGCGTGATTGAACTTCGGAGATCTCCTCTTGAAATTCGAAGAACTTCGTCTTTGGCTTCTTCTGTTACCTTGATCTGTTCAAGATCACAAATAAGGTCTAATCTGTCCCTTAAAGGACCCATCGGCAATGGTTTGAAGTGGAACATCGCACACCTAGAAATCAATGGCTCGATAATCTTACTTACATAATTGCAAATCAAACAAAATCTAGTTACGTGTGCATAGTTTTCAATAATGCAACGTAAAGCAGATTGTGCTTCTTTTGTCATAGAATCTGCTTCGTCTAAAATAATCAATTTGAATGGAACCTTACTGTTACTAACTGCTCCTTGAGCAAAAGTTCGAATTTTATCTCGAACTACTCCAATACCACGTTCATCAGACGCATTCATCTCCAAAACACGCTGACGATAGTCTTTCCCAAATAGTTCTCGAGCTAATGCTAAAATACTTGTCGTTTTTCCCGTACCCGGAGGTCCATATAACAACATATGCGGTACATTTTTTGATTTAACAGTTTCTTTTAAAAGTTTAATTACATCATCTTGACCAGATACTTCGTCAAGAGTCTTAGGACGATGCTTCTCAACCCAGGGTAGAGTAGTATTTGTTTTTTTGCTAGTCATCTTTGTTTGTTACCTCTTTTAAATACCTAAGTACAGTTAATTTTCAGCTTGAACTTTAGCTACGAATGCTTCAAGATGATAAATAGGTTTTTGACCTAGCGTAGAACGATATTGATATTTTTGAGCATGTTCAATAATTTGATGAACTTTGTCAGGTTTTCTTTCAATTAGTTCAGTTGTAAGAGTGTAAAATATGACATTATCTGGTATACCAACTGTTAACAAAGTATAGAAATATTCTCGAATTTTAATCAAAGGTGATCCTTTGACAACATCTTGAGCTAAAAGTTCTATGTAAGCTTCCCATTCGAGCTTTTCAATTCCTGATATTTTCATAAGCTGTGCCTTTCTAATATTTCGCGTTTTAATTATGCTTTCACTTTTCAGTATTTTTAAAAGTTCTTCCTGTGTTGGAGCTGGAACTCTAACTGGAAGAGTTCTTGACCTCAACGGACTAATAATCTTTGAATAATTTTCACAACATAATATAATCCTACAAGTCCTACTATACTTTTCCATCGTTCTTCTTAATGCATTTTGAGCTAAAATTGTTAAATGATCTGCCTGATCTATTACAACTACCTTTACTTTGATCTTAGCCTTAGTAAACGATGTAATACTAGGAGTTTCAGCAATTTCTTTGATAATCTCTTGAATAACAACTCTATCGTAAACTCCGTAATTAGATGGTGTTATTTCAACATGATAAATTGAACGGGAAATTCTTACAGGAACATATTTTGAAGTAATTTTGTATTCACGATTTTCAATTTTACGATCATGAACTCTTTCATCAAATAACTCATTTAAAAAACAACGAATTCTAGTATGTTTTCCTGCACCTGGTGGACCATAGAACATCAAGTTTGGGAAATCACTAGTACTAGAAATTTTACGTAAAATTTGAGTAACTTGAGAGTGATGAGTTAATTCATCTAAAGTTTTAGGACTCATGATACTTTGTTAATACTGTCTATAAATTGCTAAAGTCCTTTGGTTTTTAAAAACAAAGGACTTTAGAAAGGATTATTAACAAATCATAAAATGGGTAATTTTCCTATCGTATCATGTCTAAGAAAAGAAACACCTAAGTATGGGAAATCGATATTTCTTTCTGACGGAAGAATTTCAATTCTTAGAAGTCCAGCAATCTCACCGACTCGAAAAAGTGTAATTATCAGTGAAGTTTGTAATACTTGTTACAATAAATTAACCACTTCATTAGTATTTAAGTACGATTTTAACCAAGGTATTACAAATTGCCAACATTGTAGGAAACGTATTAAGTTGATGAATTTGGTTTTGAACTAAGTTCATTCATATTTGCCCAAAGGGCTAATGCTGTAAACATAATTATCAATATTATAGCCCCAGTTTCTCCAAATGTTTTAGCCAACATTGGACCCATGTGTGGACTCATCCCAAATCTTTCAACCCTTAATGCAGCACCAACTCCACTGTCAGAGAATGACTGTTTCGCGTCAGTACTTTCATCTTTATCCTGAAGCATATTTGTGTCATTTATCCAATATCTGATACCGAAATATATACATACACTAAGTCCAGCCGCTACTGCAAATCCAATTTTCTTAGCTTCCCATTTTTTTTTCATTTATTATTGGTTATATTTAAATGACATCTGTTTGTCATTGTGT
>PJEL010005541.1_pt1 | contig 10191 bp, 4 predicted proteins | sample 1853271 | NCBI WGS metagenome assembly PJEL01 (sample SAMN08108733, study PRJNA415343) | Invertebrate metagenome, whole genome shotgun sequencing project. | host: Globobulimina | place: Sweden: Gullmar Fjord | collected 2015-08 | reverse complement strand
TGCAGCAAATGAGAGAACAAACTCATTATTTAGAATAAATATAAATTAGGGGGGGGGGGTATGCAGTTTATATATAGAAATGGTATGAAAAAGCATTATTTTCGATACTACTAATTAGAGGAGTAAGTGTAATTGCTAATACATGAAAACAATAACCCCCTAAAATTATTAACGAAAATGAGACTAGTCATATTACGTAAACAAAGAAAGGAGGTCTTGCGGCAAAGATAAAATAAATATCCGATTGCAATGAGGTTACTAAAGTTCTGCCTGCTTAATGTGACAAAAAAACCTCTTGCCTTCATTAAGCATTATTTATTAATTTTAAACTTTGAAAAAATGAAAAAATTATTTGGAATTATAGCAATAGTATTGCTATTTAGTTTTGCTGGCACGCAAGAAGTCTATGCAGGTGATTGGGACATTGTAGTAACTTGGAGCGATGATTGCGGTGAATGCACAGGTATTGGCAGTTATGAATATTATGTTTGCTTGAAGATTACAAATACTTGTACTGAAACTGTAGTATATGGTATGAATTGCGTTACTCTATCTTCAAGTTATGAAGAATGGACTTTCAATGTTGGAGAAATCTGCATTCCTGATAGTTACCAATGTTTTGAAGTGTCTGCTCGTGTAATAAAAAGATGTGTTGTTTCGAAGGATATTATATGTCAGAATACTGAGACTGATACATATAGTTGTGATGAAATTAAGACTGGTTTCCCTTTTGATTGTAGTATACAATAGTTCAATAGTACCATTTCGGGGAAATTTCCCCGAAATGGTTTTTCTAAAAATAATCTATGAGATTTAATATTATAGCCACCATTTTTTTAACTTTCACAGCCATTTTTGCTCTGCTAGGAAATGTATATTCCCAAAGAGAAGCCGATCGCTGGTATTTTGGGCATCATTGTGGTTTAAATTTTAATTCGGGAGAACCTGAGGTACTTTCCGACGGGCGTATATATTCGCCATTTATTGGCATAGGCACAATTAGTGATTCGTTGGGTAATTTATTATTTTACTCAGAAGCGGATACCATTTTTACTGCACAACATACTGTAATGGAAAATGGCCTTGATTTCTTACAAGCTTCTGGTGAGCAAAGTAATCTAATTGTTCAATGGCCGGAATCCGATTCTTTGTATTTTGTATTTAAGGCTCCTAATCTTCCTAATATAGGTGTAAGTTACAACATTGTTGACATAAGTAAAAATAATGGTTTGGGAGCGGTTATTGAAAAGGATATTTTGTTAAATTATGCTTGGGATGCAGGAGATAAGGTTACAGCAACTCTGCATAAAAATAAGAGGGATATTTGGGTAGTTACGCGTAAATATCGCGAAGATAGTTATGCAGTGTTTTTGATAACACCTAATGGTATAAATGAAATACCTGGTTTATATCCTGCTCCAGAGCTTGATGGTGATGATGGAGATCGTGGTATATTTAAATTTTCTTACGATAAAAAGTATCTTCTTGCTAATTACTATATACCAAGAAAAACAGAAATTTGTAGTTTTAATGATGAAACAGGTGAAATAGAGTTTCTTTACGAATTGAACATCGGGATAAGGCCTCTCGGTATAGAATATTCACCTGACTCAAAATTTGCCTATATTTATTACCAACAAGGATCTGTACCTGGTGTTATCAAGCAATATAACATGGAATACGTTGAGAATGGAACGTTATTTATGACTAGTTCCATCGAAATTGGTAATAATCTTGGTTATGGGCTTCAGTTAGCCACAGATGGTAAAATTTATTGTATCGATAATACTGTAACAACTCCTAATTATTTTGTTGGAGTTATAAATAAGCCTTGGGAATTAGGCACAGCGTGTGATTACAAAGAGGAAGAAATAAATATGTACCCAGGTGAAACAAGTCATTCTCTTCCAAATATTTTTATGGGCTACCTGTACCGTTTTGAGTTTGAAGGTCTTTGTGCCGGAACTCCGTTTCAGTTTACTTCTAATTTTAATCCGGTTCCAGATTCCATTCGCTGGCTTTTTAACGATCCGGGCTCTGGTTTTAACAATATTTCAAACGAACTAAATCCTGTACACATCTTCTCAGATAGTGGAATCTATGAAGTAGAAGTGGATGTTTGGTATCCATCTGGCAGATTTGAGCATACAAGCCGTGAGGTTGAAGTAGCCTACACACCAACTCCCGAACTAGGTCCTGATACTTTAGTTTGTGAGGGTGCATCCCTAACACTCAATGCTGGTACTGATGAAGGCATGTATGTGTGGAGTACAGGTACTTTTGGCCAAAACATTTTTAGCATTACTGTTTCCGATACAGGAACTTATTGGGTAACAGTTAGCAATAGCGAGGGATGTAGTTCCACTGATAGTATTCATGTTGGGTGGTTCAATAAAGCTGTTTTTAATGAAGATAACATGGTTATTACACCCACTTCTTGTGGAGAGAACAATGGTAGTATTATGGGCATTCTGGTTGAAGGAATTGAACCTTTCAACTATAGTTGGTATGATGGTGATGGTAATCTCATAAGCAACGATATAGACATTACGGATTTATCAGTTGGTAATTACTATTTACATGTAACAGATGGCAATGGGTGTCTTACTATTTCAAATTCATACACCATTGTTGATGCTGGGGATATTCTTATAACATCAGTTGATACAACACCCTCACATTGTATGCAAAATACTGGTTCAATTAGCATTACAGCCTCTTCAGGCACAGGTAATGATTTTGAATATTCAATAGATAATGGTAACACATGGCAATCAGGTAATCTTTTTACAGATCTCTCCTCAGGCAATTATTTTATCAGGGTGAAGGACCAAAGCGGATGTGAATCAGTCTATGAAAATAATCCTGTTGTTATCCAAAATATAGAAGGTCCACAGTTAGTTAGCTTAAACCTCACACCGGAAACTGATTACACTAGTAATGGACAGATTGATATATATGCAATTGTTCCACAGGGAAGTCAATACTATTCGATTGATGGGGGTAGTAGTTTTCAAACCAATAATGGTCTTTTTAGCGGACTAACAGCTGGTACATATACTTGTGTTATTCAAGATGATTTTGGCTGTGATACAACATTCACAATAGTACTTGAGCGGATTATTTCTCAAATAATTGATGCCATTGCAGGTGATGGATATACATGTATTGGTAATGCCACAGCAAGCCCTTTAATATTAAGCAACTTCAACGATGTATATAGATTTGATGTAATGCTCACCTACGACAAGGATTTAATAGTATGTGATGGATATATTCAAGTCCACCCCGACTTGGAAGATGGATTTCAGGTTAGTATAGTACCTGCTATGGGAGAAGTATATGTCACCTGGCAAGGAGAATCTCCAACAAGTTTACCAGATAATTCTTTAATGGCAGAATTGGTATTTAGTGGCATAGCTGAAGGCTTATCTCAAATAGACTGGATAGCAGAACAAGGTGAAAGTCAATTTTATAATGAGAACGGCGAAATTATTAATGCTGATTTTGAATTAGGATTTGTAATAATATATTCTCGGCCTGAAATTAAGTCTCTGCCTCCTACGAGTCAAGCATGTGAAGGAGAGTATCTTTGGATTACTCCCTATGTGATTGGTGGTACCGGAGTAGCCCAAACACACTGGACCGGACCAAATAATTACACCAGCGATCTTGGAGACCTGTTTTTCACTGCAGTAATATCAAACATGGCAGGCACTTACACACTGACAGTTACCGATACTATAAATTGCGTAGAAAGTGGTAGCATAGAGCTAATTGTCAATCAAGGCCTTGCCATTGCATTTGCTCCCACTGACACTTTATGGGTTGAGCCGGGATTTATTCTTGACGCAGGACAAGGAGCATCAGTTTACGCATGGAATACAGGAGATTCTACGTCAAGCATTGAAATAGATACTACTGGACTTTATCAGGTTGAATTGATCTCATTTGAAGGCTGTAAGTCTTTAGACTCAGTACAAATCCTCTTTGGCGGTGATGCCTTTTACCTACCTAATGCCTTCACCCCAAATGGCGATGGATTAAACGACACCTTTAGTGCAATACCTAAATACGATTACGTAAACAAATATCATATGAGCATCTTCAATCGTTGGGGACAGAAGATATTTGAAACAAAAGATATCAACAACGGATGGGATGGCACATTCGCAGGAAGCCCATGTATGCAAGGAACCTACGTTTATCAAATTATTTATTCAGAAATCGGCAACCAACCCCAACAATCCAAAATTAAGCAAGGAATTTTGATGTTGGTGAGGTGAGCATGCCTCCCAGTAACAGACATGCATTAAATCAGACTTGAATTAATTGTATCTGGACTAAAAATAGTATAAAACAAAACTGTTAAAATTAACCGGACATTATAGACAAGAAAGCCCACGCTTCGCAGTCAAGCACATTGCCAAGTCGCTCAAAAACCCCACCACCAAAACCTAAACTTGTCAATAAGCTTGCCAGCCCCGACCCAGAAAACAAAGCCCAGCTGCCAACAATAGCTTAAACGCCATAGCCTTAGTTTAGGCTTCGGATAGAAAATAATTATTAAATTTGAAGTGAAATTAATAACTCAAAAATAATTAATGGCGGCAACGGCGCTTAGCCTGAACGTTGGCAGCAAGGCGAAGACCCACCGCACAATTAAGCACTTTAGGTTTTTCCCAACGCTAAAATCCAATACAAAAAACCAAAAAAGCTTTAATCTTTGCCACCGCTCACAAAACAATATGGACTTTAATAACAAGACATATTTCTCTAGACAAAAAGTTAAAAAAATATATTCAGAATCACGAAATTCTTGACTTAGCAAATATTAAACTGACTTCTCTTCTTCCATCTAATTTTATGAAATACAACAAATTAGAAAATAAACTCATTATTTAGAATAAATATAAATTAAGGGGGGGGGGCATGCAGTTTATATGTCTAAATGGTATGAAAAAGCAATATTTTCGGTACTACTAATTAGAGGAGTGTGTGTAATTGCTATTACCTGAAATAAAAACCCCCTTAAAATATTAACGAACATGATTCCATTCACAATACGAAAACAAAGAAAGGAGGTTGCAGGCAAAGATAGTATAAATACCCTATTACAATGTGGTTATTACAGTTTTGCCTGCTTAATGTGACAAAAAACCCTCTTGCCATATTTATCTATTATTTATAAACTAAAATTTACTAAAATGAAAAAATTATTTGGAATTATAGCAATAGCATTGCTATTTAGTTTTGCAGGAATGCAAAGTGTGGAGGCACAGGTATCTTATTCAGTAACGTTTGGATGGAACGATGTTGCTTGTAGCTGTGAAGATCCACTTGATCAGCAAGTTAAAATTACACTTTATCCCTATCCAACTGGAGATGCGGTTGATGAACCAGGCTGGAAAACACCAACTTCGAACCCATACACATATAATTCAACTGTCGATGAATTAGACGATTGTGAAACCGATTGCTATAAAGTCGTAGTCGAAATTAAATATACTGATTCCAGTGGATTATGTTGCTCCGGGTCTGGATGGGAGACGTTTACAGGAGAAGAACTTGAAAATGGTGCTACATTTACACTTACTATTCCTTTGAATTAAGATTCTTAAGGGAAAGGTACATTTGTCTTTCCCTTTTTTGCTTCCTTACATGAAAATTATCTCATCAGGCTTTGCAAAGTTCATCTAAAATTCAGACAAGATGGTAGATAATATAAAGTTCTAGGAGTGTAACTTCTGTCAAAAATGGTTAATACCTTTTTAGTGTCTTACTATTACACCTCATCCCGTGTCGAGATTACTACCTTGGCTCAAAAACGCAACGAGTACTATGTAACTAATGTCATACAAACAACGAATCAAAATAAATTACTAATTTTAATCTCTAAATCCGTCAATGTCTAGAATGTTTTCACTAGCAAAAACTATATTACAACATTACAAACCCACCACAACACGGAGTTTACTCATTGTTGCATTGTTGCTCCTGCTATCATTCCAATTATATTCACAACCTATAAAACGCACAAATATTTGGCACTTCGGTAGAGATGCTGGAGTTGATTTTAACAGCGGAGAACCAGTTGCATTGTATGATGGGAAGTTGAACTCTGTTGGAGGAGTTATAACCATGAGTGATACTAACGGCAGCCTTCTTTATTATACAACCGGTAGGAGATTAAGGAACAGGAAACATGATCTGATAAGTAGTTCATTTGGTCCTAATTGGACTCAGATGATTTCATTTCCTGCTATTGGATCCAACCATTTGTATTACGTCTTTGGAGTACCAAGTTATAATCCTCCGTTATCGTATTATAATACCAGCTATACAATTATTGATATGACCATGAACGGAGGATTGGGTGGAGTAAGTGGTACTCACACTTATCTGGATGCTGCATGGGATGCCTCTGAAAAAATTACAGCTACTAAGCATAAGAATAAACAGGATATATGGGTAGTTACAAGAAAATATACTGAAAATAAATATGCTTCTTTTCTTGTTAACGAGAATGGTGTTAATACAGTCCCTGTACTCAGTCCTGCATCTGATTGGCAACCTCCTCTTTATCACGCGGCTGGGCAGATGAAGATATCCTATGATAAAGAATATTTGATAAATTGTACTGAAGGACATGACTATGTAGGCATAAATAGCAATACAGAGGTATGTAAATTTAACGATGAAAGCGGTGAATTGAATTATATGTACTCATTCGACTTCAATGATCCAAATAAACCAGGCGATTATGAACCATTTGGTGTTGAATTTTCTCCTGATTCCAAATTACTTTATATCACTTTTAATGCAGGTCAATCATCATTAATCTATCAATTTGATGTTCAGTATATTGAAGATTCTGCCTTATTTGTGCAATCGGCAATCCTGATTCGGGCTATGCTGGAGGACGCTCCTGATCGTTCAGGATTGCAGCTTGCGTCGGATGGAAAAATATATGTAGCAATATGGAAGGAAACACCTTATACAAATCACTATTTGGGTATTATTCATAAACCATGGGAGCAAGGCGTGGATTGCCAGTTCGATAGCACAGGTGTTTACCTGTACCCTGGATATTGTGAGGCTGCACTTCCAAGCTTTTTACTAGATGATTTATACAGATTTGATTTTGATGGAATTTGTGAAAAAGAATTATTTGAGTTTGCTTCCTTTTTTCATCCGGAACCAGTTAATATATTATGGGATTTTGGTGATCCTGCATCAGGGAACAATACTTCTACTGATTTGAATCCCGCTCATGCCTTTTCGGATGGAGGTGATTTTGAAGTTTCAGTGGTTGTAGAATATCCTAGTGGACGTATTGAAGAAACCTCCCGAAAGGTTGAAGTTGAATATGCACCAGAACCTGATCTGGGACCGGATACCACAATTTGCAGTGGTGAGGAAGTTGTCTTAGATGCAGAGTGTGGCCCTCATACTTATTCATGGAGTACCGGGCACTTTGGAATAACACAGATTACGGTTTCCGATACAGGTTGGTACTGGGTAAGGGTGATGAGCGATCCCGGCTGTATTAATTTTGATTCCATCTATATAGGATTTCGCCATCCATCACTTGCCGATACAACAAACCTTATAATCAGTCCTACAACCTGCGGAGGAAGTAACGGAGTTATTCGAGGACTTGTCATAATAGGAGATCCCCCTTTTATCCTTCAATGGCTTGATGATATGGGTAATCCCGTAGCAAGCACTATAGATATTTTCAACCTTCCTGTTGGAAGCTACACATTACAGGTAATCGATAGTAATAATTGCATCACCAGTCTTGGACCGTATTCTATAACAGATGCTGGGGACATACTAATCGAGGATGTAGATTACATATCAGCACACTGCGATCAACAAGACGGAAACATAACAGTTAATGCCACTTCAGGTTTAAGTGATATGCTATTTTATTCTATCGATAATGGAGCAACCTATTTCTCTAATCAGGGCATTTTTACAGGATTATCCCCGGGCTCTTATGCCGTACGTGTAAAAGATTCCTTGAATTGCCAGGATGTGTTTATCAATAATCCCATAATTATTGAAAACCTGCCAGGCCCTCTTGTTAGCAATGTAGTGGTTACTCCAAGTATAGTAGGGCAGAACACTGGTGGTATTGAAATAATTGCTTCAGGAAGCAGTGATACTTTGTATTATTCCAATAACAACGGCTCAAGTTATCAGGAGAACAATGGCTTGTTTTCTTCTCTTGCAGCTGGTTTTTATACCTGTGTAGTGATGGATGAATACGGATGTGATACTACATTTATAATTGAAGTAACAGAAGAGATAAGTATTCGCCTTGAAGCTGTTGCAGGTTATGATGAAGTATGTCCTGGGAATTCAGCCTTTGTTCCACTGATAGTAACTAATTTCAATGATGTTGGAAGTTTTAAAACAACGCTTTTGTATAATAATGATCTACTCACCTGTCAGGGTTTTGCCAATGCCCATTCCCAATTGGAAGATTCATTGGATGTCATGTTATTCCCAGCTGAAGGTAAAGTAGAACTTGTCTGGTCTTCTATCAGTGCTACATTAAATGATAGCACTCCAATGGCAGATCTGGTATTCCAATCATTAGACCCTGGATTGAGTTTTATCGAATGGGATGGCTCACCCGGAGCAAGTTTCTTTCATAACTCTACAGGAGTAACTATACCAGTAGACTACTTTATTGGCAATGTAAAAATTTATAATAATGTGTCTTTTAACTTGTACGCTGCAAATGAAGCATGCAGAGGAGACACCCTACTATTTATGCTTATAGACTGGACAAGTAATGGTATTATCAGTTATTTATGGACTGAGCCCAATGGAGATATAAGCAGTAATGATCGCTTAATAATTAATGGCATACAACCAAGTCAGGCAGGAATATATTCTCTCCTAATTACAGATGCATTGGGTTGTTATTCGGACACTACATTTGAGATACTCCTTTATCCATCAACCCCTGAATTCGCAGTACAGGATACGATCTTCACCGATGATCCATTCGACCTTGACGCAGGAGCAGTATTTATATCTTATTTATGGAATACAGGAGACACAACACAGATGATCTGGGTTGAAGAAAACGGCTGGTATTCTGCAGAAGTTGAATCCCCTGAGGGATGTGTTGGAGTAGATTCTTCCTATGTTGTTTTTTCAACATCACCCGAGCTTATCAAAATTTATTTCCCAACTGCCTTTACACCCAATGGAGACGGATTAAATGATGAATTTAATCCAGTTACAATTGTAGTGGATATTCAACACTTCTCATTATCAATTTATAACCGTTGGGGAGCTCTGGTATATCAAACAAATGATATTACTGAAGGTTGGGATGGTACATATCAGGGAGAGTTATGCCAACCCGGAGCATATGTTTATAAAGTTGCATACAATGGTTCAACTTCATTAAATTCAACTCCTGAAGTAAAAATGGGAACGGTTATGTTGGTGAGGTGATTTGGGTTACTACGATACTGCTGTTAATAGTATTTTGACCCTAAATAATATAGGGTAAAATTTAACCAGACATAATGGACAAGGAAAAAGCTCCCGCTTCGCAGTCAAGCACATTGCCAAGTCGCTCTAAAAACCCACCGCCAAACCTAAACTTGTCAATAAGCTTGCCCGCCCTGCCGCACAGAAAAAAACGCCCAGCTGCCAACAAGCGCTCATACTGCATAGCGCAATTTGTTGTAAATATGAACATTACGCTTATTAATTTAATATATTTGTAACCAGAAAAATATGTAATATTAATGCGCTACGCAGCATAGCGCCATACGTTAGCAAATATTATTTAGTGCCAACTATTTAAACATATACATTAGAAGCTTGTTATAATTACAAATATTAATAAAAAAAACCATGAAAAAATTCAAACCACTGTTAACAGCAGCATTAGCTATTGGAATTATGACCTCATGCCATAGTCCAAGCAAAAAGGCAGAAAGCAAAGAACCGATTGCTGAATCCACAGCAATAATGGTTACACAAGACAATTTTCCACAGGCGTATTCCAATATCCGTATGGCAACAATTGCCAAGAAAGTTGGAGAAGTAAATAAATTTCTCGAAATGCCAGTACCAAGTAGTATACCTGAGGAGCAATTTGTAGTGCGTATGAATAGAGATACATACTATTCTATTGCAATAATTGATATGTCA
>PJEL010005540.1_pt1 | contig 10191 bp, 8 predicted proteins | sample 1853271 | NCBI WGS metagenome assembly PJEL01 (sample SAMN08108733, study PRJNA415343) | Invertebrate metagenome, whole genome shotgun sequencing project. | host: Globobulimina | place: Sweden: Gullmar Fjord | collected 2015-08 | reverse complement strand
TGTCGCCCATGTTTCAAGCGCGAGTGCCCCTTAGGACATTTAAGATGTTTAAAAGACCTAAAACCAAAATCCGTCATAAATAGAATTGATAGTTTAAAAGATGCTTAAGTATAGAAAAGATATAGATGGGATGAGAGCACTCGCTGTGCTGCTCGTAATTTTTTATCACCTAGATTTTCCATTAATTACTGGTGGATTTATCGGTGTAGACGTATTTTTTGTCCTATCTGGCTTCCTTATTACAGGGATAATTAAGCAAAGGATTGAAGATAACAGCTTTACATACAGTGACTTCTATTTAAAAAGACTAAGAAGAATATATCCTGTCCTCCTTGTAGTAATGTTAGTTACTATTTTAGCAGGTTACTTTATACTTCTTCCAAGTGACTTTTACAAACTAAGTAAGTCAACTGGGTTAACATTAATATCTGTAAGTAACTTTTATTTCAACAATATATCCTCTGGTTATTTTGGGGCCAATACAGCACTAATACCTTTACTCCACACATGGTCTCTTGCAGTAGAGGAGCAGTTCTATCTTCTATGGCCTATAACATTAGTTTTATTATATAAATTCATTAGTAAAGAAAAGATACCATTAGTTATTATAGCCTCAACTATATTGTTATTATTTCTTTCCCAGTATCTAGCTATTAATTACAAGTCATCGAGTTATTTTTTGTTGCCATCAAGAGCATTTGAACTGCTTTCTGGTGCCGCGTTATCTTTATACCTACCTAAAATACCTAAAACTCGAAAGTTCGTGCTTGATGCTTTATCATTAGCATCTATCGGCGTAATCATTTTCATATCTTTAAGCATTAGTAAACTATCGACATTTCCTGGATTCAACGCTGCAATTGTTTGTCTAGCAAGCTGCATATACCTATATACAGGACAGTTCAATGCAGTAGGAAACAAGCTATTTAGTGGGAAAATAATTGTTTACATAGGTTTAATCTCATATTCTCTTTATTTATGGCATTGGCCTTTAATCTCGTACGTTAACTATCTGTCAATTGATAAGACAAGTTCTGTTAAATTAATAATATTATTATCCACTATTATTTTATCTTTATTAAGTTATCACCTTATTGAAAACAAACTTAGATTTAAATATAAATATAGTTTCAAAAAAACGGCGGCACTATACTTCGGTGTTCCATTTGTACTGTTAGCTGCATTTATCACAGTCACAAAGAAAACAGATGGTATGGAGTTTAGGTTTACTTCACAAGAAGAGTCTATGATTGCTGCCGTTCGTTCCGGTTATGATGCATGTAAATTTGATAAGTGTAGTGATGATTATAAAAACGCATTAACAAACACTGTAGATAAATCACAGTTTTTATTAATTGGCGATTCGCACGCCTCAGCTGTCAAAGGTTTTGTTAATGTAATAGCGAATGACGCAAAGAAGTCAGGTTCATTCTACTCTGAAGCAAGCACTCCTTTCATTACTCAAGGTATTGCTTTTAACGCTAACACTAATAACGTTGACAGAGAAATAACTGCCGGCATCGAAAATTTGAGTAAAAAAATTGAGCAATTCGAAGGGGATACAATAGTTATTGCCAATAGATTCCCTTTATATTTATATGGAAAAAATGAACCTAACAATGACCATAGAATAACCGTATCTAAAGATTTAACACCGCCAACCAATAGTCAAGAAGAGCTTAAAAACTACTGGACTCTCTTCAACTCGTCCATTGAGAGACTTGCCGACAATGGTAAGAAGATCGTCATTATTTATGGAATTCCAGAACTGGCTAAAGACCTATCTAAGTGTGAAATATTAAACTCTTTTACAGGAATAAATGGCACTTGCTACATAGATAAAGATAAGCATCTGGAGCGCATTAAAGCAGTCGATCTTGAGCTGACAAAATTAAAATCAAGAATGAGCAATGTTGTATTGATTAATATTAGTGATTACACATGTAATGATCGTGTATGCAATACTATAATTGAAAGTACACCATTATATCGTGATGATGACCATTTGAACTATTTTGGCTCTAAGTTGCTGGGACAAAAGTACTTAGAATCAAATGACAACCCTCTAAATTGAAAACATAATGATACGTTTTTTATATACGATACTGTTATCGTTGATTGCTCCGATTTATCTTTTCTTACTCCTCAAAAGTAAAAAAGGAAAGCCAAAAATCGGCCACCGCTGGAAAGAGTACTTTGGCGTTACCCCTGATATCACAAATGGTGAAAAGCCTATTTGGATTCACGCTGTATCTGTGGGTGAGGTGCTAGCTTCATTACCTCTTATAGAAGAGATAAAAAAGAGGCACCCTAAGCAGCGCATACTCGTAACCACGACAACAACCACGGGAGCTCAACAAGTACTAAAACTTGGGAGCAAAGTTGAGCATAGATATATGCCTCTAGATTTTAAGTTCGCTGTATCTAGGTTTCTAAAAACGATAAAGCCAAAAGAACTCCTAATTATTGAAACGGAACTGTGGCCAAATACCCTTAGTGTCACTCATAACCAAGGTGTCCCTATAACAATAATTAATGCTCGACTGTCAGAGAAATCTTGTCAAAACTATGCGAGAGTACAAAAAATATTCAACTTAATTCACCCATGTTTAACTCAAGTTCTTTGTCAAAGTGAATCTGACGCTGCACGCTTTGAACGTTTAGGTGTTGATAAACAAAAAATAAAAGTGACCGGTTCTATTAAATTTGACTTGAGCGTAAGTGATGAGATCCGACAAGATGGAAGACGATTAAGAAGTGCCCTTGGAGAGAATCGTCCCGTCTGGATAGCCGCCAGTACACACAATGGGGAAGAGAAAAAGATACTTCGAGTACACAAAGATATTTTAAGGAAAGAGCCCAACGCTCTACTAATATTAGTGCCTCGACATCCTGAAAGATTTAACGATGTATTTAACTTGTGTACGCAAACTGGGTTAAAGACTGAACGACGTTCATTCCACACACAATCTGAAAAATTTGACGCACCATCAACTCAAGTATACCTCGGGGATACGATGGGGGAAATGCTAGTTCTCATGGGAGCTTCTGATGTGTGCTTCATGGCAGGCAGTCTTATTGGAGATAAAGTAGGTGGACATAACATATTAGAACCTATCAGTCTTGATATCCCTACCATCACTGGCCCTAGTTATTTTAATTTTAAAGATATAGTCGATAGCCTCATTGAAATTGACGGCATAAAGATATCAGATCAAGAAGACTTGGGAAGTGTTGTCTATTCATTAATGATGAATGAGAATAAAAAGGAATCTATCGTAACGTCTTCAAAACTGTTTATGTCAAATAATATTGGTGCTTTAAGCAGAACAATTTCTCTTATCGGTAAGTAATTTATGAACCTATTCTTAGTAACTTCTCCACTACAATATATTTGTGCTGTTGAAGCAAAATCTCATTATAAAACAAAAGATAATATCTTAATACTTGTTGAGCAGACATCGGAACCGGGGTTATCTCAGCAATCGAACTTACTTGACGAGTCTGATTGGTTACATGTTGTACACATGCCAAGGAAAAGTAGAAGTATACACACACCTTTAGTAGTTAAAAAAGTTAAAAAAATACTTAGAACTAGTCAGCTGGAGCATTTTTTCCATGCAGAATATAATGGATGGCGAAGCAAGCTAATTTTGAAAAACATCCCAATATGCAAGGAAGTGTACTTCGATGATGGAACACTGACCATCAATGAGTATGAAGAACATATTCGGAATAGGGACACTTATTCAAGGGTTAGATTCTTCCAAGACTTATTGATAAAATTACTAGGGTTAAAAGCAATTGGTACTCTCGAACAATCAGAAAACTTAGAACTGTTTACGATGTTTAATATTGAAAAACCAGAGCACAATATTGAACATAACTCATTCAAAGAGTTAATACTTAAATATGGAAAACCTAATCTATATTGTCCTGATTCATCTATTGGCTTTATTGGACAAGGTGCTATTGGGCATAAAAGAAGGAAAACGAAAGAACAGTACATTTCTGAAATAAAAGAAGTAATAAGTGAATTAGGGAAAGGCGTTGTTTATTTTCCACACAGAACAGAATCAGAAGAATTAAGAGAAGAAATAAAAAAAATACCGGGGATTAAATATCATATCAGTCAGCTCCCCTTAGAGTTAGAAATTGTAGATAAAAATATAAAACTATCAGGTTTAATCGGTATTTACTCGACAGCTCAATATACTTTAAAAACACTTTTCCCCAAAATGCCAATTTACAATATTCCTTCTGATATCGATATCAAGGGAAATAATGAAGAAGTTGGTATGAGAACAAAAAGAATAAGGGATGTTTTTATAAAACTAGGAATTATCGATATAAATACAAAAAGAGCTGACTAAGTCAGCTCTTTCAGTTTTACTTTGTAAAGTGCTCGAACGATAGAGGCGTACCAAATGATATATCTTCTTTCGCATGCGAACCTAAAACGTCATCAAGATATTTTGGTAATATGCCATTACCTGGTCTAATTGAACGAACGTGCTCTTCGGTAAACACTTCGCCTTTCTTAATATCCTTCACCACGTACAGCGAACGACGATGTACTTTAGTCTGAAGCTCAACCTCTGTACTAATGAAATTTGGCTTACCAATAGATTCAAAAGCCATATTACAGTTAGTTACCAGTGACTTCAGCTCTTCTTTTTCTAAAGAGAAAGCCGAATCAGGACCACCATCAGCACGAGCAAGCGTAAAGTGTTTTTCAATCACACACGCGCCCAGTGCGACTGCTGCTACCGAAACACCAATGTCCATAGTATGGTCTGAAAGACCCACTTCTACTCCAAATGCATCACGCATTACAGCCATGGTTGAGATGTTCGCCTGCGATGCTGGTGTTGGATAGCCACTTGTACAATGAAGAAGTACGATATCTGTAGCTCCTGCCGCTTTTGCTGCCGCGGCCGCTTCTTCAATTTCAGCCAAATTCGCGTTACCCGTCGACATAATCATCGGCTTACCTGTTGCCGCGACTTTTCGAATCAATGGTAAGTCGATTAGCTCAAATGACGCGATTTTATATGCTGGTGCGTTCAAACTTTCTAGGAAATCGACAGCTGTATGATCAAATGGAGAACTAAAGATAGTAATCCCAAGCTTTTCAGCCTCATCAAACAGTGTCTTATGCCAATCCCATGGGGTATGTGCCTGCTCGTACAGGTCATATAGTTTGGCACCATCCCATAAACCACCGCGGATCATAAACTCTTCACTATCGTGATTAATTGTGATTGTATCGGCCGTATAAGTCTGTAATTTCACAGCATCTGCACCCGCATCTTTCGCTGCTTTAATCAATTCAATCGCGCGAGTGATATCACCATTATGGTTACCTGACATCTCCGCTATAATGTAAGGTTTATGACCCTTACCAATTTCTCTATTTGCTATCTTCATTATTTCCTACTTATTTGTCAGGTAACTTTCAATCTTTTCCAACGAATCCAACGTCGACATATCAGACGCTGGTATCGATATTTCGAACTGCTTTTCAACTTCCATTATTAACATCAAGTGTTTAAAAGAGTCCCATTCAGGGCAATTCGCCATGTCCGTCCCATCGTAATCAACCCGTTCACTATCAATAACCGAACGATAGATTTCCATGAGCTTCTCTTTTCTCGAATCTACAACCTCAAGTTTAATTGGCTGAAGGGGTACTGGCATTGAGTTTACAGGATAAGCTTCAAGTAACTCAAACAAGCCATGATTAGGGTGTACAAGGAAAGCAACTCTGCGGCCATCAAAGGCACCATCTGAACGAGGGGCAACGATAAGTTTTGCGCCAAATTCCTGATCTGCCACTTTGATAGCTTCATCAATATCTTGTACGGCATAACAGAGGTGGTAAGCCCCCCCTCCTGAACTTAGATGCCCGAGAATCGGAGATTTGTCATCTAATGGTGCGAGTATTTCTACAACTCCCATGCCATTTAATTCAACAAAAGCATAGTACACTTGTTGTGCTGGATTTTCTCCAGGGCCTCTAAGCAGTTTTGCCCCGGGAATTGATAAAAAGTCTTTCAATGTAGCAATCAAGTCTTTCGTCGTCACAGCATAGTGATCAACATGAAGTACACCTAAAGCCGAAAACATTGCATTCATATAAATTTCTCCTACGCCTTCCAATTTAAAGTCATAAGGTCAGACTCTGAAGGCACCGATTGTTGAGCAAACTCAAACACCCACTGTTCGCTATCGCATAAAACAAACTGATTATCCTTATACAGTTCTTGAACCGGCATATTTTTTGAACTCGCAACAAAGCGACCAACCACAGAGCTTTGGTCAGACTCACTAGCCAAAATAATAAGCTTGCTCAATATGACATGTTCAATGTCTCTTCCCATAACACGGCACGACATAACAAAGTTATCAATAACCCAATTATCGTTTTGTTTTACTATAACCAATGCCGCTACACCTTCATATTCTTTAGAATACTTGTCTTTAGAACGAACATGTAAAACCTCATAATCAGATGTTGTCATCCATTCGCTCAATTGTTCTTTGCTATAGCGCGTTGTTGTTGTGTTGAATTGATTTGTTTTATTAAAAAGTTGGTGTGTGCGCTCGAAGTTGTCTGAATTCAATGCTTCTACACATATTTCCATTCCCAAACTTTTAATAAATGACGCTCGGTCAACGAATTCAGTTTGCGTATTCTGAATATCCACTCTCTGTTTGTAAAGTTCCGAGCGTCGTTTGTCAGATTCATTCACTTGCGTAACACAAAGTTCAGGCAGATTACAAAGGTACTGATACCATTCAGCAGGATCTTCGGGGAGTTCAGGTACAAAAACGTCTGGTGCATTTCGACGCACTTCGGCACGCTCTACGGGATTATCATCGATGAAACAAAAAGATGATAAACCAAGGTTTAACTCTTTACTTAATGCATGAATATTCTGCGATTTTGGTTCCCAATTAATTCGATGGCTAACAAAATCGTTTGCTCTAAGACGCATTTCCGGATGAGTTTCGATTGCGTCTAGCGCCACTTCCTCAGTATTCTTACTGCATATGGTCAGCAGAAGACCTCTGGATTTTAGCGTGAGAAAGAGCGATTGAAGCTCTTTATAAATATTGCCTGGGTAGTCTCCCCCCACGCGAATACCCTCTTTTCCATCATCACCAATAATCCCTTTCCACAAGGTATTATCAAGGTCCAACACTAAAACTCGAGCAAAAAGTGCGTTTGCAGCAAAAATAGTACCAATTAAAGCCTGGCTATACGCTTCCAAAAATTGAATGGAAAATGGGGCTCTCGCCATGTACCAATATTTATTCGAGAAGCTTTGCCCTACGCGCTTGATCACTTGTGAATATGGGACAACCTCGACCAAATTCTCTGTTTTCATCGCATAAAGCGCATTATTCCATTCCTGAATTAACCTCTGAATTTTTGAGCCCGACAGTTGTTCAGAAATAGAAAAAGGAAAGCCCTTCTGAAGCGAAAAATCTGCAACAAACACCCGGTTTCCTCGCTGGGCAATATTCTTTATGAATGCAAGATATTGCAATACACGCTGCTCTGTTTGTAACAACGCATCTTCCGTAGGTGACGTATAGATATCAGAAAAGAAGTCTTCAATTCGCTCAATAAAAGCGTAAGAAGAAGATACATCATTAACATCAGCATTCTTGTTATCCAGAAGATCCAGCTGATAACGACCAAATTCTGCTATCGCAATTTTATAAGGAAACTGAGAGTATGCCTTAATATGCTTCGTTAAGGTATCTGACAAAAAGTCGGTATTATGTGACGCGAATAGATACAACCGATTACGTTTATCTAGTTTATTTCCTGGGTAAACATATTTCATATATACAACATTTTTTGCAGTGTCAGTCGCATCTGCAGGGGCGTCGCACTCTACAAAACCACTTTTCTGATGTAACTTCCACGCGAGTTGATTCTTTCTTAGTGATTCACAGTACAACTCATGAACCTTTAATGTTTTACCCGCATACTCAATAACAGCCTGTTCAAGCTCAAGCCAAATGGCTGTTTTCTCAGCTTGTTCAAGCACACTGTTATTGAGATAAAAGCCCCACCATGCAGTCGCTTTATCTTGTTCCCATGCATAAATGGTCACAACACCTACTGGTTTCTCATCGCGACAAAATATTAAAATCTGTCGTTGGTCCATTAGCATGGTTTTGTCCCACCACGCAGAATGTTCATCTTTTGAGATAATATGGTCAGTTAACATCACAGCACGCACATCAGAGTGATTGCGCCACTCTAATACAGCCCACTTATCGCCCTCTTGTGCAGGGCGGAGACTAAATGTTGTCATTTATTGAGATCTCGTCTAGGTGTTCAACAACTCTTTCACACCCCTTTCCATCAACGAGCTCGCCGCAAATAGAAGATTGATTCAAGAGAAGTTCTTTTTTAGAAATAAAACGCTGATAAGCAAGCGCATAATCTTGTGATGATAGCTCGGAATTCAAGCCTAAATAGCAATGGCCTTCAATGTCATGCAGATCTTCAGCAAGTTGGGTTTGATTATCCGCAACCGAACATACGATACCAGGTAGGGCTAGCACACACCTTTCCCAAGTCGTCGCACCGACTGCTCCAACATATAGGTAGGCATCTGAAAAGTAATCCATCATATTTTTCACTTGAATATGAAGGGTCACTTTAGACTTATGCTCTGCACACAACTTTTCTAATTTCTGCCTGTGAGGGTTATTCATCCCGATAATCACATCAAGATGATCACCACTATCTACACTCAATAGTCCGCGTAACGCTTTTGATGTTTCATTAGCCCAATCAATGCCCCCAAAAAAGAGCACGACTTTTTTCTTAGATAAGCGCTGCGTATAGTTTGACAGATGCTTTCTACTTTCACGGAACTCATCTCTTAATAAAGCATATTTAGGACCACACAGACGTCTGGTCGAGCTAGGGAGGCAATCGTCATAGCGATGTTCACCTAAAGAGTAATAATTCTGATCCAGTAACATGTCTACATCATGAACTCTATCAGCCAAGTCGTCGATTTGAAGCATATAACAAGAGAGCGATCTCAAAGCCGTCTGAAAGCGCTCGTCTAAGGCGTAATGATCGATAATCAACCAATCAAACTTTGTTTGAGTTAGATCGGATAAATAATGCGATATGACATCTTGAACTTGTGCAATTTCAGTTTTATAAGGAACTTCTAACCAATTACCATGAGCACAATGAGTGTTATGAGTTTCCCCCTCTTCTGGCCTAGGTAAACTAATAACATTGAAACTCTCTTCAATGAAATTAATTAAGTTTCCTCCCAACTCTCGAGATATGAAAACGACTTGATGCCCATTACTCTCTAACTTACGCGCTAGTGTGAGCATTCTGAATACATGCCCCGTCCCCATCTTGAACGACGCATCAACGCGGATACCAATAAGCACTTATCTAACCTTTTAATGCTTGAGAAAGTAAGAGGGCAAAATCCCAATCCTCCGGGGTATCAAGATCAACAACTCGCTTCCTAGAAACAGGGTATGCAATTGCTTTATCTGAAAACATAGGAATTTGTTGGCGGTAAGCGCTTGGTTTTCCCCAATAAAACTGCCCTACATCATGATAACCAACCTCAAGATCCTGAGATCGGGTATTGAAATGTTCCGGTTGGAACATCTCAACACGTTGCCCTTGAGTAAGTTTAACGCCTCTTTGTATTGGGAATGGAAATTCACAAACTGGGAAACAGTAATCAGCAGAGGGACACTCTAGTAACAACTTATAGGTATTGCGTATGTCGTTGATATTGATAAAGGGTGCTGTTGCGTATATACAACACAAATATTCAATGGACTGCGACTGTTCTTCATACCAATCAATCGCATGCAACAGAACGTCTGCCGTTGTGGAAAAATCATCAGAAACGTCTGCCGGACGCATGAACGGTACTTCTGCGCCATACTGCTTAGCAACATCAGCGATTTCAGCATCATCCGTTGATACGATGACCTTATCAAAGCATCCAGATGCCAATGCTACTTCTATAGAGTAAGCAATAATCGGCTTTCCGTTAAAATCTTTAATATTTTTTCGTGGGATGCGTTTACTCCCCCCACGAGCTGGAATAATCGCTATTTTCATTACGCACCTTTTAGAATATCAGTTAACACGTCGACAACCGTATTCTGTTG
>PJEL010005539.1_pt1 | contig 10192 bp, 9 predicted proteins | sample 1853271 | NCBI WGS metagenome assembly PJEL01 (sample SAMN08108733, study PRJNA415343) | Invertebrate metagenome, whole genome shotgun sequencing project. | host: Globobulimina | place: Sweden: Gullmar Fjord | collected 2015-08 | reverse complement strand
AATAAATAATATTTATGCTATTTGTTTGAAAAATATTATAAATAAAACATGGGATAAGATTATTTTGTGCTACTTTTAATAGTAAGGATAATAAAAATAAAGGTGAATTCATGGCAGCATCAAATGCTTTATATACAATTTTAGCGGAAAAAATTAAACAAGATACGCTTGTGTTACCAACGTTACCTGAAGTTGCATTAAGGGTTAGAACTGCGGCGGATGATTCTGAAATAAACTTGAACCAAATGAGTGATATTATTGCTCAAGATCCAGCTTTGTCTTTAGGTATGCTTAAAGTCGCAAACAGTGCTATTTTAGGGCGGAAAATAAAAGTTGAAACAGTCCCTCAAGCAGTGACAAGAATTGGACTAACACAAATTAAAAGCATTGCTACAGCAATGGCCTTAGAGCAAGTTTTTGTCTCTCAAAATGATATTGTTAAACTTTACATGAATAAGGCATGGGAAAAAACGATAGACATCGCATCGGTTGCTATTAGTTTAATGACTCTTTATTTGAAAGAGCATAAGCATACCTCGTTGTCGTTAGACACAATAACACTTGCAGCATTAGTACATAATATTGGTGTGCTACCTATTTTAACCGAAGCTGAAAATCATTCCGATGTATTTCCTAACCCTACTTTTTTACAGCAAGCGATTATTAAGTTATCAGGAAAAATAGGTGGGACAATTACTCGTGCTTGGGGATTTTCAGATGAGTTTACTTTACTGGCAGAGAGTTGGAGTGATTTAACTATTTTACCTAATGAAGTTCATTATTTAGACTTTATTAGAGCTGGCGCTATTTATCATAACGTATTTAAAAACGAAGCAACTAAAGAGGCACTATTAGCTAATTACACTAAGAAAGGTATTTTACCTGAAGCTAGTTATATGGAGTGTGATGAGTTCTCAGCAATGTGTGAAGATGTTAAAGCAATGTTCTCTTAATTAGTGCTATGAATGCTTTAAAAGTTATTGTAGGAGCTTATCTTCGAAGTTGATTTTTAAGTTGATTGTTTATTATGAATAAAAAGGAGGTATTAACCTCCTTTTTATTGTGACAGACCTAAGTTGTCTATTTTATCTTTATTGTTATCTAATCTTTATCAAAGTAGTCAGTTGTTTTCATTGAAAACTCTTCCAATAAATCAATAATTAGTCGATTGATTTCACTAGACATAAGTGCAAAGTCAGCATCTAATTTAGCCACAATATCGTCACTATCAATGTCATCATTTTGTTCTTGTATTACATCGTAAAACTTTAGTCGTTTAACCGCTAAGTCATCACATAAAACGAAAGACATTGACTCATCCCATTCTAAAGCAACTTTTACGACGTACTTATCTGCATCTAAGTGTGACTTGATTTCATCGCTGGTTAGATCTTGATTCTTAACCCTAACCACTGCGCCATCATCACCTAAAGCGTTAAATTCAGCTTCCATTCCTAATTGGAATTTTCCGCCTAAATCACGCTCAATTAACCAATCAGTCATTGTTTCATCAACGCCTTTTTCTGGCGGTTGAAAGCTAGTAACAGGTAAGGTACCTAATACTTTTCTTAATAGTGCTAATAAGTCTTCAGCTTTACCACGCGATCCAGAGTTAATAACAATAATGTTATTAACGGGACTTATATAAGCGTGTGTGTCTGTTATTCTAGAGAAGGCTCTAGGTAATAACTCGAAAGTGATATCTTCTTTAAATTGTTCTTTTTCTTTCTTGGTTGCGCCGCGACCTTGTTCTTGCTCAAGCAAGTTTACTTTTTCTTCTACCATATCTTTTATGACAGAAGCAGGTAACATCTTCTCTTCTTTACGAGCACATAATAAAAAATTTCCATTAGCACTATGTACTGTTGAGCTGCCATGTTTTCCTAAGGCATCAACCCAGCCAAAATGTGCTAATTCAGTTGAGCCTAATGGAGTGAAAAGGTGCTCTGACAAGTGCTTTTCTAAGTCTTCCTCTGTCCATTCAAATGGACGAGTAAATGCAAAGAAGTATAGGTTTTTAAACCACATAAATTGTTCCTAAGGAGATGGTAAACGGTTTGGCGATCATCATACCTGAAAACAATTTTACAGGCATTAATTTTACGTAATGCCTGTAAATTAGCTTAGGTGTAACGCATATCAGGAAGCTCTATATGATAATGTAAGCCGCCAGTCGCTAGGTTATTTGCTTTAACATGCCCGTTTAAGGTATCAAAAACAAGATTCTTAATAATATGTGTTCCTAGCCCAGTACCACCGTCATCTGCTTTGGTGGTGTAAAAGGCTTCGAATAAATTAGTCAGTTGAGCTTCAGTAACGCCACAGCCATTATCTTGGTAATCTATTGTTAATCTTTGATCGTTAAAGGCAATGCTAATAGCAATTTCACCGCGATTGATATTTTCAAAGCCATGGATTACAGAGTTAATCATTAAGTTAATTAATATTTGAGCAATGGCACCTGGATGACTATAGAACTCAATAGATGTATCGCAATGCACTTTAATATTATGATTCGTTTTTTTCAATCGAGGGTGAATAGATTGAATAATTTCATCGATGTATTTAGCAACATTAATCAGTCTTACGCGGTCATTGGTTTGATCAACGGCTACTTGCTTAAAGCTGGCAATTAGCTCTGAAGCTCTGTTGAGGTTAGATAATAATAAATCAATGCTATTATCTGCATTTTCAATAAAACCTTCAATTGAACGCTTTGAGATAACTTGTGATTGAATATCAGTTTTTAGTTTAGTTAATATATCAGCTAAACAACTAACTGATGTGATACTTACACCGATAGGCGTATTAATTTCATGAGATATTTCAGCACTTAGCATACCTAAAGAAGACATTTTTTCAGACTCAAGTAATCTATCTTGTGCCTTACTTAACTCTAATATAGAGCTTTTGAGTTCTTTGTTTGTTAGCATTAAAGTACTTTCTGTTTTTCTTCTACGATTATTTTCTGCTTGCAACTGCTCTTGCTGCTGTAACATTTCTTTTTGCTGTCTTTCCATTTTAAGCATCGTACTGCTTAAGGATGATGTTTTCTTAGCAACTTCTTGTTCAAGCAATAAATTTTGTTCATCTAACTTATCATTTGCTGTTTCAGTTTCACGTTGTGATAAAGCCAATTTATCTTTGAAATCAATTAATTCGTCGATTAGGTTGTTATAAGCATCTTCAAGAATGTTTAATTCATTTTTTTCGTAGTTCATGCTGTGAAGTTTTGATACTTCAGGGTCATTAATATCAAGCTGTTTAATTTGCTCCGTTAACTCTTGTAGGGGCTCAGTTAAAAACTTATTAAAAGCGAGCAAAAAGAGGAAAACTAGAAATGCTGTTTTTAGCATAGCATTACCAATTAAAAAGTAGATCCCCACCTCGATACGGCTGAATATTACATGATTACTAGATAAGAGTGTTACCGTTCCTACCGTGGTTGTACGGCCAGAAAACTCAAATATTAAAGGAAATGAATGACCGAAAAGTCCTTGGCTTAAAGAGCTAATACTTTGGTGTTCATTGTTAATGCCATTGTCTGTAGCTGCTTGTTGAGCATTTTCTGGAAGAACTTCACCTAGCTGAGTGATGATATTATTCGCTTCGTCGGTGACAGTAATACCCTTAATCATAGGTATTGCTATCAGGCCCTCTGATATATCAATAGCTTGTTGCGTATTAAGCTCCCAAACCGCTCGAGTTAAACTACCACTAATTGTTTTCTGTAGCGTTAATAGTTCACTGGTTATATGGCTTTTAGTATTAAAGTACTCGGCAATAATTTGTATACCAGTGACACTCACTGTTAAAACAAAGTATACCGATAATACGCGAGTTAATAATTTTCGTGAAATGCTAGTTACTTTCATTGAGCTTACTTATTTCTCTTATCTCATCTAAGTACTTATGATTTTAGCTAGTTTTTATCAAAAAAGCGCGAAAATAAAACCTATGGTCTAAAATCATCAAAGATAGATGTACTATTTTTGCAAATGTCATTGAAAACAAGCTGATATAAATTTAAGCAATAGACATTTTTATCGAAGATAGAAAATTAAATTATTTCTTGTCATATTTATGTAATGAAACAGTCATAAAATAATTACCAATTAGTCATCTTTAATTAATAATTGAAAGATTTACAATTTAAAAAGTTAAATATAACCGAAGGTATAACACATGAAATTACTAAAAAAGAGCATAGCATTAAGCGTTTTTTCGGCTTTATCAATATCGGCAGTTGCCGCCGAAAAAGAACAAGAGGTAATTGATTTTTACGGTAAGCTAAATATTTCAATACAAGCGACCGAAGAGAAAGGTGAATCTTTTAATGAGATGAAAAGTAATGCTTCTCGTGTTGGCGTTAAAGGTAAGTATAAATTAGATCACGGTTTAACGGCTATCTACCGACTAGAATGGCAAGTTAATGTTAATGATGATAGTAAAGATACGTTAACAGCTCGAAACCAATGGGTTGGTATTCAAGGTAACTTCGGTGAATTAACTGTTGGTCGCTCTGATACCGCATTAAAAGTCTCTCAAGGTAAATTTGACCTATTCAATGATTATGAAGGTGATTTAAAGCATTTGTTTATTGGTGAAAATAGAGTTTCAGATGCTATTACGTATAAATCACCAGTGTTTAGTAAATTACAGTTTTTAACGAGTTATATTATTTCTGATGACCATGAAGCAGATGATCCCTTTTCTGTAGGTGTATTTTTTGGTGACCTTAATCTGAAAAAAGAAAACTACTTTATTTCAGTAGCTCATGATGAAAATATGCCAGTAGGCTTTAAACAACTTGATGGAACCAAAACGACAGAAGCACTTGCTAATACACGAGTAACAGGTATGTATCAGTTTGGTGATCTTCGTGTTGGCGGCATGTATGTAGATACTGAAGTTAGCGCAACAGGTAAAGCTGAAGACGGTTATGCGGCTAACGTTTCTTACAAGTTTGGTAAAGTGTTAGCTAAAGTAGAGTATCAAGAATTTGCAGGTGCGGACTCTATAAGTGTGGGGGCTGATTACAAATTAGGTAAAAATACTAAGGTTTATGCTTGGTATACTGATCGTGAAGGGAATAATTATACCGCCGACGATGGCAATACCTATGTATTAGCTTCAGCAGGTAAATACTTAGCTATAGGTATGGAACAAAAATTTTAGTTTACAATAAGTAAATTTAGTCTCATATATAGTTTATTTGTTAAGTTTAAACAGAATCGTCAATAACTTTGTTATTGGCGATTTTTATTTTATGGGTAATGATGGCTTAATTGACACTCTCATGCTAAAAAGATCGTGTTTGTCATAAAAGTGTCATTTAAATTTTGCACAATGTTGTTATCAAATGTAACGTTGGTTAATCAATATTAGTTATCTTTGTAAATGAGTAACTTATAGCTAGTTTACCCGAATAGTAATATTTATCAGGATGTACGTATGAGTCGTCAAATTTTAGTAGTTGAAGATGAGACCCCGATCAGGGAAATGATCACGTTTGTGTTAGAACAAAACGGTTTTAATGCGATTGAAGCCTGTGATACCGAACAAGCCTTACAAAAAGTCAATGAACCGTACCCGGATCTGATTTTACTTGATTGGATGTTACCTGGGGGCTCGGGCGTTAAGTTAGCTAAAAAATTAAAGCAAAATGAATACACACGAAATATTCCTATTATCATGTTAACAGCTCGCGCAGATGAAGATGATAAGGTAGCAGGGTTTGAAGCAGGTATAGATGATTATATTACTAAGCCTTTCTCTCCTAAAGAGCTAATAGCACGTATTAAGGCTGTTATTCGCCGAGTGTCTCCAACATCTTTAGAAGAAGATGTTGAATTTCATGGTTTAAAACTTGATCCTGTAGCACACCGTGTTGCGATTAATGATGAAAATCTAGACTTGGGACCTACAGAGTTTCGCTTATTACACTTTTTTATGACACATACTGAACGAGTATACTCGCGTGAGCAATTACTTGATAATGTGTGGGGAACAAACGTTTACGTTGAAGATCGTACTGTCGATGTACATATTAGACGTTTGAGAAAAGCCATTTCTGGTAGCGGTCATGAGGACTTTATTCAAACCGTTCGCGGAGCAGGTTACCGCTTTTCTGGAAAATTAACTAAAACAGCTTAATTTAAGCTGTTTTTTGATTAAATTTTATCATCAACTTTAGGTCAATATGTATTTTCGTTTATCGACTCGCAATATCATTGTTAGGCTAATTACAGTATTTATTGCAAGTGCAATAGTTGGTTACCTTTTAGATAAAACCTTGTTAGTGATGTTACTAACAAGCGTTACATTGTTATGTTGGCATTATAGCCATTTATTCAAATTGATAAATTGGGTATGGCAATCTAAAGCAATTTCTCCTCCTCAATCAGAAGGTATTTGGGGGCTCGTCTACGATGGCCTTTACCGCCAAATAAAAACACAAAGAGCTAAGCAGAAGCAACAAAATGAAAAAATACGTCGTTTTCGTGATGGCGCTGAAGCATTACCTGATGCCGCTTTAATGCTTACACAAGAGTTAACTATTGAGTGGGCAAATAAAAAAGCACAACGGATATTGGGAGTTCGCTGGCCAAGCGACTTAGGGCAACGGATAGATAACTTATTACGAGCGCCTGAGTTTGCTGAATACTTAGGCAAAGAGTCTTTTGACTCCCCTTGTTTGGTTGTTTCACCTGTCAATGCCGAGGTTCAACTTGAAATCAGGCTAATGGCCTACGGCAGTGAGCATGTTTTATTACTTGCGCGAGATATCTCTAATATACATAGGTTAGAGCAAATGCGTCGAGATTTTGTTGCGAATGTATCACATGAGCTGAAAACACCACTGACAGTTGTTAGAGGTTATGTTGAAATGATCCAATCCGCAGAGGAAGGGTTTGATCCTCACTGGCAAAAAGCATTTTCTACTATTGAGGGGCAAGTCTCTCGTATGGATCGTTTAGTAGAACAATTATTAAACCTTTCTAAAGTTGAAAATAATAATGATGATGACAAGCAAAGTGTCAATATGGCGCAATTGATTAGCACTTTAGTTGAAGATGCTAAGTGGTTAAATCAAGAGAAGCAGCATATTATTACCCTAAATATGAGCACTGATATTGGTATTACAGGCATTGAAACTGAACTAAAAAGTGCTTGTTCTAACTTATTATCAAATGCGATTGCTTACACGCCAGCACACGGTGAAATCAAAGTCACGTGGGAGAAAGAAGGCAATAAAGCCAAATTTTCGGTAAAAGATAACGGTGATGGCATTAAACCTGAGCATTTAAATCGTTTAACAGAACGTTTTTATCGTATAGATCGTTCGCGCTCAAGAGATACTGGTGGCTCAGGGTTAGGTTTGGCGATAGTTAAGCATGTACTTCATCATCATCAAGCAGAATTAGTGATAAATAGTTACTGGGGCAAAGGTAGTGAGTTTACTATCTACTTTGATCCTAGCACCTTTACTAAAACCTAGTCTAAATATACAGGTTAGTCCTCATTTTATACACCCCAACTAGTCTAACGAGTACGCTCATTAGTACAATAATCTCATCGGTAGATTATTTGTCATAAATATTTCTTTTAGTCATATTTGTGTCATATAAGTTAAATATAATCGTCACATTAGTTTTTTATAGTGTTATCAACCAAGACACAAGCAAATAGCTTATCGGAGATAATTATGGTATTAAAGAAAACATTGACTGCAATGAGTATTGCAGCTATCACACTAGCTAGTACAGTTAGCTTTTCTGCAGCAGCGTTAGATGAAACATTACCTGAATATAAAAAAGTAAGTGGTATTTCAGGTAACGTATCTTCTGTTGGCTCTGATACTTTAGCTAATATGATGACATTTTGGGCGGAAGACTTTAAACGTACTTACCCAAATGTAAATATTCAAATTCAAGCCGCGGGTTCTTCAACTGCTCCACCGGCGTTAACTGAAGCGACATCTAATTTAGGGCCTATGAGTCGTAAAATGAAATCTCGAGAAATTGAAGCATTTCAAAAGCGTTACGGTTACAAACCAACAAAAGTACGTGTAGCAATTGATGCTTTAGCTGTATTTGTCCATAAAGATAACCCAATTGAAGGTTTATCTATTGCACAAGTTGATGCTATTTTTTCTCATAACCGCAAATGCGGCTTAGATAAGGGCGTTGAGCGTTGGGGCGATTTAGCGCTAACAGGTACTTGGGTTGGTAAAGATATTCAACTTTATGGCCGTAACTCAGTGTCTGGAACTTACGGTTATTTTAAAAAGAAAGCACTGTGTAAAGGTGACTTTAAAAACAATGTTAATGAGCAACCTGGTTCAGCGTCAGTTGTGCAGTCTGTATCAGCCTCATTAAATGGTATTGGTTATTCTGGCATAGGTTATAGAACATCAGGTGTTAGAGCATTGCCATTAGCTAAAAAAGGTAGTGGCTTTATTGAAGCAAATATGGATAACGCAATATCAGGTAAATATCCTTTATCTCGCTACTTATACATTTATGTTAACAAGCACCCAAATAAACCGTTAGCGCCAATGGAAGCCGAATTTTTGAAACTGATTTTATCAAAATCAGGACAAAAAATTGTTGAGAAAGATGGTTATATTCCTTTACCAAGAAAAGTGGTTGAAAAAGAATATAAAAAATTGGGTTTAGCTATCTAACTTAATGATTTACTAAATTATCAAATAAAAATGCCAAGTAATTTACTTGGCATTTTTGTATTTATAATATAAAAATAGTAAAAGATAACTAACGACTAATATCAACCATTAAATCATCAGCTATATTTTCTAGTGCAGTAATAAGTGGCTCTACACCATTTTCATCTAAGGCAACTTGTACTTTAGCTTTAAACATTGCTTGACCTGTATGCGGTGCATTATCTTGAGTACTTACGAGTTTTATTAGGTTGCCACCTTTGTGATGAATGACAGAAGATACTTCTTGGATGATACCTGCTCGATCATTTGCCGTAATATCTAACAGTAAGTTACTTGTTGTTTTAGGTAAATTAGGCTCCGCAAGTTCAATTTGGCAGGATAAGCCAGATATAGCCTTTAATGCTGCGGTTAATGCTTCAGTGTACTGATTTTCTACCGCTACTTCTATCACACCGGCAAAGAAGCCAGATAAATGATGTAAACAACTGACCTGCCAGTTACCATTATGCTGACTTACTACTTTAGATAAACTGTCAACTAAGCCTGTCTTATCAGGGCCGATACAAGAGATTATAAGATGGTTCATGCAGTTTCCTTAATAATTATTATTTTAAAGGGGAAAATTCAATTGTGAGGTTAGCGTGATAATTGACTTAGCTCTTTATTGAGCTGCTCATCATCACCTAAATTGAGCTCAATTAAACGTCTTAGATGGGTAACACTGTCAATATCAATCGCATTACATCTAAGTCCTGTTTCATCATTGTGCTCATGAACAACAGCAATATGCATAGTGACGATAGACTCACCGTCAGAAAGAGAAAACTCAAGTGTACCTAGTTTACCTTTTAGTGATTTATCCGTGTTATTGACCGTGACTAACGCGCCATTGAGTGAAATATCATAAAGCGATACTTCATAGGTAACATCTTCAACGTTCAGCGATGCTTTGATTGAAAATAAAATTCGAGTAAATTGTCGTCTATTTTCCATTGAAACCAATACATTCTAATTAGGTGTTCCTTTAGCATAGCCCCCTTTTAATCAAAAGTAAAAATTAAAAAGGCGGGTAAAATCATTATTTTACCCGCCTTTGGTTATCTTACTTTTTATCAGTCAAATTAACTTATTTTTTTATACTTAATTCTATGAGGCTCCACGGCTGCAGGGCCTAACGTTTTCTTCAACCACGCTTCATAATCTGTGAAGTTACCTTCATAGAAGTTAATTTTACCTTCATCACGGTAATCTAAAATATGTGTTGCGATGCGATCAAGGAACCAACGGTCATGCGATATAACCATGGCACAACCAGGGAATTCTAAAATGGCCTCTTCAAGTGCACGTAAGGTTTCGACATCTAAATCGTTGGTTGGTTCATCAAGCAGTAAGACGTTACCACCGGTTTGCACTAGCTTAGCTAAATGCACACGGTTACGTTCACCACCAGATAATTCACCAATGATCTTTTGTTGATCGTTACCTTTAAAGTTAAAGCGTGAA
>PJEL010005538.1_pt1 | contig 10193 bp, 11 predicted proteins | sample 1853271 | NCBI WGS metagenome assembly PJEL01 (sample SAMN08108733, study PRJNA415343) | Invertebrate metagenome, whole genome shotgun sequencing project. | host: Globobulimina | place: Sweden: Gullmar Fjord | collected 2015-08 | reverse complement strand
GTATTAATTATAAAGTAATAGCATCTTTGTTTAATTTGAGTATTCTTCTTATCTCTTTATTAGGGAGATATTGAAATTTATTGAAACAAGAAGTACAGAAAGGATAGTAGGTTCCTTTTCTAGCTTCTATCTTAAGTTTACCACAACAAAGCTCTCCACAATTAGAACAGTGTTCTGTCATGAGATAGTCTCCTCACTTGTTTTAATCGATTCTAAGCAATAATTTCTTATATTTTTCATATTGTATCTATTATATAATCAAAACCTCTTAGTAGCCTTCTTTTGATTGCTTGTTTAATATCTGAAACATCAATATGAGTTCTACAACTAGGACAGATAATATCTGTATTTATTGGTTCTTCTACTGGTTTTGGTGGTTCTTTTCGTTTTTTTGCCATTTTAAGCTACCCCTTTATTTCCTATGGAAATCATTTTTACGTTGAGATTTAGAAAAGTCACAGGAGAAACAGGGTTTTTCTAAAAACATAGGGATTTTAAAATTACAGGGTTTTCCCCAAAACCCTGTTTCTCCTGTTGCGCTTATCATTTTACTATATTTTTTAATTTAATTCCTTCCCAAATTCTATCACCTTGATGTTCTTGAAATTCCACAGCCCCATATCTATCTTCTAAAGTTGCCTTAATTGCTTTATCTGAACAACCTGGAAGTTTTTGTCTTTTACAATAAAAATTATAAGTTTTTCGTAAATTCTTCTTAGTTACTTTCCCATCATAATCTTCTTCAACTAAATCAATACAGAAAGCAGTAAAACTATCTGATTTTCTAATCCACATATTCTTAACTTCATCAGTCCCTTTAGAATAACTAAACCCTTTATCTTTAATTATTCTATCTAGACCATCAAGAGAAACATTCAACAAACCATTAAGTTCTTCAGGGGTTGTAATCTTTTCAATTATTTCTTCATCCATAATCTTACAATTTTCTTTTTCTTCCTCATTCATTTGATTATAAAACTTCTCCTGAATAAATCTATATGGAAACTCAAATAAAATCCATCTACTCCAAAATCCATCTTTAGTATCATAAACTTTTGGTAACTCATTACAAGCAAAGATAATTTTAGCATAGTTAGTAAAAAATAAATCCCTTAGATATTTTCTTTTAGCAGTAATTAAATCCCTCCCTGTAATTTGTTTGAACATCCCTGTATCTTTTAAATCAAGATTACTCAGATCCCCAGCAAGATTTGCTAATCTTCCATACAATTCACAAACAGAAGTTGATGCTGCATGGATTTGGGATAAGGGAACTGAACAACAATTTTCTCCCCCAAGAAAATATTTAATCAAACTTAACGTCTTTCCCTTTCCATTTCTACCATCACCAAGAAACATAACCGCTTTTTCATATTTATATTCTTTCATTAAACAAAAACCAATTAACTCAAACATAACCTTTGCATCATCATCATCTTTGAGAACATCTTTAAAGAATTGTTTTATATTAGGACATGTTGCTTCAAGATCATAAGTTACTGGGAGTTTATTAAAAAAGATTCTTTCAGGTGTAAAAGGTTTTAGTTCTCTTGTAAAGATATTTAAGATTCCATTTTGAACTGGAATATCTTCAATAGATTCGTTCTTAAAGAAATCATCATGCTCAATCATTGTATCTGCTTCAATTTTTGCTATTACTTTATTAACTCTTTGGGGGGTATATGCCTCTTGGTATATCCTTCTAGAAATTTCCTTAATCTTCATCTTACCATTTGGGACATAAATTCCACCATCATAAAACCATATTTCAGATTTAATATCATCCCTAGTTGTGTAAATATTATTTTTATCTAATATTTCTTTAGCAATCAATTCACTAGCATCATCTTCCTTTCTCGTAATAATAAAATTTAATACCTCATTAATCAATTTTTCAGAAATATATCCTCGTTCTTTAATTAAAAATCCATCCCCAAAATCCATCCAACATTCCATCCCTCCCTCATTCCTTTCATATTCATCCATATCTTCCCATAATTTTTTTTCTAATTGATTTATAATTTCAAGAGTTATTTCTTTTTTATTTTCATATAATTTTTGTAATCTATTAATTTTTATTTTATCAAATGAATTTTGTTTTCTAGCTAGTGGCATTTTCCTTAAGTCAATTTCTGCCATTTTTAACTCCATGAATTTTTTTATGACACTTCCTACAAAGAGCCATCAAATCTCTTCCTCCCTCATTCCCTATATTTTCATAAGAAATATGATGTACCTCTGTAGATTCTTTTCTACATTTTTTACATTTAGGATTTAATTTAAGAAAGAATTCTCTTTTCTGATACCATAAACTACTTTGTAAATATTCTTTATAATTCTTAAATCCTAAAGCCCTTATCATTCTTTAACCTCCAAATCTTTAACATCAGAAATCTCAATAATTTTATAAGCGTTGGATTTATAATCTAAAATCTCAATATATTTATCATCACAACCAGTTACTTTTCCAGCATACTTAAAACCATTATGTAGAAAAACTTTTATCTCTTTCCCTATACTTTCACTCACTCGTTTTTTTATTAATCCACTCATTTTCTCTCTCCACCCCGAAGGGCAACACTCAACGACCGAGGCCAAAGAGTGCAAAATAACTAACAAACAATTCTTTTTAAACATTTATAATCATTAAATAATTACAACAAAAAATCACAAACTATTTAAAGACTAACTACCTTCCTTTTCTTTGTCATCTTCCCAACAAATACAATCTTCTTCTTCAAGACCACAAACCTCACAATCTTCTGTCATCTAAAACACCCCCCTAAACAAGTAACTCTACATTGATTTGAAGAATCAGTCCCACGAATGGCTAAGTTCCCATAATTAAAAATATCTGCTGTTGTACTAAATCTTCCCGTTCCGGTTATGAAAATATCATTACCTCCAACATCCACAGGATCACTAATTTCACAATTATCAGCACAGTCGATAACCCAGTCTCCAGAGGTATACGTGCAAGTATCTACTGCTACTGAAGAAATGTTTAAACTAAAATTAGTAGCAGCCCAATCACTTTGCGAAGCATTATCTACAGCTAAACAATTCCATATATGATCATTATCTGAATTAAAATCACGATCGAATGTTGTTGAGTTTGTCGTCCCTATCCAGTCTGTTGTATTAGTAAAAAACAAAGCTCCATCAGATTGATTCCAAACATATAAAGTTACATTTGCTAAATTAATATCATCCGTTGCATTACATTCAAAAGTCACTGTGCTTTGTACTGATACATTACCATCTGGAGGTCTACTCAATATCGAAACTGGAGGATTATCTACAGCCCCTGCAGAAAAAACTTCATAAGTTATATCTCCTTCAATAATTGGAGAATAAAATAAGCTCGTTTGATTCCCTGGAATAAAAGTATAATTCAAAGACAAATTCGTAGAAGTATCTGAGATTTCAAAAGTCATATTAACACTTGATGTTACAGTTTGTGGACTTGTAAAAGTCCAACTTCCATCGTAATACCCAACACTTAAATTAATATTACTATCAAGATTATTTTGAATTATTGTGGTTACATTAACTCTATTATTTCCAGTTGATATATTCAATCCAAATGCTGATTGATTAAATAAATCTTGAGTACCTTGTTTTACAAATCTTGCAGATTGATTATTATAAATATCTACTATTTGTGAAGAGGTTAATGCTGTGTTAAAAATCATAACTTCATCCATTGAACCATTCAAATAAAAACCAAATTCTGTTCTTCCAATATAGGCATTATGTTGGACTGAACTACTTCTTGCTTTAGTGGCAAAAATACCTGAATTTTCATTTACTCCATCAATATATAAAATTATTTCAGAATGTGTACCATTATAACTTCTTGTTCCAACAAGATGTGTCCAAGTATTTATATTAACTGCATTTGCTTCACTTAATTGTCTTAAAGTACCACCTGTATCTTCAAAACCCCATTGTACTGTTCTTGAAAAATGTCTAAGGTCATAGCTAACATCTGTACTTCCTTTTTTAACTATTTGTTTATAAGCACTAGCAATATCTGAAGGACGTACCCATACACTAATTGTTAAATCTTCAGTTATATCTAAACTACTATCATCTCCTAAATTTATATAATCTCCAACACCATCTAGTTGTAAACAATCCCCAAAGTTACTTCTACAATCTGTAGAATTAGTTACAGCATCTGCAACCGCTGTTCCATCATTATTGTTCCCAGTCCAATCATAAGCAGTAAAACCTACAGTATCATTAACATCCCCGTCAAATGGCCAATATCCGACCAATCCCACAACATCATAAGAATAATTTGCATCATCTAAAAATGTTCCATTTAATTGATCAGTAGAATCAACAGCAGGAATCTGTGAAGTATCATCAAATAAAAACTGCCCCAACATATTAGTAGAATTCCTTTGAGTTGTTGCCTTCCTTCCATCCGCATATAAATTTGCAACATCCTCCACACTCAAACTCTTGTTCCAGATTTCTACTTTATCTATTGTTCCATTCCAATAAGTCCCTTGCCTATCCATATCTCCACCAATTCCCGTTTCTCTTCTACCTGCTAAATCATTAATTGTACCAAAATCTGGATCAGAATCTGTAATTACCAACAAACCTTCATAATACATTGTTAAAAGAGTTCCATTAAAAGTACATACATAATGATGCCATATTCCATCATCTATTGTTGCATCTCCTACAGAAAGTACTGACATTCTTTCTGTACCGTTTGCAACAACACATCTCATATCTCCACTAGACCCACTCATATAAACTGTTTCTAAGTTTTTTCCACTCCCTGTTATTCCTCTTGAAAAAACTGCCCCTGTTTCTTGATCTGTTTTAGCCCATGCGGATATTGTATAAGCATTGGTTTTACTAAAATTATAAACTTCACTTGTCCCTAAATCTACAGCATTAGAATTATCATCAATCCCATCAACATATAAGTGACTATTATCATCATCAAAACTAGCAACAGAATCTGTTCTTCTAACTAAATTATTTCCAACTTGTCTATCTAAACTTTCTAAACTTAAATGAGAGAAGTTACCTTCTACTGTTACATTATTTAATAAAGAATCTGTAAATACATCTTGTTCTTGAATAACAATAATTGAATTATCTCCAAACTTTAAATAGAAATCTTCTTCAGGATTTGCTTGATAACAGAAACTATAAGTATCATTAACTTCATAAGTACTACTTAGACTTGCAGGATTATAATGAGTTAGTTCTCTTTCTAGGTTAGAAGAAATAACACTTTTTTCTTTATATAAAGACAAGGTATTTGGAACTGAATAATTAAACTTTCTTTCAACTTCTTCTTCAGTCTTTTCATCAAATAAAATTTCAGTTCTCTCAGCCTCTTCCCATTGTGCCTCAATACAAATTAAAGTATCATTTCTTATGCCTTCTCTCCCTTCATTAATTATTATATTTTCAAAAGTTACATTATACAAACTTTCATTTCCTGTTTGAGAATAAACTTTATAATTTCCATTATATTCTATATAAACTGGTGTAACTGAATATCTTTGGGCAATTACAAAAATTCCTGCTACAATTAAGAAGATAAAAAAAACAAATAATTTCTTTTTCATCCTTAACACACCTCCAACACAATTTTATTATCAGAATAATTATACCCATATTTTTCATTTAATAATGATTGAAAAAACAATATCCAATGATTTCTATTGATAGTTGTTTTACTATGGCATGAAGCACACAAGCTTCCGCAATTTTGGATTACACTAAATTTTTTATTATAATCAATATGATGTATATCTAATTTTCTAAATGAATCTTTTTCCTGTAATCCACAAATTAAACATTCTTTATTATCCCTATTTCTTATCTGCTCTTTAAAATCTTCATTAAAAGTTTTATCATATGGTTCGTATGATATTCCACCTAACCATGCAGGATTACCCTTCCCCTTCATTCTTTCCCTGTGTTCATTAAAAAATTCTGGATTATTTTTGATAAATAATAGGCGTGATTGTTTCATTTTTTCCCTAGTTTTATTTGAATGTCTGTTATTATTATTATTCTCTCTTGATTTAGCTATTTTTTGTCCCCAAGTTATTATTCTTCCTTTACCAGCTATTGATAAATTTTTTTTGTGTTCTTCTGTAAATATTCTTCCCTTTAACGTCTTACTTCTTTTTTCTTTTTGTTCTTCACTCATCTTTCTTCCCTTTAACGCTAAACTAAGTTTTTTATTTCTATCTTTTACTTTTTGTGTATTTCTATTTTCCTCCCACCATTCTTTATGCCTTCTGCTTATTTCTTTTTTAATCTTTTCAGAATGTCTATAACTACCTTTTTCCATTTTAACATATTTCAAGGACAGATGTCGACCCCCATAATTTTAGGCAGGTACTGTTATCTTCTATGAAATGAGAAGCATCATTTTCAAAAACTATTCTTTCTACAGTAACATTAGTATCAAATATATAATCTCCAGTTCCGAAACTTCCCGCAGTTACTTCACTTGCAGGAGTGGTGTGTCCTCCACCACAAATACTTCCTCCATCACAAGCCCCTGAAGCATCTGTAGTAACAGCATGAAGATGACTTGTACCACTTACACTATTTGCAGTTCCTCCATTAAGAGTTCCCGGTGTACCCATAGTTACTGGACCACTTCCAGTTATTGTAGAGAAGTCCATACCATCTCCTGCAGAAACACTACTTACATTTCCAGTAATACCTATTCCAGTAAATAATTCTTCTGCTCTTGTTTGGTTCCAACTTTGGTTATCATAAAGATTACTTGAACCTTCAGTTAAATCATCAGTATCTTTTCCACCGAATAAATCATCGAAGAAAGAACTAAACCAACTTATTGTTATACTTAAAAGTCCCCCATTATTTTCTAGTTGGGTAGTATTTAATCCAGAAATGGTGTCACTATTATTTGTGACCCATTGTTCTGCATTAATGGAAGTCCCTAAGAAATAAGATTTTTCACCTGTTAAATTAAAATTACTTTGATTCCAATTAGCACTTAATTTAACATCTCCACTACTATGTATGGATAAAGGATCTGTTTCTGTTGGGGAGGAAGTAGAAGCACCTTTAATCAAATGTGCAGAATCTAAAAAGAAATTATGATTAATATTCCCTGCACTTGAATGAATTAGTTTCAATGAAACATTTTGATCTCCTCCACAAATATGGTTTACTGAATCAAAAACATTTATCACAACGATACCAAAATCATCCATATTATTAATAGTCCCCTGGGTTTGATAAGTCTCAGTTCCACATACCCTTAATTGAACATTAACAACATGGGCCGCACTTCCTTCATACAATTCTCTTAAAACTATTGTATTAAAGTTATCTACTCCCGTAAAATTAATAACAATATCCCATCCAGGAGTTCCTGAAACTTCTGAAACATTGTAAGTATCTCCATCTTCTCTTAATAAAATACTATCTAAATCTCCTGAATCTAAAGTTCCAGTTAGTGTAGTTATTACAGAAGCATTGAATTCTTTACTTGATATTAAGCTAGAAACGGTATCATTAAAGTTAGGACAAGCTCCTCCACCATCGAGATATTCTCCAGCAGAACATGCTGTTGAAGCATTTGTATCTGAGAAAGAATCATAAGTTGCATTGAATGTTGATGTCCAAGTTGCATTATGTGCAGTAAGATTAGCTGACCATAATGGTTCTGTAGAATCAATATCTGCATATAATGTATCTGCAAAAGTCTGATTCCAAGATTGATTATCATAAAGATTGGTTGAACCTTCAGTCAAATCATCAGTGTCTTTTAATCCGAATAAATCATCAAAGAAACCACTAAACCAACTTATTGTTATACTTAAAAGTCCAGAGCTTTCTTCCATTTGTGTTGCATTATAAGAATCTAAACCATCCCAATTATCAGAACTGTTCACAGATAAATTAGTTCCAGCCTTAGTATCATTAAAGAAAATTGTTAAAGAATCATTATATAAATAAATTCCATCTGCTTTCTTTGCCGCACCACCTGCAGCTGTTAAATCTGTATTACAAAGAACAGTCCCATTTGTTTGGACCCCAATTACCTTATTTGTCCCACCACAATTTGTTGAAGTTAAATTTGTTACAAAAGAAGTCTCATTTGTATCTGGAGAAGGATTTGTAGAATTAAAATATCCAAAAGGATTAGAAAGTAAGTAATAATCTGAAATAGAAAAGTCTGTAGAATTAAAATATCCAAACCCTAAGATCTCTGATAGAAATGCTAAAGTTCCATTATAAGCAAGAGGATCACTTTCAGTAAATCCTGAAGTACTCCAATTAATAATTAGTCCTGAAGAGTTATAAGCATCATAAGTTGAGTTAAAAGTAGAACTCCAAGTTACATTATGAGCTGTAAGATTAGCTGACCACAAAGGTTCTGAGTTAGATCCTATAAGACTAAGGATTGTTGCATTATTAAAAGTATCATTAAATAATAAACTAATTGCTCCATTAACCCCTCCACCCGTTAAGTAAGGACCATTAGTATTTACTGCAGTTATATCTCCAGAAGCATTAGAAATATCAGTTAAACACTCCCCTGTTGAAACACAAATATTTGTACCATTAATTGTTGTTAATCCATCGCTGAAATATAAATACCAGTTGTCCCCCGCAGAGGATACTAAAGGAAGTATACTCATTATCAACAATACTACTATTACTTTCTTCATGTGAACGTGTCTCCGAATATGAATTTTCTTCCTGGTTCAACGAGCACCTCTATATTAAACGCATCACCCGCAGTTAAATTATATATGACATTATTATAGGCACTGCTATTTATAAATATATGGAAATTGTTATCAATCCCACCAGGCAGACCTAAATAGGTATTTGCACTAATTGTATCAATATTTATAATATCATTCCCCCCCATATCAATATCTCCTTGCATAGTGCAGCCAACTAATTCACACCATACTTTAGTAAAATCTATTCCGATTCTTCCTTCTACCCCCACCCCTAATTCCGCGGAGATAAAAGGGATAGTTCCTAATATCAAGAAAATCAAAATAAACTTTTTTTTTGTGTTCATTCAAACCGCCCCCTACTGAAAAAGAACCAAACCGCAGATAAAGTTGTTACACCCATAACAATTAGTAATACCTCTAAGGTTATAAAACCTTCTTTTATAGTCATAATTAAACTCAACAAAAGACAGACTAATGAAGAGAGAACTGCCCATTGTGGAACATCCACATATCTATTTTTACTGTTTTGTCTTATAACCCCATTAAGAAAAACAAATAGCCAAACGAAAACTAATAACATAATAGGGAATACTGGAACTGCTTTTGATACTCCTAATAACATTGAGTCAGGGGTAGATCCATTAGGGAATGTAAAGGTTGCCATTTTAATCAGGTGACCTCCCTAACCATGCCTTAATTCCAAAGTACCCAAGTATGAAAGTCATTGTTGAAACTAAAGCCACTGCAACGAAGGCAAATTCTCTTCCAAAGATAGAAAAGAACGCAGTATTAAATGACTTAAGTGCCATGCCTACCGCTGTTAAAGGTCCTATCTTAAATTGTCCTCCTGTAGATGCATGCTCGTCTCCACTCTCTAATGTAGTCCCAAAGAAAATTTCTTGAGAGGTCTCTGATTCATTAGCATAAGTTGATACATCAGATTGAATAGAAACATTAAGAGAACCATACCTAGAATCTTCTGCTAAGCTAATATCTGAATCATTATCAATTGCAAAGTTCACTGCGAAGATAGTCAACATAATTACAAATAAACCAGTCATTACACCACCAATTACAAATCTAGTATATCCTGCCATTATCTTTTGCTTCCTCCTTTAACTATTATAATTATTACAGCGAGGACAAACCATAAAACTGTGGCACCAGAACCAATCAAAGTAGTTGTATAAATTACATTTAGGCTAATCAATAAAAACACACCTATGATTAAAAACATCCCTGTAATCGCAGGATTATCACTTATCCCAAGCCCTATTAAGAATAAGAATAAGAATATTCCTGAGAAACCTAATGCATTTCCATATAGGTTACTAGGTACTTCATTAAGTGAAATAAACCCGGATCTTCTAACTTCCCCATTATAAGTTATTGAAGCATAAATAGTTTCATTTCCAAATGCATTAGGGACTATACAACTTAAAGTTCCTCCAGCAGCGTTAAGAGAATCTG
>PJEL010005537.1_pt1 | contig 10193 bp, 6 predicted proteins | sample 1853271 | NCBI WGS metagenome assembly PJEL01 (sample SAMN08108733, study PRJNA415343) | Invertebrate metagenome, whole genome shotgun sequencing project. | host: Globobulimina | place: Sweden: Gullmar Fjord | collected 2015-08 | reverse complement strand
TTTCCTGCACGGAGAACTTCATCGATGCTACTTCTGGAAGGGGAGTCCTCAGGCAGATCGTGGAGAGCAATTTGGCTATAGCCAAGGATTGCGATGAGAAGATTGTTGAAATCATGGGCGATCCCACCGGCTAAGGTCCCGATCGCCTCCATCTTTTGTGATTGTCTGAGTTTGGCTTCGAGACGTTCCTTCTCGAGAGTTGCTTGCCGGCGTTCGGTGGTATCCATGAAGGTCACAGCAAAGCGGTTCTCACCGGCTGAAAACGCTGAAACCTCATAATAGCGGTTCAACTCTCCAGAGTAGTTCTCAAAATGACAAGGTTCTCCAGTGACAGCTACCTCGCAAAACCTGTCGATCCAGTAATCCTCCGTATTCGGCATCACCTCTTTGACCGTTCGTCCGATAACATCCACTGTTTTGAGACCTGTGAGCTTTTCGAACGCGGGGTTCACGTCAAGAAAACGGTAGTCAATACCCTTTCCGGTATCGTCGAATACAACCTCATGCACCGCGAAAGCGGCGACCATTTCTTCGAAGAGGGTCGAAAACTGGGTTTCTTTTTCTCGCAACGCCTTCTCGGCGGTCACCCTCTTGGTGATATCAGAAACAATGCTCGCAAATCCGGTGACCTTTCCGGTGTCGTCGCGTATGTAGTCCCAGTCGACCTGGACATCGATGATTCGCCCATCCTTCGTTCTATTCTTAGCGACGTAGGGCGAAGGGGCCGGTTGATTCGCGACGAGATGATCGAGGTATCCTTTGAGTTCTCCTTGAACTCCGGCATCCTCGAGTACGTCCCAAATCGTCATACCTATGGCCTCGCCCGGGGCGAAATACATCATTTTTTCGTATGATTCGCTTACAAAAGTGATGGTTCCTCGAGCATCACATTCTTGAATTCCAGATGGCAGCCGCCGAATCAGGTTTTTGTATCGTTCTTCACTCGCTTTGAGGGCGTCTTCTGCCTCAATGCGATGAGTGATGTCAAGGTGCGTACCGGCTGCTCGAATGTGCTTTCCGTCATCGTCCGATTCGACGACTCGCCCCCGGCTGAGGATCCACCTGAGACTGCCGTCTTTGGCCTTCATTCTAAATTCGAATTCCCATGCTGGTTTTTCGTTTGCAAGGGCCTGGTTAAGCTTGTTTTCGACCATCTTCCGGTCATCGGGGTGCAGCAGTTTCAGCCATGCAGCGTCTTCGCGGGGATGTTCACCTTTTTCGTAACCGAGCATCAAAAAGAAGTCATCACGAAAGTAGATTTCTCCCGTCTGAATATTCCAATCCCAGAAGCCGAGATCGGCGCCTTCAAAAGCGAGTTCCATTCTTTCTTCACTGAGCCGTCGTTCTTCGTGGGCCTGTTTTCTCTCGATTTCCGCAGCAGTCCGGGCGGCAAGAATTTGGAGTACTGCCTTGATCTTTTCGATGTCTTCGATGGCGTATTTGAACAGGACAACAATGAGCCCGTTGACGCGGCCATCGACACTGTGCAATGGGGCGCCCACGTAAGCATGAACTCCCATTTCTACGAGCATTATGTCTTCTGGAAAGGATTGCTGCACACCTTTTGAAAATACGCATAGTTCGTCGTTGACAACCCTCGCACATGGAGTGCCGTCGAGCGAGTATTCGAAGTTCTCATTGATCTCTCCAGCAGCATTGACGGCTATGGTGCGAATGCTCGTTGGAGGATTCTCGCGCGTCTCCCCGATGAACGCATAATCCGCGTCGAGCACCTTCACAAGACGCTTCGCAACTGATTTGAAAAAATCGTCTCCGATTTCGCTAGAAAGACCTCGCGCGATTTCACCAATGCTATCTACGATGAAATCGTCCACGGATTCAGGACTTCGTGTATTAGCCATGCTTATTGATCTCCAGGTGACCGATCCTCCGTTGATATAACCATAGGCGAAAGGAAGTGATTCCGCGACTCCAATTGCCGTGCCAGATATGAATACGCTGGACAACTGCAGTGTTCCCGAGTCATGATGAAGGGTGCCGAAAGGGAACCGCTGATTGTGAAAATACACCGAGTCCTATTAATGGACGATGATGCCGATCACCGCATTTTGGTTGAACGAATGGCCGTTAGGCTCGGTTTTGAAGCCGAAACCGTAGCCGATAGCAACGAACTGATTGTTGCGGTCCGTGAATCCCAAAAACAGAACCGGCACTTCGACGTTGTTATCCTCGACGTCACGATCCCGGGTGGAAAAGGCGCAGTCGAGGTTGTTGGGGATCTCAAGACCTTGGCGCCGAATTTGCCGGCGATCGTCACCAGCGGTTGGACGAGTCATGACGTTATTGTGAATTGTCAATCTTACGGCTTCGCCGCCGCCTTGCCGAAGCCGTTTTCCACGAGTCAGCTCGCGGAAGTCATCAATTCAGCGATCGGCTAGCACGCATTATTTCTCACCAGCATTTGTCACGAGGATAAACCTCGCCCCTGCCGGGGCTTGGGGCGATGTTTAAGACCGCAATTTCCAAAGATCTACCTCTTCGCCGCATCCTTCCCGAAGAATGTTTCGGGAGCTGATGCCGCCGCAGCTCGGAAGAGAGATTGGGCTTCAACCGGATCTCCTGTGGCTTCGAGCACGGTTGCGTAGGCCGCCCACTGGGCCAAGGGGAGAGAAACGGCTTCAGGCCACGACGAGAGGGCTCTCTCCCGGATTTGCCAGAAGGCTTCTCCCGCTCGCGCGGCGGCATCGCCGGGTTGTTCGTTCAAGACTTCGAAACGGGCAAGGGCGAGAGTCGCGAGGGATTCACATTCGGCTCTCTGTTCGAGTAGGAGCAGCTGATCAAGCGTCGCCGCGTCCGCGCGCCCATTTTCGATTGTTGCCCAGTGTTGCAGGACGAACGCGGGGAAAAAGGTGCCTGGGTGTATTTCCAAAGCTAGTTGACACGATGGGAAGCGACCGCCGTAGAAGTTGAATACGACCTCGAGTGCGCGGTGGTAATGATTGAACTGGAATGACCCGAGCAACGTCTTCGTATGTAACCAGGTCGCTGGGTTTTGAGTGAGGGCGTCGTGCAATCCGAGATCGAGGACTTCATCGAGCGGTCCAAAACCCTTGCCGATCGAATCAATCGCTTCGATCAGCGCGGCGCGGCCCTTCACATGATCGCCGGCGAGGAGATGCATTTCACCAATTCTACGTTTGACTCGGCGCAAACGCATTTCGGGCGGCTCAGTGTTTTCGAGTACAACAGCCCCGGCTTGAGGATTCCCAGCCTTGGCCAAAGCTTTGGCCAAGATGAAAGCCGCTCCTGCTCGATACGCGGGTCTCGACCAAATCATTTCTTGACGTGAAGGTCTCAAGGGCCTTTGTTGCGTCAGGCCACCTTTTTTTGGGGTCTTTCTCAAGCAAGCGGTGAACAAAACCTGCTAACCATCGAGGACAATCCGGGCGCTTTCTGCGCACGGGCGGCACTTCATCCATCATGTGCATTCGAGCGACGTCAAACCCTGAACGTCCCTCGAACGGCCGCTTGCCAGTGAGCAGTTCGTAGAGTGTTACACCGAGGGAGTAGAGATCTGAGCTTGGTGCAGGTTCTGCGCCTGCCACTTGTTCGGGGCTCATATACGCGGGTGTGCCGACGGTCAGATTGGTTCCAGTGAGATCGTTGGCTTCGTTGACAGGACGTAAGGTGCCAAGATCAGCAAGTTTCGGCACATCACCATCGCCGAAGAGTACGTTCGATGGTTTTACATCGCGGTGAACAATGCCTTCATCGTGGAGACAAATCAAGACCTTGAGCAGGGCTTCGGCGATTCTCTCAACCTCAAGAATCGTGAGTGGTCCTTTGTCAAGGCTCTCAGATAGACTGCCACCTTCGAGGTATTCCATGACGATCGCCATGGAAGGTCCTGCATCGATCAGTTCATAGATTTGCACAAGATGCTGATGGCGCAGTTTTCGGCCGACACGAACTTCGCGCTTGAGCCGCTCGATTGCCGTCGGGCTTTCAGGCCGGACGAGTACTTTGATTGCGACGTGCTCATTGAGTTCGTTGTCAAAAGCCAGCCACACTTCACCTTGGCCGCCGGTACCGAGTACTCGCTGCAACTGCCAACGTTCAGGTAGCGCGAATAACCGCCGCTGATTCGCGCCTGGTGAAGTGACTGTTTCGGTGATACGGCCGCTATTCTTCATCGTGTCGACAGAGTGTACGCGGAACAATCATATTTGAGAACTGGTAGAGTCATTTTTCGTAATTTTGTCAATCGTCCTGTCATAGGGGAATCAACGACAGGCAGATGGCAGTATTCTTAGGGGGAATCATGATTGAAAAAGCGAGATTGATGGGTGCGGCAATTCTTGGTTTGATTGTGATGGCGGCGATTCCTGTTATCGCCGTAGATGCTGTTGATACGCGCCTCGTCGCTGATCCTGCGATCTCTGCCCAATATGTTGCTTTTTCGTATGCTGAGGATCTGTGGATTGTATCCCGCGAAGGTGGCGCCGCACGGCGCTTGACTTCACATTCTGGCGTTGAACAGAGGCCGAGGTTTTCTCCCGATGGCCGGTACGTGGCGTTCACTGGTGAATATGATGGCAATACCGATGTCTATATCATCAGCGTTGATGGCGGTGCGCCGCGCCGTTTGACATGGCATCCTGCCCGGGATGTGGTGCAGGGATTTACGCCAAATGGTGATGTGCTCTTCGTCTCGTTTCGGGAAGCGCCCAATTGGCGGCATAGCTATTTTTTCACAATTCCTGTTGGCGGAGGATTTCCCTCGAAGCTGCCGGTTCCTTTCGGATTCAAAGGCTCGTTGTCTCCGGACGGATCAACTCTTGCGTATCTTCCTAACGGTGAAGCGTTTCGGCAATGGAAGAATTATCGAGGCGGAACTGCATCGCGGATTTGGCAACTGAATCTGGGAAGCCTCGAATATGAACAGGTGATGCAGCCAGAAGGCCGCTGTAATGATACCGATCCAATGTGGATTGGCGATGAGCTCTTTTTTCTCTCCGACCGTGAGGGTGAATTCAATTTATATCAACACACTGGAGACGGCTCGATTCATAGGCTGACGGACTATGACGATTTTCCGGTCGTTGCTGCTTCCGCTGGTGATGGGTTCATCATCTACGAACAGGCCGGGTGGCTGCACATCTACGACCCATCCGCCAAGACATCAGAACGTTTCCCCGTTGGCGCCGCGGCGGATCTTGTCGAAACGCGTGCCCGGTACTCCTCGGGAGATCAATGGATTCGCTCTGCCGGTCTGTCGCCTTCGGGCGCGCGGGCGGTCTTTGAGTTTCGTGGTGAGGTTGTTACGGTGCCGGCCGAAAATGGCGATCCACGAGTCTTAACCCAAACCCCCGGCGTTCACGAACGTTCCCCCGCCTGGTCACCGGATGGCGCGAGCATCGCGTATGTCTCAGATGACGGCGGTGAGTACCGGCTTCATCTGGCCCCTCAGAACGGACAGGGTGAGGTTCGCACATTTGATCTCGAAGGGGCCGGATTTGCCGATGACCTCAAGTGGTCGCCGGATTCAAAATCTATTTCGTATGTTGATAATGCGCCGGCCGTATGGGTGCTCGATCTCGGAAGTGGCGCGGCGCTGAAGGTTTCGGCGGAACGACTTTATGGACCGGTACGAGCGATCCACCATGCCTGGTCACCGGATTCGAAATGGTTGGCCTACACACGTAACAATCTGACCTTACACAATCAGGTCTTTCTTTATGACGTCAAGGCGAAGACCTCCCACGCGGTCACCGAAGGTTTGGCCGACGCGACCGATCCGACATTTGATTCGAGTGGACGCTATCTGTATATGACAGCATCAACCGACGCAGGTCCTGTAAGACAGTGGTTTGCGATGTCAAACGCCGATATGAAACGCAGCAACTCCCTCTATCTGGCTGTGTTGTCGGCAAACGAAGTATCACCGTTGGCTCCCGAAAGTGACGAAGAAAAGCCAGCAAAAGACTCAGATGGTGACGCCAATGATCAGCCTTCTGAAAAGAAGGAGGGAGGAGACCAAAAAGACGTCGAAGTTACAATCGATCTTGAGGGCATCAGCCAGAGAATCGTCGCGTTGCCGGTGAAGCCGGGGCTCTATTCAGATCTTCAAGCGGGCAGCGATGGATCTCTATTGTACCTTCGCGAGAAGGCAGATGGCAGTGATCAAGACCTCGTTCGCTTCGATCTCGATGAAAAAGAAGAGACAGTCCTTTTGGCGGACGCCCAAGACTTTGTTGCTGGTGCAGGGGGCGCCAAGGTACTTGTCAAGACTGAAAAGAATTGGCATATCGCTGAAGCGGCTGCACCTATCAAAGAAGCTGAGAGCAAAGTTGATACATCGTCGATCAAGGTGCGCATCGATCCGCAAATGGAATGGCCTCAGATCTTCAATGAAGCGTGGAGGATCAATCGCGATTGGTTTTATGATCCGAATATGCACGGCGCAGATTGGCCGTTGATGAAAGAGAAATATGAAGTCTTTCTGCCTCATCTTGCAGTTCGGTCGGATCTGAATAGAGTGATCCAATGGATGTGCTCTGAACTGAGCGTCGGGCACCATCGAGTTGGGGGGGGCGATCGGCGGGACGAACCGGGCAAAGTTCCTGGCGGCCTCCTCGGCGCCGATTTTGAAGTGAGCGACGGCCGTTTCCGTTTTGCATCTATTTACGGTGGTCTCAACTGGAACCCTGATCTCAGGGCGCCGCTGACTGAACCAGGGGTTGATGTACAGCGAGGCGAATATCTTCTTACAGTGAACGGACGTGAACTCCATGCGCTGGATAATCCGTATTCATTTTTCGAAAATTCAGTGGGCACGATGGTCGAACTCGAGGTGGGTCCGAATGCCGACGGCAGCGATTCTCGAGTAGTTGAGGTCGTTCCTATCAAGAGTGATAGTGCTCTTCGAAATCGAGCATGGGTTGAGGGTAATATTCGAAAGGTCCATGAAGCGACCGACGGCCGGGTTGCGTATGTCTACGTTCCGAATACCGCAGGATTGGGACATACTTACTTCAAGCGATATTTCTTCCCCCAGGCCGACAAACAGGCGATCATCGTTGATGAAAGATTCAATCGCGGTGGCCAGGTGGCTGATTATTACATCGACATCCTGCTCCGGCCATTGGTTTCGTATTGGAATACGCGCTACGGAGAAGATTTTAAAACTCCGCTTTCGTCGATTCAGGGCCCGAAAGTGATGATCATTGACGAAACTGCCGGTTCGGGTGGAGATATGTTGCCGTGGATGTTTAGAAAATTCGACCTGGGTCCATTAGTTGGACGGCCGACGTGGGGCGGATTGGTTGGAGTTCTTGGTTTTCCCGTTTTAATGGATGGCGGTTATGTCACAGCTCCGAACCTCGCGATCTGGACTGAGGACGGTTTTATTGTCGAAAATGTCGGCGTACCGCCCGATTTTGAAGTCGAACAGTTGCCCAAAGCTGTCGCACAAGGACATGATCCGCAGCTTGAAAAAGCGATCGAGTTGGTTCTACAGCAACTTGGAGCGAATCCGCCAAAAGCACCCGAACGTCCGCCATATCCTATACGCGTCCGGCAGTGACGAGTAGAGTTCGGCTGAGTACGACGTATCGCGGTCCGCAACAGCTTATTGGTGCAGAAGCGTTTTCCTTGTCGGCGCGAGGCATCAAGGTCAACGAGCTGAACGAACCATCGATTCTGATAACCGAGGCGCCATTTTTCTAGTCGTTGGCTTGCGACGGAATACCCTCGCTCAGAAATGTGTTCGAAGAACAAAGGCATGGAGGTACAGATGGGGTTTTTAAGACGCAGCGTTGGTCTCTTATCTTTGTTAGTTGTCCTAAGTGTTGCGGGTTTGGTGATCGCGGATGAACCGGCAGAACAACAACCACCGATGACGCCAGAAATGCAAGCCGAAATGGAAATGTGGATGAAACTTGCCCAACCGGGCGAACACCATCAACACCTGGCCGCCTTTGTCGGCACCTGGCAAGGCAAAGTGAAGATGTGGATGACGCCGGATTCCGAGCCAATGGCTGATGACGCCGTGGCCGAAGTGAAGTTAATACTGGGGGGCCGCTTCTTGGAATGGACGAACTCCGGGAACTTTCAAAGTATGCCCTTCGAAGGGCGCGCTATCGAAGGTTATAACAACGGCGACAAACGTTATGAGTCGATGTGGATTGACAATTTTGGCACTCTCATCGTGAACTTCACCGGCAGTTGTTCCGAAGACGGCAAGTCCCGCGAAATGGCGACCCAATTCTCCGATCCGATGAAGGGAGGAATGATCGACTACCGTAGTGTATACACCTGGACCGATGCCGATCATTTTACATATACGTCCTACATGAAGAAGGACGGCAAAGAATTCAAAAACATGGAAATTTCCTACTCGAGACAGTAGTTCGATAATCGGTATTTCGCAACGCATCGCCGGCCTTCTAGGCTCGGGCCTTCATAACCCGGAAGTTTCGTAGTCAGCTTTTGGCCCCTGAATAAGAAAAGCCTCGCTGGTTGCGAGGCTTGAATGGGATGGTGACCCCAGCGGGATTTGAACCCGCGTTGCCGGCGTGAAAGGCCGGTGTCCTAGACCTACCTAGACGATGGGGTCATGTAGCTCCGAATTTCAGATGACCGCTGCGGCCAGCCTTCATCCGGACGGGTATCCTACACCAAGTTGAGGCGCGATGGAACTCCCTGAGACGCTTGGAATCAAAATTTTTGAATATTTTCCCGTCAATAGAGCTTATTCCGGCAATTTCCACCGCTGTTCCCAATGACTTTAGTCGTAATGCTCGATCTCAACTGGGATGCCGGCCCAAGAATGATGCCGCGTTTCGTAGACGGAAACGGTCGGCGCAGGAAATGTGGGATCGGCGAAGGCGCCGACAGCGACGGCGATGAGATCGGGCTCGCGGTCTGGACAATAATAGACCGTCGAACCGCAACGGGGGCAGAAGTGGAAGGTGATGTGGTCGCCACTGTCTGCGGTGCGCACATACGATGTTGAATCGCCGTTGATTGTGACATTGACGTTCGGAAAACGGGCCTGTACACCGAAGATACTTCCGGTTCTTTGCTGGCACGCAAGGCAATGGCACATCGAGATTCTGACGGGATCACCTTGGATATGAAGGATCAACTGCCCACAGCTGCAGGTTGCGCGTCTAGTGGTCACTTTTTCTCCCTGATGATAATGGTCATTGCAGCAGCCCCGATGAGTCCGAGACACGCAACCACGCACCAGGCAATCGTCCAGCTGATGCTTTGGTCACGCAGAAACCCGAACGCCGAAGGACCGATGAGGGTTCCGAGGTTGGAAAATGCGGTAATAAAACCAAAAGCGAAGCCAATATGTGCTGGGGCAACGAGTCGGCCAGGAAGAGCGTAGGTCGCAGTTGGTACGATTGCTGCGCAGCAGCCGATGAGCACCATCGCCAAGCTGGACGGTACGAGGTAAAAGGCCATACTTAACGTGGCCATGCTGAGCAGAACCAGCCCGGCGCCTCCCCAAAGGGCTGCGTTTCCGGTGCGATCGATGAGTTTACCAATGAGGGGACTCAGGATAAGTGCTGTCCACATGATCAAAGAAACGGTCAATAAGGCTTTTGGACCGGCGCCAATCCACTGCGGGGCGAAGGTGATTACCGGGGCGAAGGCGGCAAAGAAAAACATCCAGGCGAACGCCAGCGCGATCAGTGGAGTTGTGAGTCGGATCGTGCCAGGCCGGTTTTCGGCACTCTCCCCGCGCGGACCTGAAGGAACCACGAAGTTGTGTAGAGGCGCGGCTATGAGGGCCAGTGCTGCGAGTGCGAGTAGTTCATAGCGCCATCCTAGGAGTTCGAATAGCTTCGGGTGAAGGGAGAACATCGTAATCATGCTTGCTGGATACACCGCGCTGAAAATACCCATGGCCAGGGCGAGTTCGCGGCCTGCAAAGGCGGTTGTAATCATACGAGCGAGCAGAAGATTGATGATCAAGCCGCCAATGCCGAAGAGCAAACGCCCGAGCAAGAGACTGAGATAATTCGGCGAAATTGCGAACAAGGCACCGCCGATAACCATGAGCGCGAGGCCCAAGTTTCCTGTTGCGCGTGCAGCCCACTGGTCGATCGCGGCGCCGAGCGGGATCGAAAGGAAAATCGCCGGCAGCGAAATCGCACCCATCAGCAAGCCGACCTGAAACTGCGTTAACTCAAACCGCGCAACGAGCTCCGGCACGAGGG
>PJEL010005536.1_pt1 | contig 10193 bp, 7 predicted proteins | sample 1853271 | NCBI WGS metagenome assembly PJEL01 (sample SAMN08108733, study PRJNA415343) | Invertebrate metagenome, whole genome shotgun sequencing project. | host: Globobulimina | place: Sweden: Gullmar Fjord | collected 2015-08 | reverse complement strand
GGTGAGGAGGAGGCGCCGCTGGGGCCGGTGGTCTCTCACCTCGCTGCGGCGTTTGGCGGGGCGGTGGTGATGGGGATTATCAGCTTTATTGCTTGGCAGTTCCTGGTGCAGGGGGCCGTGCCGTAGCAGGCTCCTGAGCTCTCCCGTGCCCGTGCCCGAAAGTCCCCCAGGTTCACCGCGGAGTCGGCAGAGTGACGCGGAGGATCTATCGCCGCAAGGCCCTACCACCGGGCTCGCGGACCTCAGTTCGAGTTCATGTACTGCCAGGGCTAGATGACCCGGGCGAAGGTGATCGCGTCTGGCCACCCGACGCCGACACCATCCTCGGCGTAGGCAAAACGCTCTCCGCAGGTCGAATCGCCAGATTCACCACCGAGGGCACTGAGGGCCACGGAGCGCCTGCGCGCGGTGGCGTCGCCCAAACCGAGCGGGCGAACGTCAGCGCCAACGCGACCATGGAGTCTCCAGGTGACGGAAGTCACTGACGGGTGCCTGCCGGTTGTCACCAGATCGCGGGCATTCGCAAGTTTGTACCGTTGACAAAACCGTGCCTTGGGGTCCATGACTGAGGCGACCGGGTCGGTCCAGAGAGTTCCGCCGAGGAGTCTCCGTGGCCCTCAGTGCCCTCTGTGGTGAGTCACAGCCAGCGACGTCGCCTCGATCTGCTAGGGGGAGCCTCCGATGTCCGTCGCCCAGCGCCGGTCGACCGTGAGATGGCAGAGTGACGCGTCGAGCGCCGTCTTTGAGTCCTCGACGCACACGAGCTCCGGGACGTGCAGCAGGTCAGCCTCGCAGACCTTCTTCAGCTTCGCCACCGCAGCCTTGTTGCCGCCGAAGGTGCTTGCGGCGGCGACACCGAACGCCTTGCAGTCCGCCATCCCGCCATAGCCCCTCAGCGCGCTCCCAACGCATGACTCGACGCCTGTGCAGTCGGCGAGCAGGCCGCAGGTGTCTACGCGAAAATGTGTCTTGGATTCGGCTTTTTTGCAGGTCTCTTGGCAATCTGGCGCGGCGCTCTTGCCGGCGCAGATGCGCAGCCTCTCACATCCCGAGACACAGGCCGTCGCCTCAACCAAGGGCTCCCAGCCGATGATATCGTCGGCTGTCTTCGGCATGCCGTCGGGGCCAGACGAGCTGAAAAGGGCCTTTCGACCCGTTGAGTCGTCGCACTTCATCTGAAAGTCGTTGCCCCATGGATCGGTCTTGGCCATGCCCCAGGTGACCCAGGCGATGTCGGTCGGGCAGCCGTTGTCGATGTTGTCGGGCAGGTGCTTCACCATCAGCACAGCTTTGTCGTCCAGCTGGCCGAGCATCGACCAGGCCGCTCGATCGCGAGGGGTGGGCTCCGCTGCAGCGGTTTCATCCGGCGCGGGTGGGGCCCCGAGGGCCAGAGTAGTGCCGAGAAGAAGCAGCATGGCACGGCTCTAATTCAGCCTCGCATCCTCCGCACCACTGCAGCCTCACCGATCCGCGACGCCGCTCCGCAAAACCGCCTTCAGAGCATCCGACGGGAGCTTCTCTTCTCCGCTGGGCGCCGCAAGCGCCTCCTCCCAACCCCCACGTGAGTCTCCACCGCGCTTTGGACAGCATGGACCGTAGCTGTAAGACCTCTCATTCCTCCGCGTTCGTGGTTCATGTGGATCTTCGTCAGCCCAGCTCGCCCTGCCAGCACCCTGCTGACGGTGTGCCTCCAGGAGGTGCGATTCAGATGTGGATAGTGGTGGCCAGTACTGTATTCCGACCTCCTACCCCTTTGGTTTCTGCCGAGCCTTGTGGCACCCACAATGGTGACTTCTACGTCAGCAATGCCCTGGATCTCGACGGGCTCAGAGGTATCTGCGAGATCACAGGTGATCTCACCATCACGAACCTGGCCGACCCCGTCCCGGTCGAACTGAGAGGTCTGGAGTTGTTGGTCGCGCTCGCTCAGAGTCTGGTTGGGACTCGAGACGATGCCGACGTCTTGAGTCTCACAACCGTTGGTGGCGGCCTGACAATCAAGGGAAATGCCTTCACCGACGTCGACGCACTCTCCAACCTCACCTCTGTGGGATGGTTGCGCATTGATCACAACGACACCCTCACCAACATCGATGGGCTCTCGAACCTCACCGCTGCTGGTCGTCTGCAGATCTTCAGAAACCACGCCCTTTCCAACGTCGATGGGCTCTCGAACCTCACTTCTGTTGGAGGGATGCACATCTACGACAACTCGGCTCTCACGAATGTCGACGGACTCGCGAACATCGTGGCTGTCGGCGTCGGCCAGATGGTTTTCAACTCTCTAGGGATCTACCGGAACCCCGCTCTCACCAACATCGATGGGCTGTCGAACCTCACTTCTGTGGGTGGCAACCTGTTCATTGATGACAACGACGCCCTCACCAACATCGATGGGCTGTCGAAGATCACCTTCCTACCTGGAGGGCTGGCCATCATCGGCAACGACGCTCTCACCAACATCGATGGTCTTTCGACCAGCAAGGCGGTCCGTGGAGACATGTGGATCTCGTCCAACTCTGCCCTCACCAATCTGAACGGACTCTCCAGTCTCACGTCTGTGGGTGGTCGCTTGGACATCACCAGAAACAAATCCCTTGCCAACATCGACGGCCTCTCGAACCTCACCTCCGTAGGTGGCGATCTCGAAATCACCGGCAACGAAGCCCACGCACCTCGACGGTACGCCTCGATTCACCAGGTCACGCAGTCGCCCTTCTTCGATTCCTGGCACTTCCACACGTTGACCGAGTAGCCGTCGCCGTCCACGCCGATCCCAACGTAGTCGCGATAGAGATAGACAAAGGCGAAGTCAGGCGACGGGAGGGAGGTGCCAAGTGCCTTCTCGACCTCGATCCACCGCGCTTCGGACAGCGTCACTGCCTCGGACGAAACGTCCACCTCGAGGGTCTCGCCGTTCCAGGCAAAGCCCGCGACGCCCACTCCGCTGACAGCACCATCCGCCGTTTCGACGGTGGCCGCACGTTCGAACCAGAGTGTGTCGGCGTCGTCGCACATCCCCTTGTTGTCGGGATTGGTGGCCGTGGCGTCCTGATACCAGATCTCCGGGCCGACCTCTCCATAGGACACTGTGATGATGTCACTGGGCGGTGTCTGGCTGTGGCGACCGGTCCAGGTCACGGCGATCTCGTCGCCGTCGCCATACTCGTCGATGAGGTCCTGCGCGCTCTCCCCGAACGGAGAAGCCTCGTCGATGGCGAGCTGAACCGGCTCACCCCACTCGCATGGATCGATGTAGGGCCCGCCTCCGCTGAAGCAGCCACTGAGCAGCAAGGCGACAATCATCGGCGCACCTGGAGGACAGGGGCGGGAACACACTCCGAGAAATCCAACGCAACAAGGCCCCGGAAGGCGCCGCTCTCTCGCTCCAGGGTGACCCAGACGTGGTCGTCGGAGAGGTCGAGGTCCTCGACGAAAGCCTGGCCGGTAAACCAGGTACTCACCGTGTCGGCACCATCCCAAGCGGCGACACCGTGGCGGTAGCCGTTCCCTCCGATGACGAGCGCGCCGGAGCGATATCCGCGGATGCCGTCGAGCTGTTCCATCCCGGTGTCCTCGAGAGAGACCTCCCAGTCCTGGTCGTCGCTCATCTGGGCGATCACCGGGTTCGCGTCGTCGTCGAAACCGATGCCCACGACACCGAGATCGTTGTCATCCAAGCCGGCGTTCAGGCAACTCGTGGTCGCGATCTCCCGGTTCAAGACAGGCACTTCTCCGTCGATATTGTAGATCTCGACCGCACATTCGTCAATCGCCAGATCTCTCGCCGCCGACCAGAGCTGGCCATCGACGATGAGGGGGGACGTAAAGGGGCGCAGGCCCGGGTAGGTGACGCCGACCATGTCGGAGGGTGAGCGGATCGCGTGGAAATCGCCCCCATCGGTGTAGATCAGGTCGTCATTCGCGGCAAACGTCGTCGCGGCACCGCTTCGGCCCAGCCGCAGCTGGTCGAGGATGGCCGGGGAATCGGGGCTGCTCACGTCGATGGTCAACACCTCCTCGTTGGGGCGGCTCCAGGTGGCATAGAGCACACCGTCGTGTAGCGAGACGGAGTGGATGTACTGGTCTGTCTGCAGGTCGAGTCGAGCCAGATCTTCGATGTGCTTCGGATCGCTGATATCGAGGACGGAGAGCCAGGAGCTATCGTCGCCGTAATCTCGGACAAAGGCGAACAACAAGTCGCCTTCGATGGCCAGCGCGCTCACCTCGGCCGACTCGTCCTCGAACCCATAGGCGGCGACTGGCTGTGCTTCGCAGCGGCTCCCGCTCTGGTCGACGAAGGGTTGCAGGTTGTCGACCTGATGCATCTGCGGCCCAGGTTCTCCACAACCGAGGGCGAAAAGAACAGCTATGGCGGGGTAGTTTCGCATTCCCATTGCTCCAGTCCGCCGTGCCCTGATGGCATCGTACCCCAGGATTGGCATTTGTGAAATGGCTCAAGTTGTGCCGAAGAGCTGGATCGGCGCCAACCGCACTCGGACCCTCTTCGGCTAGGCTAGGTCCGGAGGAGCTTTGGCGCGACGACTCCTGCTCGGTGCACTCGGTCTGACGTTGACGTGCGTGGGGCTGCTCGTTCTCCTAGTGACCGTGCAGTCGTGGTTCTACGTCAAGAGCACAGCGCACGTCGAGCGGGTGCAGATGCACGGCAACCGACCCAATGTCACCTTTCACTACCGGTTCACGGCGGACGGGAAGACCCACAAGGGCCAACGTTTTCACCCGGTGTGGCCCATCGCGAGCGTGTCGTGGCTGTCCCCTGAACAGAAGCAGATGTACGACAGCGAGCGGGGCGGAAACCTGGACGTCTGGTACGACCCCAACAACCCCGACAGCTGCGTCTTGAACATCGACACGCCGTTCGCCACCCTCATGCCCAGCGTGTTCGGCGTGATGCTCCTGCTCTGGGTATTTGTCGGAGAGCCCTTGATGCAGGGTGAGGACGAGATCCTTCCGGAGGTCGAGTAGGCGTCCTCGTTGGGTGACTACTGCGGTCAGAGGGTCAGTCGGGGCCGGGCGCAGCGAGCGCATCGATGCGCTGCCAGGCATTGGCGAAGGCGCGTTGAACGGGAGCGAGGTCGGGTTTCAGCGCGTCGCCCAGCCGGGAACGCGTCCCCCGAAGGTGCCGGCGATGGGCCGCGACATCCCCGGCCTCCCACGCCTGTCGAGCGGCTCCGAGGGAGGAGAAGTCGGCGCAGATAGCCAGGAAATCGGCGTGGGTGCCGTCGTGAAGCTCGCGCGCCGACGCGAGCCTGGCCCCCGCCTCGGGTGCCCCCTGCAGAGCCATCGCTGCAGACAGCCAGCCGAGAGATTGAAGCCTACCGACTGGGTTGCGGATCTCCTCGAAGATCGTCACGGCTTCCTCGAGGTATCGACGCGCGCTATCGGGAGATCCGGCAACCAACGCAGCCGCACCGCACACATGCAGCGCGCTCCCTGTATAGGCCGGTGTCCCAGCGGCATGCACCAGCGACGCTTCGAGGAGGCGGGTCGCAACCTCGACGTCCCCCCGGTGCAGGGCGAACCAGGCGAGCAGCCGTTCGGCAATGGACTGCCGACCCAGCTCGCCCGTTCTCTGGTTGACCTCCAGTGCCTGCTTGGCGTGCGCATCGGCCTTGTCGGCTTCGCCCTGCATGTGGCAGAGAACGCCCATGCACAGCTGGATCGCCGCCCGAATGTGGGGACGCCGGCCTGCATTGGCCTCCGCGGCAGCCTCGAAGAGAGCAGCGGCCTCTAGGTAGGCACCTCGATCCATCAGGATCTCACCCAGGTTCAGCGACAGCACGGTGCGCAGGAACCGGTTGCCATCGTCGGTGCCGAGCATGGCGAGAGCGGTTCGGTAGTGCTGTTCTCCTTCACAATATCGAGCTTGGCCTGCCGCCAGGAGCCCCAGCCTCAGCAGCCCACGGGCCTCGCCCTGCACATCTCCAATCGCCCGGTACAGCTCCCGGGCGCGCTCGAGGTGCGTCTGGGCGACATCGACGGCCCCGAGCTCCCGCTCCACCGACCCGAGAACGCTCAGGGCCTGGGCCTCGCGTGCCCGATCCGAGCACTCTGTGGCCATGACCAGGGCGCGACGGACCACGGCCAACGCCTCGTCGCTGCGGCCGACGTCCCGGAGGATCTGGCTCTGGCGGAGGAGCGCCTCATTATGTAGTGCCAAATTCGAGTTCTGAGCCAAGGCGCTCGCGCGCTCCGCCCAGTGACGCGACTCGGCGAGAGGCGCGTCGTTCTGTTGGTAGTCGGCGAGAAGCAGAGCGAGCTGCGCCGCGTCTTCGGCGGCGACGCTCCCACGCTCCGCCGCACACGCGAAGTTGGCGAGCTCTCTGGGCTGGCTATCCACTTCGGTCGCGCGATCGCACATCCCGGCCGCCAACCGAGCATACCAAGATCCATGTCGTGCCTCGACCTGCCCGCGCAGCGCAAAAGGCTGTTCCAGCGCATACTCTCGGACGGTGTCGAAGAGGTGGAACCGGAGGCCATGAGGCGTCTCGACCACCCGCATCATCGACTGGTCCACCAACGCGCCCACCACCGAGACCGCATCGGGCGCATCCGAACTCAGCAACAGCACGCCCGCCGCTGCATCGGCCGTGAAGCCGCCTCGAAACACGGTGCATTGGGTGAGCGCCTCGGCCTCCCACCCCTCGAGAAGACGCCAGGACCAGGCAATCGTCGCCCGAAGCGATTGCTGACGGGGAGGCAGATCGCGCGGACCCTGGGTGAGTAGCGCGAGCCTGGCACCGAGCTTGTCCAACAGCGCCGCCGGCGACATCATCGCCATTCGGGCGGCCGCCAGCTCCAGGGCCAGCGGGAGCCGATCGAGGGTAGCAACGATGCGACCGACCTCTTCCTCGGCGCCCTGACAGCACCCACTGCGTTGGGCGTGGGCACGCGCCACGAACAGCGTGCAGGCATCGAGGTGTGCGAGTGGCCCAACAACGATCACGTGTTCCTGGGTCAGCCGCAGACGCTCCCGGGAGGTCACCAGGATCCGCAGCTCTGGAGCCTGCCGCATCCAATCCACAAGCACTGGCGCGTGCTCGACCAGGGTCTCGAATCCATCGAGCACGAGCAGATACCGACCCCGGACCGACAGCGCCCTCCCCACCCGCGCGGCCCGGTCCTGTCCCGGGCCGAGGGCGAGGGTCAGAGCGTCGGCGACGGCTGCGATCACATGCTCTGAGGTCCCGGAAGCCCCGCCAGCCTCCAGCTCGCAGGTCGAGACCATGCCGGTCGGCCATACCCTGGCAAAGTGACGGGCGATGGTGCTCTTTCCGACGCCACCAAATCCGGTGAGCGTCACCAGACGGGCCAGTGCAAAAGTATCGTAGAGCTGTGTCATCAGGTCCTGTCGCCCGATGAGGGTGAGATCGAGGGTCGCGCGCGCCTCGGCTTCGATGGGCTCCACGTCTGCAATGAAGCGATAGCCTCGACTCCGCACAGTCTCCACGAAGCGAGGTGGGCTGGCGTCCTCGAGGGCGCGACGCAGCCTGCGAATTGCCTGGGTCAGGGAGTCGTCGCTGACGGAGACGTCCGGCCAGAGGCTCGAATACAGGTCATCTCGGCTGATGACCTCCCCCGGACGGGAGAGCAGGAGCAGCAGCAACTCGTAGACCTTGGGCTGCAGCTCCACCGAGCGCGCCTCTCGAAGCAGACGTCCCTCGTCGACCAGGAACGTGAACGATCCGAATCGATAACCACGGGCCACTCCGACCTCCGACCTGAAAAGTACCACCGTCGGAGTCTGTCTGCCGGTCGGACAAATCTCGCCGGATAGGAACCTCGAGTCTCGCCAGGGGGCGGACTCGCTGAGCCTCGTCGCTACTCGATGACCCAGTCGTCCTCGAAGGGACCAAAGCCAATGGCCTCGCGGCCGAGCACGGGCACGTCGAAGAACAAGGTGCCATCGATAGCGTACGGGATGGCTAGATCCGTGTTGGGGCCTCCGAGCAGGCCGTCGACCACGTCCAGGAGCAGGTCCTCGAGGATCCCGAGGGTCTTGTCGATGTTCATGTCGAACTGCACGTGGGCCTCGACGTGGCCGTTGCACTCCTGGCAGGTCCGGCCGTTGTTCGACGTGACCAGCTCGCAGCCGCGCTCCATCACCTCGCAGACACCGTCGCAGCACATTGCCGGTTCACCGTCGACTTCGCCCTCGAAGCACTCTTCTGCCTCGGGGCGGCACTCGCCTTCGGAGAACTCGGGGATCACTCGAAACTTGAAGTTCTCCTCCAGGTCGCCGCTGATGATGTCGCCAGCCAGGTCGAGCAGATCGTCGACCGTAGGCACGAGATCGTCGATGCCGGTGACCGTCTCGGCTTCGTCGACGCGGCACGCCTGCAGCGGATCGTCGGGAGGCGTGCAGTCCTCGTCTTCGGGATCGCAGAAGTTCACGCAGATCACGCCCAGGCTGTCGTCGTACACGTTGAGGGCGAGCAGCAGGTCGACCAGCGGGATCGGGAACAGCTCGTTGGGGTTGTAGAGATCAAAGACCAGGTCGAAGCCGACCTCCATGTCCCTGCGCTTGGGCTTGGACTGGAAGCCGAACAAGCTGCAGAACGCCTGGTCACCGCCGAAGTCGTAGCAACCCCAGGCCATGAACTGGTTCGGAGTCGGGGCCTTGACCAGGTCGACTACGCGCAGGCCGCCAAAGGGGCTGTGGGCCTCGAGCTTGGTGTCGCCGCTCAGGATGTCCTCGAGCTGGCTGCAGCCACTCAACGTCAGCAACGCTGTCGCCATCAGGATTGCTCGCCTCATCGTCCCTCCGCCTTTCCACAGCTGACGAGAGGGCCTCGCATTCCATTCACCACTCTCCTCGGACCCCCAAGGCCGGGATGATCGGCATCCCCGGTGCGGGTTCGGACTCGGTGTAGTCGTAGCTGTAGCGCGTGCCGCCGGTCTTGGTGTTGTTGTACACGTTCTGCACATCAATGTAGGTATCCAAGGACCAACGCTTGAAATCCCACTTCTTGTCGATTCGGATGTCGAGGCCGTGGGTGCTGTTCAGGCGCGCCGAGTTGACCGCACCGACGACGGGTGTGTACAGATCCTCGTCGGCGACAAACACACTGCTGTCCACCGGCGTGGTCGGCTGGCCGCTCATGTAGCGGAAGCGGCCGGAGAGCTCCCAGTTGCGCGGGAGCCGATAGCTGCCGACCGCGGTGAAGACGTGGGGCCGGTCATAGGTGAAGAACCGATACTCGCCGTCGGTGCCGAAGTCGTCCATCCGCTCGGCCCGCGACAGCGTGTAGGCGATCCACCCGCTGAAGTTTCGGTTCTGCTCGTGCTTCACCATCACCTCGAGGCCGCGCACACGCCCGCTTCCGGAGTTGTCGTAGCGCAGGGGACGGATCTCCCCGTTCGGCTTCTCCACGCCGCGATCGGTCTGGTTGACGCTGTTGTACAGGTCGTTGTTGAAGCCGGTGACATCGAGCACGAACCAGTCGTTGGGCTCGAACTCGAAGCCCGCCGAGAGGTGCCGCGCCCGCTCGGTCTGCAGGTTGGGATTGCCAAACTCCGGGGCCAGCTCGTCAGCGAGGGGCGCTTGGTTGAACCAGCCGAGTCCAGCCTTCAACGCCAGCATCTCGTGGACCTGGGCGCGCGCCGTGAACCGCGGGTCGACGGTCCACTCCCGCATCTGGCCGTAGTAGTCCGTGCGCGCCCCACCGATCAGCGTCAGTCCGACGACGGGCTCCACCGTGAGCTCGGCAAACCCGCCGCCGTGGTGGTTCGGCACCACGTCCTTGACGTACCGGTCGGCGTCCTGCTCATAGGCGAAGAACTCGCCCTCCTTGAGCGGGGCCGCCATGTACACCTCGACGTCGTCCCTTCCAAACACCGCGTCGGCGCCGGTTCTCACCTCGACCCGGTCGTGCAGCCGCACGCTGAGGGTGTCCCGGAGGACCAGCTGGTCGTTGCGGTACAGGAGCCGGTATTCCGGGCCGATGGTGAAGTCCTGGGAGGAGATCACCCCGCCGAAACGTAGCGAATTGGTTGCATTTTCGCCGATCCTCCAATCGTGGTAGGCCACCAGGTGCTGCATCTTGGTGCTCATGCCCAAGTCGTCGACGTTCCAGCGAGGATCGAGGTCGCGGGGATTGTCGAAGAGCGCCACGAACTTGTCCCCGGAGCCGAGGTAGAAGAGCTGCAGGTCGTGATTGGGCGTTGGATGC
>PJEL010005535.1_pt1 | contig 10193 bp, 7 predicted proteins | sample 1853271 | NCBI WGS metagenome assembly PJEL01 (sample SAMN08108733, study PRJNA415343) | Invertebrate metagenome, whole genome shotgun sequencing project. | host: Globobulimina | place: Sweden: Gullmar Fjord | collected 2015-08 | reverse complement strand
GCGCCGTAGTTCCAAGACCCGCAGTGGAAAACACCACACCATTCCAGAGGCAGGTACCTGGCGCCTTTCGGCTTCTTCGAGAGTTCTTCAGCCTGACGGCGACAGAATCCTGCTTGCAGGTCACCGCCAAGGCGTCAGCGATTGGCTGATTATCGAGAAGAACCGAAGACGCGGATTGCACTGACTGCACTAAACATGAAAACGCGTATTTTAGATTTTTTGTGAATAAAGGCTCAAAAGTTGGAATATAGGATTTTGATGCTTTGTTGATACTGAGTATAGGGATGGATATTGAAGTTTTTTAATCAGCCTGTGAGCTAGAAACGGACAAACACAGCGACGCCAAACCGTTCGACGATGATCCAAAGGAGTGTGCCATGACAAACGACGAAGTCGATGACAGTCAGATCTGCGACATAGACGTCCAACACGGAGATAGCAAGCGAGGCGTGGCTCCGAGGAATTTCCGCCAACCAAAAACACTGACGCTGAGCGCCGACGACGCTTGGACTCATCCACGGATTACCGGTTCGAGGACGGGTAGCTGGAGAGACTCGCTTTCGCAGGAAAAGCGAGCTGTCGGATTCGCGGTGCGGTGATGCCGATCAAGCTCAGCCAGACCCAACTCGACATGACGGACCCGAGCCTGCGGGATATATTTGGAGAGCTGCAAGGGAACATTCTCAAGGGTCACGGGAGAGATCACTCGCGGCACATCTTGCTCCGATTTACAGCCACGGCCGACGCGTGCCGGGCTTGGGTAGCATCGTTCGCCCCGCAGGTTACCTCGGCCTTCGAACAGCACGGGACAGCGCGCGACTACAGGGCAACGGGAGTCGAACACCTGTTCGTCGGTTTCATGCTCACATACACCGGGTACCAGGCACTGGCGGTCGAAGATTGCAGGACCCCGGACGACAAGGCATTCCGCGCCGGAATGAAGGACCACGATTCTGTCTACGACACGGGTCCACGGGGTGTGCACACCCGGTCGACAAATCCGATGAATGATGATCTCAGCCACTGGGAAGAACCTTTTCTACAGCAGATCGACGCGTTGATAGTGCTGGCCTACGGAGGATCTGATGGCGATATCCAGAAGTGTACTCAGCTCCTCGATGAACGAGTCGACAGGATCAAGTCGAGTGTTCGGGGCATAGCCGACGTGGTGTCCGTGCAGCGCGGTTTTGCACTGCGGAATCAACACGGCCATGTCATCGAACACTTCGGCTTCGCCGACGGTGTCAGCAACCCGCTGTTCCTGAAATCCGATGTGCATCGTGTCGAAGAGGAAGACGGAACCGAACACTACGATTCTGCGGCACCGGTCGGGCTAGTCGGCGTGCAGGATCCCGGCGGTCGGTCTCCCACCGAGAGCTATGGCACGTATTTCGTCTATCGAAAGCTGCAACAGAACATTAAAGGGTTCAACGACAGGATCCACTTCCTCGCCGCCGCGCTGTCGGAAGCCAGCGGCAGCCAGATCGATCACGAGCTTGCAGGAGCCCTCGTAGTCGGCCGCTTCAAGGACGGAACGCCCGTTTCCCTCCAGACCGAACCCGGCCTGCCCGCGTTCAACGATTTCAACTTCGATGACGACGTCGACGGTCTTCGCTGCCCCTTTCACGCCCACATTCGCAAGACGAATCCGCGCGGCGACACTCACCGTGTATCCGGGCTGCCGATGCGCAATGAGAAGGCCAGGCGAATCGTCCGGCGCGGGATCAGCTATGGCCATACGGATCTCGAGCCGAAAACCGAGTGGTCGGACGCGGGTTTGCTGTTTCTATCCTGTCAGAGTGATATCGAGCAACAGTTCCTCGTCATGCAGTGCGGCTGGTCCAGCAACCGGGACTTCGTGACTCGAGGGACAGGCGTTGATCCGGTAATTGGGCAGGCCGGGAATGACGATCGGGCACCTGGCCAAAAGTGGCCTGTCAGCTCCGAGGGCGAAAGCCGATCCGTTGAGTTCCTATTCTCCGATTTTGTCCGCTGTCGTGGTGGAGAGTTTTTCTTTGCACCCAGTATTTCTTTTCTCAAATATTTTTTTACCAACACACCCGGGGGTCGTGCAGACCTTTCAGGGCAAACGAATGGAGGCTATGACGATGTCTGAAGAAGGTTACAAGGATTGGCGTGTGGTTCAGACGGTTGAGCTGGGAGCAACTGCCGAGCAAGTCTGGGATGTGATTGGCGGCTTTTTCACGATTCATGAATGGCATCCCGATATCATCTCACTCGATGTTCTCGACGAGCAGACTGAAACCCGCCAGATTCGTCGCCTGCTCACGTTCCCGGGCCAACCCCAGGCAATCGAAGAGCTCGTTTCCATGGACAACGAGGGCCACCACTACCGGTACAAATGGCATGCAGGAGAATGGGGCTCGGCGATCCACAAGTACTACTCGGACCTGCGAGTATTCGATACAAACGGCGGCAGAAGCACGGTTCAGTGGATAGCGACCTTCTATTACAAAGAAGATGCCATCAGCGAGTTCTATAAAAACGGCTTTCGAGAGCTTCAGAAGCGTTTCCCGCTGCAATAAAGAGCGAACAGCGACGAGTACCTGGGAGGATTTAGTCCATGGCAATGACAGAAGTGAGATTCCTCGAGCCCAAACAAGGCGAGAGGACCATGATCACCGGTTTCGAGGCGATTTACAAAACCAAGCAGGGCCTGACAGGGAATCGTCAGGACTACTTTGTGCTGACGGTGCCACCTGGCGGCGGGGCGCCGCTGCACATCCACCACAAAAACGACGAGACTCTGCACGTCATCGAAGGCACATTCAGCATGCAGATAAACGATAAGGTGATGGATGCACCCCCGGGTGCCTTCGTCTTTATCCCCCGGGGCGTACCGCACAAGTTCACCAATGTCGGCAGCTCCGCCGGAAGACTTGTAGGTACTTTCACTCCTGCCGGTACTTTCGAGTTTTTTGATGCGCTCACGAAGCTAGCTCCGGATGACTTCGACGAGATTGTGGCGGTCTCAAAAAAGTACGGGCACGAGGTCCTTGAGGAGGGAAGCTACTGACGAAGGGTAGGCGCACAGAGTCCACGGAGGGGAGCGCGTTCCAGGCCATATCGAAGAGGAATCGAGGTGGAGTGATCAATCCAGGGTGCACCAGGGGAACAGTTGTCAGGCATGCTGCTCGGCACCTGAACTCCAACATCCGGCCTCCACCTTGACTTCCCCTTGCAACAACACAAAGGCGATTTACGAAACCCGAACGGAGACCACGCATGACGATATACGAAAACATGCTCGCAGCCATCCATACTAACCTCTGTGCCGCGGCCCAGAGTGGCGCGAGTCTCGGCCATCCGTTTTCGCTGGTACATCCGGACCCAGCCTCCCATCGAGCCAAGTTCGTACTGCCGGCACATGAGAAGGGTCAAGCCGCGGTCGATTTAGAAGGCGCCCTTCCTTCTCCGGGCTACAAGGTCGAGGAATACCTTCACCGTATGCCGGCCATGACGAGCGTGATCAAAGATGCTCTCGCCGAGGGTGAGACACCCTTCACGGACGTTTCCCTCGTCCTTGTGCATCACCTCACAGCTGAGGTGCTAGGGACGATCGCAGCGCTACGTGCCCTTGGCTGCCGGGATCTGGTGGCTGTGTTTGTTGGCTACAACAAAGATGCCGAGGCTGCCTATCGTCCCGATCTCGACGACCTTCCGGATGAAGAGTTTCGTTGTTTCATTCTCAAGTCCACGACAGCGAGCGGAGGAGAAGCGGAAGGGACCTACAGCGTAGCCCGGAGCTTCACCAAAGCCCCTGCCGGAGATGAGATCCCCTACGAAGCCCTGGACAAGGCCATGAAGGACAAGGGCAAGGACTTCATCAGCGCCATGCGTTGTCTTGCGTTGGATGCCTACTTTCAACTGCTCGCCCGAGCCAAGGCACAAGGGAAGCGCTGCATGGTGATCGAGGACGGGGGCTACATGACGCCGATTCTCAATGAGGCCGCCTTGATGGGGAAGACAATCGCGGAGTTCAGAATTCACCACGATGTGCCCGAGGATGCCACGACCGACAGCCAGCTCGATGCGAGCGTCGAAGCGACGCTCCAGGCGATGATGGTGGGCACTGTCGAGCACACGCGCAACGGCTACGACCGCGACATGCGCGTCAACATGCAGTACGAAAAGCTAGCAATTCCGACCTACACCATCGCCGTCTCCTATCTGAAAACCCAGGTCGAGTCGGATATCGTCGCGTCTTCGATCCTGAACGCGGTGACCTCGGTGCTCTACTCGCACGGCTACGTGATCAAGCGTCGGAACGCACTGGTTTTTGGGAGTCGCGGCAATATTGGTCGGCGTTTACTGAAGCACCTGACGGACCGCCTCGATGGAACCAAGACCAACCTCATCGGATGCGATCTTAAGGTCGATTCCGATGAGGCCAACATCAACATCCCCGACTGGCAGACCGACCCCAGGACGAGCTCTGTCCCTGAGTGTATCGAGAAGGCCGCCTACGGCGAATTCGATCCAGCGCGAGTGCGGGAGCTCGACGTCATCATCGGCGTCACCGGTGGCCCGACACCTGGGCACCCATTACTTCAGGTCAAGGACGTGGTCGACTGGCTCCTGAAAGGGAAGAAGCGAGATCTCTACCTTGTCAGCGGCTCTTCCAAGACGGATGAATACCCCGAAATCCTTGTCTGGATGGATCAGCTTCTCTCGAAGCAAAGCGATGGCATCGCCAATGCCGAGATCGACGGGCACGCGACGACGATCACCAAGCGGAAGATCAAGGACGCGGTCTCCGGGCGGGACTTCGGCTCGATTTACCTCTTCGGCATCACGCTGGATGACGGCAAGGTGCACACGAAGAACCTGCTATTTCTCAACAACCTGATGCCGGTTAACTTCCTCTTTTATGGCGTGGCTACAGAAGTGATCGACGAGGTCCTTTCGCAGATCGTGTCCGCGTCGGTAGCCCTGCGGCGGAGGGCCGCGGAGCTTCCGGAGCCCAGGCTCTTTGCCGTGGACTTCGACCGGGTAGCGAGCCTCGGAGTCTACGGTAGCCGGCCGCCGGCCCGTGATCTGCCGCGTCCCCTGCCGGCCTCCGCAGACTTGAAGAGCGATTGAGGAGGCGACGATGGCCGAGACACTGAGTTTTTCGACAGGGTTACCCATGAGCGAACAGGAGTACGCGGAGCGGTGCAGAACCTTCACGGTGTCCGGCGTCGCAAAGGGGGCCGGTGCGGATGGGAACGCAATTCACTTTTCGAATTGACAAGGAGAAGACATGTCAAGAATAGCAAATTTCCTCTATACGACTCATGCAACACGAGCCGGAATGGTCTTGGAAGGCCCGACCGCGGAAGAAGAACAAATTCTGGAGAAGCATTTTTTGTATATGAAAGCAATGACGGAAAAAGGTGTGGTGATTCTTGCAGGCCGGACCATGACGAACGATGACAAGGCGTTTGGCCTTGTGGTTTTCCGTGCTGATTCCGAAGAAACGGCTCGGAGGATCATGCAGGAGGATCCCGGAATTCATCTCGGCGTGATGTGCGCTGAACTATCTCCTTTCAAGGAGAATGAGTATTCTTGACTCAATCTATTCAATTGGCGCGGGAGATGGTGTGGATGTCTTTCTAGTTCACCTGGGCATGTCCGAAAACCAAACACCAAAATTTGTGGTATTGCCTTAGACAATCCCACACAACAGGGAGATTGCCGATATGGCTGATTCAAATTCTGTACCGTTTTTCCTCAATGGAAAGCAGGTTGTGGTTGAAAACCCCGCGCCTAACCTGTTGTTGATCGATTACTTGAGGTCGCCCGAGGTGGGATTGACCGGAGCCAAAAAAGCCTGCGGGGAGGGGGGCTGCGGTGCTTGCACGGTGATCCTCTCCAGATGGAATCAGGAGCGTAATGAAAGTGAGCATCGTTCCATAAATTCCTGTTTGAGACCTGTATGCGCGCTCGGCGGACTTGCGGTCACCACTATCGAAGGCACGGGTGGAGTTCAAGCACCTGTCCATTCCCACTCAAAATTCCTCTCCACCGCCTCTCGGGGCGCCAAAATCTCTGAAGTTGTTCCGCCCCCAAGGTGGTTTGAGGCACAAGAAGAATTGATGGAACATCGCGCTGATCTGGTGAAGACCAGCCGTGGTCAGCTCAAATTCCTTGAAGAATCGGTCACTCTTGAAGTAGATCTCTCAGAACCCCGTCACGTCGAGGGTCGGATCAAGCGCACGGGGCAGCTTGAAAAAATGAACCCTGTTGCTCACCGTCTCGCCATCAACAACGGAAGTCAGTGCGGTTACTGTACGGTGGGTTTCGTCATGAATATGTCGGCCTTCCTGGCCGCCCACCCTTCGCCGACAAAAAAAGAGATAGAAGAAATCTTCGACGGGAACATCTGCCGTTGCACGGGGTATAAGAGCATTCTTACCGGCATGAAGACCTTCGCTTGCGACTGGACCCCGGAGGATGAAGCGAAGCGTTTGAAGTGTATTGCTGAAGATATATGTAATGAACAGCTGTTGCACGAGCAGATTCTCATTCCCTTTCCTCCCGCGGCCCGTGAGCCGGAGCAAACAGTTGAAGCACAGGGCGGGAGCCAAAAATGGGTTAGCCCGGTCGATCTGAATGAGCTCCTGGGTATTCTACGGACACACTCCGATAATTCTCCTCGATTGGTTCTTGCCAATACGTCCTATGGCGTCTATCCGCAGGAATTCGAAGAGGCCAGCATTCTTGTGGATATCCGATTGATCCCGGAGCTGTACGGCTTGGAAAGAGTAGGCAACGCGATTCAAATGGGGGCAGCTGTTACCTACACCCAGTTCCTTGAATTCTGTGAGCATTTATCTCGGAATGATGGTTTCAAAGAAGAGAGCAGTTGGGGAGCTCTGCGATTTATGGGAAAGCGTACAGCCGGAACCATCTTACGCAACGCCGCATCAATCGGCGGCAATACAATGCTCGTTTTACGTCATATTCATCAGGGCGAGCCGTTTCCTTCCGATATTTTCACTGCCATGGCCGCGGCCGGGGTTGAAATCGAAATCGCCAGGATCTCGTCGGGAGATCGATTGCGTATCGCTGTCGATGAATTGGTGGAGTTGTGCAAAAATGACGAAAACTATGCCGATGACATTGTTGTTGTGCGTTACGTTATCTCTGAAGGATCTCCGGATGAAGTTGTCCTGGCCCAGAAAACAGCCTTGCGTGAGGTGAACTCACATTCCATTGTTAATATCTGCACGGACTATGAGGTGGACCAGGATCTGAATATCGCTGATGCCCAGATTGTTTTCGGCGGAATCGCACCTTTTCCGTGGCACGCAAAGGACGCCGAAGAATACCTTAGGAATAAATCCCTTTCGTTGGATCTGTTGCCGGAGCTTGTTCACATTGTGAATGTGGAGGTTCGTGCCGAGATGAAGGTCTGGGTGGACAGGATGGTGGGTCTTCCCACGGAGGGGTTCACTGACGATTACAAAGCGGAGCTGGCCTATGGTTTTTTGTACAAATCCATTATCCACGCTCTTGAAAGACGAGACCCGGGTCAAGTTCCGGAAAAATTTCGCTCCAGCGGTACGATCAAGTGGGGAAAGTGGCCGGTCAGTTCCGGAATTGATTCATACGTGAATCAGGCATGGAAAACGCCGGTTTCGCAGCCTTATATCAAGCTGATGGCTTTTAAACAGGCATCCGGACAGGTGCATTACACCCATGAAATGGAAGTGCCGCCTCTTACAAAAAACGGGGCTTTCATTCAGAGTCGCCGGGCTCTCGGGATCTATTCTTACGTTAGCCCTGACACGGGCGAACACATCGATGCGGATGAGCTGAGAGTTTTTCTGGCCCGGCGCTTTGAATCGTTCTACGAACTTATAACCTACAAAGACATTCCAAAGGGCGGAACGAATTTTCAGGGCATGGGTTCGGACCAGCCCATTTTGGCCGAGAGTGAGATTCTGTACTATGGCCAGGTTATTTCTATGGTTATCGCGGATACTGAGCAGGATGCCATTCGCATTGCCGAGTACGCCTCTGAGCATTGCGTTGCTTATGAGGATATTGGCTGGCCGGAAGGCTGGAATGAACCGATTTTAACTCTAGACAGAGCAATCAAAAAAGGGTCGATCTTTCCGGATGCCCCGGAAACGGCTTCTTTCGTAAACCATATCTGGAAAATCACGCGCCCGGGGACGGACTTGAACTGGGTGCAAAAGAAAGATCCTCTGGATCAAAGCCAGAATCGCCGGGAAAACACCCTGGACGGACATCAAGTTCTGGTGGTGGAGCATGCCCAGACGACCGGGTATCAGATTCACTTCTACCTGGAAACCCAGGCTTGCGTGTGCATACCCACGGACGGCGATTCGTTTCTTGCCGTACCGTCGTCTCAAAGCCCAATGGAGATGCACTCGACGGCGGCGATTTCCCTAGGAGTGGAACTGAACAGAGTCGACATCGAGATTCGTCAGTTGGGCGGCGCCTACGGGGGCAAAACCGAACAGGCGAAGTTTGTGATCGGACCCACCATCGTTGCCGCCTCCGCTCTCAATCTTCCTGTTCGGATCGCCATGAAGCGTAAGGGGGATACCGCCATGATCGGCAAGCGTCATGCCTTTTACGGTCAGTATCAAATCGCGGTTGATATGGGCCACGGCGATCCCGATGCCAAGGGAATCATTCGAGGGATGAAGTTTGATTTTTGGGGAGACGGAGGCGCGTTTTACGACTGCTCCTTTGTCGTATCCAATTGTTTGCAGTTGCGGACGGACAGTGCTTACAACATCAAAAATTTCGAATCCCAGCTGGATGTGGTCCGGACCAACACCGCCCCCAATACGTCCATGCGTAGTTTCGGGGATATCCAGGGAACTCTGATTGTGGAAAACGCTGTGGATGACGCCGCTTTCTCCGTGGGGGTTGAACCATTCGAGCTGCGTCGCAAGAACATGTACGAACGGGGAGACGTGACACCTTATGGTCAGGCCCTCTCATACTGCTACATGAAGGATGTCTGGGCTTACCTCCGTAAAGTGAGCAATTACGACGCTAAGTTGCAGGAATGCGAGGATTTTAATCGGAAGAATACATGGACCAAACGTGGCGTGTATTGCATACCAGTGAAGTACGGGAACGGCTACAACCTTGTGATGTTGGAACAGGCCTCCGCCGTCATTTCCGTGTATTCCGGAGACGGTACTATTTCCATTAATCAAGGTGGTGTTGATATGGGGCAGGGCTTTATGACAAAGGTCGAGCAGGTCGCGTCTTATGTTCTCAACGTCCCAATGGCCATGATTCGTATCCACAGCGCGAAAACATCCGTGATCCCAAATCCGACCTCCACCGGAGGTTCAACCGGCACAGCATACAACGGAAAAGCCGTAAAACAAGCGGCGGAACTGCTACGGGGAACGCTCACCGAGTTTGGCTACAAACTGTTAAAAGATGAAGGGCCTGATTGGTGTAAGGTGCAGGGAGTCGATTTCTGGAATTACGGGGAAAAAGGCTGGGCCACAAGTGTCAAGAATCATACCGGCCAGGAACACCTGATTTGGCAGAATCTTGTTGCCCTGGCTTACCAGTACCGCGTCCCATTGGTGAGCAGTTTCAACGCACCGATTCTGGGGGGCGAAACGCCGGTACCGGCCATGACATTCAAACAGGAACAGAAGCCAATCCCGGGCATCGCGCTGGCAAAAGAAAAAAGCATTCAGGGGATTGTGGATTCGTTCACTGGTTATACTTTTTCCGCAGCATGTTCCATGGTGGAGATCGATGTCCTGACCGGTGAAACCAAAATCCTGTCATCGGATCTTGTATATGACATGGGCTGGAGCTTGAACCCGGCAATCGATATTGGCCAGGTGGAAGGGGCGTTTATCCAGGGCGTCGGTTACTGTCTTTCAGAGAAGCTGGTCTGGGAAGGTGAAGAGTCGAAGGAGGCGGGTCGTCTGAACACGGACAATACCTGGCGCTACAAGCCGCCTGCAACCACCAGCATTCCCCTAGAGCTGAACACTCACCTCTATCCCCGATCAAATTCTCCCGAGGTGCCGGAAGATCTCGATTCACTGTTCTCATCCAAAGAGGTTGGAGAGCCTCCGCTGGTCATGGCCAGCAGCGTTTTTTTTGCAGTCAAATCCGCGATACGCGCGTCCCGCCTTGAAAGGGGACGTGAAGGTTTGTTTCAATTCGAGGCT
>PJEL010005534.1_pt1 | contig 10193 bp, 7 predicted proteins | sample 1853271 | NCBI WGS metagenome assembly PJEL01 (sample SAMN08108733, study PRJNA415343) | Invertebrate metagenome, whole genome shotgun sequencing project. | host: Globobulimina | place: Sweden: Gullmar Fjord | collected 2015-08 | reverse complement strand
AATTCGCCACGCAGATAGCGGTAGCGGAAAACGTTCTTCGGCAGAGCAAGTTGGCTGGGTAGCAATGCCGTCCAGTCGGTGCGCGAACGACGTGCCTCAAAACCGCCGATCTGAGCGCGATCAGCCGTGGGGTTGTAGCCTATCGCCTGACCGGTGGTGCCATCGGCGCGCACGCGCACGCCCAACAACTGAATTTGCGTATCGGTGAGAGGTTCGATGTGTTGCGCTTGCGGCAACATCTGCAAGGGCAACGCAGGATCGCTGGCGACGGCAATCGCCATCGTTGCTTTGTTGTGGTGGTTCGCTGCTGACCCGACTGCGGCTTTCGTCGAATACCACCCGGGCATGGATCGCCCTGAAGGCGTATCGATTGAGCCTGTGCGTGAAGACAACATTACCATCGGCGAATTCTTTGCTGCATTTGACGGCGAACCAGCTGAAACAAGCGAGAGTTGGCCCGGTTTTCGCGGCGCCAACCACGATAATATTAGCTCGTCAGCCGCCAAGATCGCGACCTCCTGGCCAGCCGATGGACCACCACTCTTGTGGTCGGTTGATCGCGGCGAGGGGCATGCGGCGCCGGCAATTTGGAAAGGTCGCGTCTTCCTGCTCGATTATGACGAAACCGAAAAGGCCGATGTTCTACGCTGCTTTTCGCTTCAAGACGGCCGCGAGATCTGGCGGCGCTGGTACCACGTCAAACTCAAACGAAATCACGGGCTCTCGCGTACAGTCCCGGCAGTCACTGATAGCGCAGTGGTCACGATCGGGCCGCGCGGTCACGTCATGGCGGTGCATCCGGAAACCGGTGATTTCTTATGGGGAATCGATCTTGAGCAGGATTGGGGGACGACCGCACCATTTTGGTATACGGGGCAATGCCCGGTGATCGATAATGGTTTGGTCGTACTCGCGCCGGCGGGATCCGCGCTGATGCTCGCAGTCGATGTTGTAACCGGCGAGATCGTATGGCAAACCGATAATCCTGATGACTGGAAGATGTCTCATACCTCGGTTGTAAAAATGACTCTTGACGGCGTCAAAACCTACGTCTATTCGGCCCTTGGCGGTATTGTTGCTGTTGTTGCCGAGGGCGATCAGAGGGGTTCGGTCTTGTGGAAAACAAAATTATGGGATCAAGCCGTGCTAGCGCCATCACCCCTGGTTTTACCGAATAACCGGCTCTTCCTGACGGCTGGATACGGCGCCGGAAGTATGATCCTTAAAATCGATGGCACCGCGGGTCAATATGAAGCACAAGAGATCGCGAAATACGGTCCTGAAGCCTGCATGGCATCAGAGCAACAAACGCCGATTTTGTGGAATGATCATGTTTTTGCGATCATGCCTAAGGATGGCGGCGAGTATCGGGAAGAAATGGTCTGCTACGACAAAGACGATTGGCAGAAGCTGAAGTGGTCAAGTGGCAAGAAAGAACGCTTCGGACTCGGACCTTACCTCATGGTGAATGAGTTCATGTTTATTCTCGACGACGATGGGGTCTTGAGTTTGATCGAACGCTCGACCAGTGGTTACCGGCGTCTGGCACAAGCGGATGTACTCGAAGGTCATGACGCCTGGGGGCCAATGGCATTTGCCGACGGCCGTTTATTGGTTCGTGATTCCCGGCGTTTGGCCTGTCTCGATGTGAGCGAAGGAGGCCTATTATGAAGACGGGCGAAATGCTCAAAGCAGGCGCTGTGATCATTGCGATGATCGCCATTCTGATCGGCCTCTGGCGGCTCAGTACGGGGCTCGCTCCTGATGCGGAAGTGCAAACTGACGGGCCATTCGCCCTCGACCTTGAGAGCCTCGGTGAAGTCGATTCCGCGCTGCGAACCTGGTCAGAATCCGGCACGATCAAGCTCGACCTCGACGTGATATTCGGTCTTGCGATTCACGACGACCTTGTCTACGTCAGTGGCGATGAAGTCTTACTTAAGTTGAATGACGGTCGCGAGTTGGAGCATTTTGAACTCGGTGCAGAAGCGTTCTGTCTCGATATTGGAGAAAACGGCGAAATCTATCTCGGACTGGGTGACCATATCGAAGTCCGAAACCCCGATGGCACGCTCAAAGCAAGGTGGCAAGCGCCGGGCGAACGTTCATTGATAACGGCGATCGCAGTTGCTGAATCCGATGTCTATTGTGCCGATGCCGGATACCGCGTCGTCTACCGCTACGACTTTGATGGCAATATCGTGCAGCATATCGGCGGGCCCGATTCTGAAACGGGCTATGAAGGTTTTTCGATCCCTTCGCCATATTTTGATCTCGCGATAGGCTACGAAGGATATGTCTGGGCAGTCGATCCCGGTAAACACCTTATTAAAAATTTCTTGCCCGATGGTTCTGAACGCTCGTCGTGGGGAAAAACATCACCGGCGATCGACGGTTTCTGCGGTTGCTGCAATCCGACGAACATCGCAATCTTCCCCGACGGATCATTTGTCACCAGCGAGAAAGGGCTGAATCGAGTGAAGGTTTATGCTCCAACTGGTGATCTTGTGTCGGTCGTCGCGGCCCCTGATCAGTTCGATCGAGGTACTGCGGGCCTCGACCTCGGTATCGACGATCGTGGACGTATTCTTGTACTGGACCCCAAAGCTCGAGCAATCCGTATTTTTTCAAAGAATTCGGCGGAGGAATCATGAATCGCAGAGAAGCACTGATCAACGCCGCACGCCTCGGTGCACTCTCAGGGCTTGCCCTGCTCGGAGCTGTGCTTTTTGGTAAACGCGGGCATTCGTGCATGACCCAGGCTTCGTGCCGCAATTGCTCGGCACTTTCTGGCTGCGAATCGCCGTTTGCCGCAATCTCTAAAAAGGAAAAGACCAATGGCCGGGGCTAGCCCGCATATCCCGCCAACTTCCTGCTGCGACCGCGGATGCACCACGCCCAGCGTCGTTTTCTCACTTCGCAGTGCTCGACGGACGGTCGAGTACGACTCCGCGCTCCTCAGATCGAAAACACCACTGGGCATGGCACCTCCACGCTCTCGCGACGAAAGTTGGTGAGATATGCGGGCTAATCAAAAAGATGGCGTAGACCGGCGCCACTTTGTTCGCAGCGGCCTCAAGGTGACCGCGATCGTTTCGTTCGCTGGGCTCGGTGGTGCTCTCAGCGGACGCACGGTTATGGGCAATACGGTGTGGCAGATCGACCCGGAAATCTGCGTGCAATGTGAGCAGTGTGCCACCGCTTGTGTGTTATCACCTTCGGCGGTCAAGTGTGTGCACGCTTTTGATGTATGCGGATATTGTGATCTCTGTGGGGGTTATCTCTCAGCCGGAGTAAAACTCCAAGATACCGCCGCCGAGAACCAGCTTTGTCCGACCGGTGCGCTCATCCGTACCTTTGTTGAAGCGCCATTTTACGAATACACCATCAAAGAAGATCTCTGCGTCGGTTGCGCCAAATGCGTCAAGGGTTGTGCCGCTTTCGGTAATGGTTCTTTACACCTCCAGGTGAATCAAACTCTTTGCATCAATTGCAACGAGTGCTCGATTGCCAGGCAGTGTCCTTCAGATGCCTTCAAAAGGGTTCCGGTCGAACGGCCCTACCTATTGAAGGGCGAAGCAGGTCAAAAAGGCGAAGCAGGCCAAGAATGAAGCAGTTCTTCGTTATCCTCTTCCTTGCTCTTGCTATCTTCTCGGTCGTTATTGCTGAGGCCGGACCTTCGCGCTTTCCGCGGCCGGAATTCGACAGCGATTATCAGCATCCAGACGTGCAGTATGCTTCACCACGCTCCGATCTGCTCGAGACGATTGATGTTGTTGTGCTCGCAGCTTTGATGGGTCTTTCAGCCTATTTCGCTCTGCGAAAACGTTCGCGAAAAGGGCTCTTTGGTATCGCCATCTTTTCGGTGATCTACTTTGGATTCGTTCGGGTCGGTTGCATCTGTCCGGTGGGCTCAATCCAGAATATCTCGGCGGCACTTTTTGACCCCGCTTATACGCTACCAGTTTCAGTGATTGCGATCTTTTTACTGCCGCTTCTGTTTTCGCTGTTCTTCGGCCGGGTCTTCTGCGGTGGTGTCTGCCCACTCGGCGCGGTGCAGGATCTTGTCATGCTGCGCCCCTTAAGCCTCCCACGCTGGTTGAGCCAAGCGCTCGGAACGTTACCGTATCTATATCTTGGTATTGGGGTATTACTTGCCGCGACCGGATCGGTATTTCTGATCTGCCAATACGATCCGTTTGTATCGTTTTTCAGACTCGGCGGCAACTCTTCAATGATGCTCTACAGTGGTGGTTTCCTGGTGCTTTCGGCATTGATCGCGAGACCGTATTGCCGCTTTCTCTGTCCTTATGGCGTGCTGCTCGGTTGGATGTCATTTCTCTCATCGAGGCGTCTGCGCACCAACCCCGAAAACTGCCTCTCGTGTCGTTTGTGTGAAGACGCCTGCGCGATGGATTGCATCGATCAGCCGTCGAGTGGTGAGGTCAAAGAATCAAGAAGTAAAGCCAAGAAGAGGCTCGCGATCCTACTGCTTTTGTTGCCGATTGCCGCTGCGGTCTCCGGATTCCTTGTGTCGCGACTCGATACCCAGCTCGCTTTGTTGCACCCCAAAGCTCATCTCGTTGAACGTCTCCGTGCCGAAGACCTCGGCGAAGTAACGGGCACCACCTTAGCGAGCCGTACATTTCGGGCTTCGGGCACGTCGATGGATGAACTCTTTGCCGAGGTCGCTGAGATCACCGGTAGATTTCGCATCGGCGGATGGTGGCTCGGTATCTTCTTCGCGGTGGTGATCATGATCAAACTCATTACCCTGTCGGTCTACCGTACACGTGAAGAGTTTCAGCCCAATGCCGTCAGCTGCTTTAGCTGCGGTCGGTGTTTCAAGTATTGCCCGCAAGGAAATGATCGAATTCAGATTGAGCAAATTCAGATTGAGGAAGTTGGCAACTGATGGCCGTCGCAAAACCAGCAACCGACGAAGCGAAATATCGCGCCGCCCGAGCAGTCGCGATCACCGCCGGCGTTTTTTCGCTCGTCATGTGCACACTCTTACTTGCAACCTTCATGCAACTCGTAATCAACGATCCTATTGCGAGTCCCGTGCTCGTTGCACTCGAACAACGACTCGCCGAAAACCCTGATGAACAAGGTTTACGCGAAGAAATCCGGGCGCTTGATCTGATGGCGCGGAAGGCCTATTTTACGAGCCAGTGGCAGATCCAGACCGGCTCTGTGATGTTGCTCATCGGCATCATTGTTCTCCTTCTCGCGTTGAAAACGATGGGTTATCCACGCCCCAAGAGCCCTGACCTTTCAAAGAAACTCAACGAGCACCACGTTGACAGTGCACGCTCAAGACAATGGGTCGCCGCGACCGGCATCATCGTGCTCGTCATCGGCTTTGTTGTCATCGTAACTTCTCGAGCGCGCCCCGATATCGAAGGCAGCATCGGAGCAGGTTTCGCAAGCGCAGAAGAACTCGACGCGAATTGGACCAATTTCAGGGGTCCCGGTGGTAATGGAATCGCGGCCTCCGAAAATGCGCCAACCTCATGGGACGCTGAGTCTGGAGAGGGCATTCTTTGGAAGGTTGAGGTGCCTCTTGAAGGTTTTTCATCACCGGTGGTATGGCAAGATCAGGTTTTTCTCACTGGCGCTACCAAAGAGCTTCAGGAGGTTTTCTCATTTGATGCTCAAACCGGCGCGCTGAAGTGGCGGACCGAGATCAAGGATGTGCCCGGCCATCCTCAAAAAGCACCAAGAGTTGATCAAACGACCGGCTACGCTGCTCCATCGGTTGCGACCGACGGACGTTCGATCTTCGCGACCTTTGCAACCGGCGACATCGTCGGTTTGAAGATGGACGGATCCTTCGTTTGGAGCCGTAACCTCGGTGTACCCGACAACCACTACGGCCACTCCTCATCATTGATGGTCTACGAAAATCTTGTCATCGTTCAATTCGACCAGCGTTCAGATTCCAAATTGCTCGGCCTCAATGTCGCGACTGGTGACACTGTATGGCGGGCGCCGCGCAGCGTAATATCGTGGTCTTCGCCAATCATCGTCAATACCGGGGAACGCGACGAACTCATCCTGACCAATTCAACGTCGATGGATTCGTTTGATCCCAAGACTGGCGTCAAACTTTGGGGCCTCGACGTCTTGGGTGGCGAAATGGGACCGTCGGCGGCATATAGCGACGGTTGGGTTTTCGGCGCTAACGATTATGCATCAGCAGTTGGCATCAAACTCAGCGGATCAGAAGCGACCCTCGAGTGGGAATTTGACGAGACGCTTCCCGATACCGCGAGTCCAGTGGCAACCGGGGATTTTGTCTTCTTGACAACAGCTTATGGCGTCATCGTCTGCCTCAACGCCAAAAGTGGCGAGTTGATTTGGGAACACGAATTTGACGAGGGCTTTTACGCTTCACCCATCATCATCGGAGATGCGATTTTTCTGATGGACATGGGCGGCACGATGCATATCTTCGAGGTGGCAGACAGCTACAAACCTATCGCCGATCCCGCGCTCGGCGAAGACAGTGTATGTACCCCTGCCCTGGTTGATGGCAAGCTCTATCTGCGCGGCAACAAACACCTCTTCTGCATTGGTGCCTGAAGTGGTTGATTTTAATGTTTCCGAAATTGATGGCATCGTCGATGAGTTTGGCCGATCGCAAGAAGCAGTCATCCCGATCCTGCAAGCGATGCAAAATCGATACGGCTACCTTCCGGAGCAAGGACTTGAACGCATCGCCGAGTTGACCGATATCAGTCCGGCATCAATAACTGGCGTCGCAACTTTTTACTCCCAGTTTCGCCTGCAACCCGCAGGCAAACACTCGATCAAAGTCTGTATTGGAACGGCTTGCCACGTCATGGGCGCGCCGCTTCTAATTGACGCCTTCAAACGCCACCTCGAGATCCCCGAAAACGAAGATACTGATCGAGACCGGCTCTTTACCGTTGAAAGCGTCGGCTGCCTCGGCTGCTGTATGTTGGCGCCAGCGGTGCAGATCGACGAGGTGACCTACGGGTTTGTGACGACAACCTCGGTTGAAAGTCTACTGAACGATTTCTTGGCGACACGTAACATCAAAGCTGAGAGCAATGGCCAGAAAAAGACCAAAGGAAAACGTCCCGACGGTGAAGTCCGGCTCTGCTTGTGTTCAAGCTGCGCTGCATCCGGTGCGACGCAGGTCCACCAAGAGATCTTGCATCTGATCGATCAATTCGACTTGCCGGCAATCGTCAAGGTTGTCGGTTGCACCGGCATGGCCTACCAGGGTCCGCTGATCGAAATCCAGATAACAAACGAACAAAATTTCAGTTATGGCAAGGTCCAGGCTGGTGATGTCGAGAAGATTTTGTTGCAACACTTCCGGCCGATGTCGCTCAAGAGCCGAATCACATCAACCGCAAATCGAGCGCTCGAACGTCTACTCAGTGATCACACATGGGAACCGGTCACGCGCTTTGCAGTTGATGTGCGCTCGGGCGCCGATGCGACCTTTGCCGGTCCCCAGCACCACTGCGCGACCGAGCATTCCGGTGAAGTAGCGCCTCTTGACCTTGATGAATACATCAATCGTGGTGGTTTTTCTGCCGTCAAACGTTGTATTTCAGACCTCTCACAACATGACATTATCAACGAAGTAGAAATGAGCGGGTTACGCGGCCGCGGTGGCGGTGGCTTTCAAACCGCCGCGAAATGGAAGATGGTTGCAGCGGCAAAGAGCGAACGCCGATTCGTCATCTGTAACGGTGACGAAGGTGACCCCGGCGCATTTATGGACCGGATGCTGCTCGAGTCTTTCCCCTTCCGCGTGATCGAAGGCATGATCATCGCGTCGATCGCGGTCGGCTCGTCACAAGGCTATTTTTATATTCGGGCGGAATACCCACTCGCGATGGCCCGCATTCGTGAAGCTCTCGACCTGCTCGGGAAGAAAAATCTTCTCGGTAATGACATCCTCGGGTCCGGACATCATTTCCACCTCAACATCGTCGCCGGCGCAGGCGCTTTTGTCTGTGGCGAAGAAACCGCGCTGATCGCAGCAATCGAAGGACGGCGCGGCACACCTCATATCAGGCCGCCGTATCCCGCGGAAGAAGGGCTCTGGGGTTGCCCGACACTCGTCAACAACGTCGAAACTTTTGCCCTGGTTCCGTCGATTTTGCGCGGAGGGGGCGCTGATTTCGCGGAGATCGGGACCCCAAAAAGCAGCGGAACAAAATCATTTGCCCTTGCCGGAAAGATCGTGCGCAGCGGTTTGATCGAAGTGCCGATGGGCACGACCTTGAGAGAAATCGTCGATGAGATCGGCGGTGGCGTTCGCGAGGGCCATCAGCTCAAAGCCATCCAGGTCGGCGGACCGTCTGGAGGATGTGTACCAGCGGCTCTCGCCGACACTCCAGTTGATTACGAATCACTCACCGCCGCCGGTGCGATGATGGGTTCGGGTGGTCTGGTTGTTCTTGACGAAACCGACTGCATGGTCGAGATCGCTCGATATTTCATGGCTTTTACCCAAGCCGAATCTTGTGGCGCGTGCACGGCCTGTCGTATCGGCACCAAACGTTTGCTCGAGATTCTCGAGAAACTATGCCGCGGTGAAGCCAAAGCCAAAGACCTGCAAACGCTCATCGAACTCTCTTCTTTCGTCAAACTCGGTTCAGTCTGTGGCCTTGGCAAGACAGCGCCGAATCCAGTGCTGTCAACTCTGCAGCACTTTCAGGATGAATTCGAAGCGCACCTCGAAGGCCGCTGCCCAGCGGCACGTTGCAAAGACCTGATCGCCTATTCAATCACCACCGACTGCATCGGCTGCACGATGTGCGCCCAACGCTGTCCGACGGCTGCGATCATCGCCAAACCCTACGAGTTACACGCAGTCGATATGGAGCTTTGTATTCGTTGTGATGCGTGCCGCGAAATCTGTCCTGAAGACTGCGTCAAGGTTGAATGATGTCTGAGATCAAAATGTTCACCCTAAAAATCGACGGTCGCATCGCGGCGGTCGAAAAAGGTACCAGCCTGCTCGATGCAGCCCGAAGTGTCGATGTCGCCATTCCGACGATGTGTGCGGTCGACGGATTGCCCCATGTTGCGGCATGCTTGATCTGTATGGTCGAAGATCACCACGGACGCCTCTTGCCTGCGTGTTCGACGCGTGCCGACGACGGCATGGTGATCTCAACCTCGTCGGAAAACGTAATAAAAGCGCGAAAAACCAATCTTGAACTGCTGCTCTCGGAGCATGTTGGTGATTGTGAAGGCCCGTGCCGCATCATCTGTGCCGCCGAGATGGACATCCCGTTGATGATGAAACGGGTCGAAGCCGGCGACAACAGCGAAGCGGTCGAATTGGTCAAACAGCACATTCCTTTCCCGGCGATTCTCGGCCGCATCTGTCCGGCACCATGTGAGAAAGGCTGCCGCAGTTCCCAACTCGACGAGCCCCTGGCGATTCAAAGCATCGAGCGTTGGATCGGAGACTATGATCTCAAACAGGCGCAACCGTTCGTACCCTCAAAGCGCCCCACGACCGGCAAAAGCATCGCGATCGTTGGCGCCGGCCCTGCCGGTCTTGCTGCGGCGTATTTTTTGCTAATTCAAGGGCATGCTTGCACCATCTTTGATGATCACCCGAATGTTGGCGGCGGAATGCGTTACGGCATCGACAAAAACAAACTACCACCTTCGATCATCGACCAGGAAGTAGAACTGGTCGAACGCCTCGGCGCAGAATTTCGCTTCAATACCCGGGTCGGTCTTAATGTTCAATGGTCAGAACTACAGCAAAAATTCGACGCCCTGATTCTTGCCTGCGGCGATCAATCTCACGATGACGTACGACCTCTCGGCATCACAATGTGTCGTACCGGTGTGAAAGTTTCTGGAGACGGGCTCGAGACCAGCATGACTGGGATTTTTGCCGGTGGCGGCCTCGTTCGCCCCGGCCGCATCGCAGTACGTTCGATTGCCCAAGGCCGGACGATGGCGGCCGCTGCCGATCAGTATCTTCGAGGCGACTCCGTAATAGGCACAAGACGGACGTTTTCATCGTGGGTCGGACGACTCTCCGAAATCGAACGCGAACACCTCAGCGAAGTACGGAATCTACCGGAAGCCGAGACACCAGCGACGATCGAAGACGAACAATCGGCGCAGGCTGAATCCGCTCGTTGTCTGCATTGCGAGTGCTTGAAGAAAACGAGCTG
>PJEL010005532.1_pt1 | contig 10196 bp, 10 predicted proteins | sample 1853271 | NCBI WGS metagenome assembly PJEL01 (sample SAMN08108733, study PRJNA415343) | Invertebrate metagenome, whole genome shotgun sequencing project. | host: Globobulimina | place: Sweden: Gullmar Fjord | collected 2015-08 | reverse complement strand
TCCACCCCCCCTGTGAGGAGGTCATCATTACTTCAAGCAACCCTGGTGAAGATAGATGAGAACAAAAGAGTCGTTATTCCAAATGCAGGGCAAAAACACAGAAGACGTGCACGAAATCAAGCTGGCATAGTATATGAATCATTTGGAAAGCCAACGAACACTGTCTCAATATCTACTATCGCACCCAAGGGAGAAAGTGTTGAACTAATTATGAACTTCCGAGGGATGAGCAGGAGGAAAGCTAGGGAAAGGGTGAAGCGATTTTCAAAGTGTATGGATAGAACTAGAAGAAGTTATGATGATATGCCAGACATTCATATTAGGGAGACATACTACACTACAAGTTTACCTGTGCTGTACATAGTTCTAGGCATGTTTGCATGTATTGGTCGTCTGTTGGCTGGTGACCTCAGCAGTAATGGTTACGACTCTTATGATAGAAAGAACTACCATCCTGTTCAGAAAAAGAAAGGATATCTTTAATGCATTATTAGACTGCATCATCAAGTTTCTCTTTCTCTCCTCACGCGCAGTGCAATGCTGTTCTCTTTCTGAATAGTAATATTTCATGCTCCATTACCCATCGTACTACCATACCATCAACCATCATCTAAGTGTCAAATAATAGATTAAATGCAGTGCAATCATAAACAGCTAGAGGTGTTTCACTGCATGAAATCTGCAAAGCCCCTCTCAAAGTTCATGACGATGTTCTTCCACACCTTGTGGCGGCAAGTAGCAATGGTAAGGATGGAACGGTGGTGTCCATTGAAGAGAATTACGCTTTCACAATGAGCGAATGGTTCTTTCGCAATTAACCACCCAGTCCCCCACAAGGTTTATATTATCCTTCCTTGATCTGATTCTTGGACGAAGCGAGTCAACAGCGACAGATGTGTCACCCCAGACGATACAGGGAAGACAAAAACGTCATGATGATATTACATCTATATAGGTGTACATCTTGCTCCAGGGTCAAGAGGACACGTTAACGCACAGGGGCCCGGCTTGCTTGTAAACGTCATTGGTGGGACATCTGATTTCATCTTCCATAATGTCTACAGAGTTACAACAGATGGGGAGGGTGCCCCGCGGCCCTGAGCCCCCCCACCCTTCTAGGTCCCTTCTGGGTGCCTTCTAGGTAGCTGCTGGGGCTGTCGAATGGACATGACACACTCAGTCGATTGATTCACTTTTTATTCATCTGTAGTTTCTCAATCCCCTCAAAGATACGTAGCGTATTATTACTATTCTGAGTCTCGCCCGTCGTTGCATGCTGCTGATGCTCTACAACTGGGACAATAGTGCTGCTGCAGTTCAATAAACTGGATAGGCCTATATTAAACTGTCCAGAATTGGAGTTTGCCATTCCGATCTCTTGAAGGATACTGAAGCCTGAAAATGTATCCTCCCCCTTTTCCATGACCCCGTGCAAGACGTTCTGAAGATCAGGTGATACAGCATGAGAAGAAGATGAAGAAGCCGCCACAGAAGTGAGAGGAGGGTGCGGTATCATCACGTTTGCGCCCTTAACGTCACACACAGAAGAACTGTAATTATTATTGGCTACAACGTCTTTATCCTCCTCGCCCTGGCTATCAGTCATGGAATCATATGAGATACTGTCCTCACTATGCTCAGACTTAGAAGTGGGGGGGAGTGGACGCTTGACTCCTACTGTCCACCTCCTGCTGCACTCCACATTATTCCCATGTTCAATGGATTGTAACCGAGAGAGGTCTGCATCTCGCAGGTCCAATCCCATCTTCAGTGTTATACCAGCTAACATTCCCCGTTCTCTATTAGAAAGAGTCATCGAATTAGAAGAAGGAATCATACCCAACAACTCTGCCCACCGGCGTTCCAGCTCCTGCGGAGACCGTTTAAGCCTGGAAATACGTGCAACAGTGTACCAATCAATCTTCGATCCTAAATTCACTTTCCCCAGTTGCTTCATCATTTCCGACATCACCGAATTCTTAAGGGGGAGAGGTACAGGTAAGTAAAAGAAGGGTAATACAAGAGTAATGGTGACAGGGGTCTGCCTACATAAGTATCAGGTAACGATTCACCATACCTCTGCCGATGTGAAGGGAAAAGCTATAGAATGGGCACACATGTAGTCTTTGAGGGGATTTCCAGGTGCAAAAGGGAGTGATTGTCGGCAAAAGTGGGACTGTTGAGAAATAAGGATTGGTCAGTGGGTAAAAAAGAACACAATATCAAGCATGGAGTATGGCTGCTGGTGGTACGGGAATCGTGACAGCAGCACTAGGAAAATGGTTTAATATTTTCCTTTACCTTGATGTCTTCTGGATTCCGGTCCGGAAAATATCGTTCCTGAATCTCATTCCATTTATCGACATGTCCATACTCAACAAGTGCATGAGCAAGAACAGCTTCTTCGGATGGTAAAATTGTGCAGGTAAACGGCTGAACATCTCCTTTGCAAAGAAACGTCTTATCCACCACTGCCCCATCGACCTCAAAGGCACGTTCAACAACGAATGCTGCAATATTGGAAAGGTTATTTCGGCCAATATCACTTGGAAGCCCCTTAAACACTTGTTCAAGCCTTGCCTCCAAGGCTTTCACCTCTTGCATTCCACGCACTTCGAGGATGCCATCAGGTCGCAGTTCTCCCAATGCTTCACAAAGCTCCAGTGCAGCAAGTCTCGTAGTCCTACGTCCATTGATGTTAAAGTCTCCTTTTCCGCATGGATCCAAGGCATGATGCGCCCATCGCACACGTGACTCATGACGTTGTTTTCCAAGTCCACAAATGACTTCTCTGGACATTTCCAACCCTTCCTCAACAGAACTGCCTCCGATAGCCTTGGCGATAACAACGGCCTGTGCCGTCACTTGATACAAACACCGGAGCAGGTGTGCTACATGTTCTTTCATACCAAATGGGATGTCAACTAGTCTCAGAGCAGGTCGTTTGGCCTCTCGGATTAGACCCTCTAGCTCTCGTTGCTGTACTTGCGGGACGAAAAAGTGGGAAGTCTCACCATCTCTGCCCCCAACGACTGAGGACGTCGCTGGGCTCATCCTGTAAGCACCACACCCCATATTATCCACGTCACTACATCTACTACAGCTCTGAAGGTGTTCAATGTTTGCCCCCCCTCCGCTCTCATTCTCGGTGACACTAAGCAGGGGGTGCACGCCAGTGGATATCTGATCCATTCCTGCATCGTCCATTTCGGGGATGAAATCCCCATCCTTCTCTTCTTCTTCGGGGTCGTAAGGGAAATCTCCCTGCAAAAACATGTCCCACAAGGCTTCGTCCACATTGTCAATCATGCGAGCTACAACTTGTTTATTCCATATTCAAGGGAACACAGAAGGACACTACGACTTGAGCACCGCGAATATCTTACTGCATGCCTCATCAATACATGCTGAATTCCGACGCTTCGCATCCTGAAGCATCATGCCGTTGCTTTTGTCCAGCTGCTAAGGTCAATGTCAAGGTACCGCGATTAGAGGTGGGTTGTTAAGTTCGGGTAAATGCAATATAGTTACGGGATACGTAACGTGTTGGGGGTTGGCTCATGATTAGCCTATTAGTTGAGGTTACCCAGTGACCTCAGTACTCCATGGGATGAAGTCAGCGGGATGAAGTCTTAAGAGTACGGACGTGGCAAAGACTAATAGGACAAGGTTCACCTCAAGGTTAGAGTTAAAAGGGCTAGGGTTAGGATTACGGTTAGAGATAAGGTTAGGGTATGGGCTAGGGTACTGAATTTTTAAGGTTTTATGGTTTTAGGGTTAATGTTAGGGTAAGGGTTAGGGTGAGGAATGTGATTAGTGTTAAGGATTAGGACTAGGGTTAGGGTTAAGGTTGAATATGTACACCTATGGTGGTTTATATTGATTATCGTAGGTACAGTCATCCTCTGAGTCTGATTTCTCTCTGTTGTTGAATATATTTACACTGTTCTAGTTTTCCCCTTTCTCTAGTCAGTTCTACTAATTTATCAAATGCAGTGGTGGCATCTATCGATCTAGTCGTAGTATCTTCCTATGAAGGTACATGTACACCTATAAAGGTGTACATTTCTATCCTGTAGTCAACCGACTGACTTGCTTACGCCGTCTGTATAATGACTCGTTGTTGGGGTATAACGTAACAGCCGGTAGGTTATGTACGTCCAAGATTTCCATTGTGCTGAGGTCATAGTAGGTTATGGGTTAAGCTCGTGAGAGTATTTCCATTCTTGCAGGTTATTGAGCATAAAAAACTATTCCATTTCGAATGCACGTCGTAGAGTACTTGATTTGACCAAGTCGCACTCTGACTAATATTCAATAGAAGTGGATCATTGGATTCAAAGTAACAGCTGCGACAGGACAGAATACCTGTTTGGGTCTTGTGTGCGGTTGGCAGTAGAGGGAAAGTAATCCAACTAAATCTGATCCACTCATTTGCATAACTGTTACATTTCTATCTCTCTATCTATCTGTGTAGTCTTTGCATCTTCCTGCGGCATATCTTAGAATGTCCCTGAGAGCGCCATCTTGAGACATCCGATGATATAAGGCCGGCTTTATCCTACCAGCGGTTTGTATTTGGCTGCACTGCGTTTCTCAATGTGGCATCACTTGTGCAGCTCAGGTACAGTAACATGAAATACATTGCCAATTTGTAGCCACGTTAGTGAAGTTGTGGTGTTTCCATATTAGGTTGTCCTGATGCTCTCAATTTTAGGCTCATAGTGGAAGCGCAATATTAAATGGGTGGAAGAATGAACTCTTTCAGAGTGTTACTCCTTTGGAAGAATATGAAAAAAGGAAGGATGAAGCCTTTGCTGCTGAGACTCAAAGGATTTACCAAATAATAATTGCGAGTTCAACTTCTGCATATCCAGGGCACTGGTTAAGTGCCTTATAGGGTCACTAACCATAGATAGGGTTAGGGCTAGGGTTACGGTTAGGTTCCAGCCCTATATAGTGTAATTGGGAAGTGGTATTCATGTGTGGTTGCTCTAAGGGAGGGCCTTCTGTCACATTTGCTTGTATATCTGTATCTCAGGGGTGATTTGTTGGCTTCGTGCCCTGTGAAGTGCTATACCCATAGCTGCAACATTGTATTCTTAAGGATTTGTTAATATAGCTTTCGAAGAGCAGAAAATTAAGTATACGTACTGCAACTCTCACCAGCATTGTAATGACAGACCAAAATGGCCTACGAAAGATTTCCTGTAAATAAAATAAAGCTTTTGAAGTAGAGTTTTCTCTCCCTCCCTACCTGTCTAATTGTCACCATCCTACTCCAAGGAAGCACCAAACCCAATAGTTGTAGCATTCTAATACTAGGCTCATGCTAGTAACCTCTAGCCTTGTCCACAATGTGAGACTCTGGAGGAGATCCATTAATGTAATGCTTCACGTCCTTGGTAAATCTCCTAACTGCTTTCTGACCCATATCAACTGTCACGTCAGTAGAGTGAGGTGATATAAGAACATTATCCATGCCCCTGATGAAGTTGACAGGGAGCTTAGTTTTGCAGAGAGAATATATCTAGTCAGATAGGATATGCTGGCAATGGTTACCAGAGTGGGGAGTTGTCTGGCAGAGGTTCCGTCTCAAAAACATCCAAAGCTGCGCCTGCGAGTAGAGAACGTTAATGGTGTAGAGATAGACATTGATATATATATGCCGACACATTCGTCGTTCCCAAATGCAAATGCAAATGCAAAAACCCTAACCCCAACCCAAATTCTAATTCTAGATCCAACCCTAAAACCTTAACTCTAACCCTAAGGCAGCAGTAATCACGAAATTATAGACAGAATCCAGGCTTGCAGATGAAGTGGGGCCAGTCAAGAGGTGAATGGGTTGTTCTAGGATGTTCCGAGGGCTTGGACAAGGACACCACCACCCACCCTTAATTGGCTCCAACAGCCTAGCCATGCACATACCTCTCAGCTGACCATTCTTCAGGGCTAAAACCAGTGCTGTTTCATCAATTAGACTCCCCCTTCCCAGGTTTATGATCACTAAAATACCAAGTCCCAGGTCAAATCAACAAACAGTACATCTACCCCTAGGCTTAGTAGAGTAATTTATAAACAAGAATATCCAGAGCTGCGCTTTGTACTTTCCCTTTCCTTACCAGCACTAGGTTTGGCTCTATCCAGTTCAGCTGCTCCTACCATGCCTCTCGTCTCTGGAGTGAGCGGTGCACACACACAGATGTAATCCGACCTTTCAATGACGTCTCCAATGCCCTCTGGGCCAAAACCTTCATCCTTGTAAGTGTCATGTCCAAGGTTAGATTACATTAAGGTCAACGCAAATACCACATAAAGGTGGGACACTGTGTTGCAGGTGGCTACTGGGTACCTACCGCTAATTCATCACCAATACATAGCTCTGGTCTTCTCCTCTGCGGGAAGAGAAAAAACTGATTGGCTTTTCCTTGCCACAATTGTAAATAGGGACATTATAGTATATCATGGCGCAGAGTGGATACCTGTGCGAGAACCGTCATGCCCAAAGCCTTGGCAAGTCGAGCGCATGCACGACCAATATCACCAAACCTGAAAGGCTCAGCATTTATTTACAGACACTCGAAGTTTTGACACAGTGGATAAGTCAAAATATCAACGGATTACCCTAATATACCAAGTGTACTTCCTCTGGCCTCCGAGACAGGATACCTCTCCCATATTCTTGCCTTCTGGTTCTTTTTCCACCGAGGAACTAATGGAGATTGTGCAACCGTGTTAATGCCTTACCAAATCACCAGCAACACTAGCACAACATATCCAACTGCCTGGAAGGTTCGATGTTCCATAAACAATTACAATGTATACACATACCATCCTTGGCAAAATAAATAATGGACATGGCTGCGTGCTCGGCCAAGGTGCTACTGTAGTCGCCCTTTGCATTTGTGCAGACCACATCTGATTCCACCAGCTCAGGGAAAAGGATAGAATCCTATGTGAGAAAGGCATCAATTACCTGCCCAATTGAAAGAAAAAGAAAAGTATGAATTGTATTTCAGAAGCAGTGCTACGACGAACCATTCCGGCATGAATAGATGCTCTGAGGTGTAGAACAGGAAAAATTAGGAAACATTTACTTAGACCTCATCTATCTGGCCATTCCTTGCTTACATCCATTTAAGATTCTCCTGTACGTGTGGCCACACGGGTCGCAAGATCTCAGCCAGCGAACATGAGCAATTCAAAATAACATCGGCCTGGCGAAGTGCCTCTACTCCTTCCCTTGTTGCGAAATCAGCAGGCGACGAGCCACGAAGCAGAATTCTTGCCTCCTTCGGGAGAGCGTGCAACTCCTCCTTCAGTGTAGCTACAGCAGGCAAAATGCAGGCAAAATGCAGGGGGGGAGGGGTTACGATGGTTCATCACCACTAATGCTTACTTACAAGCACAACTTCCAAATACAAAGATAAACAGCAGAAGTACAGCAGCTCTGCAAAAGCACCAACAGATTTCTTTCCCCCAGAGTTGTTTTAGCGGTCGTGAAAGACAGCAGGGGAACGACACACACAAAAATGGCAAAACGCGAAACTGAGAAACATGAAAGTAAAGTACTAACAACAATAAAAACATTAAAGCAGCCAACCGTATCGCCATGAAAAACCACAAAGAACAGTGACAAGAACAAAACCATCTAACCCTAACCCTAACCCTCAAACATCAGTCTTCTCACGTAAAAATCCATCTTCTGATAGGATGATGATTTTCGGTTGCGCCGTTGGAGGCCCAAGAAGTGTTTCCACATGCTCGTTCATTAGATTAGAAGCTGTCTTGATCGAATCAGTCTTCAAACCTTGGGTCTTAGGAATAACAAGGTCAAATTTGGGTGTTAACCTCAGGGTTCGACGAGCTAACAAGCGAATCATACGTCGTATGTTGATAATTCGACTCTATCGTAGCTGGGAGAGGGGTTACACACAACGCACACATGCATTAATATTTATATTCGTAAAAGATCGGGAAGTATGGGGGTGATCCAATATGGCAAACCGAGCGCCGCAACGTTCTACTTCAACTAATTTTACACCTACGGTGTGTATATCGTTTCATATGTGCATAACCTGCTGGATGTCACTTTCTACCCCAACAACGAACCTGAAATGGCATACATACCGTAGGTGTAAAGCTATTAGATACGGAACACCACGGCGCTCGGTTTGCCGTATTGGATGAACCCCCCCGTGAGTGATTGTGTTCCTCTTGATGTGAAAATCTTCCTGCTCTTTCACGATTAACCACAATATATACTTATATGCACCCTACTCCTTACTACGGCCTAGCCGACTTATCAGAATCATCTATTGATAACGTGGTGGCGATATTCGTAACACAAAATCTCCAGTTGTCTGCTCGACTTTTTTTAACACGCTGCTCACACAAAATTACCATTGTGCTGACCATAGTAGGTTATGAGCTCATGAGATTTCCATTCTTACAGGTTATGAGCTATTGAGACTTCCATTCTTGCAGGTTATGAGCTATTGAAGTTTCCATTCTTGCAGGTTATGGAGTATGAAAAATTCCATTTCTAATATTAGTAGAGGACTTGATTTGAAAGTCTCTCTCGCTCTCTGTAATATCTAAAAAGAGTGGATTATTGATTCAAAATAACAGCGACGGGATACCTGTGCAGACCTCGTGCGTGGTTGAACAGTAGAGGGAGTCTAACTAAACTCGATCCATTTAGTTGGATTACTGTTACAGAGGCCTGTGAGTGATTAGTGTTGCACAGATAATTAAAACGGTAGTGCAGCAATGGTAGTTTGGACGTGGGGGCTAAGGTTGAATGGAAGAGTAGACTATTATACATTTAAGAACAGTAGAAGAAGTGAGAAGACTGTTTACCTTCTCGGTTTAATAACCCTTAAGCTCTGACCATATACATTGCTGCGCTAAAGTTATTCCGTCGCATCACTCTGCCATTGTAACATCCTCTAGGCTCTATGTCAGTTCAATGCTGGAAAACCGAAACAGTGCATCAATACCTCAAGCGACTAACGCACAAACATCTACTTAACGATGTGGGTAAAGCGTTTTAATATGGCAACCGATCGCCGTTGTATGCTACTTAAACTAACCTTACACTTACAGCTAGCACGTCATTTCACAATCTTCCCTAGCTGGAGGTATGGCATTTTCACAATTGCCTCAACTGTTACTGTTTCTTTGCTTTCTCTCTCACTCCTAAAAACTGTCTTGAGTAATCCACGTGTGGAAACCGTTGCAACTGCTTGACAGCTACCATGCTATCGCACTACGAGTACAGTCTCAATCAACAGACTTCACAACTCCAGTCTGCAGTCACCGGAGTTAACTAGCCAAATCTCTCCCTCTAGTGCTAGATGAAGGGCGGCTTGTTTTCTTTATAACTATTACGCTTATCTTGTGCTTACTGCCTTTCGGGGTTGCTTGGGTTTTGGGTTACGTTTCCAAGGACGTTCCACGCAAGCCAACCCTTTTGGCTGGTGTGCAAGGCTCATGCCTGGCACCTCGCTCCCTTTCCAACCACGAAGACTGGCGGCCTCGAGTAGCCGGCCTTCTCCACTTTTATTAGGGAACACAATGCCTACGGTGTAGGCATTGTCCGGCAATAAGGAATCCGGAAAAACTGGGGCTTCATCAGTTCTTATACCCTTTTTGGAGTTATTTATTCTCTTCGCTGTCAACGTTGGCTCAATTGAACACAAGTAGTTGTTCGGCTAAAATCAAATATTTATATAGGATAACGTTTGTTACTGTTAGCATGGACAACACTAAGAGAACATCACAGAATAGGTAAACCTTACCTGGTAGCGGACCAATGGGTCACTAACTCTACTTTTCAAAATGCCCTGAGCCTTTTCTTCCTCCTTGTCAGTCGCTTTCAATTCATATACTGAAGGGGGGGACATCAAAGCCTCTGCATTCTTCTTCCGAAACTGTTGCAACCTCTTTAGCCTTTCAAGTTCAGCGTGTTCAGCCTTCATAGTCGTCTGTGAGGGTTAGCGTTAGGGTTTAGGTTAAGTTTTTAAGGTTTGGGTAAGGGTTTAGGGTTAGGGTTAGGGTTAGGGTTAGGGTTAGGGTTAGGGTTAGGGTTAGGGTTAGGGTTAGGATTAGGATTAGGATTAGGATTAGGATTACGGTTAGGTGTAGGGTTTATGATTGGGGTTAAGGATAGGGTTAGGGTTAGCCACTAA
>PJEL010005531.1_pt1 | contig 10196 bp, 5 predicted proteins | sample 1853271 | NCBI WGS metagenome assembly PJEL01 (sample SAMN08108733, study PRJNA415343) | Invertebrate metagenome, whole genome shotgun sequencing project. | host: Globobulimina | place: Sweden: Gullmar Fjord | collected 2015-08 | reverse complement strand
AAATGACTGGAGTAAGTCTTCACTGAAATGAAGGTTACGTAGCAGCTAGGCTCGCTTGATGACCCACTCTGGTACCAACCAAACCAACCAAACCAAACAATATCAACTTGATTGAACCACGCTAAGAACACAGCCCCCTATGGTTGGCTGGCTCTGCCCTGATTGTAGACTTAACGATCAGTTCTAACACATTATAAATGCCGAACTCAGGAGACAGTTGGAGCTGCAAAGAATGAGGTGTGTTTGGAATATTACTCCGAACTTACGGTGGTGCTATGACTTACCTATACAAGCTACTATTGGATAGAGTAGATAATCCTTTTACTTTTACTGATGAGCAGGTAAAAGCCGCCCAAGCTGAGCAACGTAATGCAGAAGGTAGAGTGAAGCAACTCGAACAGGTGGGATATGGGATATACGTGCCCAATGGAATGTTAATTCTAAACCTAATGTTTATTTAAATTTAAATTTAAACCAATGTTCACAAATCATTGCTGTTGCTCCCTCGCATATTGTCAATCAAACACACTAGGAGCTACAAGTTTCCTTGGAGAAGATTAAAGAGAGTGCCAGACTTCTGGTATCAAACCAACAAGTTATCCAGTGGCTAAACAAGGGTGAGTCATCTCTTGCTGATCGGCTTGTCTATCAATTCTGCTGTACTATTTGAGCATACATACCCTCTAATTTTCTATCACGTGTGGTGGTGTACAGAGCTAAATGAAACGCAAATAAGAACAACTGTACCTTTTACCTCAAAAGGGTAAGTTTGAATTTGAACCTGAAGTAGTAGACTTGAGACACACACTTGCCCAATCCCCTGGTGTATGTGAGAGAACACCTCATCATCCCATTTCCCATAGAGTAACAGCTCTTCTGACCGAATTCCATTGGTGATCTCAGGTGGAAAAACGATGGAAAGGATTTACCGTGGGTTTCAAACGCTCCTTTCCCTGTAGGGCAGAGAGGGGGTACTACACCTTCTTACCCCAGGTGAGCATATCAATATTTGTGGCATGATCTCACTGTCAGTTTGTCTTTGCTATGCTTCACCACCGCATGTCAGATCCACGTATTAGATACAGATACCACCTCCACTATATGCGCCTCTCTCACCTCATTTTTACTTGATTTCACACGAAGCAGGATGCCTGCAGCCAACACTTATCCAACTTCCACTTTCACAACCCCATCTGATGTGGGCACGGCCAGTACTCAGAACGCTACACCCCAATCGGTAGGCTTGTACTACTACTAGCTTGGCTGCAACGGATTGGATTGAATTGAATTGAAATCTGATTCTATTTCGTATATACTCAGGGACTAAGTCAAGAGGCACCCCCCAGCACTGGCCAAGTGGCACGAATTGGGCTTGCATGTTAATTATATTATTCAAAGAACTTAAGAAGCAAGCTAGGAGTGTGTGATACACTAGGAGTTTGCAGTTAAAAGATAAAACAGTAAGAAGGACCCCAATTATTGTGGCCCTAGATGATGATTTGTTATCTCCATAAAAATGGTAATGAATGCACAATTTAATAAATGGAGGAGAAGATCTCCCTGTTATACGACTCAACAGGCAAGGTGATTCCTCTCTCGTTACCACCACTTTATCACCCCTTCACACTCGTTACATTTGAATGTGGAATGCAAGGTGGTATTACTATCCCATCGTTTAACCTCAAGATGAGAACACAAACTCTGACAGAGCTGCTGCCATAAGTGCCTTTCAACCACACGAGCCACCCCCACAGCCATTGCTGGCCACCCAATTCTTGCCACTTCTGCGTGTGATCCCCAAGGCACAAAAGCTCTCTGCAACGGTTGGGTGAATTCCAACCAACTTCATTTTTGGGAGGTGGTTTGCATTAGAGAAATGCTACTATTACATGCCACCTCAGCATTCAATGACAGAAATGGTGGAATGGAACAAACCTTGTCAAAGTCACTCTTCTTAGCACCCAGGCACAAGGCAAGAGCAAACCCCTAACCCAAGGTCATGTTAGTACTACAGTTACAGTCTGATGTGGGTAAACATTAGACACTTCAGTTAAAGGCAGGCCACGTAAAAAATCAGTATACTGGGAAATGCTAAACTGCTATTTCTGAGCAACAGGTCACATTTTTCGATATAGCATGGACGAGAACCCATTAAACCCACCCACCTGCGTGACCTCCCCTGCATTTGGCCCCACAAAGTGAAACCCCACGACACGTTCATTCTGAGGTCGTGCATGTATAATGGCTACTTAATTACACAATTGATGATTCATATGTGTGAGTTGCCGCGATTAGCACAATACCACCACGGTTATCACTGAATGAGAGCTGTTGTCGTCAGAGGAAGTACGTAAGCCCCAACGTATCTATCCACATTACCACTCATGACCCTGGAAATATATTTAGTCTGGGCTATCCCATTGCCTTACCTACCTACTCTCACCAAAGCCAAGCCACACCTGGGCTCTCCCATTACCCCACCCACCCTCACCAAAGCCACACAAAATTATAATTAAAAATTAAAAATTAAAAACTGATCCTTTCAGTAGAGCACTTTTTTCCGAACCATCCGAAATACCATAAGCCTCAGCCACACACCTCACTTAATCTGCAAACTAATTTGCTCATACAGAAATTAGGCAATTCTTCTGTCTCCATACTGCAGCTTTTTTCCTGTCATATAGGTGCCATTAGAAGTAGATAGATTCAGTCGTGGATGCCATGGTTGCATAGAGAATAATGATTACAATTTCAAAGGGCTGCTAGATAGTAGGCTTCAGTACAAGGTGGTACGTTTAGGGAAGTCTTTCCAGATCTGGAATAAAGTTGTACGTATTCAGGTCTAGGGGCACATATATTGCATCTCTAAGAGTCTTTGACCTGAATTCTGGGGCTGCTGCCCTTGGCTTTACGTTGGGCAGCTTCAATCTCCAGAGATGAAAATTCAGATATATACCTTCGAGTTTGTGATTCGGTAAGGTAGAAGTGGGTTGCGACAACAATTTCAATACAGCAATATGTGGGAAGGACTGGATTTGTAGGGATATTTAAGGGTTGTTGGAAAAGTATACTGCAGTCAACCAGTAACGGCAGAGTTTGGTTTCAAGGTGGTTAGAGTAGGTTTAAGAAAAAGGGGAAGAATTGCCATAGTCATCCTTACGTCTCTACATCGTCTTCCCCATACAATGCTATAGCCTCTTCCTCACTGTTTCAGTGTTGTGAGTGAACGTTGGTTGGGTCATTGAATAATAAAATATGCCTACATCTTCTAGTCATACACCTACAACAAACGCAATACAGTGGCAGTGGTGTAGAACATGTACCCGTATCTACCCTTCTTGTGTGAGCTACAGCTACTCTCCCTGCCCCAGACTACTGTCCACTTCCATGGACTAATCCAACTAATCCTAGAGAACATGCATTCACAAGCAGCACCTTGTCAACATATACAGTTAACCTGTAGATACCTGAGACCACAAGCCCCATACTCGACAGGAGTAAACACAGTGGTAGGGCACAAAGCATAATCCACGTTTTCTTTGGAACCTTTCCAGGGAAAAGAGAGACATTCAGCACTGCATTCTGCTATATTTGTTATTATCTTTTAAAGCGCGTGTACATATATATGTCGTCCATATCAGCACCACCACCACGGCATGGGAAAGAAATGGGCATAACTACCTCCAAACAGACGAGCTGCAAGCAGTTGTCCAGCTTTAATTGCTATTGGAGTTAGTTCAAGGTTGGACGACCACCTGTGAAGGAATGGGGGAAAGAAAATAAGATGAGGTAGTGGTAGTATTGTAGTGTGTTTGGATGAGAATTGACAATGCTAGACAGGGTTGGGTATCACATTAGTATTTGCCCTACAATACTACGGCTACACACACCGAGTGCCCCAAATCTATCTACACATGGATTTGGAGGAAATGCCTATACCTACATACAACCAATCCTTCTCACCTTGCATCTTGGAATGTTGTGTTGGTAATACTGCAGTCTCCAACAGCAAAAATACTACGCGACAAGTCGTCACCACATTCTGCCATCTTTATGAAGGTGTTAAAGGTTAAACAACAATATAATGACCACAGATACAAATATTGCCATTAAGATAGACTATGTGTGACAATAAGTCATTATAAAGTGGTTGATGCTCTTCGATGATATCCGGAGAGCCAATGAGATATTGGGATCAGAACAATGATGCAGCATGAAATACTGTGCGGCTGACCTCCTCATTATTCACATATATCTTGCCATCATATCTGCACAGAACAGTAATGTAATTTTATAGAAAAGATGTAAAATTCAGTGCGGAACGGAGCACGGCCCTTGTGTCTCCAAGATTCTAGTGCTACAGCAATTTTCCGAGATTTAGTATACCTGGGTTGTATATTGACTATTTCCAAGCCAATTTCTGCAGGGAAGAAATTGAGGACAAGGATACAGTTAGTATCTGCTCATGCCATGTACCTCTACTTAGGGTTCCAAGCCCCCAATAGTACATTCGTTAAGAGCACAAAGACGTACAAAAAACAAATGTGCAGTGTCACTGCATATGACATTCAGGGCACACTAAGGACAACAACGTAATGCTATGATCCATTGTCCCCACCTCGAGTGTCTGCCACTCTTCCCGTTGCATACAAAACAGTGTCAAAAGACTCTGTATGTGTACTCTTGAAAGTTTTAGAGTCCACAAATTCCACCTTGAGTTTTGTTAGCATGGATCAAATATGGGAAATACTATATCGAAACCACCAAATCGCACATCGAGATGCCCAGTAGTTGTTTTTCTTATACTTTTTGGCACCACACCCTTGATGAACCGAGTCCCTAATGCTGCCATCACCTTCGGCCACCGCAGTTGCAAGGTTAGTGAATGTTGTGCACTGCTTGTAGTAGAGCCCTGTGTGTTAAATGCAGTGAGGAGAGTAGCACTCACTTTCCCAACCTTCTCAGAAGCCTGAATGTGGGTGGGTGGGTTAGATAGAAGGTTAAGAAATACATAAAGTTCAATATTTTATTCCACAATACAATAGCACCAAAGGCGGCCCCAAGCCACCAGTCTTTGCAAGCATCATTAATTGTACATCATCTTTGGAGGATCACCACAAGATTTATGTTGGGTTGAAAAACAACGGAGAAGATGGGATATTGCCACATTCCTGCCTGTCAAATCCCCTAAGCAGAATTGACCTTACTGCCACAGTGGTGTCATAGCCCAGCTCACTTAGAAACCCTGCACACTCCACTTCGAGGTGTAAGCAACAGGGTTCGTTGGTGGTCTAACTCACACTGGGTGTATTAATCAAACATTTTTCAATTTCCACACATAGGCAATGCACACTACTTACGTGCAACATATGAAGCACCAACCACGAGGGTTTTCCCTTCAATTTAGCAAAACAGGTCTAATTCAGTATGGGTTTAGGACAGTCAATTGCTGCAATCCGTCAAGACACCATTGCGAAAGGCAGAAAGAAACACACAACCCAATGATGAATAATGCTGCATCATCACAATCATACATCATTCACGCCCTCAATAATACCACATATATGGATGCGGCAATCTGTACTATGCTACTTCGTTTTGATGTTGATAGTTTACTTGCCTGGGGGGGATTTGAGTGAAAACAGGTCATCACTTGTAATGGCGTACTCCAAAGCCCCAGGAACGCTTGAAGGTACGCTGGGTCGCCCTCCAACAGCAATCAGAGCCTGTAAATAAGACAAGGTGGTTAGTAAAGTGTGGCGTGGTTGTTAGCAATCAGGATATATCCAAATTTGACTTCTTTGTGGAAGATTAATAAGATTAGATTATGTAGTACTGTTAAAAAAAGCGACGAACTCCAGTATAGGGCCTTACTTTGTCAAATTTGATAGCTTTTGTCCGTCCATCCAGCGGGTCAATATACTCTATTTCATGTGGTGCAGATATGCGAGCTTTGGCATTGACATACGTTACATCTTTACTTCTTAGGTCTACCCAGTACCTGCCAATATTGCATGCCATAAGATTTGGATTCTGACCAAGTCGTCTATTCATGTCCCAACCAACTAAACTACCTGAAGTTGAGCATTTTCACATGATTCTGAATCCTGTTAATCAGCGTTGGCCAATCATGTAATGGCTTTGCATCATCACCACTCTCTAATCTCCCCTGTAGCTTCCAACCAAGGCTGAATGCATCCTAAAGGAGTTTTCAAACGACGTAAATGGTATAAAATAATAGTATAAAGGGGTGGCTCTTACAATTGGGAAAATCAATCCTTTGACACACAAAGCACGTTCCATAAATAGTGTAATAATATCCTAAGGATCAATCGGCCTTACAGCGCAACGATAGCGCGAATGCATGTCATGCTTCTGGAATGCTACGGTATTGCTTTTCTGACCTGCATATTCGCACCAAGCAACGCTGAATAATGCATTATCTTCTTCGGTACACACCTTCAGGTCAGGAGGTTATGTGAAGCGCATAAGGCTGGGTAAATTTTCTACTCTCTCACCCTACATTCACACATGTTCCACCCAATCCCCATGTGCTCCCTTGTGTGCTGTGTTTGTTGTTAAAATAATTATATAACACTACTGAATGCAGGCTCTGCTTATTTAAGTACCTAGGTTTGACAAAATCAAAGAGGATAACACGTTTTCCATATGAAGCCGTCTTCTTTGCCGCAGCCATCCCCCCACTCCCTCCCCCAATCACAGCAAAATCGTAGGAATTGAAGCTCTCATCTTGCTTTTTATCACCTGTAAGAGAGGTGTAAGAATTATTCAAGAGTTCAGGATATGCCTCCTAGGTGTAGGAGACTTCCTAGCCTATCAAACGATCTAGTAGAGTTTTATTACGTCCTATACAACTGTACCCCTCCTTCCTCACTCTCACCTGCAGTAGCTTGATCGATCTCATTTCTTGCACCTCCGCCACGGGTCAACAGAAAAGGAAGGAATAGACCAAGACGTCCCCCCATAACTTTTCTCGCATCTTCAACACTATTACTTGTCCATTCCAAAGAGCTACTCGGTTTTTTGATCTGCAATGGGTGAGTGATTTAGTATTTCCGGAGCATATGCCGCCAAGACACGGGAATATAACAGCCACAAGGGATTCCAAAAAATTCGGAAAGGTAAACAAAACACACTCTTTGCAATGATTTACGGCTCTCGGCACCTCTCTACTCATCACAGCAGCCCGGAGTAGAATGAAAAAAAATCCAATGGAAAGGAAGTTGTTTTGCATTCGGGTTACCCTTACAATTGATAAACCTAGTCAACTGTGCAACAGTGTATCACGGATCACAGCTTCCTTCTCAACCAACCCTTATCACACACAACACCAAAATGAAAAAAATATCTTAACCCTCTCACTCCATGCAAAGTCAAATTTACGGAATACATCGCAACTGTTGCCTTTTATACTCACTTGGGACTGGCCTTCCTGCTTTAGAAGGCTAGTAACGACTGACCAGCCGGGCGATGCGCTCCTTGAAGTCCCATGGCAGTACACTCGGAAATCACATGCAAACGAAACTATATAGAATACACTGAGAACACGCCTACGTATCATTTAACCTCATAAAACCCCTGTTTTCTATCCCAGGTGCTGAAAATTGCTGTGTGCCACGTGCGGGTTGAGAAGTTGGGATTCAAGTGATATTGTCGGGCCCCACCTCTTTTTGGCACCGACAACATAATGACTCGTTGTTGGGGTTGAGGTTAGCAACCACTAGGTCATTTACATGCACGGTGTTTCCATTGTGCAGGCTATAATAGGGACTATATGCATTAAAGATTTCCATTGTGCAGGTTATTATAGAGTACGAAAAATATTCCATTTAATGCAGGGCATCAAGGACTTGAACTAGAATCAGTCTCTCTCTATTGCACACTCTGCGATATCCAATAAAAGTGGATCATTGATTCAAAGTAACCGTTCCGCTGCAACATGATACCCGTGTGGGCCACCTTGAGCGCGGTTGACTTAAATGTGTGTAGGGTCATGAGTCATCTCATTTACGAATTTCAGTAGTTTGGTCTTTCCAAGGGATTTAGTTAGTGCATCTGCAAGTTGGCCTTGAGTTGCGATGTCTTTGACTGAGATCTTTCCCAGGCTAGCAAGCTCTTTCACATGATGAAACTTAACATCAATATGTTTAGTTCACCGTGATGATCCTTCATTCCTTGCTATTAGTGATGCAGCTCGGTTGTCCTCATACATGGTGATAGGAAAAGGGCCTTTGTCATTGAGATTCTTTATTATACTGGATAATACCATGGCCATCTTGCAACATTCTCTCAGTGATGTATATTCTGCTTCAGCAGTAAATGTAGCAATTAGTCCTTGCTTCTTGCTTTTCCAGGCGATAGGTGATCCACCATATGTGAATATGTAGCCGGATACAGACCTCCTAGTCTTCGGGTCACTTGTAAAGTCAGCATCTGCATATTCAATGAGCTCTGGTTCGTGATCACTCTTTGTCCTTTCGTATATTATCTGTAGACTCTTGGTTCCTTGTAGATATTATAGAACTCGTTTTGCTGCAATTAGGCGGACTTGGTTGGCCGGTGTGTGAATCTTCCTAGTTCTCCCACTGCAAAGCTTATATCGGGTCTGGTACTCGTTGTGATGTACATCAAAGAGCCAATGATAGATCTGTAAAGATTATGTTCTTTCTCGGGTAGGTATTCGATGTCCCCTGGGTCTGTAAGGTTAGTGGCTGCCATTGGGGCGCAAGCTGCATTACTCCTGTCCATTCCGTACTGTTTCAGCACACTCTCGATGTAAGTTGTTTGGTCTATAGTGATCTTTCCAGGATAATGGGTAAAATGAAGTGATAGCATCCAGGTTGCTGGTCCTATAATCTTTGGCTTGAATTTCTGCTGCAGCTGGTTAAATACGCGAGTACGTAGGTCACTTGATGAACAAGCCAATAGTATATCATCAACATAAATGGCCATGTACGCGAAACCTTCATCATTTTTCAGGCAGTAGAGGCAGACATCATTTACAGATTGCTTTAGGTCCATACTAATGATGTGATTGTGAAGTGTAGACCACCATTTCCTCCCAGATTGCTCCAGGCCATATATCGCGCTTTTTAATGAGCAAACAAGTTCATCTCCATCTTCAGATAACACCTCATAACCTGTTGGTTGATCCATGTTTATTTCCTCATCACCTTCCACATTTAAATAAGCTGTGGCAATATCTGCCTGATAGATAATGAGCGAATTCGAAGCGGCTAGGGCTGCAAGTAACCTAATAGTGCTTATATCGGCAACTGGTGCAAATATCTCATCATAATCTATACCATATTTCTGTTTGAAGCCTTGTGCATATAGCCTTGACTTGTATTTGATTGGTTTCCCATCTTGATCTGTCTTCATTTTGTAGTTCCAAGTGGATCCAATAACGTTCATCCTTGGTTCTCGTTTTACCAATTTCCAGGTGCCGTTCTGTATATTGGCTTTGTACTCTTCATCCATAGAATAGACTGCTTCCATTTTTGGTCCTTTAGTGCCTCTGTCGGGTTAATTGGGTAGTCTCTCTGGGAATTTTCATTGGTGAAAATGTTTAACATGCCAAACTGGTCTGATCCTGTGCTTTGCTTTAGTTTATCACGGTCTTCCTTAGGTGGAGTATCTAAGTTCATGCATATCTCATGTGGGTCTGGCTCGCAGTTGCTGAACATTTGTTCCAGTTGGTCAGGTCCTACTCTGATCTTATCCCCATGATGGGAGCTCTTGTCATTAGTACTCGTACCCTTTTCTTCATCAGAGTTATTTATAGCCAGCATTTGGTCCTCTTCTGCCTCAGGTGCGGCAGCCATTCCTGTATCTTTTGTGTACTCCCACCAATCTCCTATTGAGTCTTGGGTTTGTATATCATTTGCTTCATGCCATTTCGCTGGTCTGTTTGGCCTGCCTAATTCTGTGTCGAATATGCACTCATTGTCTTGAAATTTGACTGAATAGGCCTTCCATACTATGCCGGATCTAGGGTTCAATATCAGCCATTCCAGCGAGTTTGTGGAATATCCCACCATAATCCCACGCCAGGCTGTAGGTGTCAATTTTCCTTTACGTAGGGGCTTGGGAACTTGGACATATGCAGTATAGCCAAAAGTCCTTAGTCTGTCTAGGTCAGGCTTGTTTCCGGTGCATGCTTCGTACGGTGTCAT
>PJEL010005530.1_pt1 | contig 10197 bp, 7 predicted proteins | sample 1853271 | NCBI WGS metagenome assembly PJEL01 (sample SAMN08108733, study PRJNA415343) | Invertebrate metagenome, whole genome shotgun sequencing project. | host: Globobulimina | place: Sweden: Gullmar Fjord | collected 2015-08 | reverse complement strand
GGCGGTGGTGTTGGAACAGCAGAGGGAGGTGTGGTACAGGACATCAGCATGGTTATGGATGGATTCACTTACCCGACCGTAGCTGAAAACCTCATGGTGACTATCGAAAATGACGGAGTCACAGGCTTCACTGTGACCATCAAAAACCTGGAAGGTAGCACCACTCCCATAGCACCTGGTGTCTGGGTGATTCATAGCGCAGATAATCCGCTGTTTGAGGTGGGCATGGCCGATCTGGGATCAGGTCTGGAAGGACTGGCAGAAGATGGAGATCCATCGGCTCTGGGCACACATCTGGATATGAACAGCGGCTATGTTTCACCACTGGCACCTGGTGCCTGGGCAGTACACTCTTTCAGTAGCATGCCTATCTTCACGAACAACACTCCTGATATGGGCGAAGGTCTTGAAGATCTTGCTGAGAACGGAGATCCATCTGCCCTGGCTGCATCACTTATGGCAACAGCAGGAGTCACTAGTAGCGGTGCTTTCAATACACCTGTAGGCTCTATGGATCCTGGAGCTCTACTTCCTGGAAACAGCTACGAATTTACTTTCACAGCTGAAGAGGGCGAGTACCTGAGTTTTGCCACCATGCTGGTACACACCAATGACCTCTTCTTTTCACCTTCCGACAAGGGTATTGCCCTTTTCTCAGGTGGAACAGCGGTATCGGGCAACATCACCTCCAGCATAATGCTCTATGATGCAGGCACCGAAGTCAATGAGCTTCCCGGTGTGGGACTCCATCAACCGGCACGACTTAATGGTGGAGAGGATGAAAACGGGGTGGAGTGGAGTGGCAGGGTGTGGGTGGATTTACTGATGAGGGTGCCGAGAGCGTCGACGGCGTTGCGGACGTGTTCTGGCCAATGGCTGCTCGCTGCATTGTCAGCCTGATTGGTATCGTTGACGGTGTTGGCTTTGAGGATGCGTGGGCTGGCAATGAAGGCGGTAATGCCGATCCCTAAGATCGACAGTGTGATAACCAGCGTTTCGATGAGCGTGAGAGCACGGCGGTGGTGGGTGTCGGTGGGGGGGAGCGTGGGGGTGAGGGTGTGAACCGACCTGGTCCGAGAATATCTGCAGGGCGATGAATGACGCATGGGGTGAATCTAGTCTTGAGTTAAGTGTGTGAGAGAACGTTGTTGGTTTGTTCGGTCGAATGCGTGAGATGGTTGATGTGGAAGTGGTGTGTGGTGGCTTGGGAGTTGGCGTGTGTGGGATTTAGGGCTGATAACTGGCGGACAAAAAAAGGAAACGCCGGTCTGTTTCCAGTCCGGCGTTTCATAGATTCAAAGTGAAACTAAGGCGTTGAAGAGGCAATCGTGTGATTTACCAATCTTCAAGTGCATCGCCTGCCTTGTTGATGGCAAAGATCATGCCAGCGGCATCAGATGCCCAACCGGCGGCACTGTAATCACCGCCCGTGGCGACCACGACTTCACCAAAAGCTGCATCCACTTGGCCGTTGGCGGGCACTGATTGGAGATAGCCATCAGATACGAGAAGGTCAAGGTCAATGAGGTCACCGGCGTCGAAGGGCAGATCACCAACGTTACGCATCTTGTAAAGCTCAATTTGCGAACGAATCGTCTGCAACTGCGAATGCGTGGAGTTGGCAGCTGCTTCTTCTGAGGCACTGGTAAACTGCGGGATTACGATCGCCGCCAGAATACCCAAAATCACGACTACGATGAGGATTTCCACAAGCGTGAATGCTCGTTGTACTTTACGACGGGTGCGAATAATACTGTTCATGTAAGGCTCCTTGCTAGCTAGCGCGCTTCCAAGTGACGAATCGACAATGAAACGTCGGTCATATGCATTGGTTCAAACTGATTGCCTTTGTCGTGCTGGTGGTCTCCAGCACGCCGAGGCGTGATTGGTGAAACCAGCGAGACATGGCAATCCCGATGCACTCATCTTCGGGAAGGTTGACGAGAGGCTTTACTTCTCTAAGTCTTGATATTTCAATGGGTTACCCTCTGTAGGAGACAGGGGTACTTTGGCGCTTGGAGGGGCTGGGTAGCCTGCGCAGGGCACGCACGGCGTTGAACAGGTCGAGAGAGTTCAAATTGGGTTGCAAGGGCGCTTGGGGATTTCGCTGGAGGATGGGGTTCGGTTGTAAAATAAAACAGACCCCGAAGATTTGAGCCTCGGGGTCTGGTGTGATTTGCAATAGGTTATGACACGTTGGTGTTAGTCGAGGATGAACGGGACCGCGCTGGATGCCGGGAGATCGAGTGCACCATGGGTCTGGGCGGCGGCTGTGGCCGTGGGTCCAGTTGCATCATGGACCAGTGTTGCCAGTCGACGAATTTGTGAATCACTGACTTGGGAACCGAAGCGACGAGCGGAATCGCTGGTAAGGCCGAGCAGAATCAACTGGTCGAACTCATCGCTCTCACGCAAGGCAGCACGCAGCAGTGCCTGTTGGCATTCCGCGGTGTCGATCCACGAGAGGGTGATGGCAGCAGTCATGCGGAGATCACCGGTGTAGTTGTCCAGCGCTTCCACGAGTGCGGGTGCAGCTTGAGATACGTCAAAGGCACTGGTGTTGCTCACGGCGATGTCGCGGAGTGTTTGCAGTGCTTTGGCCGCGTAGCGATCCGCTTCATCTGCGGTGATGAGTGTGCCGACGTTGGCTTCAACGAGGTTCAGGATTGCATTGGTGGATTGTGCTTCGTTAAGGCCTAACCGCATGACACCGACTTGACGTTGGCCAGCAAAGGCTTGGCTGGTGGTGCGTTCATCACTGCCGGGCACCATCAGCATGACGGGGCTTGCTGAGACGCGGGGGTCATGTTGAATAGAGGATACGGCACCTTCGAGCTCACTGGTCGGGAGCATGATGGCAAAGAGGTCGATGCCGACGGTACCGATAAGGTCGGTAGCGAGCTCACGATAATCGGAACGGGGCGGGAGGACCGAGAAACCCATGTTGCGAAGATTCGCAGCCATCGTGCGTTGATCTTCAGGAGATTGAGCAATGACTGCGGCAAAGCGTTCGCCCCCGGTGCGAATGGTATTTGCAAGGATTGGGATGACACGTTCTGCGCCAGCGAAACCGTTAGCTGGGAGAGCGGCACCCAATGCAAGTGCGGCGTCGTACCGGACGCGCCGCTCAGGGAAGGTCAACGCACCAATGAGTGGTGAAGGCTGACCGTCAGCTGCCCAAAGATTGGCTCCGCCTGCGGTATCATTGAGACTGGCAATCGCGTGGCGAGCAAGCTGGGTGTTGAGATCGCGATTGGCGCGCGCCAGCACGTTTTGGCCAGCGTTGGGGCCCGCCAGGACTGCGTAGAACATCGGGGCTCGACGACCGGCGGCGTAAGTGGGATCGCTTGCTTCCTTGTCGAGTTGATCACTGCGTCGGAAGTTAGCGGCAATCCAAAGACCAAGTGAATCGAGTGATTCAGGGTTTCGTTGCAGCGCCGTGGCGGTGGAGCGCATCGCCATGACCTCGCCGAAGATATCTAGGGGAACAGAAGTGGGATAGAGACCGTTTTGGGTGTCGTAGTCCCAGACGTTGGCGGTTTCTTCGCCAGGCCAGGCAACGAGGCTTTGAGCTTCCGCCCAATACTCTTCTGCCAATGCGTGCCATAGTGCACGGCTATCAGCGCTGAGATCCCCGCCGAGTCGCTCGACCGCACGTGAAGCGGCTGATTTAACGGCCGGTTGCGTCGAGGTATCGGTGGCGAGGTCATGAAGTGTGGGGATGGCGTGCGGGTATTGAATTTCGCCGAGGATCTGGCAGACGCGTTCCTGCGAGACCGGGTCGAGGTTAGGCAGTGCGGCGCAAAGCGGCGTGACCGCTTGGCGCTTGATGATGACGAGCATTGAACGTGCTTCGGTTTTCATCACTTGCGAAGTGCTGGGTGAGGTGATGGCATGCAAGAGTTGGGGGACGGCGTATTCGCCAGCTGACCGCAGTGCTTCACGAGCCATTTGTTTGGCTCGAGCATTACTGACGAGCAACGCAATGTTACGGGCAATTTCATCGTAATCACGAGCGACATCTTGGCGACCGCGTCGGACGTGAACATCCAGCTGGCCTGCGACGTCGCTGAGTGCATCCATTCTCATGGAGCGGAGAAGTGCGTCCTTGTAGCGCGCGGGGTCGACCTCATCAGAGAGTCGATAGAGATCCGCATCGGTGATGCCTGAATCGAGCAGGGCGCGCGCGGCGCCGTCGGCGAGGTCAGGCCTGGCAATGAGGACGTAATGGATGAAGTCTTCAAGCAGTTGCTTGGAATTATCGGCTTCATTATCTTGGGCACTTGTCGGCGTGACGAAACACGTTGACGAGAGAGCAAGAATGAACAGACCGACTACGGCTAAACGGCGCGAACCCTGGATCATCAGAAAATGCCTCCTCAGTGGGGGGTCTATGGAAAGCGTCAAGTGGGCCGGGGCTTCCCGGTTATTTCGCCGCGCTCCCGTTTCATACGTTGGGAATTCGGATGCTGGCGAATAAGTGCCCCCATTAAAGGCACGGCACGGGGCTACGGACAGTGGATGTCCTCATCTTCGTGCAACTCGGTCTGTTTATTAGGTCGATGTCCGCATGGGAGATCATTTTTGACCGTTAGGGGGGCTTTATTCGACTCAAAATGTAGGTGATTTTGCGTCGCTGGTCAATCTTCATCAGAGGCATGCGATGGAGATATTTTTGTCGTCGGGCGTCGAATTTGAGTGATTCGGAGGTGTGCGATGGTCGCGATGGGGCAATTCATTTGACCGAATGGTTCATCGGCGGCTAGACTCTACGGTCTTTGGTACCCAGCCTGAGGGTTTCTTGGTAGGGCCGATATCTAGGATGTCGGCGTTTCTACGGCTCTGAGGCGGGTTGAAATTGGGAAGTGTGGTGAAAATCCACCGCGGACGCGCCGCCGTAATGGGTGTACTCGTGATCTGACTCATTTATTTTGAGTCAACTCACAGCGTTCTTCAACCTAATACCACTGCCTCGGTTTGCGAGCATTCTGAGGTGGGAAGGTGGTTGAAGAAAAACGTCAGAAAAACCAAATCCGTGTCATTGTTGGTCTCGGAGATGGTTTTTGTTGGCAGACACCTTGAGCCGGAAGACCAGCCTTTGACACCAGTTGTGATCGTCCTCGCGCTATTTCAGGACGTCGCTGGCCAAGGGTTTTGGTTCATTCCCGCTAGAATCCCGGCACAACGACTTTTTATTTTGAGCGCTTGGCGATCGGTGTCCATTTTCGGGCATGCCTGATCTGGCGGCTATTCTTGAGCGCGGTTGTTGAAAGCAACCGTTCTGAATGCTCACTGCTGCCAGATTGAGGCAAGATGCCTTGGTCGGGAATCCCCCCCGCGCGTTTCTTGGGGGTGTGCGCAAACGGCAGGAGTCTGATCGTGTTTAGTTCTTGGAATGGTTTGGAATCGTCGAAATGGGCGGGCGCTGTTTTGGTGGGGTCTTTGTGGAGTGGCGGGATGGTGTCGGGCGCCAGTCCCGACTTTGAGTTGGTAGGGACCCAAGCAGGGCCGGGTGCTGGCGTGGGGATTTGGGATTGTTTGCCGGACGGTCGGGTGATTGCACTAGTAGGTGATGAGATTGTGTTGGAGACGAGCCCGCAGGTTGGCAGTTATGACGTGGTGGGGGAAATGCCTGGTGGATTGTTAGCACCTTGGGGTGCTTCATTTCTGGAGGTGAGTCCGGATGGGGCACGCTTCATGGTGGGGGATAATAATTTTGACGGCGCTTTTGTTTACCTGATTGAGGTGAGTGATTTGGTGGGTGGCGTCGTTTCGCCGATGGCCTACTTGCACGAAAATTATACCGCAAAGTGGCGGGATGATTATCAGATTGCTATTTCGTATGGCAATCCGGTGACATTCTTGGGGGAGGTGGCGATTCTGGATATTGCGTCGGGGGTGACGATCCCGGTGCTCACGATTGGTGGCGCATCGGGTGGGGTGGCGTTTAATGCGAACGGGAATCTGCTGGCTGCCAACGGCTACGATTTTGGGGGGGGTGGCTCCGAAACAGGGGATGTGCGGGCGTTTAGCGCCGCAGCCATCGATGCTGTGATTGATGGTCGTGAGGGGATGATTGATTTCGAGGTGGCGGGGGAATTGGTATTAAATGCACTTTCGGGAGCGTCTTTGAATTTCGATCTTGATGTCAACCTGTTGGTGGGTGGTGCGCGTGCGGATGAAGGGAACTTCTTTGTGCTGGCTGACGGCGGGGCGGTAGCCGATGCGGTGGTGGGGATTGATACAGTAGAAGGAAACGAGATGTTTAGTGCTGATCCCGTAGCGGGAGCGGACACCATTTATCGTGGCCAGTTCAATGTGGGGACCGGAGAATGGTTGTTGGATGGCGGGGACGGTCTGCTTTATCGCTATTGGTTGAATGCGTGTTTGGAATTGAAGGTTGATCAAATGCAGCGTGGCGAAACTTCGACGTTTCGAATTTCTCGTGGTACGCCGGGTCGGCGGGTTGGGTTGATTTATGGCACCGCCCGCGGGACAACATATGTGATTGAGCAATTGCAATTTTGTGCAGACTTGGGCATTCGCGGAGTGCGACGCAATCACTTGTTAAGTTCCGCCGATCTGCGAATGGACGCGGCCGGGAACGCGGAAGTTGCAGTGCAGATTCCAGTAGGGTTGGCCGAAGGGCGACGCTTGTTGTTTGAAGCAGCGCAAGCGGGAACCTGCCCGGATGAGTGCAGTTCACGAGTGTTGATTGCTGAAGTTGAATGATCTTGGTGACCAAAAATCTGGTGGGGGCGTGCAGACCGAGCGGCCTGCACGCCTCATTTGAGGATCAGAGCGATGAAGAATAAACTGCCATCAATGTGTCTCGTGTTTTCTGTCGTGATTGCAATTGGAAACGGGTCGGTGGGCAAGCCCAAACCGCAAGCGCTGGATAGTAGCGGGGCCGTTGATTTGCCCTCGGTGTTTGCGACGGTGGTATTTGACTATCAGCCGGGCGAGGGGCAGTTTGTGAATGATCCGAATTTCAATGATCCGCTCCGAGCTTTGGGAGCGCCGATTGGTGGTGGGACCGCTGACCCCGACGAATCGAAGTTGGTAACATTAGGTGATCATGGTGGTTCGATCACGCTAGGGTTTGACACCACGGTGTGGGATGATCCGCTCAATCCGTTAGGGCTAGATGCAATTGTGTTTGGCAACGCTTTTTATCTGGGCGGGAATCCGAACCTGCGTTTTGGGGAGGCGGGGATAATTGAGATTGCGTTGGATGTGAACGGCAACGGGTTGCCTGATGATGCGTGGTTTCTCATCCCAGGTTCTGATTTGTGGGATCCGCAGCAGCAGCAGCGGGGTGGGTTCTATTTGTTGCCTGACGATCCTTATGCATTTCCGCCCATTCTAAATTTGCATACCGATGGGACGGAGGCGTTTGGTGGCTACGGGGATATGACGCCGGTGCTGCTCTTGGGTGATCTGGATGGCAACAATCTAGTAGATGATCCGAACCTGGTAGCGGAGCTGTTCTATACCGTGCCTGATGATCCGTTCTTGGTGGGAGTGAGTATGGGGAGTGGTGGGGGTGATGCGTTTGACATTGCCTGGGCGGTGGACCCCGCGACGAATGAGCCGGTGCATTTAGCGGGTTTTGACTTCATTCGTGTTTCGACGGGTGCAGATGGTGATGCTGGGCAGTTCGGCGAAGTCTCGACGGAGATCGGTGGAGTGGCGATGGTGAGTCGACGAGTGCGCGGCATTAAATCAAGGTAAAGGATTGTGGATGAATGCGATGCGTATGTACGGAAGAATCTCACGGAGTCGCGGCTTTAGTCTAAGTGAGTTGCTGGTCGTGGTTTCCATCTTGGCGCTCTTTCTTGGGCTCTTGCTGCCAGCTCTCCAATCGGCACGGCGACGGGCGTGGCGGGTGCAGTGTGGCTCGAACATCCGGCAGATTGCGCTCGCCAACATCGCGCACTCGTCAGGACGGGAAGGTCGGTTTATTGCAGGGGCAGCTGAGTTCCTGGAGAATCTGCGGCGCTGGCATGGGGAGCGTGACTCTGTGCAGGAACGCTTCGACTCGTCGCGCGGACCGCTTGCAGAATATCTGGGGCCTAGCGGAGTGGTGCGTGAGTGCCCAGAGTTGGTGGTTGATCACAGTGAAGCGGGCGCAGATTTTGAAGCGGGCGCAGGGGGGTATGGGTACAACAACGCCTTTGTGGGGGTCGATGAGCGACGACGTGATTTGCGCGGCGCGCTGCTAGCGGATGTTGGCAGCCCCTTTGCGACGGTGATGTTTGGCGATGCCGCGTTTGGGCAGGATTATCCGAGGCTGCGAGTGATTGAGTACTCGTTTGTTGAGCCGGTTTATCAGCGTGGGAGTGATGAGGGATTTGAACTTGATCCGTCAATGCATTTCCGTCATGGTGGTGGTGCTGAGGTTGGGGCAGCTAATACTGCATGGGTTGATGGTCATGTTTCGGTTGAGGGATTTGCGTTTACTCGCAAGAACATCTATGGGGTGAGTGAAGTGGAGATGCGTGCGTTGTCGATCGGCTGGTTTGGTCCGGTAAGTAACCAGTTTTTCGACCTCAATTAGTGGGGCGAAACAAGCAGGGCATGGGGTCGAAGCAGGATCTGGAACATGAGCAAAAATGCCTGTTGAGGGGCTCTGAGGGGCTATTTTGGGTTGAATTTGGTCTAAAAACGTGACATTGAAAATGCCTGCGCCTAGACTACGGCCCCACATGGACGGGGGTGAATTTGCCGTAAGCCTTTATTTGTCAATGAGTTACGTCAAATTTTGAACATTTTCAATCTTACTCTATTCCCTAAAAAGGTGGTTTGCAAGCCCATTGCTGTGGATGGCAGGGGTTGCTGACAATCGAGGTAGCTTTCTTATGCCAAGCGTTACGCACGACTCACAAAGTCTGATTATTGATGGCCGGCGAATCTGGGTGGTTTCAGGGCAAATCGATTACTTCCGGATCCCTCGCGCCCAGTGGAAGCAGCGGATTCGTGATGCCGCAGAAGCGGGGCTAAACACCATTACGGTACGTTGCCCGTGGGGATTGCATGAACCGCGCAAGGGTGATCTGCACTTTGAGGGTGAGCTTGATGTAGTGCATTTCCTCTCGTTGATTGGTGAGGCAGGCCTCAAAGCAGTGCTTCGGCCTGGCCCCTTTATTGGGAGTGATCTTGATCTGGGTGGTCTGCCTTCCTGGTTGTTGGCGCTCCCCGATATTAAATTACGGCAGTCAAACCCAGCTTTTCTTGATGCCACGAGTCGCTATTTTCGTAAATTGCTTGATCGTTTGTCTCCATTCAATGCCTCCAAGGGGGGGCCAGTGATTTTGGTGCAACCCGAGCATCAGTGGTACTGCGGGAATGCCGAGGCTGCGGATACCTATCTCTTGGAGATTACGCGCTTCATCCGTGAGCGTGATTTTGATCTGCCGATGATTAATACGAACAACCTCTGGCAGCACCGCGAAGAATCGATGGATACCTGGTCAGGCCGTGAGCAGATGTTAATGCATCTCCGGCAACTGCGCTATATTCAACGGACCACGCCGTTGATGGTGGGTGACTTTACGGTGGGTGAGCCTGATCTTTGGGAACGTGAGCATGTCGAAGCGCAGGAGCCGACGGATGTGATGTTTCACTTGGCGCAAGTCGTGGCTGCGGGGGCGCAATTTACGATGACGCCGTTTGTCGGCGGGACGAATTTTGCCTTCAGCGGGAGTCGGGTGGCAGGTGAGCAGGCGGGGTATTTGACGACCTCCCAAGATCAAGGGGCGCCAATTACCGAAGCGGGTGAGCGGACCGACACTTATTTCCTGACGCGACGCTTGTGCATGTTCTCATCGCAGTTTGGTAAGGTATTCAGCTCGCTGAATGTTGAACCAGCCTCAGCGGTGTTAGCCGTTGAGCCGATCCCCGGTGAGCCGGCAGCGCGGGGTGCGATGAAGTCAGGGCCTTCCGTGGTGCATTTGAAAGGTGCGCAGGGTGAGGTGGTCTTTGTCTTTGGCGATGAGTTCAGCGGCTTGTTCTTCAATATAAGCTTTGGTGGTCAGTTCCTCTCGTTGGGCATCCTGACGACTCCGGTAGATCGACCACTCTCTTTCTTGCGGCCGTGTTTCCGACAGCTGCAACTGCCGGTACATATTCATCTTCTCCAACCTGAGCTTTTTTCGAAAAAACACTTTTATTAAAGCTTCCTCCCAGCCAGCAGGT
>PJEL010005529.1_pt1 | contig 10197 bp, 6 predicted proteins | sample 1853271 | NCBI WGS metagenome assembly PJEL01 (sample SAMN08108733, study PRJNA415343) | Invertebrate metagenome, whole genome shotgun sequencing project. | host: Globobulimina | place: Sweden: Gullmar Fjord | collected 2015-08 | reverse complement strand
AGAAAATTGCCGAAATGGTCGAACGCTTTCTAATTTTCACAGAAATTAATAATACCGATGCGGCTGCGAATCCGATGTTGTCATTATTCCAACCGGTCTCGACGGATTTCGTAGGGCCAATGCCTATGCAGCTCAATATCTCTGTTTAAAGGTCCCGTGTAACGTTACACGTTAAGAAAAAATTATCCTTAATAATTAATAATCAGCACATGAATCGACATGATTTTATCTTGTCGCGTTTTTTCATCTAGCTGGAGCATTCGTGTGACCCCTGAACAGCAAATAATCAAAGCCGCGATGGATCAGGCTGTTAAACTTCACAACGAGGGGAATCTCGATCATGCCGAGGCCATTTACAAAAATATCCTGGCCAAATTCCCTAAAACAGCTGACGCCTACAATCTTCTTGGCACTATATACTACCAAAGAGAGAAGTATAAGATAGCCTTGGACTTGATTAACAAAGCCATTTCTATGGATAAGAAAAAAGCCATTTACTACAACAATCTTGGTAATGCGCTTAGAGGAACTGGAGAAACAAAAGAGGCTGAAAAAGCGTTTCGTAAGGCTGTCAAAATTAAACCGAAATACGTATCTGCTCTCAATAACCTGGGCACCAGCATTCTAGCCGGTGGCAATTTGTCGTCCGCCATCTCAACCTATCAAAAAGCCCTGAAGATTAATCCAAAATTTTATGCAGCACGACACAACCTGGGGAATGCCTATTACGAAAAAGGTGAAACTGAAAAAGCGCTGCTGTGCTACCGGGAGGTGCTGGATCAAGAACCCTTTTATACTAAAGCTGCACGAAATCTGGCTGAAACGAAAAAATTTAAAAAACAGGACTGTGATTATCAACGCCTTAAAGATCTTGCTGAAAATCAAACACTGTCGGGCGAAGATAAGGCAAGTGTACTTTTTGCCTTTGCCAAAGCAAATGACGATCTGAAAAACTCGGATTTTGCTTTTGAAAAATATCTCGAAGCAAATAAAACTCATCGTCAGACTTACACATATTCTGTGGAAAATGATCTGGAATTGATGACGGATATAAGGTCCACCATCACGTCTGAATTTCTCGAACAGCACAAAAATTCAGGAGTTAAAGGCACTGGCCAGATATTTATTTTGGGCATGCCTCGTTCAGGAACATCGCTGGTTGAACAAATTCTAGCCTCTCATTCTACAGTTCATGGAGCTGGTGAGCTGTACTTTATGGAACAGGTCGTCTTTAACTTAGTTCGGGCAAAAGGGTCGAGAACTGTCGCAGAAGGACTAAAGGAAACCAGTAGTGAAAATATAAAGTTGCTGGCGGGAAATTATCTGGAGCGCCGACGAGGCCTGGCGACCAACGCAAAAAACATTATCGATAAAATGCCAAGGAACTTTTTGTATGTGGGACTGATAAAAATACTTTTCCCCGATTCCAAGATTATCCATTGTCGTCGCAGCCCGGAAGATACGTGTTTATCAATTTTCAAGAAGTATTTTGTTGGACAACAGCTATTTGCTTATGATCTGGAGGAGCTCGGCCAGTATTATAATTACTATCTCGATCATATGGATTACTGGCGCTCGATCATGTCAGATGGCTTTTATGAAATCGACTATGAAAAGTTGATATCAAATCAACAATCTGAAACAGAAAACTTGCTTGCCTATTGCGGCCTTGAATGGGAAGACAAATGCCTTGAATTCCACGAAACCAAGCGTGTCGTCAGAACGGCTAGTATTGATCAAGTCCGACAACCGATATATAGCAGCTCGGTTGAGGCGTGGAAAAAATTTGAACAAGAGCTGAAACCACTAACGCGCGTGCTAAACTCACGGTAAAAACTAATATCATCAATACATCAGGATAACAGATTTCCTATTACATTACCGGCTCTAATATCTTCAGCAAGGGTGCCAGCAGATCACCATATCGCTCCCAGCGACCAACAGCATTCTTATAAATAGGCTGGCGAACCTGTGTTGTGCTTGCGGTATGAACGTTACGCTTGGTTTTATGAAAATCCAGACAGGCATCGTCCCATTCCAGATTGCAATGCTGAATTATGCGGCGAGCCTGACCTTCTGTATCACTGACAACGTCTTCATACTGAACTTCCAAAAAGCGATTGGGCAGTGCCTTTTTCCAATGGCCCATCAATTTTGAATAGGCGACATAGTATCTGCCAATCTCTTCCAGGCTATAGGTATAGTCCAGATTCTCTCCAAACAGGATCCTAAAATTAGAAAGACAAGTATCAACGGGATTCCGTTTACAATGAATAATTGCGGCATTCGGAAGCATCAGATGTATAAGTCCCAGGCTTCTAAAATTTTGCGGCATTTTGTCCGTTACATGTTTCGATTTTGGTGAATATGCTTTGATTTCCTCAACAAACTTGTCTGCTCGAGCTGTCAAATCCTGATCAAACAACTTACGTGTTTCCGGGTCTTCAGGGAAAAAGCTTTTTGTATTTACACCTAATCCTTTGATAGCTTGGTTTACCAGCCTTAGCTCACCCGCCCCAAACACCTCTGGATGGCTCGCTAGAATCTGCTCCACTAAGGTTGTTCCTGATCGTGGCATACCTAAAATAAAAATCGGGACATTGGAGCTGTTACCGATTGAAGGTTGATCACACCATTCCCCCCCTACCGGTAACATGCCAGCAATTGATGCCAGTGTTTTTTCCAGGTTTTCAATCGAATAGTTTATCGTCGATCTTTTTAATTGATTACCCTTCAAATAATATTGAAAACCTTTTTCATAATCTTCGATATCTTCGTAATATTTCCCAAATGCATAATTAAAATTGATTTGATCTGCTTCTGGAAAATTGCCAATACGAGGTTCAATGTTTTTAAATATTTTCGAATATTTGTCATCCATCCTGAACTTGGTGCTCGTCGCAATATTGTAGTATGGTTTGCCAAATTCAGGTTTGACCTTTATCGATTTTTCGTAGCACGAAAATGCTGCATCCATCTTCCCCTGCACACTGAGAATACTGCCTTTATTATTCAACGCTTCGAAATAATCATTCTTAATCCGAAGACATTTATTCAGACTGATCAAAGCCTCTTCATGCCGGTTCAGATATTTTAATGCGATGGCATAATTATTTAGCGCCACATAATTGTCAGGAGAATATTCCAGCACTTTTTCAAAGTAATTTGCGGCTATTTGATATTTATCATAATGTAAAGCTATCCCTCCTAACATTTGAAAGGCGTCGACGTATTTGGGATAGATTTTCAGAATTAATTTACACAGTTTTTCCGCTGAAACGTAATCACTTGCATCAAAACACGTGGATGCCAGTGTCGCCATTTGTTGAAGCTGCTGAAGTTGTTGTATAGTTAATCCGGTATTAGCCGGTGTTAAAGTTAATTTAAGGCTACTCTTCTTTTGCTGCTTCTTTAGCTTTCTTTGCATCTCGCGGCTCAAGTGAAACTCCTGTAATTCGAGCATAAGATTATTTCTTATAAGGTTATCGCAATTTATGGTTTATAAAGCGTTAATCCTGGAGCGGCTTGATTGGTGCAAATTAGTATCCATTCCAATTATTGTTTCTCTTTATGTAGATTAGTGCTGTGTTCCAAAACACATTTCCACGCTAACTGCATTACTGAGTCAGTTTTCTTTTTATTAACCTTATCTGGCTAAAGAATTAGGATCGAGAGCATATAATATTATTGGAAACAGTAGCGAGAATAAGTCAAATAATGGCCAATTCACTGGACAAAAAACTTGAAAAGGCCGTTTTATCGGTCACCAAGGCCTATGATAAAAACAAGCCTAGAGAGGCCAGAAGACACATAGCGAAATTGTTGTCTCACCAGAATATTGACCCTTCCTTACCGCTTCAAATAGCTATAACAGCCTATAATGCCAAAGACTTTGAAACCGCAGAAAAGCTTTGTGACCACACAGCAAAAACTGGCATGACTAACAAGTCTGTTCTTGCCAACCTTTATATTCTGTATGGAGCCATATATACAGCGACAGGTCGGAGGCACCTTTCAATTGATGCCTATAGGACCGCTCTTTCTTATGACCCAGAACAACCCGGATGTTTGAACAATCTAGGCTTGGCTCTAAAAACAGATAACCAATTTGATGAAGCGTTAATAGCTTTTAGATCGGCCCATGCAATTGCCCCAGATCATATTGGTATCATTGGCAATCTTGGCAATCTTCTCGCAGAACTGGACCAATATGAAGAGGCCGCCGATCTCTATAATAGTAGTCTTCTCGTTCAACCCGAAAACGCTGAGTTACATTATTTGACAGGCAAATTGGTTCAATTAAATTCCCCGCTTGAAGCCGTTATCCATTACCAAAAAGCAGTCCATTTGCAACCGGAGAATATTCGCTTTCTCCGTGCCTATGCGGAAATTTTCGAGTTCATCCCATTTCTAAAAGGATTTGCCGGATTAGGCGAAGATCTGGTTCATCTGTTGTCACAAGATGATATTAAATGGGCCAAACTGAATAAAATTGTGCCTGCATTCGTAAAAAACCAGCCCGCTTTTACAGATATACGGCCTTTTTTGGCTGAAGAGATAAAAACCGGCAAAGTCGTCACGATTGAATTTGGAAAAGCCATAAAAGCACTGAGCCATCCGGTCTTGATACTAGCACTTGGGAAAATGCGGCTGCTTGATCCGGAAATCGAGAAACTTCTGGAAGTGTTTCGTCGCCAGACTCTGGTCACAATAAGCAAAGCTACAAATATTGAAAAACCGCTTTTTGATCTGTTACGGGCACTACTCCTGCCGCTTTCCGATTTCGGTTTTACAAACGAATATATCCTGTATGAAACAGATATTGAGAGGGAACATATAAACAATATTATTGCCTCGTTTGAGGCCGACCAGCCCACTACAAATCAAGATTTCTTGCTTAAATTGCTCATCCTTTGTTGCTATCAATCGGCACATAGTCTTCCTTTCGCTACCAGTTTGCAAAACGATCCACGGCTTTTGAAAGAAAATGATCTGGCACAATTTCACCGACAGCAAATTTCTGAACCCGCTTTCGAAGATTGTTTGAAAGGGAAAGTTCAACAGATAACCCCCATTGAAGATGGCATTTCAAAGTCTGTACGAGCACAATATGAACAGAACCCCTACCCGCGTTGGCGAACATTACCCCCTGGTGGTGTGACAAGCTACGCAAAACATCTGGAAGATAAAATACCGCATCTAGCCGATGGCACTGTAGATTTGCCAGATCATCCTGAAGTTCTGATCGCCGGTTGCGGTACTGGCCGGCAACCGATTTCAACAGCAAAAAGTTTTCCCGAAACCAACCTATTAGCCGTTGATCTCAGCCTGGCAAGTATAAGTTATGCACAACGCAAAGCCATGGAATTAAAAATCAGGAATATAACATTTGCACAAGCGGATATCACGGAGCTGGGTACATTAAACCGCAAATTTGATATTGTTGAATGTTCCGGTGTTCTTCATCATATGAAAGATCCGGCTGCTGGCTGGCGAGTGCTAAGAGATTTACTTGCGGATAACGGATATATGTTAATCGGTCTTTATAGTGAGATGGGTCGTCAGGATATTATTTCCGCTCGACAGTTCATCCAGGACAACAATTACGGTGATACAATTGATGATATAAGGCATTGTCGCAAGGCCATCATGGCTCTGGAAGACGGTCACCCAACCAGGCAAATTCTAAGACATAATGACTTTTATACCACATCTGCCTGCCGTGATTTGATATTTCATGTACAGGAACATCGCTTCACTCTGCATCAGATTTCTGACTTGCTTCAATCTCTTGGATTGGAGTTCCTTGGATTCCAACTAGATCGTGCTAGCAGTGGGGTCGATTATCGCTGCCAGTTTCCTGACGACATTACACAAACAAATCTGCAAAACTGGCATGAATTTGAAAGCCTCAACCCACAGACATTTGCCACAATGTACAAGTTCTGGGTTCGCAAAAAATCAGCTTGACCTCTGTTATTTTAAAGAATACCGCTCCTACCCCAGAGATTATTTGATTCTATTTTCAAACACATAGTGCAATTTCTTCCTATTGGGTGAATGAGACCAATATCTGCCGGGAAAGTCTTTCCGCGCTGCGCAATATTTTCCCTGTTACAACATTTTCAATTTACATAAAATTTTATGAAAAAGGTAAATTAATCGCCATTTTTCCCAGTTTTCTGCGACTTTTGACAAACTGGCACAGCCTTTGCTGATAGAGGCCTGAGTGAATGCGTGATCGAATGATTGCGAGTTGAAGATGCTACAGGAGAAAGAAAATGGCTTTTTCAGTAAATACAAATTCCAGTGCCATGGCGGCACTACGGACATTGAGCTTAACTCAAACGTCCCTGAATACGGTTCAGCGACAGATCGAAACCGGTCTGAAAGTGGCTGAAGCGAAAGATGACCCGTCTACCTTTACCATTGGTCAGGGCATGCGCGGTGATATTGGCAGCATGAAGGCCGTCCAGGAAGGTTTGTCCTTTGGGCAGGCAACCGTGAATATGGCAAATGCCGGTGCCTTGCAGATTTCTAATATCCTGATTGATATGAACAGGAAGGTTACCCAGTCCTATAATGAAGGTCTGGATAACACGGTTCTGCAGGAAGAAATCGATGCTATGGTTCTCCAGATTGAAGCGGTTGTTGCGACAACAGATTTTAACGGTGTCAATCTGATTGATGGCACCGGCACTAATCTGGAAGTTCTGTCAGGCATTGGCGGCATTACCCAAACAGTAATCGGACAGGATGCGACAGCTGCAACCTTGGGCATAGCTGGCTTTGATCTTGATGGCGATATGGCAACATTGACAATGGACAACACCTTTGCCATTGATACAACAACGCCAAATGATACAGTCGTCCTTACACTTTCCAGTGGTGACACTCATACATTTGAATTTACCGGTGGTGGCGAAGCCCTGGAATCATCTGTCGATGAAGCAAACGGCATTTATGTCCATGCTGTTACCGTTGATACCGGCACGCAGTCCAACAGTGAAATGATCGGCATAATGGCAACAGTTATGCGCGAGGCAGGTTTTGCTGTTGAACTCACGGATACGGGTGTCATTGAAATAGTCAATGGTGACTCTATCACCGCTGCAACAGCCTCCATGACAGGGGCTGTGGCGGCAACGGCGACAGGTGATCCTCTTGCTGCAATTGAAAACGCTGAAACACTGGTTGGTCAAATTATTACAACCCTTGGTACCGCAGCGAACCGGTTGGAATCACAGATCGAATTCACCCAGCTACTCGTTGACAAGCTGAGAGAAGGTCTGGGTATTCTGGTCGATGCGAACCTTGCAGAAGCAAGTGCTGAACTACAGGCCTTGCAGACGAAAGAGCAGTTGGGCATCCAATCTCTATCGATTGCCAACTCACGTCCACAGTCAATTCTGTCTCTGTTCCAGTAATGGTAATATAATTGTAAGGAATTTTAATTATTCTGAGAATTCCGAAACAATTGAGATGGATAAATGTCTGTAGCAGCATATCAGCAAGCAAATCTACAATCCGAAAGCCCAAAGCAGACGGAATATAGAATCTTCGCACTCTTCACTCGCGCTTTGGAAGAAGCTGAGCAAAAAGGTCCGCAAGAAGTTGTTAAAGCAGTCGCCGATAACCGGCAACTCTGGATAACCCTGCAAATGGATCTGGCAGATGAGGGAAACGGTCTCCCCGTTGAACTCAAAGCTCAGCTTCTCTCCCTCGCTATCTGGGTGAACCGCTACAGTCCCGAAGCCATGAAAGGCAATGTCCCGCTACAACCCCTGATCAATGTCAACAGAGACATCATGGAAGGGCTTCGCGGACCGGTTCCAGAAAAACAGGCTGAGCCTCAACAAACTCCAGCAACCGGCATCGCCACCGAAATCTGAGTTTCTACTGCGCTTTGAACAAGCCCAGAAAAGAAACCAGTTCCAGAAGACTTCCCTCTACGTTCACATCTCCCGATGCCAAGGCCACAGCCGGATTACGCTGTTTGGCCAATATCTGCTTCCAGACCAGAGAATCTGTCGTGATCGAGGCAACAGAGTCATCCGGAAATTCATCAATCAATTCTGCGACTCCGCGTCGAATATGGATGGTAAATTCGTCCCCGGTGTCGGTAAATCGAAAGCCCACGTTGAAATCATTATCCAGCGCATTTTCAGCAACCAGGGCCACCGGCATCGCTTCCATATACTTTCGAATAGGAAATTCCTGCAACGTCCGCAGCGGCGTTTTTTCGGAATTCAGTTTGGGAATTTCAAAGCCGGATTGCTCCATTGCCTGAGTCAAATAATAGTTGCGCCCATTTGCACTGATTTCTTCCTGTCCGAGATTAGACAAGGCCGTCATGCGAATTATCGCCGCGGCTTCATTCTTCGGCTCCAAAACAAGCAAGTGGTCCGCCAGAATCAAAGCCCATTGATGATCTGCTGCCTTGGATGCAGTACGGGCATTTTTCAGCAATTCATCAAATCCACCGGCAAGTTTGGCCATACGCGTCGCCTCTTCTTTCAAGGCAAGAGGATGCAAATCTGTTGCATTGCCACTGAACCAACCGAGATAACCGGTAAAGATCGAACGCACAGACCAGTCTACTCGTCCATAAAATTCCTGCAGATATGGTTTATCAGCCAGATGCCTGGGCAATGAAATCCGCTCGACAATTTGTTGTTGCGTCAGCCCCTGATTGATCAGACGAATTGTCTGATCATGGACATATTGAATAGCATCCCGATAATCTGTCAGTGTCGCCATAATCTCATTAGCACCAATGATAGGGCGAGTGTGACTGGGGATCATAATTTCAGGTTTCAGTTTGCGCATTCTATCGAGGCTGCGCACCCAGTCCATGACATCCCGATAGGATGTACCCCGGATCGCATAAAGGTTTGGAAAGGCTTTATAGAAATTGTCGCCGGGCAACAATATTTTCTGATCCGGCAGCCACATAAACAACTGGTCCGGCGTTTCCCCAGGCGCAAAATACAGTTCAAACCTTACGCCGGCGATTTCATAAGCCTGCATGGCCCCACTAAAGGTTTTCGTCGGGCGCCGCAAATCCTGATCATCTGTATCACCAACACCCAGGAAAGGGCCAATTCCAGCATTCAGCATGTCTTTTTCAGGCAGTTCCCGGCCAAATTGACGCATTGCCCTTTTGGCTATAATCGGACGGATCACCTGCATGATTTTGTCAATATGATGCGGTGTAGTGGCAAAGCTGTAGATATCAGGATTATCATTCCCGGCGAAGACCCCTGCCCCGAGGATATGATCAGAATGGTTGTGGGTGAATATCAGGGCTTTCACCGGCTTGTCGGTAATCCTGTCAAATTCTGCCTTAACCTCGCTTGCGGTTTTGATGCCTTCCATCGTATCGACAATGATAACACCATCGTCACCTTCGATCAGGATCGAATTTGCCAGTCCGTAGCCGACAGCAACGTGAATGTTATCGGTCACTTTTATAATCTGTTTTTTGAACTCTGCTGAATGCGCTTTCAGTTTTTCGTTGGGTGGGGTCGTCACTTTTATCTCAGGCTTTGCAGCCTCATCACAGGCCGTCAGCAGCAAAAATCCAGCCGTCAATAAAATACATGGTTTACGCATCACTCACTCCAGTGATTTCAGTTCATCAAAATTAGACTCTAGATACTTTATTCTAATTATGTCAAGATGATGCAAGAATAAAGGTTCGTAATAGCTGGCAAAAGATCGGAAACACCTGATGAGCAACAGGGAAAGGATTATTGAAGCTGCAAAGCGCCTATTCAATGAACAGGGCGTGATGAATACCGGCACCAACAAGATCGCTGCTCATATGGGAATCAGCCCGGGAAACCTGTATTACCATTTTGCCAACAAAGAAGAGATTATACGAGCCATTTTTCCTGAGATATCGGAAGCAACCAACAAGGCGTTATTGCTTGGAAGCAACAAGCAGGGATCAGAAGAATACCTGCCACAAGTGTTACAAAACTGGATGCAGGTCGTTTGGGAATATCGTTTTTTCTATGGTAATCTGGTAGAACTTCTGCGCAATGATCCAGAGTTAAAGCAGCTATATATTCAGCGCCGTGAGGCGACACTGCAGTTCCTACAATTTACAATTAATAGCCGGATCAAAGCTGACAAATCTATGGTGACCATCAGCGGTGAAGACAATAACAGCCTGCTTGCGACAAATCTCTG
>PJEL010005528.1_pt1 | contig 10197 bp, 12 predicted proteins | sample 1853271 | NCBI WGS metagenome assembly PJEL01 (sample SAMN08108733, study PRJNA415343) | Invertebrate metagenome, whole genome shotgun sequencing project. | host: Globobulimina | place: Sweden: Gullmar Fjord | collected 2015-08 | reverse complement strand
CCATGAAACGCCTGCACGTCCATATCAGCATCGAAGACCTCGCGGCCTCCGTCGAGTTCTATTCGACCCTCTTTGGCACCGCACCCAGCGTGCTGAAGGACGACTATGCCAAGTGGTCGCTGGAAGACCCGCGGGTCAACTTCGCCATTTCCAAGCGGGCCCGCGCCGCCGGGCTCGACCATCTGGGGATCCAGGTCGACGAGGCGGAAGAGCTGGAAGAGGTTGCCGGGCGGTTGGCCGCCTCCGGCGCCAAGCTGGTGGAGCAGAAGGACGCGGCCTGCTGCTATGCCCGCTCCGACAAAGCCTGGGTGAACGACCCCCAGGGCATCGCCTGGGAGACATTCCAGTCCCTCGGCGAGATCACCGTCTATGGCAAGGACGGGCGGGAGACCACGGAATCGGCCTGCTGCGAGACCGTAAGCTGCGGGACGGCACCCGCCGAAGCAGCGCCGGACAAAGACAGCGCCTGCTGCGGCTGAGCCTGGGCCGACGAAAAAATGCCGCGCTTTATGCTGCGCAGCATTTTTGTCTTTTCAAGGACTTAGAGTTTAGCTTTCCAGGTCGCGAAAGGCCTGGTGCAACTTGGCTTCGGAGGAGGTGACAAAGGCCTCCATGTTGCGCAACCGGTGCTCCTGTTCGCGATAGCGGTGGCGCAGGCGCGAGAGGCTCTCGCTCGGCTTCAGGCGCACCTGGCGCCAGAATTCCTTTTCCGCGTCGGACTGGTAGCTGATGTCCGGCGCCCGGTCGATCAGGACCGCGGCGAGGAAATAGCAGACCAGGGTCGGCAGGGTGAACATGAACAGCGCGATCACCGCGGCGATGCGCACGATGAAGGTGCTGATGCCGAAGTAGTCGGCCAGCCCGGCGCAGACGCCGGCGACCTTGCCGCGTTCGGTATTGCGATAGAGGCCGCTGGGCCGGGCGGACGGGCCTTGGGAGCCGCCGCCTTCCGGCGCGCAAGAAGCGGCCCGGCGATGAGGGTGGCATCTCACAGCTGCTTCCTCCAGTCGGTGACCTCGGCGTCGAGGATGCGTTCCAGCGCGTTGATGCGCTGCTCCATGCGCTCGGTGCTCTTCCAGAGCTCCTCCAGCAACTGCTCTTCATCGCTGGACAGCGCCTTGGTCGCCCGCCAGCGCGTCGTGTAGTGCGCGATGATCCAGATCGGCGCCACGACGGCGAGAAAAAGGATGACCGGTAGTTCGAAATCCATGGTGTTTGCCTCTCCGGGGGAATGCTGGCGTTACTCGCCGTCCGTGGTCTTACCCGCCGGAGCATCCTTGGACTTGTTGAGGCGCGCTTTCAAGGCTGTCAGTTCGTCCTCGATCGCCGACTCGGCGGCCAGTTCGGAGATTTCCTCCGCCAGGGACTTACCGCGCCCCAGGTCGAAAGCCTCGACTTCGCTTTCAGCATCGTCCAGCTTCTTTTCGACCTGCTCGAAGCGGGCAAAGGCCTCGTCGACGCGGCCGTCATAGAGGTTGCGCCGCACCTTGAGACGCGACGTGGCGGTCTCGTGGCGGGCGGTCAGGGACTGCTGCTTTGCTTTGGCTTCGCGCAGCTTGCTCTCCAGCTTGCCGATATCGGCCTCGCCCTGGTTCAGCATGGCGTCGAGTTCGTCCAGCTCCTCCTTCAGCAACTCCGTGGCCTCGGCCAGCTTGGCCTTTTCCACCAGGGCGCCCTTGGCCAGGTCCTCGCGGCCCTTGGACAGCGCCAACTCGGCTTTCTGCTCCCAGCTCTGCTGTGCTTCGCGCAGGCGGGTCAGCTTGCGTGCGCTTTCCTTTTTCTCGGCGATGGTCTTGGCGGCGGTCGAGCGCACCTCCACCAGAGTGTCCTCCATCTCCTGGATAACCAGGCGGATGATCTTTTCCGGGTCCTCCGCGCGATCGAGGATGGCGTTGAGGTTGGAATTGATGATGTCTGTGAGGCGGGAGAAAATACCCATCTGTCGCGTTCCTTGTCTTCTATCTCGTGGCTTCTGGAGCAGGCGCGGGTCGCTTGGCCGCTCTTGGGGTCAGGTCTTGCGAACGTCTAGCCGAGCAGCGCGCCCAGCAGCAGACCGCCGGCGAACATCAGCCAGTGGTCGGAGGTACGGCTACGCAGGTAGGCGCAGGTCCGCGCAACCCACCTGTCCATCGGTCGCTCTTGGGAAGCTTCATTCCAGCGGTTCATCGTATGAGGTCTCTCGGGCTAAGGGGCTTGGGGGTGGGCTTGGTGCTTTTCACCGAAGGTAATAGCAAGCGCTGTGCCAAACCGATCCGATCTTCTATTCAATTGATTTTACTGACTTATTCGACCCGTCGGTAATTCAGGCCCAAAAGTGGGATATCTCTTTTTTCACCAACTATTAGTGCTTTTTACTTTTTCCTAGCTATATTCACTGGATGGCAACCCCGGACCTTCCACCTCTGCTCGGCGAATCGCCGGCCTTCATGACCCTGGCCGAACAGATTTCGCGCGTGGCCCCTCTGAACCGCCCGGTGCTGGTCATCGGCGAACGCGGCACCGGCAAGGAGCTGGTGGCGGCCCGCCTGCATTTCCTCTCGCGGCGTTGGGACGGCCCCTTTGTGAAGCTGAACTGCGCCGCCCTGGCCGAAAGCCTGCTGGAGACCGAACTCTTCGGGCACGAAGCCGGCGCCTTCACCGGGGCCGCCAAGCGCCGCAGCGGCCGCTTCGAACTGGCCGACGGCGGCAGCCTGTTCCTCGACGAGATCGCCTCGGCCAGCCAGGCGGTACAGGAAAAATTGCTGCGCGCCATCGAATACGGCGCCTTCGAACGGGTCGGCGGCAACACGACCTTGAACGTGGAGGTACGGGTGATCGGCGCCACCAACGAGGACCTGCCCTCGGCCGCCGCCGAGGGGCGCTTTCGCGCCGACCTGCTGGACCGCCTGGCCTTCGAGGTCATCACCCTGCCGCCACTGCGCGCCCGGCCGGAGGATATCCCACTGCTCGCCGTCTATTTCGGGCGGGAAATGGCCAACGAACTGGACTGGCCCCAGTTTCCGGGTTTCAGCGAGGCCGCGATCGAGCAGCTTCTCGCCCATGACTGGCCGGGCAACGTGCGTGAGCTGCGCAACGTGGTGGAGCGCTCCGTCGCCCGGGGAACGCCTGAGGCCGCCATCGACGCCGTGGTGCTCGATCCCTTCGCCAGCGCCTATGCCCTGGCCCGGCCGCCGCAGGGCAAGCCGGGCGCCGCAGCCGCGCCGGCAGCGCCCGAGACGGCGCCCGACGAGGCCCGGCCGGCACCGGTCGGCGGCATCCTGTCGGACCCCCTGCGCGCCTTCGACCTGCGCGAGGCGCTGAAGCGGGTGGAGCATGACCTGCTGCGGCAGGCGCTGTCGGCGCAGCGCTTTAACCAACGCGCCACCGCCCGTCAGCTCGGCCTTACCTACGACCAGCTGCGCAATCGCCTGCGCAAACATCATTTGCTCGGCACCGGCCAGGAGCAAAACCCCGGAATCCCGGCCGATTCCGCGGAAAACACCCGGGACGGATAGCACCCCGAATTATCGCCTTGGAAAACCCCGGCAGAATTGATTACTTGTCTGGGCAGGCTCCTGTCGAGGCAGGGCCGAGCAAACTATGACGGGGCCCAAATAGAAGGCCCCGCACGAGGAAAGAGCCGCTAAGGCACACCACGGGAGGAAAGTGCATTGGATAGCGTTGGTAAGGCGATCTCTCGCCACGGCCTGGAACAACACGGCCTCAAAGATCTTAGAACCGCCTACTGGAACCTGGACACCGCCGCCCTCTATGAGGAGACCCTCAAGCGCGGCGAGGGCCAGCTTGCCGAAGGCGGCGCCCTGGTCGTGCTGACCGGCAAGCACACGGGCCGCTCGCCCAAGGACAAGTTCATCCTCCGCGAAGCCGAGACCGAGGGCAATATCTGGTGGGGCGACGTCAACGTCGCCATCGACGAGGCCGGCTTCGAGCGCCTCTACGGCAAGGTCGTCGACTACCTCAAGGGCCGTGACGTCTTCGTGCAGGACGTCCATGCCGGCGCCGATCCGGAATACCGCCTGCCGGCCCGGGTGGTCAGCGAGAGCGCCTGGCATTCGCTCTTCACCCGCAACATGTTCATCCAGCCGCCGGTCGAGGCGCTGGCCGATTTCCAGCCGGCCTTCACCGTGCTGCATGCCCCCTTCTGCCACGCCGACCCCGAGGTCGACGGCACCAACAGCGAGAGCTTCATTGTCGTCAGCTTCGCGCGCCGCCTGGTGCTGGTCGGCGGTACGGTCTATGCGGGCGAGATCAAGAAGTCGATCTTCTCGATCCTCAACTACCTGCTGCCGGAGCGCGGCGTGCTGCCGATGCACTGTTCGGCCAACATCGGCCCGGAAGGCGACACGGCGATTTTCTTCGGCCTCTCGGGCACCGGCAAGACGACCCTTTCGGCCGACGCCAGCCGCAGCCTGATCGGCGACGACGAGCACGGCTGGTCGAGCAACGGCGTCTTCAACTTCGAGGGCGGCTGCTACGCCAAGGTCATCCGCCTCGACCCCGCCGCCGAGCCGGAGATCTACGCCACCACCGGGCGCTTCGGCACGGTGCTGGAGAACGTGGTCATGGACCCGCTGACGCGGCAACTCGATCTCGACGACAACCGCTATACCGAGAACACCCGGGCGAGCTACCCGCTCGACTTCATCCCCAACGTGAGCATGAGCGGGCAGGGTGGCCAGCCCAAGAACATCGTCATGCTGACCGCCGACGCCTTCGGCGTGCTGCCGCCGATCTCGCGCCTCACACCCGAGCAGGCCATGTACCATTTCCTCTCCGGCTACACCGCGCGTGTCGCCGGCACCGAGAAGGGTATGGGGGCGGAACCCTCGGCCACCTTCTCGACCTGCTTCGGCGCGCCCTTCATGCCGCGGCATCCCTCGGTCTACGCCAAGATGCTGGGCGAAAAGATAGCCGCCACCGGCGCCAACTGCTGGCTGGTCAACACCGGCTGGACCGGCGGCGCCTACGGCACCGGCAGCCGCATGAAGATCGCCTATACCCGCGCCATGATCCGCGCGGCACTCAGCGGGCGCCTCGGCGATATCTCCGTGGCCCGTCATCCGCAGTTCGGCCTGCTGATGCCGGAGAACTGCCCCGACGTTCCGGCAGAGGTGCTGAACCCCCGCAACACCTGGAACGACAAGGCGGCCTATGACCTGACGGTGCGCGATCTGACCCAGCGTTTCGAGGCCAACTTCAAGCAGTTCGAGCCCTACGTCGGCGACGAGGTGAGGGCCATCGGCATCCGCGCCGCAGCCTGACGCGCGCCGCGCCAAGGCGAAAGCTACAACGGCCCGCAGCCCTCGATTGAACGAGGGATGCGGGCCGTTTCTTTTCGCCGCCGCCTTAACCCCTTGCTACCGCTTTGGCCCTATAGTCCGACCCGAGACCACGACCCGGGGAAATCTATCGCATGTCTGAAGTCACCGCCGAAAAGGTGCTCGATGTCGCGCAGGCCCTGATCCAAAGGCGCGGCTACAACGGCTTCAGCTTTCGCGACATCGCCGAGGCCGTCGGCATCAGATCGGCCAGCATCCACTACTATTTTCCCAGCAAGACCGATCTCGGCATCGCCCTGGTGACCCGCTATCACAGTGCCTTCGCGGCCGAGCTTGCCGCGATCGAGAACCGCCAGTCCTCGTCCGTGAAACGCCTGAAGAGCTTTATCGGGCTGTTCCGTCAGACTCTCGAAAACCGGCGGCTCTGCCTCTGCGGCATGCTGGGCGCCGAACGCGATAGCCTGCCCGATCCGATCAACGCGCAGGTGCGGGACTTTTTCGTCCTCTGCGAAAGCTGGCTGATCGACGTGCTGAAACAGGGCCGCCTTGCCGGCGAGATCGAATTCCGCGGCCCCCCGCAGGGCATGGCGGACCATCTGCTCGCCCTGCTCGAAGGGGCCATGGTGGTGGCCCGCAGCCTGGAAGACCTGAGCCGCTTCGACAAGGCCACCGCGGCCTACCTGCGTATTCTCAGGACCGCCGCCTAGCGCTGGGGTTCAGTCCTCGCCCTCGGTCTCGATCTTGATCACATTGCCGCAGTGCTTGCAGTGCACGGCGTCGGGATCGTGCCGGGTCAAGCCGCAGTCGGGGCAGGTGTAGCGGGTCTTCTGCGTGCGGAAGACGGTCTGCGCGAGACGCAGGAACAGCGCCACCCCCACCACCATGATGAAGACCGCAAGCAGGCGCCCGACGTCGCCGGTCATGGTGATGTCGCCGAAGCCGGTGGTGGTCAGGGTCGCCACGGTGAAGTAGAGCGCATCGATGTAGTTGACGATGTCCGGATTGCTGTTGTGCTGCAGCACGAAGACCAGCGCCGTGGTCAGGAAGATGAAAACGCCGAGGTTCACGCAGGCGACGATCACCTCCTCGTTGCGGCGGAAGAAGACCGTCTCGCGCCTGAGGTCCCGCAGCACGTGATAGGAATGCAGCAGGCGCAGCGCGCGCAGCACCCTGAGGAACGACAGGTTCGCCGGGATGAAGGGCGCCATCAGCAGGGTCAGGATCACCAGGATGTCGGCCAGGGTGTAGAGCTGGCGCAACATCCTGGTCTTGCTGGGCGCGATCCACAGGCGGGCCAGGAAATCGGCGAGAATCACCAGGCCGATGAGGAAGTCGGCGACGAGGATGAAGGGCGTCGGATGATCCGGCGCGGTGATGATGAAGAAGGCGATGGTCAGGATATCGAAGACGATGAGGCCATAGCGGAACCGCGTCGCCGCCTTGCTGGCGCCGGTGTAGAGCAGCCTCACCTTGTCTTTCAGCCAGGACTCGGCCATCAAACGCCCCCCGCGACGGGTCTTATTCCCTACCCCGGACGAGGCCCGAGTTCAGCGACATGTTAGTCAGTCCGGTATCAGAATCAAAATATTGCTGCCGGGTGGCGGGAATGACCCGGCAGGCTCAGCTGCGCCTCCTCCGGCCAAACTGCGGTTCATGGTTCCCGAACAGGGCTGGTTTGGCTATCGTCAGGGTCGGATTTGGGGTTGCCCTATGGAATCTAGGATCCAACCCGACCGCCTCATTCGAACCGACGGCAGATGGCAGGTGCTATGGCAGAAATCAGCGTCAGCGAGGATGCCGAGACAGATTTGGCGATCTTTGTCATCGACGGCGTCATCAGCGCGGATGAAATGATGGCCCTTCCGCAGGATTTTCCCGGCTTCCAGAAGGCGCGGCACCTGGTCGACATGACCAAGACCGATTTCCATCTGTTGGACAGCTCCAGTCTCAAGCAGGTCGCAGAGGTCTTTGCCGAAAGGGGTCGTGGTCGGCCCAATGCCCGCACCGCCGTCTTAGTGTCTTCAGACGTCGACGCGACAATCGTGAAACTCTACACCGAGATCACCTCCGATATGGCCGGCGGCCAAGTCGCCTTCAAGGTCACCTCGTCACGCGACGAGGCTCTCACGTGGCTTGCCGAAGCCGACGCTTAGCGCGAAGGCTACGCAGGTTGGGAACTAGCCAAGATATCCCGGCAGGCGTTTCAGGAGCGTCTCGACGTCCGCTTGCGTGGTGAAGAGGTGGACCGAGACGCGGACGCGGCCGTTATCGCTCCAGACGAGAATTCCGTCTTCCGCCGCAAGCCGCATCATGGCCTCGGGGTCCGCGCAGCGGAAGCAGACGTTGCCGGCATGGTTTGTTTCGCCCGCCGGGGTCATGACCTCGAGGCCGAGATCGGCCATCCCGGCGATGAGGCGTTCGGCCAGGGCTCTGACGTGGGCAGCGATCGCTTCGATGCCGAAGCTTTCCAGATAGGCCAGGGAATCGCGCAGCAGGTAGGTGCCGAGGTGCCCGGCGTTGCCGTATTCGAAGCGCCGCGCGTCGGGCTTCAGAACATAGTCGCCGGCTGTCGCGCCACTCGTGGCCGAGGCCCAGCCGACCCCGCCCGGCGCGAAGTCGGGCTGGCGGCGGCGGTTCCAGGCGAGGATGCCGTCGTGAACACCGAGCGCGAACTTGTAGCAGGCGCTCACGGTGAAATCGGCGAGATCGCCGCGCAGCGGCACCGCGCCGAAAGCATGGCTGGCATCGACCAGCAGTGCCGCCGGAGAAACTTCCAGCCCCGCCGACAGCTTTTCCAGATCGACATGCTGGCCGGTCAGCGCGTTGACCTGGCTGACGTAGACCAACCGCGTCCTGTCATCGCAGGCCGCCAGAAGTTCGTCTTCCGCCAGCACCCAATCGCGCGCCGGCACCAGGCGCAGTTCCACGCCCCGCTGTTTCAGGCTGGCGAAAGCGAAACGGCCCGAGGCGTAATCGAGTTCCGGCGCCACCACGTTGTCGCCCGGCCGCCAGTCGAACCCCGAGACCACCTGCATGATGCCGTCCGAAGCATTGCCGGTAAGGGCGATGTCGCCCGGCTCCAGCCGCATCAGCCGGGCCACCGTCGCGCGGACCTCGTCGTCGACTTTCCAGTGGGTCCAGTAGCCGTCGTAGCCGTCGGACTTATCGCGGGCGAAGACCTCGAAGGCCTCGCGGTGCTTCACCAGCAGCGGCGGTTCGCCGCCGCTCGCCAGATGGATCTTGCCGTCGAGACCGATGAAGTCGCTTGTCGGGGCGGGCAGGTGGCCGGGCCTGCTTTCAGGGCTCATGAGTCTTCGATCCGATTGAGGTTCTCCTGGCGCGAAGGTATCACGCCTGTCGCGACGCAGCACCCGGCAAGGCATGGCCGCCGGATTCAGCGCGACGGGCCCGACGTAGAAACTTCTTTGAACGTTCGTTCCAAACATGCATCATGTCGCTGTCGTGGAGCAAGAAGCATGCCCTGGGAAAAGACCTACAACGAAAACGATGTGCTCGAGCGGGCAATGCATGCCTTCTGGGCGCGGGGCTACGAAGCCACCTCGATGAGCGACCTCGTCGAGGCGACCGGGATCAATCGGGGCAGCATCTACACCGCCTACACGAGCAAACGCGCGCTCTTCCTGCGAGCCTTGCGCCACTACGACAAGATCCACCGCAAAGACCATCTCGCACGCATCGCACGGGAATACGCCCCCAGGGACGCCGTCATCGCCACCTTTGAGGGGGCCGGAAGAAATCCAAAGAAAGACGGCGCCCCCAGCGGCTGCCTTCTGGTGAACTCGGCGCTGGAGCTTTCGCCGCACGACGCCGAAATCGGCACTTTCGTCGATGCCTGCCTGAAGGAGGTCGAGGACTTTTTCTTTGCGATGATCGAAGCGGCAAAACGGGAGGGAACGGTCAGAGAAGCGGTTCCTTCAAGGCAGACCGCGCAAGCCTTGCTCGGCCTCTTTCTGGGGCTGCGGGTGCTGATGCGCTCGAATCCGCGCCGCGCCGCCATCAACGCCATCACGTCTCAGGCCAGGATGATGATGGAGTAAGTATTTTTTTGGCTTATTTGGAATGATCGTTCAACACAAGGGAGAAAGTCGTCATGAGCGTCTCATATGTGGAACGGGATCAGGCAAACGCCGATACCTTGGCCTTCTACGATAAGGCGGAAGACCGCTTTCAGGCACTGCTGAATATCTTCAAGGTGTTCGGCCACCAGCCCGAATACGGCACCGCCTTCACCGACATGATCATGGTCATTCTCAAGGACGGAGTCCTCGACTGGAAGACCAAGGAGCTGCTGATCTTGAAGGCCACGCAACGCAACGAATGCCAATACTGTGTCGTTCAGCACGAGCGGGTTTCCAACATGCTGGGCATCGCGGACGAGAAGATCGCCGACCTCGACGGGGACAAATACAAGACAAGCCCGCACTTCACCGAAGGTGAAAAGGCCTTGTTGGACCTGACGGTACAAATCGGCGAAGACGCGAACCGGGTCTCCAAGGAACTCTGGGGCCGCTTGCACGCGAACTGGAGCGAGCCGCAGATCGTCGACGCCGTCTTCGTCATCACGATCTACATCGCGGTGTCCAAGTTCGGCGATGCGCTCGGCGTTCAGCTTGAATCGATGTTCGACGGAGTCGAACCGATTCTGCACGTCGCCCATTGACCGGAACCAAGGCCTAGAGCAGATCCGGGTTGACTGGAATCGGCTGAGGCGATCCATCGACCCGGATCTGCTCTAGCCGCAGCAAGCGTCGCCCAGCTGTATCGGCGGGCAGGGCACCGTGCCGTAGGAGCAGAAGACGCAGCAGTCGCCCGGCTTGGGCTTCAAGACCGCACCGCAGCCCTTGCAGTCATAGAACCACTGGCAGGCGTCGGTCGGCATGGTCTCAACCTCCGCATG
>PJEL010005527.1_pt1 | contig 10197 bp, 4 predicted proteins | sample 1853271 | NCBI WGS metagenome assembly PJEL01 (sample SAMN08108733, study PRJNA415343) | Invertebrate metagenome, whole genome shotgun sequencing project. | host: Globobulimina | place: Sweden: Gullmar Fjord | collected 2015-08 | reverse complement strand
ATGCTGCTTTTCTACCACCGATGGTTGCAGCTCTTTTCGGATCAAGTCGTCAGCTTGCGACCGGGCCGGTTGCTGTTGTTTCTTTGATGTCGGCAGCCTCTCTAGAACCCCTCGCCACTGCCGGTAGTGCTCAGTTTATAGCCTACTCGATTATTTTAGCCCTTATGGTTGGTAGTTTTCAGTTGTTTTTAGGGGTTTTCCGTTTGGGACTTGTCGTTAACCTTCTGTCACATCCGGTTGTAAACGGTTTTACTAATGCAGCAGCAATAGTTATTGCGTCCTCACAATTTTCGAAATTGTTTGGGGTTTATGTTGATAAGGCTCCGCATCATTATCAAACCATTATCAATGTCTGTAAATCTGCAATGCATTATACACATTATCCGACGTTGTTTATGGGTGGGCTTGCCATTGCCATTATGGTCGGGCTGAAACGTGTTAATCCAAAAATCCCGAATGTTCTTGTCGCAGTAGCTGTTACTACTATAATTTCAGTTCTTTGTAACTTTAATAATGATAAAATTGTATCCATTGATAGTATTAAGGATCAGGCTGTAGTTCAATTGATCAGCGATTTTAACTCTTACGTTGCCAAAAGTGAAGCGCTTGGTGCAAAGAGGGCTGAGTTGAATAGCAATTTAAAAGCTGTGCTCGAAGAATCGAAAAAGATCGGGTCTCACTTCCCTTCCCAAGAAGAACTCTCGATAAATCATAAGATGGCTGTTGTACAGAAAAATATCGATGAAGCAAAATTTGCAGCTCATGAAAAACGTGAAAAATTGAGGTTGATGCATTTTTCACTGGCTGAAAATAGTAATGAAAACCCTGAGTTTTATACCCCTGATACTCTTCAGAAGGGCGTGAAGACCGATGGAAGAAAATGGCGAATCAAGATTGGAAACAAGGAAATTCCTTTTACGAAAAAAATAGACGGGAAAGGAAAAGAAGCCGGGATAAAGATGATGGGAGCAGGTGCTGTTGTTGGTGATATCCCACGCGGTCTTTCTGTGGCTATCCCGAAGAAGCCTGAAGGTGTTACAGTTCTGGACGTGATTTCCCAACTTTGGATGGCGGCAATTATTATTTCGCTTTTAGGTTTTATGGAAGCAATTGCAATTGCAAAATCGATGGCGGCAAAGACAGGGCAGAAACTAGACCCTAATCAGGAATTGATTGGTCAGGGTCTTGCCAATATTGTTGGGGCTTTTGGTAAAAGTTATTCTGTTTCAGGCTCATTCTCTCGTTCAGCGGTTAACCTTGGTGCAAATGCTTCAAGTGGTATTTCTTCGGTTGTTACAAGTATTATGGTAGGAATTACACTTCTTTTTCTTACCCCCTTTCTTTATCATCTCCCTCAGGCTGTTCTGGCAGCAGTTATAATGATGGCTGTTATAGGTCTTATAAATACAGACGGTTTTATTCATGCCTGGAAAGCAAAACGTTCTGATGGTGCTATTTCGGTTATTACTTTTGTTTGTACTCTTTATTTTGCGCCTTACCTTGAAGAAGGTATTATGATTGGTGTTGCATTGACATTTGCCGTATTTATTTATAAAAACCTTCGACCAAGAGTTGCTCTTCTTTCAAAATCACAGGACGATACCCTGAGAAGTGCCAATAAATACGGGCTTAAAGAATGTGATCATATAGCCGTTGTTCGTTTTGATGGTTCTTTGGTTTTTACCAACGCCAGCTATCTTGAAGATAAAGTCCTTGAGTATATAGCTGAAAAACCAGATCTTCGTCATGTACTTGTTGAGTCAAGCGGAATAAATGATGTAGATGCATCTGGTGAAGATGCTCTTTCAATTCTGATTGATTCACTACGTGAAGCGGGAAGAGATATATCCTTTAGTGGTGTGAAGGAGGAGGTTTTTGAGGTTCTCCAAAGAACACACCTTATTGATAAAATTGGAAAGGACAATATTTACCCGACGGGTGAAAAAGCTCTGAAGTCAATTTACCAGCAGATTCATGACAAGGGGCAGTGCTCTGCATGTCCGTTGTCAAACTACATTCCGATCATGGACCAGGTAAAATAGCCCTAAAACAGGATATTCTATCAAGGTTAAAGGCCCTTCCCGAAAACGGGAAGAGCTTAATTTGAGAATGTAACAATGTACAGTTAAGCTGAACGTTTAGTAGGTAGTTTTATGGCCTATCGGGCTATATTGGAAAGAGTAATTTCTTATTAATTTCAAATTATTGAGGTAAAATGTTTTGAACACTTATTTATCTAATTACTATCCTTTAATCATCCCTCTGGCCCCGCTCGTTGTTGCGGCTCTCACTGCGCTTCCAGGCCTGGGTAAGGGCGATACTCGCAACAAGATTTGCTTTTGGAGTCTTGTTGCTGGCTTCACAGTTTCTCTCATGGTTCTTTGGCAGGTTATCCAGAACGCAGAACCAATTCGTCTTGTTTTGTTTGCCCTACCATGGGAGGTCTTGCCGGTAACGGAACTCTCCATCGATCGGTTGGCTGCTATTATGATGGTGGTCATCTCGGGAATTGGGACACTGCTTTTCCGCTATTCTAATCGGTACCTGCAGGGCGACCCACAGCTTCCCCTCTATATGATTTTGTTGACGCTCGCCATTTCGTCGCTGCTCTTCATGGTCTCAAGCGCCGATCTCGTGACCCTCTTTATCTTTTGGCAGTTGCTGAGCTGGCTTCTGGCCTTGCTTTCGCACAACTATTCACATGTTCCAACAGCACAGGCCTCATTTCGAACCTTCATCATGTTGCGGGTAGGGGATATTGCGTTCCTCTCCGGAATTGTGCTGGCCTATCATCTGTTTGGAACCGTCCAATTCGCACCATTGTTCGAGCGGGCCATGGCAGATCCAATGCAATTGACATTGCTTGGTGGCCTGACGATAAGTGGCGCAACCGCTGTCGCTATGCTCATCTTCATTGGAGGGATGAGTAAATCGGCCCAGTTTCCGCTACACATGTGGTTGCCAGATTCACTCTACGCGCCGACTCCTATCCATGCACTGCTGCATGCAGGTATCATCAATGCAGGCGGTTTTCTTCTCAATCGCATGGCTCCGCTGTATGCTCTCAGTACTCCGACGCTTCACGTAGTGTTCGTTATTGGTCTGGTAACGGCGATCCTCGGTACAAGTATGATGTTGGTACAGAACGACATCAAGAAGACTTTGGGATACTCCACCATCGGACAGATGGGTTATATGATTATGGAATGCGGACTCGGGGCCTTCTCTCTGGCAGTCTTTCACCTCATCGCCCACGGGCTGTTCAAGGCATCGATTTTCCTCAACTGTGGCGACGTGATTCATCAGGCCCGCATCGATCCAGTACGACCACCGCATGCTGTAGAAAAGGAAAAGAAAGAGGGATCGACAGGATGGGTGACTGCTCTTCTCGTATCGCTAATCCTGCCATTTGGACTTGTCACCGCAGCACATTATTACCTTGACATCGCGGTTCTGGACTCTCATGGACTGTTAATCTTCCTGCTCTTCAGTTGGGTCACTGCCTCGCACGCAACGATGACGATCTTCCACTCCAACATCCAGCAATCCGTGGCGTTACACGGCTACGTACTGGTGGTGGTAGGATTCATCACAGCAGCATACTTGTTTGCAGCTGAGACCTTTACCCATTTCCTCTATCCGGACCCGGCAGTCGTTTCAGCATACTTTCAGGCCGGCGCCCTGCCAAATGGAGTGTTTATACTGATCATAGTGTTGTTTCTTCTTTCCATTACCGGCGGTTGGTTCTTCCTTTACACTCATCGCACTGGGCAAGGCCATCTATTACCGAGAAATTTGCTGATACATTTATATTTGTTCTTTGCAAACCGCCTCTATCTCGACGGCGTTGCCATGAGAATCAATAGTGCTCTTGCGCGTGCCGGCAAAACTCTCGACCGATCTAAGGTTGCCTATGTTGCTATCGCAGTTATTGCCCTGATCGTCGGTGCTATGAGAATTTCACCGGACCTCGCGGGGGGCTCTGTCGGTAGTATCATGGGGATCTTCCTTGTGGGACTGCTCATGCCGCTTTTCCCTTTCCATATCTTCTACGTGAAGGTACTGACTCGCGCACCTCGGAATCTTACGGTTGCGGCAGCTTTCTTGATGCCGGTTCTCGGAGTTGGTACGGCTCTCGTTCTGATCCCGAAATTGTCTCAAGGGGCCCTCTCGGCAGTTGGGACACTGGCAGCGATTGGTGCTGTGTGGGGATCCATCAAAGCAATTGCACAGGTTCGGGTCTCTCTGTTACTGGCCTATGCCGGACTCGCTCTATACTCAGTGTTCTGGTGGCATGTTGCTCAGGTCGGAAAGGTCACCCCTCCTTCAATTTTATACATTTCGGCGGTGACTCTCGCGCTCGCCGGGCTGACGTTTGGGTGGGATCGCCTTCGTGTCCGCTATGGTGATCTGGACCTGAACCAGATCGGTGGACTGTTCCGGCCCATGCCGCGTTTTGCCCTCTGCATGAGCCTGTTGATTATGGCCGTGGTGGGATTACCACCGTTTGCACTGTTTTTCAGTTTTATAGTAATGTTGTTTAGCCCGTTGACCACTATGTCGGCAGGCCTGGTTGCCGTCATCGCAACCTGGTTCGCCGCATCCTGGTATATGTTCGGATTGATGAAGCGGCTCCTGTTTGGTCCACACCGGACGGATTTACACTACGAAGATATTGGCCCTAAAGAGATCGGTGGATTTGTGATAGTGATCGTTCTGTTGATCCTTCTCAGCGGTGTACCATTAGAGTGGATGAAGGCAGGTGGTACCATGCTTGCACAGATCCAAGGAGGTATGTAATGAATGCAAATAATGAATTGAAAACCGATAAATTCAAAGAACTCTATGAGCTGATTGAACGCTCGAGTGAGGTCATCGCCCATTATTGGCCGATGACAGGCTTTGTCCACCACAACCCGCTTCATGACCTGATTTCACATCCCTTCCATGAGGCTGTTGAGATATCTAAGCGCTTTACTGAAGGCGAAGGCTATTTACCTAACAAATACTACAGGGAATTCGTGAAGTCTGGCAGGATCACATCGAAGCAACTGGATGAAGCCCTTGGCAAAATCGCAGAAAGCGACGAGGTGGTGATTGCAGGACAAAAAATCAGCCACTTTGATGTTCTACGGGCCCACATGCTCGAAGGTATCACGGCACCTGCTCAGGAGACTATCGAAGCCACAGTCAATCGTGCAGCAAACAGTGCTGAGATCCGTACCCTGGCTGAACGTATCACACCAAAAGTCGAGGAACAGGACGAAACCAAGGCCATCGGCAAAGATATGACCCTGGTGAAATGGTGCGACACCGCGTTGCACAAGCAGCTTGAATGGACTATGAATCGTGAAATCATCAAGTGGTGTGAAGCCTTTTTGGACCAGGGCCATGCTGTGTGGCGGATGCCAAGAAGGAAGCGGGGCTTCTACGCTGCCTGGAAATCGCTGGCCGCCAAAGAGTGGTCACCCTGCGGAATCGCCAACAGCCGTAGGAAAATCGCTGCTTTACCGGAATCACCAGAGGAGGCTATCCTAAGCCACCTTAATGCGCTCGGTATTCCTTCAGAGCTCAGGGAGGAGTATATCTCCTTCGAACTGACCTCGCTGTACGGCTGGGCCAGCCACATCAACTGGTGTGCTTCACAGGATTTTGAACTGAATTCTCTTGAATGGCAGAACTATTACCCGATTGACCTGGTTCAGTACCTCGCGGTTCGTTTGTACTATGCGCGTGAACTGGTAGAACAGACCTGTAGGGTAGAACTCGGCATCGCAGGTACGCACGAGGCTATTGTCTCATATGTGCGCGAGAATCAGAAAAGAGCCGATCACGATGAACCTAAGACCGCACGTCTCACATCAGCCTGGCAGCTCTGGTTGCTCGCCCCCGCCCTTGGACTTTCAGTGACGGCACTCCAGCAGGCCGAAACCGCGCAGCTCGATCAGCTACTGCAATGGCTGAACGATTTTCCAGAGTCCGAGCATGGACCCGTTTGGCTTGTGGCCTATGAGGCCGGATATCTGGGAGACATGTATGAGAAGCTTCGATCGGCGGCTATCAAAATGAAAAACGATACTGAGGAATCACCTCGTCCCGACGCTCAGGCAAATTTCTGCATCGACGTTCGTTCGGAACCGTTTCGGCGAAACCTTGAAAGCGTTGGGAACTTCGAAACCCTGGGCTATGGTGGATTCCTGGACATCCCCCTCCGCTCTAAAGCTTTCGGTGAAAGCCATCTGAGAAATCAAAACCCGGGAATTGTTCAACCCGGGCACACCATCCACGAGGTGGTTCGAGATAACGCTAAGGAACAGGAAATCAGGTATCGTATAGGTAAGGGGTTCCTCAAAACCATTAAAAAGATGCAGCATGATATGAAAAGCCACGTGCTCACACCCTATGTCAAAGTAGAAGCACTCGGTTGGGTCTTCGGTATACCCCTCATCGGGCGGACCCTGTTTCCAGCGGCCTACGGCAAGTGGCGCAAACGTATACACGACGCAATCGTGCCGCCGGTGAGTACTGAGTGGACCGTGGACCGGAACGAGGAAGAGGGTGTTGGTTTCCCGGAAGAGGAGCAGGCCACCCATGTCGAATCAGTAGTTCGGGCCATGGGGCTCACTACCAATAAAGTCGCCCGTCTGGTTGCGATGGTAGGCCACCAAAGCACCTCGGATAACAACCCCTACGAATCGGCCATCGACTGTGGCGCGGTTTGGGGGAACTCCATGGAGCCAAATGTGCGCCTTTTTGCAAGAATGGCCAACAAGCCTCAAATCCGCAAGTTTATGGCGGATTCCGGTATAGAGATTCCCGAGGACACAATTTTCATCGCCGCTGAACACAATACGACGACTGACGAGGCGATTATTTTTGATGAAGAAGATATACCGGAATCTCATAAGAAAGATATTGAAGTATTTAAGCGGGGCCTTCGAGAAGCAACTATCAGAACTGCCCATGAGCGGTATTTTCGACTGCCGGGCGCCAAAGATAATGCTTCACAGGAAGAAGCGGTAAAGGACATCAAACGACGGGCAAGTGACTGGAGCGAAACCAGACCGGAGTGGGGGCTTTCGCAGAACGCTGCCTATATCATTGGAAGTCGAAAACTGACCAAAGATTTCAACCTCGAGGGGAGGTCATTTCTCAATTCCCACGATTATCGTCTCGACAAGACAGCCGAAAAGCTCGAAAGGATCTTGAATGGACCGTTGGCGGTTGGCCAATGGATCAACGCCGAGCATTACTTCACAGCAACAGATCCTGAAGTCTACGGAAGTGGAAGCAAAATATACCACAACGTTGTTGGGCGCGTTGCCGTTATGTCTGGTCCTCAGAGCGATTTACGGACTGGCCTTGCCTGGCAGACTGTCATGAGTGGCGGTGACCAGCCGTACCACGAACCTATGCGACTGTTAGTCGTAGTTGAGGCGCCACGGGATAGAATCCTTGGCATCATTGAGCGCTCAGAGCTTCTCACGAAGCTGTTAGACAACGAGTGGATGAACCTCGTAGCAATTGATCCCGAAAGCGATGAGCTCATATATCGGTACATCTCCAAACAGGGATTTGCCAGCATTCCTGCGTGATGTTTGATGTCAAATGAATGCTGTATAATTTATAACTGAAATATTACTGTGCTACGCAGTCCAAACCAGGCGGCTCACCGCTGACGGACTGCGTAGCCCTCAACCCGCAGTCGTTGAGCAACGTTGTAATTGAGGTCATGAAGAGCAATACCAACAGGTATTTCATCAAAAAAATGAGAAAAGTCCAAAGAGTATTTCAACAGACCTTTTATTTAGGGATTTGGAAGAACAATCATATTTTCTCCAATAAATTAAACATCAACTCTTCGCATAAGCTGCATAGCAACTTCCATCCTTCTACAAGAGAATCAATTTCCACATATTCTTCTTCACTGTGAAATCTACCGCTATAACAGAGCCCCAAACAAATAGATGGCCAGCCGGCAACAAGGGGGATATTTATATTTGTACTCCTTGGGACAACCATTATGTTTTCACAAATTTTCTTTAGTAACTTTTTGGCAAGAGGTTCGATTCTTTCTGGTTTAACGGGATGTGATGCAGGACGTTCCCCGGTTACAATACAGGAAATATCTACATCATTTTTTTCAGCCATTCTGTTTATTGTTTCGAAAGTCACTGAATCAAGTTTTTCAAGAAGTTTATAGTCCACACTCCTAAACTCAAAGGTTGCTTCTGCGGCTTTTGAAATGGAGTTGATCCCCTCACCTCCTTTAATTGTTCCTATATTAAAGGAAAGGTTACCTGAATTATTAGACTCAATCATTGTAAATTCTTTTTTCAGATCTTCAAAAAAAACAAATAATTCATCAATTGCGCCTGGAGTCCCATAATCATCCCAGCTATGCCCGCCTGGACAATCAACTTTTACTTTATATCTCTTTGAACCAAGAGCTGAGACTGAATATTCTTCAAAAGATAAATCGAAGGAAACAAACAAATATGGGGGAATTTTTCTGTCTTTCACTACTTGCCTGACCCCTTTAAGATTTCCATCGCCCTCTTCTCCAACCGAGAAAAGAAGTTTTAACGGTCTTGTAAGAACAAGCTTTTCGTTCACAATCACTTTTCCAAGTAAGGCAAGCATGGCAACGGCTGTTAGATTATCACCAACCCCCATTCCAATAATTCTCTCATTCTCATACTCTACTTTTGAAATATAGCCTTTTTGTACAACATCAATATGTGCATCAAAAATAACAGCATCCTTCCAGCTCCCCTGCCCGAACGAAACCCACAGGTTCCCAGCGGAATCCTCTGTTGTTTCCACACCATTATTGTTCAAAAAGCCCTTAAGAACTTCTCTTCTTGGCTTTTCTGCAAGACTTGCCCCTTTTGCAGTTGCAAGTTTTTCCAAAAGTTCCAAAAATTCTTTTTTATTAAATTCTTCGATAATTTTTTCCAATTCTTAAAAATCCATATCCAGCTCCCACAAGACCACCAACTATGTGACTGAATTGGGAAATTTGATCCGATTCCAGACTTGCAGCGACCTCATTTCCTAAAAACAAAACTGCAATAATGATAAAGGTAAGAGGAATCTCTCCTGCCTTAATATTTGAAAAAGATGCCAGGAGAATCAGCATAAACGATATTCCGCTTCCCCCCATAATTGACGACGGAAAAAGTAATAAATTAACCAGACTTGTTACAATCGCTGTAATAAAAATCATTTCTAAAAGTTTCGACGAGCTGTATTTTTCCTCTAAAAGCGGGCCAACAAGAAGAATCATAATAAAATTACCGATTAGATGCCCCCAATTGGCATGTCCTGCAATATACGAAATTAATTTAAAATAAAAAAACAGATTGTAATATTCAGCATGAACTGGCGTAGAGAAAAGACTATATACAAATCGATTTCCCAAAAAACCTGCTAAAAACATTACAGATATAGAAATAATTGTGTATGTTAGAATTACCGGTGAATTATATTTAATTTTCATATTAACCCTGTCTCTCTTATAAATCCTGTTCATATTTATTGAATTCTGATAATTTACGCTCAATGTAAGCTTTTTTATTAAAAATTGAAACGGGATAATTTATCATGACCGAAAAACCAAACGAAATAACAATAAATATTGCGTCATTTCTTAGCCGTCTCGGCCTTGCATATACAGAAAATGTCAACGATGAATCTTATTGGAAAGAGTGCTGGCAGGATATCAGAAATGCCGGTGGTGATCCTGAAAAGACTATGAACAGTGGAGACCCAATGAGCCGTGCTGTAGTTAACATGTACTTCATGACACCTGAGATTGCATGTAAATTTCTTGCTGCCGATACACCAAGACTTCTTCAGATTCTTGAAAACATCGAATTCCTGGATTTTATCCCCTCTTCTGCGACTCATGTAGCTGAAATTGGTGGTGGGCCTGGAATTGTATCTTTATGGCTTGCACAGAAACACCCCAAAATCGAATTTAAAGTATATGATTATGCAGAAAATCCGTTAAAAATCGGTCAGAAGTGGGCAAGAAAATTAGGTGTTAGAAATATTTCCTATGAAAGGAAAAGTTTTGATAAACTCTCTGTTGAAAAAGTAACTGAAAAATACGATCTTGTAATGGGATTAAGCATCCTTGACCTTAAAATAAACCAATCAGAAAACAAGCCTCATCTTTCAATTATAGAAAAT
>PJEL010005526.1_pt1 | contig 10199 bp, 7 predicted proteins | sample 1853271 | NCBI WGS metagenome assembly PJEL01 (sample SAMN08108733, study PRJNA415343) | Invertebrate metagenome, whole genome shotgun sequencing project. | host: Globobulimina | place: Sweden: Gullmar Fjord | collected 2015-08 | reverse complement strand
CTCACGGATAAACACAGATTTTCACGGATTTTTCTTTAATTTTTTTACATAATCCGTGTTTATCCGTGTAAATCCGTGAGCTAATTAAATCCGTTAATAAAAGTGTAGGGTAGCTAGATCACTGTTCACTATTCACTATTCACTGATCACTGTATTGCAGTGTCTCTTCGAAAGTAAAATGTTCCATAGTGATGGCCCCGACAGGGCAGCGTTGTACGCATATAGCACAGCGGGTACACAGTTCCTCATCCTTAATAATGGCGGCCCCTGGCGCACCATCTCCGAATTGGTGCCCTAACGCTGATGTCAGTTCGTCTGCCTGCCCGTCTACGGCGGTCAGTTCGGCCACAGAGACGATCTTCAAGCAATTCCAGGGGCAGACATCGACGCAGGCAGCACACAGAATGCATTTCTCAGCATCAAAGACTGTGTTGACCCCACACTGCAAACAGCGCTTTGCCTGGCGCTGGGCCTGTTCTTGATCATAGCCGGTCTCCACCTCAGCAATGCCAATGCGTCGATCGAGTGGCCGGGTGGGGACAATCTCCCGCGGTAGCTCGATCCAATCTTCTGGCATCATGTGATCTGGCAAAATGGTGAAGTAGCCATGTGTGACGCTGACAATTTCGCGCCCCTGGATGTAGCTGTCGATGGCCCGCGCCGAGCGCTGACCGTCCCGTACCGCTTCAATCAGAATGCGAGGACCGTAGACTACGTCCCCGCCGGCATACACCCCCGCTGCTGTCGTCGTCCCCGTTTTTTCGTCAGCGACAATCAGCCCCCTCGGCGAGACCTCGATATCGTCATGGCCTTCCAACAGGCTGAGATCGGCCGCCTGGCCGATGGCCAGGATGACGGTGTCACAGGACATGACCGTCTCCGTCTCTGGAATGAAGGTGGGGGCGAAGCGCCCTTGCTCATCAAACACTGAGGCTACGGCGATGGTCTCCAGACCCGTAACCTTGCCATTCTGGCCCAGGATACGCCTGGGGCCCAAACGGGTATGGAACTTTATGCCTTCTTCCAGGGCTTCTTCAAGCTCATGCTGACTGGCTGGCAGCTCGTGCCAATCTTCCAACGCCACCATACTCACCTCTATGGCCCCCATACGGATGGCCGTACGCGCTGCGTCGAAGGCGGTGTGGATGACTTCCTCTGCTTCCTTGCCAGCCGTGGCCAACGTCTCCCGATCTGCCTCGGCCAAACGGGCCCGCATGGCCATCCGGGCTGCGTCAATCGCAACGTCACCGCCGCCGATAACAATGACCCGCTTGCCCAAATCGACCTTGTAACCCATATTAACGTTGAGCAAGAAGTCAACGGCTTTCAAGGCCCCGTCTAGCTCGACACCGGGGATTCGCAGATCACGCCCTTTGCCGAGGCCGGCAGCAATAAAGACGGCCTCGTAGTCATGGCGCAGCTCGGCAAGAGTAATATTGTCCGCATCAACCGGGGTATTCAGCCGCAGATCGACACCCAGGTTCGTTATGGCGGCGATCTCTCGGTCAAGCAACGTCCGACTGAGACGATATAGTGGAATGCCCAGACGCAGCATACCCCCCGCTGACTCAGCCACTTCGAAGATTGTCACTTCGTGACCCAGGATCGCCAGATCGTGGGCGAGGGCCAGGCCGGCTGGCCCCGAGCCGATGACCGCCACACGACCTGTCTTGCGCCGCGGCTGTGCGGCCAGCTTCTCTAGTGTGGCCCGATCGCGGGTTGTCATAGCCCCCACGTGGCTGTACTGGCTGGGGGTAACAGTCGTTTGCAGGCTAGATTCGGCCCCGTACTGTTCCGTGAGGACGCGCTTGAGGGGCCGGATGGCTATGGGGCTGTCGTGACTGCCACGCCGGCAAGCCGCCTCACAAGGGGCGTTACACACCCGACCACATACCGAGGCCAGGGGGTTTGGACCGCGTGCCATAGCGTAGCCAGCGACGAGATCGCCGCGGGCGATGGCCGTAACGTAGCCGTAGGCATCTGTGCCCACCGGGCAGGCCGCTTGGCATTTTATAGCGCGTTGATAATACTCAACGTCGGGTATATCGACCTGATATTTGGGATGGTTCATATCTGAATTTGCTGTTCGTAAACCTTCGCTCATTCTTTTATCCTACAAGTCGTTCTCATTACTTCGATTGCTCTCAGTACCAGCCTGGTCGGCTACTCTTCCACGATCAACTGCCCTTTCACTTCCGCGTGTCTGGGGCTGCATATAATGTTGCAGATGAAGTCAAAGGTTCCTGCCTCCTCCGCAACGAACTCTACCATCTCGAACTTGCCGGGTTTGATTGGGAACACCTTTACGTCGAATTCCTTGATCCGGAAGCCATGAGCCACATCATCGCTGCTGATGCGAAGCTGGACCAGGTCCCCTTTCTTCACCCGAATGACCCTCGGGCTTATGTTTCCGTTTTCTGGGATTCGCATCATCACCGTAATCACATTGGGGCGCTGCGAAGGTAAATACACAAATTCATAAGCATAAACTGCTGCTGGCAGTCCTAGCATGGAGATCAGAACAAACAGTATGGCTGCGATTTCTAATTTGCGCATAATATTTTCTCCTGTTACGATTTCTTTTTCCAAGCAATCTTAGTAGGTTCAAGCAATCTTAGTAGGTTCAAGCAATCTTAGTAGGTTCAAGCAATCTTAGTAGGTTCAAGCAATCTTAGTAGGTTCAAGTTTTGAGGTGTGAGGCATACCCATAAATTGAACGTCGCCGCTTATGAGGATGCTACCTCCCCAAATTCGGATATACTGAATCTACAGAAAGAGTCGAAAGACGATAGCGGTGATGATAACCATAAAGATTAAAGTTGGCATCAGACTGCGCAACACTTTCTGCCTGTCGGTGGTATGATGGGTAGCGATGCGGTAAACTGTGGAAATGGAAGTTGCCAGCCCAAACAGTATGATAGGCGCTTGCAGGTAGGGAATCAAGCGCGGGGCATAGATCGTCCAGGGGTAATGGGCCGTACCAAAGAGATCCCAACCCCAACCGAAAGGATCGGAGATCAGGGGGATAGCATAAGAGATGTCAGCCAGCACAAAGGAAACGGTGAAACCGATCCAGGCGGTCAGTCCCAGCGGGATCAGGGCATAACCATAGTCAACAAATAGACGTTGTGTGGATGGGAGACCCTGGTTGGCCAACGTGATGTTGGGTATTTTGGCCGATTTGGGCAGCTTTTGGCGGAGGAGAAAGGGCTTGAGCAGGCCGATAAAGGCGAACGCTTCGCGCACGGGCGGCAATTTGCCTTCAGCCAGCCCCTTGCCCAGCCACACCGCCAGGTAGAACAAGCCGGGCAGCAACACCAGGTTGGCCAGAAAAAAGACCACCGCGTAGAGTATAAAGCTGGGGATGGTGGCGATGTTAGCCAGATCCTTCAGCCAGCCCCAGGGGCCCAGGTACACAGCGATGTAGACAATAGCACAGGTCAGCATGATAAAGACATTGTAGACTTCATCCAGCCCCCGCCCCTTGACTACGAACAGGTCACGACCAAATGGGCGAAGGTTCAGGGCGATGTTGTCCTTGGGGCAAGTCTTGAAACATTCGGTACACATACCGCAGTAAGCATTGCGGTCCTGATTGCCCGGATACTCCATCCAGGGACAACCATATCCTGTTTCGCAGCCCATGATACATTCCTTACCCGTGTGAGTGCGACACACCTCCGGGTCTTTAATTCGGACCTCGACCGGCGCAACCATAGAATACATGCCGATGAAACCGCTGACCGGGCAAATGTAACGGCAAAAGATACGCCGGCCATACATCAATGAGGTAATGAAGGCCACCACGATAAACCCCCCCAACACGACACCGGTAGCCAGCGGACGGGTCAGGATGATGGCGCTAAAGAGAGCCACGCTCAAAAAGGAGATATTTTGCAGCCAGATGTTGCGAAAGCGCTTGGGCCACAACTTGCGGGCCAGCGATGCCGGCCTCTCACGCCCCTTGCGGATGATGCTGAGGTGGTCAACCCACTCGCCGGGGGCCGGCAGGGGGCACATGGTACACCACAGTCGCCCGCCGATGGGGATCAGGAACAGTTTGAGGGCAGCCCACCACACAATCCAGACATAGATAATGGCAAAGTTAGCATTGCCCACCGGTGAGCCAAAAAAAGCCGCCAACATGATAATCACAAAAAATAAAAGATTAACCAAGATGAGGACTTGTTGGAGCCAGCGTTTCTTGAGTAGAGACTTGACCCAAGCAAAGCTAGACAACTCAAAGCTCCAGTCGGGCAACGAGTTGTTGGGGGTGGAGGCATCACGCCGAGCCACAAAACCAACCGTGCCAAAGGCTACCATCATGGTAAGAGCCAGGGCGATGGGGTAGTGGGGGTATGGGTCCACGATCAATTCGCCGATCAGAAAGGGGTGTATTGGCCCGCAGACGACAGTGCAACGCATGCGGAACTTGCCAGCTTGGTCAGCAACAAACTCGACAGTATCTTTTTTGCTAGCCCAGCTCTTGAGATCTACAGGATAGTTATCAATGGCCAGACCGTGCATAACGTCGCCTGAGAGCAGGGTAATCTTAACCAGATCTCCTTTATTCACCCGGATGACGTTCGGGCTATAGCTGAATTGCTGTGCGGTTATTTCAAACTCGCGGGTGGTACTGGTCTCAGTGGCCCCCCACGCTGGCACAACAGCCAGGGCAAACACAAAGCTCAACAATATACCAAATACGCCAATCAATTTACCTTTTCCCACCTGACTCAAACCTCCTTCCATACTTTCTCAAGCTACTCCACAATAACCGTCAGAATCAAACCCTCGTGAAACGAACATTCTGCTACATAAGTGCCCGCTTTCTCGGGGGCCACCCAGTCATAAGTCTTTTCTTGCTTGGGCTGCAACCCAATATCAATTTTCGCCTTCCGGTTATAGAGATCGTGCTCCTCAGAATCTGTATTCTTCAACTCGAAGCTGACCTGAGTGCCTGCCTTGACCTTGATTTCAGCTGGCTCGTAGCCGCTAGTATTCATCGTGACCTCAATCACCTGCACCTCTTCCGATGCCTCTGCTTCGGCCTCCGTTGTGGCCTCTACTTCGGCCTCAGTTGTGGCCTCTACTTCGGCCTCAGTTGTGGCCTCTACTTCGGCCTCAGTTGTGGCTTCTGCTTCGGTCTCAGTTGTGGCCTCTACTTCGGCCTCAGTTGTGGCTTCTACTTCGGCCTCAGTTGTGGCCTCTACTTCGGTCGCTACCGGCTCCGCTGGGCTGGTCGCTGCCGGCTCATCTCCAGAGCCACAGGCCGTAATCATGGCCACAAGACTGATAATAAGTACAAACAAGCTAATCTTCTTCATAAGTATTTCTCCTAAATTTGATATTCTCAGTAGATCTAAGTTTTGAGGTGTGAGGCATCCCCATAAGTTGAACATCGCCGCTTATGAGGATGTTACCTCCCCAAATTTGGATGGACTGATTCTACGTTGCCAAGCTGCAAATCCAACACTTTACTTTCTCTCCACTTTCATATTGCTCCAAATGGTCAGCCGGAACTGGGTCATCTCTCCGGTCTCATCCCGCGCCATTAGCATACGAATGTCATCTGACATGTCTGCTGGAGTGACGACATCAACGCTGAACGCGCCTGTCGCATCGGTCCGGGCGATCTTAAGGGCGCCAATATGGTCGTGAAGGGTGATTTTTACTATTGAGTTGGCGGAGCCAAGACTGTCACCTGGCCAACTATTTCAGGGTGAAGCGGGTCTTGCGCCTCAAAGGTTCCGGCATTGGTAGCCGTGAAGAAGAGTACGTCCAACGCACCTCCTGCGGCAAAAGCATGGACTTCGTCACCTGTCGGTCTTATGCCTGCCCCGGACGCAGACCGATACGGCACATAACTGACATCCAGGTGGTGCGAAAAATGATCATCCTCGTCCTCGTCTGTGACCATGTCAGACTTTGGGGCTGAGAGGCGCCACAGCAGGTCTGCCGGCACCAATCCCACGATCCTATAATGATGTTCTTTCTTCCCATGGTTCCGCACGACCAACTTTACCCTTTGTCCTGCTGGGATGGAGATGGAAGCAGGCTGGAAGCCATCATCCGTCAAACGCACGTTGACGGTGAGGAACTCAAGCGGCTGATTGGAGGATATTGCACGAAACTTGTCGAGGTTCACAACAGCGGCAGTCTCTTCTTGAGGTACAGCCTCCTCCGCCTTGTTGGACACGTCAGTGGTGCCAGTGCAGGCAACCAGCAAGAGCAGCACAATTGGCAGTAGTCCAACCAGGACGCGACACCATCTTCGAATTAATAATTGGTCCATCATCTCATAATCCTTTGACTTGCCCTCAGTCCCGCAGGACTGAGGGCAGCCCTCAGTCAGGACTGAGGGCACGTTCGTACGTTATTGTTATTATTCTGCGGCTGCTACCTTAGCTTTTACCATGTCCCACATCGCTTGCGACTTGGGGCCGCCCATGTCAGACTGAAGCTCACCAGTCCAGTCCGCGTCGTACTGGACGAAACAGCCCGAGTGAGTGTTGCCACCGTTGGGCGTGGCAATCCAGTCCGTGGGTTCGTGGGTTTCGAGATCCAAGACGATGGTCTCCCATCCGTTCATGTTACTCACCCATAGCTCATTCACCTCGGGGTCCGGATGAAGAATAGCGTGGTCAACACTGGAGGCCGACCCGCCCAGATCGATGGGCATGCGGTGGATCGTACGTGACTGGGCGAAAGTCTTCAGATCTATCATTCCAAGATGTCCACCACTGTTATGGCTGCTCTCACCCTTGCCGACGGAGAATAGCTCTGTCTCGTCCCAGTTGAGGGCAATGCCATAAGGCCCGGCCACGCCGGCGCTGGTACTGTCCACCACCTCATCCGTTTCGTTGTCTACCTTGTAGATGTGGCTGCCATGTCCATCGGTCACAAAGGTGTACATGCCATCCGCCGTGTGAGTGATGCCGATGGGATGGTGCCCCACGTCCTTAATGATGATTACTTCGCCCGTTTCCAGGTCCAGTTTCGCAATCCCTGCCTGAGGGGTATGAGCATTCTGGATGTGGCTGGCACCCATAGAGATGTAAATATACTGTCCATCAGGGCTGGGGGTCGTGAACGGGTGGCCCATGGGGTGTACTTCGTCAAAGGTGATGGCCTTCCAGACCCGGTTGTCATCGTTGGGATCCAGGATATAGTGCGGGCCGCCTCTCGCTCCGAAGCCAAATTGCAGGATCACACGATCGTTGCCCGCAAAGTCAGTGAAGGACTGAACGTGGTGAAGCGGTTTTGAGAGTGTACCGAATTCGGCTCTTCTTCCGGTTGTGCCCCAGCCAGTGCTACGATCCATCACCACAACCTTGTCCAGCTTCAGGGTCCTCATGTTGACGATGGCGACCGGGAATAAGTCTTCTCCTTCTGGCGTTACCTCCCCCCAACCGAGGTAGCCCCATTTTCCGTCCGGTGAGACGTCAAAGCCATGCGGGAAGCGGGTGTTGTCGCCTCCCGCAACTCCCTCAGTGAGAAGGAACGAGGCGACAACCTCCTTAGAGTAGGCATCTATTATGTGAAAACCCACAAAGTAAGCTGCGGTATCGTCATAGGCAGGGTTGGCGCTTTCAGTGCCCTCGCTGCTCATATAGACCAGGGGGTGAGCTTCTACGTCCCAGGCATCCTCCCCGCTGGAGTCATAGGTAGCGAAAAGTTTCAGACCGCCCCGGATGGACTCGTCCGTGTCCCATTCCGACTGCTGGGCCGCCCCTTCCGGGGCCGGCTGAAGCTGGCCTGGCTGTACTATGACAGTCGTAGTAGAGCCCGTCTGTACGGCCTGCTCATTCACTTGCTCGCCCTCCTGCTCGGGCAGAACAGCCCCACCACAGGCCATCGCCAGCATAGAGACGACAATGACAATGGCAAAAACATATTTATGCTGCTTAAAAAATTTCATAGTTACCCTCCAATAATGTTAGTTAGTTAGTTAGTTAGTTAGTTATACTTTAGTTTTCAGAATCTCAAGACCCTCCCAAGATTCCTTATCTTTAAATGGGCTTTCTACCTCCTTTCTACTGTGTCAGAGCTTCCGGTGGATGCTGAAGTACTCCCGTGACCTGTTTCCATCCGGATCGCTTCAACCAGCTCTTCTACTCTAGTAGCTGAACGCAACTGGCCGGACAGAACAGTTACGTCGTTGCTTGTCAGATCAAGACCAATGATTATGATACCCGGACTCTCCTTGAGAAGTTGGGTTATGTATGGTAAGGTATCCAGCCGGGCGTCGCCGCAATCGAAGATGATCACGTCCGGATGGAGAGACTTCAGACGTGAGAAACCCAAGCGTAAACGTCTTGGGCTTCAGCCAGCTCAATGGGTTTCTCCAAGGCGAGTTTCGCCAAGATGCCGGTTTGAGCACAGATGGGCAAAAGATATTTGCCTTTCATCCCATGGCTGAAGCCTAATGGGTTTTCCCGGCTTCTCCAATAACCCAACAGTTGGGAGGGTGTTGTCAACCCTCACCACCTCGAGTTCCGGCTTGTCTCTCAAAGAGATTTCTACACCAGCCAAGAACAAAGAGGCCCCGTAGAATGCAAGCGCCAGCCGATCTTCCATCCTCTTGCTCCCGGTAACAATCCTATTTGTTCAACGTCTACGCCGACATCATAGCTACAAGTATATACGATTGTTTCCTGGTTCACACTGTCCCAGGGAACAGTTCGGGCATAAAAAAAAGTACAGTCTTTGCATGCAGCAAAGAGTGTACTAAGGGACAGTCAGTCGGCGGGTTTGTGTACTCCCAGACAGTTCCCCCCTGTCCAAAAGGACAGGGGGTGCAACTACTCAAGCACTCGGCGCAGAGTTCTTGTCCATGACCAGTCCCGTTCGCACAGCAGAGGCAATAACCTGGGCCTGATTCTCGAGGTGGAGCTTTTGCATAATCTCACTCATATAATATTTTACGTAAGCGTTCACCTCCCCCTTTGCTCTCATGTCGGATATAACGTCATTCCCGCACGTATTTAGCGGGAATTCAGACCTACAGTTTGTGGATTCCCGCTTAAACCATGCGGAAATGACGGGGGGCTGAACGGTTACTATTTTACAATACATTTTGTGATGACCAGTGCAGCGACAATTTCTTTGTTCATTAGCCCTTAAGCAAAGGGTTTGAACTGACAAATTAGCGAAAAATAACCGCTCGAAGAGAAAAAACAAGTGAGGTTTGGGGGTGAGGTGTAGTTCACCGAAGATAAGATTATTCCGGCTTGTTGGATGGGGTTTTGTTAAATAAAAAACAAGCGGGGGAAGGAGCAGTTTAAAGGGGTGAAGGGGGGTTTTAAGGCTAATTTGACCCTAACTTGGAGATAAGGGAGATAAACTTAGACCTCCATCTTCAAAAGTTTTTAGGGTAAAGACAACTTGTCAGACCAGCTATGATGGCTTTCTCGCAACAGATACATTTCTAACAACCATAACCTCGGTCAATGGGAGTGTAATGGGAGTGTAATGGGAGTGGAATGGGAGTGTCCCCCCAATTACCCCAGCCAGCAAAAGCCAAATCCCCCTCGATTGAAGTAAGAATTACCCCAAAAACTTATAGGAAGCAGTGCTAGCTTTCCGAAGAAGTTATTGCTATGTAAACATAGCTTGGGACTTAAAAGGGGTTGTTTTGATAAAAAACATAAGTGAGCAATATTTGATGATTTAGCTTAGGGGGCAGTTGATAAAGGTGGGTATAAAAGTGGAGTAACGATGAGGGTTTGGTTGTTATGTAAGCCTGAGTTTTGACAAGTGAGGCGCTGTTAAACAGCAGACAAATTTGGGGGGCGATTAGAGGGGTTCTTGAAGGGGATTATGATGTTATTGGAGAAGCCGGGAAAACCCCTTAGGCTCTAGTGCCTAATAATGCGTTAGGCTTGGGATGAATTCTCATCAAGGATGAGGGGCCAATATCTTTTGCCCTTATGCGCTTAATCCGGCATCTTGGCGAAACTCGCCTTGGAGAAACCCATTGAGCTGACTGAAGCCCTACAGGTAAAACTTGACAAGTAAACCATGTCATTGCGAGCGAAGCGAAGCAATCCCCAGTTGTCCCCCTAAAAATAGTGGTAACTGGCCTAAATGTGCCTTTAGTGAGCTGAGGTAGAGGTTAACGTATTTACCATAGTGGGGATTTCTCGCTCGTTCCTCACTCGAAATGACATGAACCTACAGATCAGAACTTCTCTGAT
>PJEL010005525.1_pt1 | contig 10200 bp, 7 predicted proteins | sample 1853271 | NCBI WGS metagenome assembly PJEL01 (sample SAMN08108733, study PRJNA415343) | Invertebrate metagenome, whole genome shotgun sequencing project. | host: Globobulimina | place: Sweden: Gullmar Fjord | collected 2015-08 | reverse complement strand
ATGGTCTCCGAGCCGTCGTGGGTGTAGTCCACCGTGCCGTCGCCGTTCACCACGAGCGTGCCGTTGCTGGCCGCGGCAGTGATGACGATCGAAGCCAGATCCAAGCCATCGTCGCTGTCGGTGTCGTTGGCGGCCAGATCGATGGTGACGCCCTGCCCTTCGTCCACAGCATCGGCGTCGTCGACAGCGGTGGGCGCGTCGTTGAGGGCGATGACACTGAGGGTCACGACGGCCTCGTTCGAAGGGGCTCCGGAGAGATCGTCGATCGTGTAGCTGAAGCTGTCCAGCGCCGTCTCCGAGCCGTCATGGGTATAGGTGACGGTGCCGTCGAGGTTGTCGACAATCGCGCCGTTCGTGGCGTTTGCGGTGATGGTCAGGGCACCGACGACCGATGGATCGATGCCGTCGTCGGGATCGGAGTCGTTGGCCATCCAGTCGATGATGACGGGATTGCCTTCGAGCACGTTGTCGAAGTCGTCCTGGGCCGTCGGTGGATCGTTCACGGGGTTGACCACCAGGCTCACCGTCGCAGTATTCGAGGTGACGCCAGAGAGATCGTCGATGGTGTAGGTGAAGGAGTCGGGCTGTGGCTCGGAGCCGTCGTGGGTGAAGTCGACCGTGCCGTCGCCGTTGACGAAGAGTGTGCCGAAGGTCGGAGCGCTCTGGATGGCGATGGACGCGAAGTCGAGGCCGTCGTCGGCGTCCGTATCGTTGCCGGCCAGATCGACGACGACGTTCGCCCCCTCGTCGACCGCCTCGGCGTCGTCGTTGGCCACCGGAGCGTCGTTGACGCTGTTGATGGCGATGTCCACCGTGGCGACGTTGGACGTGATGCCGCCCTGATCGTCGATTGTGTAGGTGAAGGAGTCGGCCGCGGTCTCGCTCCCGTCGTGGGTATAGGTGAGCGTGCCGTCACCGTTGTCCACGAGCGAACCCGACGCCGGAGCGCCTGAGACGGCGATGCTGCCGAGGTCGACGGGACCTTCGGCATCGGTGTCGTTGGCCGCGAGATCGATGACGACCGCCTGGCCCTCATCGACGATGGCGGCGTCGTCGTTGGCCACCGGTGGATCGTCGACGGGGTCGATGGTGATCGTGACCGTGGCGGTGTTCGAGGTCGCTCCGAGGTCGTCGTCGATGGTGTATTCGAAGCTGTCGACGGCGGCCTCCGAGCCGTCGTGGGTATACGTGAAGGTGCCGGCGCCTCCGTCGACGAGGACTCCGAACATCGGTGCAGCGACGACAGTGATCGCCCCCGGATCCAAGGCCCCATCGCTGTCGGAATCGTTGGAGATTACGTCGATATCGACCGCCGCGCCCTCGCTGACGTTACCGGCGTCGTCCAGGGCGACGGGCGCGTCGTTGACCGAGTTGATGATCATCGAGACCGTGGCTTCGTTGGAGGTGTCGCCGGCAAGGTCGTCGATCGTGTAGGTGAACACGTCGCTGAAGTTCTCGGTGCCATCGTGAGTGTAGTCGACGGTTCCGTCCGCATTCACGACGATGATCCCGAAGGAAGGAGCGACGATAATGCTCACTGAGCCCAGGTCGAGGCCGTCATCCGCGTCGGTGTCGTTGGCCGCCAAGTCCACGGTCACGACGCCACTCTCGTCCAGAGTGTCGGCATCGTCGACGGCCACCGGAAGATCGTTGACGGGATCGACGGCAACATCGACCGTAGCCAGGTTGGACGTGAGACCGGACAGGTCCGCCACTGTATAGGTGAAGCTGTCAGTCGGACCCTCCGTGCCGTCATGCGTGTACTCCACGGTGCCATCGGCTTGGGCAGTCGCCGTCCCGTACACAGGCAGATCCACCAGGGTGACGGTGGCGACATCGAGGCCGTCGTCTGGATCGGTGTCGTTGGCCAGCACCTCGAAGAAGTCGCTCCCTCCCTCGGGAAGGGTCTCGGAGTCGGACGTCGCGACCGGGGGGAGGTTCACGTCGGTGTCGGTGTCGGTGTCCGTATCGGAATCGGAATCGGTGTCGGTGTCGGTGTCCGCCGTGGCGGTGTCCGGGTCCTCCTTATCTTTGTTGCACGCGCCCAAGGCGCAGATGAGGACGGTGGCTGTAAGGAAGCGGCGCATTGAGAATTCCCCGGTGACTGCATCGGCCAAGTATCCCCGATCCTCGGACATTTCTCCACTTGTGTGACGATCACCCTGGAAGCGGTACGGCCCGCACATCCGACATGTGCCCAGCGAGGCGATCCTGGCACCAAGTCGGGGGGCGTCGATCACTCTCTGATCCGCGTCACCCTCGAGGCGAGACTCGGTTCTCGACTACGACTTGGTTCGCTCCAGCATCTCCCGCACGTCGGTGAGCTTGTCTCGAGGCGCTCCCCGTCGCTCTCCCCGGTCTTGTTCGATGCGGTCGAGGCGACGCCACTCAGAGAAGCCGAACACAGCAACACCTCGCTGGGAAACCTCGCGAATCAGTGCCCCCCGGTCGGGAAGATCCCGCACCGGAACAAGGCCAGCCCTCACTTCCTGCACCATCTTGGCCGCCACCTCGGCCGACCCCCGCTTGTGGCTACCTAGCAGGCCGCGGGCACCCGTTCGCGCCCAGCCAACCACAAAGGTGTGGAACAACGGCTCGTCGGTGGGATCGCCTTGGGGATTCACCTTCACCACTTGCCCATCTCGGTTGGCGACGTGGCGTCGGGAATAGTCGAAAGGCAGTCCGGGAAGGGGCACCCCCACAAAACCAACGGCGGGAACGACCATATCGACCGGCACCTCCTCAGTGGAGTCGTTCGGGACCGCGGCCAGGCGCCCGCCCTGCATCACAAGGTCGTTGTGAGTGAGCCGAACAGCGCGCACCCCGGACTGATCGTCGGCGAGGATGGCCTCGGGAGAGACACAGAAGCGCAGTCGAACCCGTCGCCCGGAAGATGGAGCCGGCAACGCCGAGAATCCTCGCAGAATCTCCAGGTTTCGCCGCACGTCCCTGCCCGCTTCTTTCAGCGCTCCGGTCGAGATGGGGTCGAGGATCAGATCTGCAGGATCCACCAGCGGATGGGCGGACTCTCCCAGCTCCCTGAGCTCTGCGGGAGTGAAGGCCGCCTGGACCGGTCCCCTCCTCCCCAGCATCACGACCTCCTCGACGGCGGAGGCGCGCAGGACCTCGAGAGCTTGGGCGGAGATGTCGGTGCGGGAGAGCTCATCGCGGTCGCGCAGGAAGATCCGGGCGACGTCCACGGCCACGTTGCCGTTCCCAACCACAGCTACGCGGCGCACTCTGGAGAGATCGATGGGTGCCCGCGCAAAGTCGGGATGGCCGTTGTACCAGCCGACCACCACCGACGCGGGGGTGCACCGCCACAGGCCCTCGCCCTCGATGTTCAGGCGGCGGTTGGCCTCGGTGCCCACCGCGAAGAGCACCTGATCGTAGTGGCGGTGGAGGTCGTCGACCTGCACATCTCGCCCCACCTCGACATTCCCCACAAAGCGGAAGCGCTCGTGGCTGGCGATGCGCTCGTAGAGGCGGGTGACGTTCTTGATGCTCTGGTGGTCGGGGGCCACCCCGGCGCGCACCAGGCCATAGGGCGTCGGCAGACGATCGAAGACATCCACCTCGACGCACAGGTCGTACTTCAGCAGGGCGGCCGCGGCGTAAAAGCCGGCCGGTCCACTGCCCACAATGGCCACCCGCAGGGGCCGAGACGCAGAACCGATCTCGGTCATCGTCAACTCCCCTGTTGGTCTATCCCGGCCCCTGGTGCCGACCTATAAAGTCGTCACATCACACAAGATGCGATGCAGTCGTCATAGGCCACATCGTCGTCGATCTCCCAGCCGCACTGGCCTTCGGCCTTCACGCAGGACGCGTGCTCGAGACACAGATCCTCGCAGTTCATGGCGCACGTGGACGCGATGTCGGAGTCGGACTCCAGGACGCAGAGCTCCGCAGAGCAGCCCGCAGTGACACAGCTCTCCGCTTGGAGAAGCTCGCCGGAGCCGCCAGTACAGGCGGTGAGAACAGAAAGGATCAGGAACGTAGCAATGCGCATCGGCAGCCTCCTCGGTGCTCCAAGCCTCTGCAACGAGCGTGCCTGCCAATTGCCAGCGTTCGTCCGAAGTCTGGAAGAGCGACCACGGCAATCGTGTCGCGACGACACTCGTTCAGAACGTGCAGTTACGGCAGCAGCGTGAGGACACAGGAATCGACCACGGGCCTCGAGCGTGTCGTGACGTCAGATCCCGAAGGCGCCCGCTGCCGTGGTTCGACCTCCGAATCCCACGCCACCGACGTCGCCATCCTCCTGGCCAGCCGAGACGGTGCCTCGCCCAAGAACCCAGGAAGACCAGCAGATCGCGTCGATCGAGTTTCGGCAACTGTAGAGGTCCTCAACTGGTACAGCAGAAGAATGAACCTCTAGTGAGACAAACCGGCGCGCACCGTCGACCAAGCCACAGACCCCGCGGCACACGCTGGGCTCGTGAACTTCGCAGAAGAGCTCTGCAAGCTGATCGGCTAGCAAGGAGAAATCAAGGTTCTCGGTGGACATGTCGACGCGGCACGCGCATACCTTGCAGAGGCCACGCACCTGGCAGACCAGATGAGTGCCGCCGTGCATTCGGACGGCCAGGTCGCCGTGGCCAGCCTCAGCGCAGCCCTTCGTGACGCACGAGCAACCTAGGTAGATCTGTCTGCCAGGTCCGGCTCGGCGTCGCGATAGCCGTTGGACTCACCGCACACCGGCGATGGCCTCGTCGGTGGCTTCGAAGTGGTCGTTGGTGGAACTCTTCACGGTGCCCATCTGGATGGCATCGCTCGCGCCGGCGACGTCCGCCTCGGACCAGAGTACCTGGTAGCGATCGCTCTTCTTGCCCTTGGGAAGCCAAACATCCATGCTGTAGCTCTGCCAGATGATGGACTTGCCGGACTCGCCCTCGGTGCTCTCGGCGACATAGGCACGGGCCACCATGGCGTAGCCACCATCAGCGAGCTCCACCCAGCGGATGGACTTGTCGAGCTGATAGGCCAGACTCATGAGCAGGTTCTGCCGCTCGACCTGGTTGCGCGTCACCAGCAGGTCGCAGCTGCGGTCGGGGAAACAAGAGGGGTCATCCATTCCCGGGTACTCCCGCGAATAGGAGGCTGCGCTCGGCTCGGCGGGGAGCTGGTCGTCCTCGAGCTGCCAGGCGGCGTGGGCCTCGACCGGCCAGATGCTCTCGCGGGCCACGCTGACGCCGTAGGTATCGGCCGGATTGCGGTCGTGCGGCCACTCGACGTCGTGGATATCGGAACGCTTGATGGGCGTCAGCTCCCAGGATCGATCGAGGACGTGCTCGTCGGGGTCGAGGTCGACATCGGCGAAGAAGTCGACGAGGTTGTCGAGACCTGCCGACAGCACCTCGGGGTCCTCGTTGTTCCACTCCCGGTACAGGTAGCGGGTAAGCTCGTCGAGTTCCTGCGGCGCGACCGGTGGTTTGCCGCAACCGACCGCGAATACCAGCAGCGGCAGTATCTTCCTCATCCGGCCTCCGCAACGCCACCGAGTGCGCAGGATCGCGCGCTCGAGACTGACTTCGACGTCCCACATCGGCGCATCTTGGCCATTTTGGCACTGAGTGTCAAGTAATACAGCGAGACTTTTGGCACTGAGTGTCAGGCCTGCTACGGTGCCGCCATGAACCGCGAACTCAAGAAACAGAACACCCGCTTGGCGCTGTCCCGCGTCGCCATCGAGCTCGCCCTCGAGCTGGGCTTCGATGGGTTCACCGTCGATCGGGTCGCCGCCGAGGTCGGGGTCAGCCGGCGCACGTTCTTTCGCTACTTCGACACCAAAGAAGCCGCGTTCTTCGCCGGGCACGAGGAGCGCCTCGTGGGGTTCCGCGCCGCGCTGAGCGAGGGTCGACCCGGTGAGCTGCCCTACGACACCGTGCGCCGCTGCCTGCTCGAGTTCGCGCAGGAGTACGACGCGAACCGGCAAGACCTGAGCGCCCGCCACCGCTGTGTCCAGGCCTCCCGTCAACTGCTCCTGTGGGATCTCGGCCTCGATCGCCGCTTCGAAGAGGCCATCGTGGACACGCTGCGCGCCGACGAGCGCCTCGACGAGCTCCGAGCCCTCGTCCTCGGCAGCGCCGTCTTTGGCGTGGTGCGGGCGTTGCTGCGTCCCTGGCTCGACGGGGACCTCGAAGACCCCCTGACCACCCTGGGAGCCCGCGCCCTCGACCTCCTCGAAGAGGGCTTCCGCTGTGAGCGTGGCGAGGCTGTGCACCAAGTACGTGCTCGCGAGCGACGCGCAGCGATAGCTGGACCCACCGGTTCCTGAGCCAGGGTAGGCTCCCGTCGGAGCTTTTTCATGAACGTGCCCTACCGTTGGATCCGCAACATCGTCCAGCTGCAGGAGAAGCGGGCGTACCACTTCACCACGGTGGCCGCATTCGCCGGTTTCGTTCAAGCATCGGCGACTTGTCGCTTGCACACGAAGTCGAACGCATCGGAGCCTACGGCGGTTGAGCGTGCCGATCAGGACTGGCGAAAAGCACGACGGGGGTCGTCGCGCTCTGGATCGCGATCCTCCCAGTACGACGCCTGTTCTGGTCCGTCACCGATCTTGCCCATCCATCGCAGCACGAGTCCGAGGGGCGTGAGCAAGGCATAGAAGACCACCGTGAGCACCGTGGTGGAAACCACCCAACGGATGGGGGCAGTGAGCCGCTCGAAACCCCGACGCAGAGGGCTCAAGGCCTGCGGTCTCACCAGGGCAAATCCGGCGAACAGGCCCCCAATCAGCCACAGCAAACCGGCAACAACAGGCACGGCATGGAACCAGGAAAACACGCCGACGAGCGACAGGGCCACAGCCATGGCCAGCCCCCATTTTCGCAGTTCTCCCATCAGTCGAGGGCCAGTGGGCCAGCGGCCAAGGATCCGGTGAGCTCTTGGTCCTTCTTGAGAACGAGCACGTCTTCGATCACGAGGGCGTCCAGTCCGGCGCGAAGGAAACATCGACCAGCGTCGGCGGGCGTGCACACAATGGGCTCACCCCGCACATTGAAGCTGGTGTTGAGCAACACATCGCAGCCAGTCAGATCCGAGAACCGCTTTAAGAGCCGATAGAACCTCACATTATCCTCGGAAACCGTCTGCACACGAGCGGTGCCATCGGCGTGAGTGATGGCGGGCAAACAGACATCGGCGCGCACGGGGGCGGTGAGCAGCATGTAGGGGCTGCTCCACCCCTGTGGCACATCGAACCAGTCGTGGGCTCGTTCGGCCAGGACTGCGGGGGCAAACGGCCGAAAGGGCTCCCGAAACTTCACGGTGGCGTTGAGGTGTTCCTTGGCTGAGGGAGAGCGCGGATCTGCAAGGATGGAGCGCCCTCCGAGGGCTCGAGGACCGTATTCCAGACGACCTTGGAAGAACCCCACGGTGCCGCCATCGGCGAGGATGCATGCGGCTTGACCGAGGAGTTCGCTCTCCTCGCAGATGACGCCGGTGAGGCCGACGCTCTCGAGATCGCTCATGACCCGCTCGTTGCCAAATCCCGGTCCGAGCTGTGAGCCACACTGCCGACGGGGGCTGGGGACACGCTGCTCTCCATTCAGCTGATGCCACGCCCACAATGCTGCGCCCAAAGCTCCACCGGAATCCCCCGCCGCAGGCTGCACCCACAGACCGGAGAGCTCACCGGAGTCGAGGAGCTTGCCATTGGCCACGCAGTTCAGGGCAACGCCTCCCGCCATGACCAGATTTGAGTGGCCAGCGGTGCGCACAGCGTGGCGAGCACAGCGCATCACGATCTCCTCGGTGACCCGTTGGATGGAGGATGCGATGTTGCGTTCGCGATCGGTGAGAGGACCCTCTGGCACGCGCGGCGGACCGTCAAAGAGCTCTGCGAACGCCGCATTCGTCATCTGCAGGGAGTGGGAGAAGGCAAGAAGGCGGCGGTTGAGACGGAAGGAGCCGTCCTCCTTGAGGTCGATGAGGTGGGTGAGGATTCGCTCTCGATAGACGGGCTCCCCATAGGCCGCGAGCCCCATGAGCTTGTACTCGCCGGAGTTCACTCGAAAGCCAGTGAACGCGGTGAAGGCCGAGTAGAGGAGCCCCAGTGAGTGGGGAAAGCGGAGTTCTTTGAGCACCTTGATCTCATGACCATTCCCGACACCGATGCTAGCGGTCGCCCACTCACCCACCCCATCCAACGTCAAGATCGCCGCGGACTCGAAGGGCGAGGGATAAAAGGCGCTGGCCGCGTGGGCGACGTGGTGCTCGGCATACAGATAGCGCCCACGGTAGGCGCCGGACAGGGCGCCATCAATGGCGCGCCCGGTGTGCAGCCGCTCGCCCATCCACCTCGGAACCATCTTCAGGAAGACCCCGAGACCTCGCGGCGACTCGTAGAGTGCCGTCTCGAGCAACCGCTCGAACTTGAGCAGGGGCTTTTCGTAGAACACCACATGGTCGAGGTCCTCGGGCGTCAGCCCCGCCACATCCAGGCAATATCGAATCGCTTCCACGGGTATTCGCGCGTCGTGTTTCTGCCGAGTGAAGCGCTCTTCTTCCGCTGCAGCGACGATCTCGCCGTCCCTCAACAGGCAGGCTGCGCTGTCGTGATAGAACGCAGAGATTCCAAGGATGTTCATTGCAGTCCGAAGGCCCGAGAGCGCCGCATTATCGCATGGCAAGGCTCGCACTCCGCTTCCTGCTCTCGATCCTGATCTTCGTCGTCACGGCGGAGGTGGTGGTACGGGTCGCCAATCCCACCGTGCGCCATCAGGTGGTTCGCCAGTCCGAGGGCCTCACCCTCTACGAAGCCCATGGCCAACCCGTCTGGGAGGAGGGGCAGAGCGCGGAAAGACGCCACCTCCAGTGTCCCATCGACAACCCCGAGGCGGCCATCACCCTCACCTTGGGCTCCTCGATCTTCTACGGTTCCGGCGTCGAGCCTGCCGACGTCTTCACCCAAGATCTCCAGGAGGCATATGGAACGACAAGGTGCGTGATGAACTTCGCAGAACCCGGTTTCTCCATGCAGAACAAGCTGGCCCGCGCCCAGGAGGTGTTGTCATCCTACCCAGGCGCAGATGTTCTGCTCGAGATTTGGGAGAACGACCCACACGGATACACCATGCTCGGTCGTTCAGCCTATTCGCTACGAACTCTGCCAGTCGATAGCGGAGGCTATCCGAGGACTTTGGGTGTGCCAGCGCCCCTGAACGGGTTCTTGTTTCGCCACTCGAAAGCCTATGAATACGCGAGCCTCGCTGTCGATGCCCCACCGAACCCGCGATCCGAGGATGAGCTGTGGAGGGAGATCGTGGTCCCGCAGCTCGATGAGATGCTGGCGCTGGTGCGCGCGAACGGCAGCTCCCTGCGTCTGATGTTCATGTCGAAATTGAGCAGACCTCTGAACGAGCAGCTCGGGGACGGCGCCTACGCGGCCTATCCAGTGGCACGAGACTGGGCGGACAGACACGGGATCTCCTGGTTCGAAGCCGCAGAGTTGCTCCAAGACCAGGCAGTGGAAGAGATCCGCTACGACCCGTGCTGCCACTTCAACCCCAAGGGCCACGAGGTCCTGGCAGAACGGTTGTTGCCACTCCTGCCCAGATAGCCGCTATGAATCAGAACAGTGGATAGATGAAGGGCGCCGCCCAGGAACTGCTGAGCCACGCCAGCCCTCCCACCACGAGCACCGCCAAAAGGACCGGGGCCAACCACCACTTTCCGCTGTCAACCAGCCACCAATGAAGCTCCGCCCACAGTCCGGTGCGCGGCGCCTTGGCTTCGTCGTGGAAGGGATCCGACATGACGCCATCATGGGGTCAAAGGCATGCGCACGCAAGTCAACCCAGCGCGTCTCGACATCCTCAAAGACTGCTACGAACGCGGGCGCAAACGATCCCCTACCCGGATCCCTTCACGGGCGGTGACACCAGCTCCCACTCCACCCCGGGGGGTTCCTGGTTCCACCAGGTGAGCGTGAGCCGCTCTGCTCCGGGAGCCTCGGTCAACAGAGCGCCGGCCACCGCGCCCAGGACCGCCCCATGGTCACTGCGCGAAGACACTCCCTGGAGCACCCCGAGGACCAGGCGAGTGGGGATGGCGCGGTAGGTCACGTCGAGCGGGGGCAGGATCTCGTCCGTGGCCAGGGTGAGGGCGATGGGGGTGTCGTTGGTCGGGCGTGGGGTGAAGTGCCCGTGCAGATCGGACAGGAAGCGCCGCTGGGACTCAGCAACGCCCAAG
>PJEL010005524.1_pt1 | contig 10202 bp, 4 predicted proteins | sample 1853271 | NCBI WGS metagenome assembly PJEL01 (sample SAMN08108733, study PRJNA415343) | Invertebrate metagenome, whole genome shotgun sequencing project. | host: Globobulimina | place: Sweden: Gullmar Fjord | collected 2015-08 | reverse complement strand
GGTTTTCCGTTGCCACCTAATATAATTACGACCCTCTGTTCTGTCACATTGATCCACCCTCCTTCTCACCCACCCACCTGTATTGAAGTTTGCCGGCGGTGGTGTTGACTCTAGGACCATCACAATGGAATATGCTTAGAGGGGTGTACAAGAAACTCATCTGGTGCAGCGGTAGTTTTCCTTTCCTGTATACTGCCCTGTCCTGTCCATTTTAATGGATTATTATTCTGCATCTTCATTGCTATCTACTATTTGTGTTACGATGTTGTGTGTCCGACCACCCTACTGCTGTCTTCCTTTTCCAGTGACAAAGAATTAAACATCCGTAGAACTCTGGCGTGTAGTTTGCATGAGGTATTGTCTCATACATGCTGCTGCCTATGCACCACCCTTCATTCAATTTATCAATTTATCTGCTCCAGTTCTGGTAACGAATAAAAACTCTTTCACTACCCGTTAGGTGGCACAGGTCCTAACAAAAGATCAAGTCGAGCAGGATCTAGTAGAACACATGGAGAACCTTCTGTTAGATGTAGATAAGGTGTGCTTGCTGTGCTTGCTGTGCTTGCTGTGCTTGCAATACGTGTGCTACCATGCTGCATGACATATCAACTGAAGAAGTGATGTTTAATATATGCAAATTATCTTCTGATAAATGTTAATTGAAGTGTACTTTTACCCATCTTACCTACCATCTCCTGGTGTTTCTACATTCTGATCTGTTTGCCCCGATTTTTCACTTCCTGTAATTGAGATCATTGTTATAGCATTGAACGAGAAAAGGGCTAACACTACGAGCAGTAGTAAGAACATATACTATATTGTGTGTGATACACACATATAGTAGCACCCCAGGCCTTCTTCTTCATCCAGTTGCAAGCTCGCAAGGGTTGCGAGCACTGCGTCAAGTGTAACAGTAATACAACTAAACGGATCAGCTTTAGTTCAATTACTCTCCCTCTACTGTCAACCGTACACGAGGTCCACACGTGTATCCTGTTGCAGTTACTACATTGAATCAATAATCCACTATTAATGGAAATTATAGACGGTGGGAGAGACGTTCGACGTTCCAATTGAGTACTCTACTAATGTTAGAAATGGAATATTTTCCATATTCCATAACCTGCAAGAATGGAAATAATCTCTCTAGTAGATCGCAACCTACAAAATGGAAATCATCTCATTAGTAGCCCATAACGTACTATGGTCAGCACAATGGAAATCTTGTATATATACACCTCTATTGGTGTAATTACACGCTACTCTAACGCTAGCCCTAACACTAAAATCGTAACCTTAACCCTAAAACCCCAACCCTAGCCATAACTTTAACCCTATATTATAAAGCAAAAGTGCTCAATGTGCATCCATCCTATGACATAAAGTATCGGTTTTAGATTTCAAAACCGATACAAAACACGTGTGCCATTTCATATCTGTCAGCTGGTACTGGCAGCCTCCCCGTACCTCTGAGCCATTTGGACGCAAATCGATGAGCTCCAAGCTGAATATAAGCCGGATGATTTGGCCAATTGTGCACATTTTGATATGTGTGGTTGTCATTGAAGCCCGCAGACCTATGACTTCAGGTGAGAGCATTGGGGGTTAGGGTTTTGGTTAGAGTAATGAGTTTTTTTGGAGTTCAACAATAACTGCTCAACACAGGCTGAGGAAGCAGGCATTTTTTTCTGCGCCGCACACTCACGATTCAAGTGCTCCATTTTTCAAACCCCAGAACCACATCCTCACACTGGAGTCAATAAAGTAAGCCCAAACCCCCATCATTTCCCGTAGTGGAGATCATCATATATCTATTCTGGATATAAAATGTGTTCTGTGTACGCAAAAGCAGACACATGTCTTTGTCTCATTCTAAGCTGTACTACATTCCTCACATTTACCACAGCCATTCACTCCAGGAGATCCTGGTGTAATTTTCACTAAGAGTCAATTGAAAGAACTGCAAGAAGGAAAGATGGTAAGGCTAAATATACTTAGCTGCTATAGAAAAGTTTGCGAATGGAAAACGACTCCTTCAGTGACCCTTTCTGTGATATGCACATCATATTGTTCAGCCATAGGCCAATAGGGCAGAACTTGAATATACCTGACTCGCATACAACTCTTGTGCCAGTCTCAAACCACATAGTTCTGACACGTATCTGTGAAGCTAGAGCTCTGATGAATAACGAGTTTAAGCAAGAATATAATCTTATTCGTCAAGGTACAAAAACAAGATGTTTCAGTAGGTGAAGGAGGTGGGCGAACTATAGCAGTGCAGGTAAAGTCTTGAAAGCACTTCAGTGGTATGGTGAATATCTAATGCAGGAAATACACCTGTATATCTAAAGGAAGTGCACGCACCACAAAATTATGTGTGGAATAGAATTCTGGTAAGAACCTGAAAATTTAAATATATACAGTCGTGACGACGTTGCATCTAGTGCTTTGGTAGCAGTGTCACTATACAGTGAGTGATAGTCCTACTTTCTTTTCACTTTCAAATGGGGGGGTGATTGGTGACCACAGCTTGCAGTAGGCATGTGAAGGTCCGATCGGACACCAATACTTCAGTTAGCCTAATAGATCATTATTCTTCCTTCTCAGGACTTTGATCACTATACCGGGATGGTACCAAAGGTTGGCCAAATGCTGATGGCTAACAGATTAATGACAGTGCTGTTGCCGCTCTTTACAGTATAGTATGAAGTGTACTGATTACCGCCTAGGTGCTTGATTCCTACATCTATGAGAGAGGAAAAATGAGAAATGCAAGTCCGTGTGCTGATGCACAGATACGTATTGGCCCTAACCTTTTGATATTATGTATGTTTACTTTTACTGTAGGGTACTGAGATTTTCAAAGCGTTCCTTCAATTCGGTTTCTTTGGCCTCAAGTTCGATAGGTACACTACCATGCTGTAAAATAGAAGAAGAACTGTTGTTTATGGGGTTTGCTGGTGGGGTTGGAGCTTGCCAAATCTGGCCTTGAGTATGTCCTTTGAATTTCCACATTTTACCTTTGGAGACGACTTATGTCGATCCTACTGCTGCTGCTGATTGCCTTGATTGCTGCTGTGTTGATGCCTCCTGACAATAATTTTCTGACCCAATTCTTGTCACCGTGCATGCATTTTGTTTTCTTGCAGTTACATTTATCACACGTAAGTAAATTCTTTCTCTACTTTGAGGTGGCATGTACAACACATCCCTCACACACACACGCATCTCCCAACTTATCACTTGCTATGCTGCTTTGTACTGCTGCTCATAGGTACTTCCCAAAAAAGAACACAGTAACTTGGACACTGGACTACACTAAAAAGAGCACATTGGGTAAGGTGTACTGATTTTGTCTAAACAAGCCCTTCATGCCACACCGGTGTACCACCTTACCTGACTTCAAGTCCACAGATGATTCAGTCGGATACTGGTGACAGAATTTTATTGCAACTTTTGCTCCTTTTTTTCGTCTTGTTTGTTTGGTCAGTATTGTGATATATCTGACAGCACTGTAACCTTGAAGGCATGTAAAGAATGCCCCCAGTCGCCCTGATCCACGTGAGTGGAGCCGGGTCTATTACAGGCAATATCCCCTATTCCCTGAACTTTGATTTATACTGTACTTGGACCCTTACCAGAAGCTCGACTTGTCAGCTGTGCTATTCGAGTACCCAAGTGGACACCCCGCATTGTGAAAAATTATCTCTCAAAGGTGACTCATGGGCAACGCACTTGATGCCCTATCATCACAGTAAGACCGCCATCATGACTGCAATCTACAGTACCAATATATATATTCCATATTCCATATTGTACACTTATTCTAAATTCTAAACTGGAGGTGGCTACCCGGGAAGCCAATGAATGGGTCAAAACTGAGTCAGAAAAGAAGTACAACGTAAGTACGTTTAAAAGAACGAAAATAAATACCGTAGTGTTTTATGGTGGCTGGTTTTGAGCAGTGTTGTTACACCGTCCACGCGGCTCGCAACATTAAACTAATTAATCAGTTGGTGTAGTGTCTCTACTACCCGAGTTTGTGTGTTGTGCTCTTGTACCTTTGCTGACTTAAGAGCTGCTTGATGTACCAGGCGGATCTAAGCGCTGGTTGTGTATCAGAGCAGGTAACTCTCTTACTTCAGCATTTTGGCCTAAAAAAGTGAGAATTTGATTTTGCCGCTTTGCAGAGGTCAAAACGTAGTAGGCGCTTTCATGGACTAGACACGCTGAAGGTAAAGGTAGTTTTATTATCTGTGGCGGTATGATGATACTTCATTGCCTTTCTGACTATTAGCTACTCTCGTGACCCCCCCCCAATGTTGTTTGTGGAAGTAGATAGGTGAATTACCTACTACACTAGGTCTATTTACTTTTGGAAGTGGGAGAGGCCGACAGGTGAACTACACTTGCTTCAACTTTATGCAGCAGGCTCTATTTGTGCCTATTGGTGGCTATGAAATTGTTTAAGGGTTAGAGGATTTTTCAGGGAGTACAAAGCGATTGCAGAGCAAGAAGTATGGGGTGATGACTGGCTATAATGAATTGTGTGCTAAATTATTGTTTTGATGTTTCAATGAACCAAACTGAACCACTCTTGCTGAAAAACTGGTTCTAATGCTACACCTTCAAAACGAACTCGCAAGGTGACCAAAACAGCACGGAACGTAGTAGAAGAACAAGAGCGAACCGTGAAGGCTGAGGCTGCCAAGGTATTTTCCATTAGCTAGTGTTAAGGCAAAACCAATAATATGTATGCAAGTGAAGCCCAATAAATGTGCCAAATTGGTGATATGTCATCCACGCACAGGCAGCGCAACTCCAGTTAGAATTGGAACAACACCAAAGGAGAGCCCAAGTGGTGGTGTTGAGAGGTTTAAAGACATTGGCCTCTGTGGGGGTGGGTTATGGGTTCTTCATGTGGTTAAACAGGTTTGAAACGTGTCAAAAAAGCACCACCAGCAGCAGCACAACAAATGGATTAACATAACCAGCAGAGCCAGCCTGTAGGCCATATATAGTTACTTTTCCCTGAGATAGTGGGAAGGCTCAACCAGTTATCACCAAAATGGATTGCAGTCATCTGAAATCCATTTTGGTGATTGTGGTTGCATCGGCCTGATAGACATCTAGTCTATCGTATGTAAATATAACAGTGAAATGGCATACACACTGTAGGTGTAAAGCTATTAGATGCGGCATGCCACGGTGCTCGGTTTGCCGTATTGGATCAACCCCACTGTTTGTGTAAAACGGATGAGGTTCAGTTTTGATGACGAGGCGTGACGCGGCGGTTACAAAAGGTGTACCTGACAATGTGTAACCGACAACTATTTGTATGGCTCTGCGACACGTGTCTTCTTGTAGCAAGTAAAAAATAGATCACAACTTTTGTAGTACCCTTCTCCTTGCCTCGGACTGGCCAACTTATCAATAATAGAGACAAACTTGGACAAGAGTACTACTCTAACTCTCTGGCAGTGTGTGTAGTTATTATGCTCTGCCATTGTTCCTGCTACTTTCATAAGTGTAGTGCGGTGGTCTCTCTCGTGAGTTTTGGGAAGCACAAACTTTTGAAACCTTTCAGTTGAAAATCATTCAGCCCCTGGTAGTATATATTGAGGGAAAATCCTTATAACAACACCTTGCACTGTGCGTTCCCTAAGCCACCAGATGATACCTCCCTTACAGGGATAATACTACCTAACCCCGGGGAAAACAAAAATGAATGTTGTATTCCAGTATATATTCGTACTTCTTTCTATTCGGATAAATTACGAGGGGGCTTAGGCCCTTCAGCCCTTATCCTTACTATTAATATACATTATTCCATCATCTACTTATACACTCCTTTCAACGACGAAAAGGAAAGGGCAAGGGAATATAATAACCCTAGAAAATGCCAGGGATGATCCTATAAAATGAATCAAAAAAACAACTCGAATGAGGTTTGAGAAAAAAGGGAAATGCTTGTTACAAGCAATGTTGAATGGATGCTCCACACCATACCTGTAGGGGACCCTTTCGATGTACTTCTCCCAGAACGTTCCGTATTTAGCACTGCATCGTGCATCATCGCGGAAGGAACGGTGAATTAAAAGTACTGTGAGAAAAATAACGTAGGAATAATTTGCCAGTACAGTTGACATAGATGGAATGGACCAACAAACTGAAGAGACAACCTGATACAAGATGAGGGTAATAGGGTTAGCAAGAAAGTAAGCGGCTCACGTGTCGAGATGGTAGCATCAGAACAACAGTTAACACACAGGCAGGCTGCTATATATCATTCGCAACTTTTAAAGAAGTTAGTTTTGGTTTTATTATGGCTGCTGCTCTAGTCCAAGCAGCAGCAATGCAGGAAAATTGGTTCGAGAACATAGTTCAAGGGGTATGTAGCAGCAAGAGTCATTCATCAGAGAAATGATGGTCGAGTTGGGGGTGGCTGAGGGGTTGACTACTACACAGTGCAAAACATCATAACCTCAAACAAGTATCCCATATGGCGTGATTGTCCCCACCACCCACTGCAGAGTAAGAGTGAAGAATGCTGTAATCCGTCAGCGGTGACATAGTTTGCCCTATAGAGCGCATGAAGGAGGGAGGGTATTACAGAGAATTATTCAAGCCAAAGGGCTTACAAACAACCTTATAACAGTCATAAAATACGGGGCCCGCCTGCCCGCTCAAGGATCGGTGAGGCTAGAGGCAGGGTTTCGAGAGAAGAAAGTTGAGAAAAGGAGGAGGCGCAACCTGATAAATTCCGCAGGACCACCCCATATTTTACACTCTCCACCCGTTCTTCGGAAATGTTGCCTCATCCTGTCAGGAAGAAACACGTTGGCTACCAGGCTCTAAATTCTACCGTATTATATATCTAGCTCTGTGTTCCTAAAAATATAACAGGCAGTATGCATGCATTCCAACATACAATATCCTCAAGTGCCCATACTGGTTGGTTATTTTAAGCTGCTGCTTCACCTGTCACAATCGTAATTGGCCCAAATACTAAACATACCCAGAAGTAAAATTGCACAGCAAACAAAAGGCCCTAGGTTCACAGGATGTTGTGCAAGAAACATTGTAGAGCTTGTGTAGAGACCTGGCACCCAGCAGATGCATCCCCAGCACAAATAGTACCCGGCGCGGTCATGCTTCAATGTCAAGAAAATAGAGAAGCGAGCGAGCCAAAGATGATGATTTCAGAAATAGGGCGATGACCAATTAGAATCAACGACGATTTATGTTAGGTTAGGTGTATTTCAAGACTGCGAGGAGTGACAGAGCAGCACAACGCAGCAGCAGTCTATCTCTTGGCATACGTACCTGAATGTCCATGCTGCACATATATCCCATTTCCCAGAGGAAAAACTTGCTTATGTACCTGCAATGAGAAACACAAATGAATATGAGAGTTGGGGCTCATTCAAATGCTGAGAAGCAATGAGATTCACAACAACCGTCGTACTCTCTTACTCTTCCATCATAACACTGACAAGCTATAGCTTACAGCAGAACAACAAACGCACAAATATAAATATGTGTCACATCGAGAGGTCCAAATTATAAGCATCATATTTAGTACTTACACAATTTGAAGGATAACACAGATGGCCATGGAAGTACTTAGCTCCCCATACGTGTTTATTTGCCAGTGAGCATAACACAGCGGCGCTAGACCCCAATACATCATACCAAATCGACAGTTTGTAAACTGCTTCACATCCCATCTGAAGTTTTGATTTGATTTCATTCAAGGCGGCCAATCACAGCATGCAATGGAAAAGAGAGAGATCGCAACGGGGCTATTATATAAATCATTCTTTTAGGTAAGTGTACATTATATCACCACACCAAGATATAGCGCATACCCAAATATCCTGGGGTGCAGTTCCATGCCCTTGAAGTAGTCATTTAAGAAACCCCGACCTTCTGAGCCACTATCGACACGGATGCCAGGCCAGAGCAAGAGATTAATCGTTGCACACTGTTTAAGGTTTGACAAACCACCACCACCTTATGCTTTTAACTAACCTGTCTTGAGTAGATGGGAACCAAAGACCCTTGAAATAAAGGATGAAACAGAAGCCAATGGCTAAAATAGAAGTGAAGGAGAGTATCTCGCCCAATTTCTCATAGACAATGCTGAGACATATTGAATAACAACAAGCACATGGTGGTATTAGCAAGCAAAGCAAGCATTTTTGCATGATGACAACAACGATGCACCTAGGAATTGGTGCTTTGGTTTTTTAGCCAGATACAGATGAAACAACACTCATTGGACTAACATCAGCGCCGGCCGGCACCAATGATGAAACACTAGCCTAGCCGTGTGAACTTCCACACACAATACAGATTACATTCGTAATATTCAACTTACCCACTGTCCCAACCATGAATTATCAAATAACAGTATATGGCCAAGGATAAGAACCAGCATGTCAACCCATTATCGGTGTACCTTGTGAAATGAGAGAGAATGGGGAAAAGGGGGTCAGTGCTGCTGTAATATTGAATGGTGTGTGTTTCATCATCCAAAATTACTTAGGTATGTGACCCGTTGCAGTTCTCCCCCCCATGAACTCGCTTCCAGGCACAAAGCGCATCAAAAGTAACTCCACAATCAAGAATTTCAATACGATGCGCACCGCTGGTGGAGGACGGAGCAATAGGTTACTATGGATAGTAATACTTCGTGGTGCAGCATTTCAAAGAAAATATTATCTCCTAAATCATCTAACCCTAACCCCCTGGTGCTATTATTTACTCCAAATTCCAGTTACTGCCTTAACCCCCACCCACAAAGTGCTGCTGTAACTCACCACTGGAGTCAAATGGATCAGGTGATATTTCCATCCACCGTTCTGTTATAGCTTGAAGACTCGTTCCGTTGGACAAGAAATCCTCCAAAGTTTTTCCAATGTCTCCATCGAAGTAACACAAGCAGCGGTGCAGCAGAATAACAGCAAAGGGGCAACAAATCAGGATACCCAGAACCCCAACCTTGGAAGGCGTGTCAGAATACAAACCCAAGAGCATGCTGGGTAGAGCAACGAGTTACACGACGGATTCCAGGGTTACAAACCTTCCTTGTACAGTCTACTGCATAACATTTGTGACCCATATTGCTACCTCACAAGCAATCAAGCCGCACTATTACTATCACCAAAAAGCAAGTATAAACCACAAATATAAAAATAAAAAAATTCCAAGTCTACAGCAATGAATTCACCTGTTCGAATATCGACAGCACCACCCCACCACGGATCAGCAGCTAAGGAATGGAAATAAAAAAACACTTCAGTTCCGTGTTACTCAGTTCTCATACTTTAAGGGCAAACACGTACCCCATTCGTTCCCCAGTTTCCGTGATTTGGCTCTCTATTACCGTCTATCCTTTTTTTGGTCTTCAATGTCAAAATACAGAGCAGATTAGGCATTTATACTTTCCCTCATATTAAACGGACTTCCTTGGATGCCCGCCCAAGACACCAGAGAACCACAACTCCACCACAACCACTAACTACTTCACTCCATTAAGCTTCTGTTACAGGCCCTCATGCCAAAACAAATACAGGACAGCGGTTATACATTTACGTACATCCATTCATGTTAAATGCATTGCCTAACCCTAAGAAACCAGAAAACTACAACCTCACTGCTACCATCACTAATTACTTCGACTAAAAGAATTAAAGCATTACATACGTGAGCTTTAACAGGGGTTTTAATCAGCGATTCAGGCGCACAGACAACAGCCATCCTCCACCAGAGCGACAGCTACGGCTACGGCTAGGGCTAGGGTTGTGGGCTTAGGGTTAGGCATAAAAATGCAGTGAAGATTCTCATATGACTATATGTATGTATATACACAAGCAGGTGTATATACAGTTGAGTAGTATAACTAATTGCGTACGTACACTCATACACGTGTACGCATATATATGCTGCTTGTTTGTACACCTTAAACGGTGTACAATCATATCAAGGTATATTCGTATAATATATATAAATAAAATCACTATCTTGTATTACACCACACCATAACCCTATCTCGAGAACTACCACTAACCCCCTTGACCTGAGCGCTACACGCCATTCTTACGCTTATACTCTACCATCCAACACTAACCCTTACCTTGAGAGAAAAATGCATATTTACACCTTTATTGATGTAATTACACTCTAGTCTAATC
>PJEL010005522.1_pt1 | contig 10203 bp, 9 predicted proteins | sample 1853271 | NCBI WGS metagenome assembly PJEL01 (sample SAMN08108733, study PRJNA415343) | Invertebrate metagenome, whole genome shotgun sequencing project. | host: Globobulimina | place: Sweden: Gullmar Fjord | collected 2015-08 | reverse complement strand
TCACCATGGAGCCGGTGCCAGTTTCATCGACTCTGGTCAGGGAGAAGTTGCGGGCAGGAAAGTCGGTCAGGGGTCTTATTCCACCGGAAGTTGCGGAACATATCAAAAAGCAAAAGTTGTATAACTTTTATACCACAAGGGCATAAGTTTCATTTAAGCGGACGCGCCGCTTAATTCAGCTTTATACCACAAGGGCTAAGTCTCATTTAAGCGGACGCTCCACGCCGCTTAATTCGGCTTTAAATGCCCTTCTCAATGTCCCTGCTGTCAACAAAGGCATAGGCACTGTGCTTGTGGATTGATTCAAAACTTTCCACACCCACCGAAAACCAGTCAATATTCGGATGGCCCTGGGCCATTTCCGCTACTTTGCGCACCACATCCTCAACAAACATCGGGTTTTTGTAGGCTTCTTCGGTGACAAATTTTTCATCCGGGCGTTTCAGCAGGGAAAAAACTTCGCAAGAAACCCCAGATTCCACAAGTTTTATTAAATCTTCAACCCAGATAAATCCTTTTGACTGGATATTGAGGTTGATTTCAGCCCGTTGATTATGTGCCCCACAGTCACTAATTTCTTTTGAACAGGGGCAAAGGGTGGTGCTCGGAACCCACACCGATAAAATGAAGCCCTCATCCTCACCGATACCGCCGGTGAAGCGGCAGGTGTACTCCATCAGTCCGGTTGTGCCGGTAACGGGTGCCTTTTTTTCCACAAAGTATGGAAAAGTCATTTCCAGGTGAGCGGAATCTGCCTGAAGTTCTTCCTTGGCCTCGATGAGCAGTTCCGGAAAAACCGATACACTCAAATCATCCTGGTATTTATTTAACACAGAAAGAAAGGTGGTGACGCAGGTTTCACGATAAGGACGGGGCATACTGGCCTGCAGGGTGATGCTGGCCACAGTTGCCTGAAGACCACCAGACTTTTCCCTGACCTTAATGGGATAACGTATGTTTTTTATACCAACTGTTTTTAATTTCATTGCAGGCCTTTTTTACCTTATTTTTGGCGTTATCGCCAACAGATTTCTTTGCAAATGCATGATTCCTGTGTGGCCCCGCAGTTCAAAGTTTCAGGATGTTTGCCTGTCTTTGTAAATTATGTTAAATTGGCGTAACATTTTTATTTTATTATAGGAATTATTACCTGTAAGCAGTTTGTGGCATCAGCATGGCAGACGAAAAAGTACGCATTGATAAATGGCTCTGGGCTGCCCGGTTTTTTAAGACCAGATCCATGGCCTCCAAAGCCGTGAGCGGCGGGCATGTTCATCTTAATGGGGCCAGAGTAAAGCCTGCCCGTGCAGTTGTTGTGGGGGACGAGCTTCGTATTGTAAGAAATGAGACGGAATTTGTCGTAACCATCCAGGCGCTTTCCGGTAAACGCGGCCCAGCCACAGTTGCCCGTACTTTGTATGAGGAAAGTGAAGAGAGCGTAGATGCCAGACAGTTGCAGGGTGAAGAACGCCGTTTGCAGAGAATGAGCCGGGATTTCCCGCCCCCGAAAAGGCCGGGCAAACGTGACAGGCGGCTTATCAGGACTTTTATCAGAAAATCAGAATGAAATACACGAACGACGCAAAAGGAGCATAGTATGAAAAAAGCAGAAAGGGCGCTTATCAGCCTTACAGATAAATCAGGAATTGAAGGTTTTGCCAAGGAGCTTGAAGGGCTTGGCATTGAGATTTTATCCACCGGCGGTACAGCCAAGAAAATGAGGGATAACGGTATTGCCGTTAAAGATGTGTCCGAGTTTACCGGTTTTCCGGAGATGCTTGATGGAAGGGTAAAAACCCTGCATCCCAAAGTGCATGGCGGTATTCTGGCCCAGAAAACCAATCCTGACCATTTAAAGCAGATGGAAGAGCATGGGCTGCAGGCCATTGATATTATTGCCGTCAATCTCTATGCCTTTGACAAAGCCACTGCTGATTCAAGCTGCACCTTGGCCAATGCCATCGAAAATATTGATATTGGTGGTCCTACCATGCTGCGGGCTGCTGCGAAAAATTATGCTGATGTCACTGTTATTGTTGATCCTGCCGATTACCCGACAGTTATCAGTGAAATCAAAGAGAGTGGTAATACAACCTTGAAGACCCGCTTTAAGCTGGCCCGCAAGGTTTTTGCCCTGACCAGCAAATATGACACCGCCATCATCAATTGGCTTGATAAGATTGATGCTGACAGTCATCCGGAACTCAGTTAGGAGTAGCAATTATGAAAATGGCAGTGCTTCTTTCCGGATCCGGGCGAACCCTGGATAATTTTCACGAAAGAATACAAAATGGTACCATGCAGGGCGAGATTGTGGTGGTCATCTCCAATGTAAAAGATGTATTGGGTTTGCAAAAGGCCGAAAAGTACGGCTACCCTTCCTTTCATGCCGTGGGTAACGAGGCTACGAACAAAATCATTACCGAGTATGGAGCGGAGTTGGTTGTGCTGGCTGGTTTTTTGAAACTGTATGACCCTCCTGCCGACTTGGTCCATAATGTGGTCAATATTCATCCCTCACTTATCCCGTCTTTTTGTGGAGATGGATATTATGGAATGCATGTTCACCGTGCTGTGCATAAACGGGGGGTCAAGGTCACTGGCTGCACCGTTCATTTTGCCAATGAAGTGTATGATGAAGGGCCCATCATTGTCCAGAAAACCGTGTCAATCGGTGAGTTGGACAGCCCGGATGATATTGCCTCCAAGGTCTTTGAAGCGGAATGTGAAGCATTCCCGGAAGCCCTAAACCTGGTACATGAGAAGGGTGTTGATGCCTTTTGGAAGTAGAGGGAGAAACGGTGACAACGCAAAAATCAATTATAATGTCTGCCCATGATGTTGAGCGATCCCTCACCCGGATGGCCCTGCAAATTATGGAGAACAATCGGGGCATTAAAAAATTGGCCCTGATCGGCATTCACACCCGTGGGGTTTTTCTGGCAGACCGGCTGAAAAAAATTATTCATGATCATGAAGGTCTGAATTTACCTGTTGGTTATCTTGATATTAATCTTTATCGTGATGACTGGAGTCTGATATCCCAGAACCCCATTGTTAAAATGACGGAGATTCCTTTCTCTGTTGAAGAGTATACTCTTATTTTGGTTGATGATGTTCTGTATACAGGACGGACTATCCGGGCAGCCCTTGATGCCATTATGGATTTAGGGCGTCCCCGCTCTATCCAGCTTGCTGTTCTGGTCAACCGGAGCTGTGGTCGTGAATTACCTGTGCAACCAAATTATAAAGGATTGGATGTGATGGAGCAGGTAACCGATCATGTTCATGTGCATTTGCTGGAAAATAATGAGCAGGATGAGGTTGTACTGGAATCAATCATGTGAGTCTGCCTCCAAATAAAGGTCTTGAGTATGATGGAAAATAAGAAAATGGGAAACATCCTGAAAGATATACAGGAGCGTATTGCCCAAAAACAAAAGGATTATCAGGGCTATAATTTCAACCAGGCCCAAAATGATATTCTTAAGACTTTTTTCGATCTGGCCCAGGAATACGATTCTCTCGATGAATGTTACCTGATTTGTGTGACAGTGCTCCATCAATTTTTGGAGGTTGAGGTGGCCCTGTATCTGGTAAATGAGGAAACCGGAGTGCTTGGATTCACCTGTGACTCAACCCTTGGCTTAGCTGCCCGGGAGCATGTTCCCGATCATATCATCCCCATTGATGAAATGTGTCGTGTGGAGGGCTCATACCTTTTACCGATTTTGGGTGGTAAGGCTCTTGACTCTGATTCCTGTATTCCGGTCCAGGGTGTGAAAAATGTTGTGCTTGGTCTGCTTGAAATAAAAGACTGTCCAGATTTGTCCGCAGCAGACCAGTTTTTTCTTGGTAAATTTGCCAATCGTGTCGGTTTTAACCTGCATAATCGGATGATTGCTATCCAGAATATCCAACACATCAAGTTTATCAATAACCTGGTGATGGATATTGAGCACAATGTCATTGTGCCTAATATGTATTTCAAGCATCTTTTCAACCGTGTCCGCAAAAGAATCCAAGATGTGGAAGAGATTGAAAATGTCATGAAAGGCATGAAGGAGTCCTTGGGGATTGAAGGTTCCGCCTGTCAAGAAATGGTGAACAAAGTCGGCATCCTTCGTAAAGACCTCATTGATTACCACCGGGAGATGCAGAAGCATCACAGCAATTGCAGTCTTTTTCTTGAAAGCCTTTTTCGACGGGATCATTTTGAAAAGGGGCATCTGGTGCTTCATTCCAAGAAATGCATGGTTGAGAAAGAGGTTATTTTGCCCCAGCTTGACCAGTATTCCAGCCGACTCACTGCCCAGGGCATCACCATTAAACGGCCTTCAGATATGTCGGGGCAGGAAATTCCTTTGCGGGTTGATATCGGCTTATTATCTCAGGTGTATGCAAATTATTTTTCCAATGCGGTGAAATATACCAGAGAGGTTAGAGGTCATGACGGAAAACTGAGAAAGTTCGTGGCCTATGGCCTGGAGATGATGCCTGATTATTTTGGCCTCGGCCGGCCGGGCATCAAATTTAATGTGTTCTCCACCGGCCACCATCTTGATCGTGAAGATTCCGCAGCTGTATTCAGTGAAGGGTATCGGGGGAAAAATAGTGTCGGTACCAGTGGAAGCGGCCATGGTCTTACTTTTGTCAAACAGGTGGTTAAAATCCATGGCGGTGAAAATGGCTATGAGGCCACCGGCGAAGGCAATAATTTCTTTTTTATCCTCCCATTAGATTATAAATAACGGTAACAGGGCTAAGTGAAGGATTTCATGAAAGGTAGGCGGCCAAAAAAAATTGAGTTGCTTGCCCCGGCAGGCTCCCTGGATGTATTTGCCACTGCCGTGGATGAGGGGGCCGATGCTGTCTACGTTGGCGCTCCGGCCTTAAATGCCAGGGCTCTGGCTAAGCATTTTACCCCGGAAGAATTGGCGGCCATGATTGATTATGGCCACAAAAATGGGGTGAAAGTCTATCTGGCCATGAACAGTCTGGTCAAAGAAGAAGAAATTCCCGACCTTGTCAACCTACTTGTCTTGCTGGAAAAATTATCTCCCGATGCCTTGATTGTTCAAGATCTTGGTCTGTATTATCTCGTAAAAAAATATTTCCCCTCCTTTACCCTGCATGCCAGCACCTTGATGGGTGCCCATAACTCCCTGGCTGTCCAGCAGTTTGCTGACATGGGGTTTGAGCGGGTGGTACTTGCCCGTGAGGTAACTGTGGCTGAAATGCGAGAGATCCACCGGCAATGTCCGGTGGAACTTGAGGTCTTTGTCCATGGAGCCTTATGTTTCAGCTATTCCGGGCTCTGCTTGTTCAGCAGCTATCTTGGCGGGAAAAGCGGTTTGCGCGGACGGTGCGTGCAGCCCTGCCGCAGGCGTTATACCTGGGCCGGAGCTGGCAAGGGACATCGATCCGGCTATCTGTTTTCCATGAATGACCTCGACGGCGCCCAGCATGTACCAGATCTGACCCAGGCAGGTATTGTTTCTCTGAAAATTGAAGGACGAATGCGCAGTGCAAGTTATGTCGGTGCTGTGGTCAAAGCATACCGGAAGGTGATTGACGCCGGTCGCGATGTTGAACGTGTTATGCCTGAGGTCCAGGCTTTGCTGGATCAGGCCATGGGGAGAAAACCCACCATGGGTTATTTTGCAGGCCCCCAGCCCCCGGATGCCATTACTCCCTTTTATTCCGGTAATATTGGCCGTTTTGTCGGCAAAGTGACTTCTGTGGAGGGTGATAGGGTTTTTGTTTGCCTCCACGAAGGTGTCGAGGCAGGTGATAGAATCCGCCACCACCACGAAAAAAGTGGAGATAGGAAGTCTTTTACTTTAAAGACTGTTCTCCATGGTGGAAAACAGCAGAGCCATGGCGAGGTGAACCAAAAGGTATCTTTTGTTTTGCCTGGCGTGATGAAAGCCCAGGCCGGTGATTCGCTGTACAAAGTTGATGTGCGTAAGCGTCGGCAGATGGAGTCAAGCGGCAGTATGATGAAACCTGCTCGGTTTAAAAAGAAGGTTGCCCAAGCTCTGCGTCCTGAATTGTCCCGGAATATTTTGAAAAAGTTGTCTTTCAGGGCTCCTGTGCCCCAGGGCAAAAAGTATAAAGCAAAGCCAGCAAGAAAACTTGTAAAACAGCATGGACCTGTATTGCCGCTGTGGATTCGCGGCAGTGATTTGCGTATTGTCGGTCAGTCTGTTGTGGAAAAGCCTGACAGGCTATTGGTTACCCTGGATAAAGAAAGTTTTGCGCAACTTCAGAGGCAAAAAAAGTCTTTACGCCATTTAACCAAAACAGTCACCTGGGTTTTGCCGCAGATTATCTTGGAAGAGGATGTGGGGTTTTACCGCAAGGTGGTGACAGAGCTTTCAGCAAAAGGATTTCGGCAATGGATGATCAGCCATATAGGGCAGTTGCAGCTCTTCCAGTCTGGCCGTAAGAAGGTTGCCGGAGCACGGCAATTTCCTAAAGGACGACCAATCATTGCCGGTGACTATACCTTAAATATTTTAAACTCTCTGGGGCTGCGTTTTCTGAAGGGTAAGGGGGTTGACCGGGTCCAGCTCGCCATTGAGGCAGATAAACAAGCCCTTGAAAATATTTGCGCGCAGAAGATCAAAAGTGAAGTGGGGCTTACTGTTTATGGCAGACCGCCGCTTTTCACTGCACGACTCACACCTGAATTTTTCCATTACAATAGAACTTTTGTCAGTCCCAGGGGCGAGCGTTTTGAACTGGTCAAAAAGTGGGGGCAGACCCTGGCCCTGGCTGACAAACCTTTTTCTCTGCTTTCCCAGCTGGAAGATCTTAAAAAGATGGGATTTGACTTTGCCGTTGTAGATCTTACCCATGTCACCCTCCACAAAAAAGAAATGGCTGCACTGCGGAAGCTCATTTCTTCAAAGGGCAAAAGCCGATCAATGAGTACTCTCAATTATTTTCGCACCCTGCAATAGGGCTGAAGGCTCATACCTGTAGCGTTATTTTTTTTTGGCGAGAAATGTATGCGCTGTGAGAATCAAGGCCGTGGCTGGAGCAATCAGCCCTAGAAGGAAAAACATAATTCGTTTACCGCTGGGCGTGATGCTACCCAAAGGGTCGTTAAAAGGATTTTCGCCGGCAATGAAGGCGAGAATGATCAACAGAAGCACTCCTATAAAAGCCATAAAACATTCAGCAAACAAGAGATTTTTGCCATAGGCCGCGAGTAAATCCATTGTTTTTTTCAGTTCCAACATTTTTTGTTTTCTTTCTTCTAACTCCTTCAGTCCATTTTCTATTTCAGCGAGTTTGATTTTGCTCTCTTTGAACGAATTACTTTTGTCTCCTTTTTCCAGTGATGCGTCGATTGCATCAAACTTCTTTTGTTGCCGAAGCAGATCTTCATTGAATTTTTTGAAATAGGATTTCAATGGGTAGGTCTGCCAGAATTTCCGTAATCTGGCCAGTCGATTTTTAGTGAGTGTCTTTCTTTGTTTGATTTCATGGTTGATTTTTTCTGTGAGATTATTGCACAAGGTGCAGGCGTTTTTTGCTTTTTTGGAGGCACCTAGAATTTTGAAGTATTTTTTTTCGTTTAGTAACTGCTCAAGATCGTTGATTGTCTTTTCAAGCTTTTCATGTATTTCTTCCTTTTCGTCCACCAGAAGCATGAGGTCGCTGTATGCCGTGCTTGCTTTGAGGTAATTGGCTCTGGCTGACTTTATATTCCTCTGCAGCACATACAAAAGGAGACTGTCCACAATGCCGGTTACCTCTGAAAATGACGGGTCAATAAGAGAGGCCATGTAAAGTTCCCGCTGAGCAATCAGCGTCTGGAATTTTTTTGCCTGGTCAACAGTGAGGCCCTGCTTAGCGGCGATTTGAAAACCACGATAATCGGCATCGCTGCAGACAAAGTCTAATTTGTCAATGAAGTGCATCATTGTTTCGGCTTTATTGTTTTCTCTTATGGTTTCGTAATGGCGTGAAAGGAGCAGGTAGCCGTATATTTTTTCTTCAGATGAAGATGCCAAACCAATGGCGGTAGCCAGGGGGTTGCCCATGTCTTTTTCTTGCTCTAAGGCGACAAAAGCAAGGCCAATGTGGGCATAAAAGAGTTCTCCTGTTGCTTTGGAAGCTTCTGAACTGAATTTGTCTTCTGCCTCCTGAAATTTGCCATCCAGCAGACTGTCAAAGCCTATTTGCAGCGTAGTGTTTTTTGAGACAATCTCAGTCTTTTTCCCTAATTGAGGCCATGTCATCCCTGATGAGAGAAACATGGCCGCAAAAAATCGGAGTTGGAAAACTCGGAATACATCAAAATAGGCAAGTAAAGCCATAAGAGGAGGAGAGGCTCTGCTCTTTTCAGGAGTAAGATCTGCAGAGATACAGTCAGCTAATTTAAAGAAATTTGAAAAGGCTCCTTCGAAGGTCTCGTTTATTTGATCAAAAGTTAAAAAACCAATATCAAGTAAGCCCTGGGTTTCCATGGTCATGTGCCGGCTGGGACATTCTGTCGGCTTATGCTGGGACATACCGCAGTAGTAGCAAATTTTATCAGATTCAGATTGTAATGGTATGCTTCGAGCAGAAAAAAGAGGCTTGTTGTAAATTTGAGAAGGGTTGTTGAAAATTAATTCAAAAATTTTCATGTTCTCTGTGCTTTTTACAGCATGTTCTGGAAGATCTTTCCAGAGGGAATTCTGGTCAAGGTAATCTTTTAGATATTTACTGACATAGAAATGACCAAATTCAAGATAATTCCATAGCTCATTGCTGCTCTCAGCAATTGGCAGTTCGTCGTTTTCATTATCCTCGATATGAAAAATTATTTTAAACGGCAGTGATGTCCCATAGTCACGATCTACGTATTTATTTTTGACAAAATGCAGACTCTCAATCACTGATAAAAAGGCCGTGGTGGGGTGGAAAAAAGTAAAAAGTATTACATTTTTTTTAACGGTTTTCTGTGCGCATCCGTTTGGCACCAGGATTTTTGCCAGTGTTTTAAAGATATAGGCCCAGTTACTGCTTCCTTTGGCTGCATAAATGGAAAAATGAATGGCAACTGTTATGAAATGATCTTTGGGCATGGCTTCTGTGGGTGAAACGTAATGGACAAGGGACTTACGCTTTCAAGCGTTTTTGGATTTGAAAATGTGTATTATACATTGCTATGGAACGAGAGAAAATGTCAAGGGAATTTGGGCCAAAGGTTGGTGAGGGAGTACCTTTTTAACCGCTTCCTTTGAGTGAGTCACAAGCTATCAGTCAAACGCTTTAGCAGGGCCAAATTTTCTTTATCTCCGCTGAGATCGTTGCCCTTTGGGGTTTCCAGGGTCTTAGGGATTGATGCAAGGCGTTGGTCGTTCATAAGCAGGCGGAAGGCCTCTTGGCCTATTTTTCCTTTGCCGATGTGCTCATGGCGATCAACCTTGGCGGCAAAGTCTTTTTTTGAATCATTGAGATGAAAAAAATTGAGATTTGATAAGCCAATATGCCGGTCAAAGTCCTCGATGGTGGCGGCATATGTTTTTGCTGTGCGTATATCGTAACCGGCGGCGAAAACATGACAGGTATCCAGGCAAACTCCAAGGCGCTCTGGGTATTTGCTGGCGGCAATGATGGACCCTAATTCTTCAAAACGAGATCCAATTCCGGTTCCCTGACCGGCAGTGGTTTCCAGCAGTATCAGCGGATCTGTTGCCGCGTCAGCCAGCTGAAAAGATTTGTCGATATTTTCAGCCAACCGGGCAATGCCCTGTTCTGCTCCATCCCCGCCATGGGAACCAGGATGCATGACAATGTGGGGAATCTGTAATTTTTCGCAGCGCATGAGCTCTGCAGTCAAGGCCTGGATGGATTTCTCCCTGGTTTCCTGTTTCGGTGAAGCAAGGTTAATCAGGTAGGATGTGTGAATGGCAACGGGGAAATTTCCCCATTCTTGCCAGGCATCGGCAAACAACCCCGCTTCATCGTCACTGATTGGACTGGCCTTCCATTGTCGTTGATTGCGGGAGAATATTTGCAGGGCCGTGCCGTTAACTTCCTGAATTCGTTCGATCGCCAGATGGAGGCCTCCGGCAATGGACATATGGGCACCAAGGTACATTTTGCGTCCAAGAGGTTAATTTAAAAGTTTTTTTAGCGCTGCTGTCTGATGCCTTTGCGCGCATTTTTACATTGACAGCAGGACAGTGAAAATTATAG
>PJEL010005521.1_pt1 | contig 10204 bp, 7 predicted proteins | sample 1853271 | NCBI WGS metagenome assembly PJEL01 (sample SAMN08108733, study PRJNA415343) | Invertebrate metagenome, whole genome shotgun sequencing project. | host: Globobulimina | place: Sweden: Gullmar Fjord | collected 2015-08 | reverse complement strand
ACAATTTCGCAATTGTATATTTTGAATACATATAATGCAAATTACAAAGTATACAAATATTAAATTTATTCGATTTTTAAATTTTACCTAAAAACTAGGGGTATCTGAACAGTTACAAAAATATTAATGAGGTTCAAATTGCTTTGTGATAAAGTTCTTGTTTGGAACGTGAAAGTATATACTGATAACCTTTGAAAATGAAGTTAAAATAATGCGTAACTGTCTTATTATCAATGTTATGTTTATTCAAAATGATACCCTTTGCGTATAGCATTAGACTGAAAACAGAAATTGGTCAAGGAGCATTGCAAAATTGGTGTGTGACAGAAGGCCACTGCCTCTCACGGCACATAAAGGTAGATGCAAACTTACAAAATGAACTTTATAAAATCCATTTTGTAAGTTTGAATGAGCAATTCTTGTATTTTGTATTTCTTTCACATTTACCGAAACTTTAAGAGTAATCTTGCACTAAAATAAAGAGTTTTTTTCTTTTACAAAACTTAAATTCCCCATACCCTTCTAAACAGATACTTTTTTATAGAATAATATCATAGCTTCTTTTTTAGATTTTAATTTATTTATATGATTATTTATATCATTAATTGGTGTAATTGTTGAATCACTTGCTGTATACCATTGATTCCCATAACTACCTTCAACGTGAACATCTGACGTAAAGTGGCCTTTAGATAAAGTTTCTCCTATGTGATTAACTGTAGCATACAACTCATATTCAACCCCTCTATGCTTCATTTTCTTCTTGTATTCTACTGGGCTATTAAATTTTTTAGTATCGACAAATCGATCAATCACAAGTATTAGAACCTTCGGAGATTTTTTAATTTCAATTTCTTTCTTAAATACTTCTATATTATTTATACTGCCAGGTTTAACTAAGACTGCGCCTCTATCCAATATTTTTGGTTTATAATATGCTTTCAGGCCTTCCTCAGCACTCTTTAAAATAACATTTTTTTGTACATTGTCGGTTTTAAATAGATTATTTTTATATTTTTCACTTAGATTATTTTCATATGTATTAATTTTATGTTTTTTATCAAAAGTAACAAAAATCTTTTTCTTTGTGATAATTTTTTTTAATGAATCTTCATATCTTATATATTTCTGTTTAGCATTATCATTAGCACTTAGATATTCTTTATTATTACAATATTTTACATATTTTGCAGTACCACCACTTACGTATCCAATACGAACATCATTATGGCTTTCTAAATTATATTTTATTTTATATTTGTGAAATATTACACGTTGTAATACTTCAATTTTGCTATAATCCATAAGGTTAGAAAATTTTTCGATTTCAAACGTTTTTGTATTTGGAGTATTAACATTAATATTAATATTAATATTATGATCAATTAAATAAAGGTTCAACATCATTAACTCAGAGTCATATCTCTTTTCTGCATATGGGGTAGGATCACCTTCTAGGCCAATATATTTGTTTTCACTCACATAATGCATGTATTGGCGTAAAGGAGATATATTTCTTGGGTTACAAGATTCCATATTACTCTGAAACTTTTCAGTTTTTTCATAGTCGTCGTAATCAGCATCTGTAGATCGTATAAAAAATTCATTATCTTTACTTTCTACACCACTCCTTCTAAAGAAGCCTTCATCCAATAGTTCAGTTATCACAGCTAAAGCACTAAGTGCATCTCCTTGGGCACCTTTTTCAAATCTCGTAGCACTTTTCATCAGTTCATCAACAATTCCTGATGGGCATTCAGATTTATCTACAGCATTATCCAAAGTAGACGCTTGTGCTATTTTATAAAAATAATACAACATATCATGTTTTTCAGATGCATAGCTTTTATCCATGTTTCTTAATTTAGCAATTAATCCTGGGGTTGCTATTATGCATTGAACAACAGAATTTATAAAGCAAGTATTGTACAGATTTTGTAATCCAGTAATACCGCTATTATTTTTTATAATATACTTTCCATAAAGTTCATGAAAGTTGGCATTCTTTTTTTCTAATAGATTTTCTAAATTTTCATTTTTCTCATCGACATTTTTGATTTGAATTTTATTATTTCCAAAAACAATATTACTATCTTTTTTTTTGATTTTATTTTTTGATTTTACTATTTTGTTTGAATTATTATTACAATTTCCATCAATATACTTAGGATTTTTTTTACCTACATCAAGATCTATATAATCATCATTTTCAATAAAATCTGAAATTTGTAATGTAGGTAAATTATTATTATCACTATAAATTCCATCGTAAATATTACCTGTTCCCGTTGTAGGACTATGTTCTTCTTCTTTGTATATGACTACTTCAGGTTCATCTACCAAGTCGTAATTATTTACCAAGTCGTAATTATTTACATCTTTTTTCTCACCAACATCTTTCTCATCGACATCTTTCTCATCGACATCTTTCTCATCGACATCTTTCTCATCGACATCTTTCTCATCGACATCTTTCTCATCGACATCTTTCTCATCGACATCTTTGATTTGAATTTCATTATTTCTCAAAAGAATATTGTAATCTCCTTCTTCAATTTCATTTTTTAATTTTACTGTTTTGTTTGAATAATTATTACAATTTCCATCAATATACTTAGGGTTTTTTTTACCTACATCAAGAGACTTGTCCTTACTAAAATCCATATAATCATCTTTAATAAGATCTAAAATTTGTGGTGTAGAAAAATCTTTAACACTATAAAGCATATCGTAAATATCACCTATTTCCGTTGTAACACTATCTTCGTCTACTTTGTACATGCCTCCAGGTTCATCTACCAAGCAGTAACTACTTGCATCTTCGAAAGTAGCTGAAATATTATCATTAACACCTTTTTCATTTTCCATACCACAAGCCCCCAACATTATAGTTATAGTTATAGTTATAGTTAGAGCCATTGCTAATTTATTTTTATTAATCATCATGACTAATTGTTTTTTTGTTAAAAAAATATCACCAAGCCATACCATGACCTGCACTCAAAGATAAGAAAATATTTTCATTAATACAAGATAAATATGTGAAATTATTATTTATTGCTTTATGAAATTGTACTAAATTTGTTTTAATAATATTTGTGAATCACAAGTTTGATAACCGCTTATTTATAAAATTTTTTATCCTTAACGGGCTTCTTGCCATTTAAAGTGAAGTTAGTTCCTTTAAAAGCATCTCCGATTGGTTCTGCATCTCCGCCTAAAATGTTAGACAAAAATTGTTCCATCATAGCTATAAAAGAGAGACGGTTGTTAGGATTTCTAAATCCATGACCTTCATTATGATAAAGAGCATAAATAACAGGAATGCGCTGTTTTTTCATTGCAGTAACAATTTGTTCCGATTCAGCTACTTTCACTCTAGGATCATGCTCTCCTTGAGCTATAAGTAACGGTTTTTTTATTTTACCAACATGAGTAATAGGAGATCTTTCTTTTAAAAATTCTAAATCTGCAGGAGTATTAAATGCACCAATTCTCTTTTCAAAATCTTTTAAAAGCGGCTTCCAATAACTAGGAATGCTTTTTAACAGAGTATGTAAGCTTGATGGTCCTACGATATCTACTCCACAAGCAAAAATATCTGGAGTAAAAGTTAAGCCTATCAATGTCGCATATCCACCATAGCTCCCTCCTATTATAGCGATCTTTTTGGGATCGGCTATCTTTTCTTTTATAGCCCAGTTTACTGCATCAATAAGGTCGTCATGCATTTTACTACCCCATTCTCTATTGCCAGCATTTATGAAATCTTTGCCAAACCCAGTAGACCCCCTAAAGTTAACGCTCAAAACAGCATACCCCCTACTTGTGAAAAATTGATGATATGGATGAAATCCAAAACTATTTCTAGCCCATGGTCCTCCATGTACAAATAAAACCATAGGTATAGGCTTTTTCTTTACATAAGAACCTGGAAGGAGGCTGTCGCCTCTTTTATTACGAGACACATCTTCTTCAATCTTAGACCTATTTTCACCGACAAAATTAGGTGTTTCTAACATTCCTGGAAGTGATAAATAAGAAACAAGCTTTAACCCATCCCTAGATTCTATAACCACCGGCTTCATCTTATTCCATTTATATTTTGATTGTTTTTTATTGGTATAAAATAAAAACTGTGCTTTTTTGCTCTTTCTATCATATAAATAATATTTTGCAGGTCCATCATCACTTGTAAAAGTTACTAACCATTTATTATCATTGTATGGTCTTTTAATTGCAAAATCGCTTTCATTTATTTGTTTAAGATACTCTATATCCTCTTTAACAGAATCGTTCAAAACATGAAATTCGGGTTTTAAGTATTCAAATTTTACAAAGTCTATTTCTTTTGTCTTTGGATTTAATTCAAAAGTATTTATATCACATAAGTCGTTCTGATATATTTTTGTAATTTTTTTTGTTTTAAGGTCTAATGTCTTTAAGGAAATAGTATTTGAATCTCTACTATCTCCTATATATATTGAATTATTGTTGTTGAAAAAACCTATAATTGTAGTAGTATAAGCATCCTCAAAGGGTATTTGCATAAAAAGATTCCATGGTTTTTTGTCACTAGATTTATAAGAATAAACATCTTGTCCGCCTTCTTGGTTGGGTTTAAAAGCGAATCTTAAATTTAAGTTATCATCAAAAACAAAATGCACAAACTCATTATTTTCGAAGATAAGTTTCTTTTCTAAAGATTTTAAGTCTAGCTCAAACACATCGAAGAATTCTTTTTTTCTCTCATTGGTACCAATTATTATTTTGGAAGGATGTTTATGACTTCTTTTTAATATTATCGTCTTAACACTTGTATTAAAAAACAGGGACTTTGTTTCTTTTGTTGTTAGATTATAGATGTATAATGTATCATTTTCATCTCCTTTGTTATCTTTTAGATAGATAATATGATTATGATCGTGTGCCCAAAAATATTTAGTGATATTTCTATTATTTTCGTTAGAGATACATTTTGCTTCCCCGATATTGTCTATAGGAGCAAGCCATACGTTTAATATGCCATTTTTGTTTGCTAGGTAGCTAATATATGCTTCATTTTCACTTATCTGGACATTAATTTTTTCTGAATTTCCAAAGATTATTTCTCTAGGTATAATTGGTTGTTTGGCATAAACATTATTTGAATTCATAATAATTAAAAATATTAGAGCAAGTGAAATACAACTTTCCAACAAAGATCCATGTGTCCATAATAATTTTTTCATAATAATATTGTTAATGTTAACTAATAAATTTCAATACTTAAAATGATTTCATTGTTTTTATCATGAACCCACTTTTATAGGACGGATCATTTTTACTCTAGGATAGATTGTGCTAAGAAAAATACAATTATCAGGTATTTTATTAAATATTAGATTTTTACAATTTTATTTTGCTGAAGTATTGGAAATTATCACCTCAAGCTCGAAGTACATCTCATTAGAATAATTATATTTAACTCTCTTTTGTTGAGTTTTTTGAATTTGCATAATATACTCATTACCATTAAAAATGAAGTTAAAATGATATGTAACTGCCTGATTATCAATGTTATGTTTATTCAAAATGATACCCTTTGGGTATAGTATCCATGTAATCATTTTTTAAAAAAATCGAATATTTACTTTATAATATACTCATTACCATTGAAAGTGAAGTTAAAATGATACGTAACTGCCTGATTATCAATGTTATGTTTATTCAAAATGATACCCTTTGGGTATATGTCCTGACTTTTTCTTTATGTAAATTCAAATTTTGACAACTTATATATTTCGGAAGTACTGTTATTTATTAAAAATATTATTTTTTCCTGACATAATCTATACTATACTGATCACCTTTGAAAATGAAGTTAAAATGATACGTAACTGCCTGATTATCATGAATTTTGAAATTAGTACTATGATTTTTTAGATTTAAAATCCCTCTAAAAAACTCGGGAAGCTGGGGCATAGTTATTAAATTCCTACAACACCATATTCCTCGAAACTTGTTTAACTTCAATAGCTACAGGCATTACCAAAAGTAAAATATCTTCATTTTTTAATTGATTGGAAGGAAAAAGCAACACTGCTCTATGAGGTTCTCCCATGTATAATACAACTTCATCTGTATCTATCTTGCTTATGGTCTCTATTAGAAATTTAGAATTAAAACCAATTTCAAAGTTTTCACCTTCGTAGCAACAAGGAATTGATTCAGAAGCCTCATTACAAAAACTATTGTCTTTTGTAAGTATTTTAAGTTTGTTTTCTGATAGAGCAAATTTTATAAGATTATCTGTTTTGTTTGCATAAATAGATACTCTCTTTAAAGAACTAAGTATGTCGCTTCTGTCTACAGTGAGTTTATAGGGATTTTCACTTGGAAGAACATTTTTATAATTTGGATATGCTTCTTCTATCAACCGTGTGGTTACTTCTATATTACCAGCTTTTATGTATGCATGAGAGTTGTTTAAAGAAAGCTCCACTATATCATCTTCTACAATAGAAAAACCATTTACTATACTGAGAGGTTTTTTAGGAATAATACAAGACATAGGCCTTATTTTACTTAAATTAGAATCTTCAAGTTCATTTTCGTTTAATTCATTGGAAGTTGAGGTTGATATATAAGAAGAGGCAGAGTTTTTTATATTTAGATTTTTCAAAACATATTTTGCAAGCTTGTTTCCATTAGAAGCTACAAAAACGGCTTGTGATTTGTTTGTATTTGGTAAAATACTCGAAGGAACAAGATCTTCATCTTCCTGATATATAGGTATATCATTGTTTAGTTCATTTTTTTCTAACTCAGGTCCGATTTCTACAAATACACCAGTAAGAAAAGGTTTCGTTTCGTCGGTACTAACAGCAAATAAAAGCTTATCTATGACTCTTTTTAAAAACGATGCAGAAATCTCCATTGTTATATCAGCAATATATTGAGGACATTCTGGATAATCTTCGGCGCTTTCGCATGCAATACGATATTTACCATTGTTAGATTTTATTTCCACACTGTAAGACTCTGTATTTATATTGAGCTCTATTTGTTGATTTGGTAAATTTTTTAGAGTATCTAAAATAATGCGAGCAGGAATAGCAATCTTTAATTTGTTATTTTTACTAACATCTGCATTTAAACTAGTAACCAAATACGTCTGCAAATCCGATGCTGTAATTTTTATAGTATTGTCGTTTATTTCAAACAAAAAAGTATCTAATATCGGCATAACAGGGTTTGAGGCAACCACCCCTCCTATTGATGATAAATGCTTTAATAAATTTGCCGAAGAAACTATTATTTTTATTTTATTATCCATGTCGTTTTCATTTTCTTAAATATACTTATATACCCAAAGCTGTCATCCTAAATAAAGTAAAGGATCTCTTCTCCAAACATAGGTTTTAGTCAAAAAGAAATATTTCACGTCTTATACTTATCGAGCATTATAGCTTTATATCACTTAGTTTTACAAAACTCGCACACGAGTTATTTATAAAATACTTCTCGTGTAGTGTTGCTACGATGAGAATCCGTAAATTTTGCTTTTTTTCGCAATATGAGGAGCTATCACCAAAGCTACTATCATAGACAATTTTATGAGTATATTCATAAAAGGCCCAGAAGTATCTTTAAAATGATCACCGACATTTTCACTACTTTTGCTCCTAATCACAGCCCCAATATACCCATTTTTTTAATGGTAAAAAATGCTCTAAAATTGGCAACAGGGTGCTTCATAATAAAAGAGACAAGGTCTCCTTTAACCCAATGGATGAAATTTTTCTATAGCACTTTTTAGATCTTCAATATACCCAAAGGGTATCATTTTGAATAAACATAGCATTGATGATCAAGCAGTTACGCATTATTTTAACTTCATTTTTAAAGGTTATCAGTATATAAGGACTTTTAAAGCCTCCTAGATATTGAGATTTTCTTATCCCATATTGTTTGTACCAGATAGTATACCTACTTTGCCTTAGTTGATTTATGCTTTTTAGATTAATATTTTGTTGTTTTAGCTGATTCTTTAGCCTTTTGGTTATACACCGAAGTTGATTTATTAATGCCCTTTCTTTATCTGTAAAAATATGATTTTTGGTTGATTTATGTATATTTTCGATATAATAATTAAATCGCAAGATCTGATGAGTCTCTAATTTTATTATTCTGCTTTGCCCTCTTATTGTCTTAGGATTAGCCATTAATTCTCCTTGGGTAAAAGAGTCGGGTAAAAAAACTATCTTTATAGGTTATAACGCTATAAAATGGAAAATTTCTGCCTTATAATAAAGGAGGCGAAGCCTCTTTCAGGGGCAAAATGGAAGCAGATCGTGAGAGAGGAGGCGACCGGTTTGGTGAAGCAAAAATAGGCCGAGGGTGACGTTTGCGGAACTCTGAGGCCGGTATATGCAACTGGTGGCTAAATTACATTTCATTTGAAGAAAAAATATTTCGCTCTGACCGGGTCAGTTGCATATGATTTTTGCGTAACCAAGGGAGTCCGACGATTCGAACACCTTATTGACATGCTTCTTGTTTGAAAATCGGTGTTTTTAGGATTGGAGTGAAGGGTTTAATTATTTCTGAATTTACTTTGGTTTATATGCTGTTATATATAATACATCCTCTTTATAATATTTATCTTTAGAAAACTTTATATTTTCAAAACCTGCATGCTCAAAAATATCTTTAAATAAATCTTTGAGATTACTATCGTCCAAATTCTTAAATGGTGAATATAGTTTATCTTTATATTTGAAAACAACATTGCCATGCCTATAACAGGAACTACTAGATGACATAAAAATTATCTTTCCACCCGGTGCTAATATATCATAATATGCTTGAAGAATAGTATTTTCAGATTCTTTTCCTTGTCTTTCAATAATATCCTCTAAATCTAAAACTTCTTTTTTTTCATTATTAAGATTTTTAATAAAAGTTGTTTCGTTATTTTGTTTATATTGAATATCTCCTAGATTAATTTTTTCAGCACTTAAACTAGGATAAAAATTTATATCAATTGTTTCATACCATATTTTTTTTGGTGTTCTATATCTCAGATTATTTTCATAAAATTTAAGTTTTGCATCGTTATCATAGTCCAAAACATAAAACTTTTCCTTTTTGGCAAGAAGATTAATTATATAATTGTCAAAATTTAGAGGAAAAATATCAATTCTTTCAAATATTATTTCTTGAGCTTTTTTACCGTTCAGTGTTTTTTTAATCTTATTTATGATCTCAGGATCCCAAGCATTACCCTTTATATCTGCAAAATCATTTAAATCAATTGTTAAATCATTTTCTTTTAAAGAATACACTCCTTCTTTACCTATAAATACTTGTTTTGCTTTATGGATATTATTTTTCGAACAATATGTTTCAAATTCTCGTCTTTCACTTTCATTTAAACGTTCTTTTGGAAAGAAAAAAATATTTTCTTTGATATCATATTTAATATTTAATCCACTCAAATTTATCATTTTAAGATTATTTTTTTTGAATAAAGGGATTTCTACTTTTCCCGAATAAAATTCTCGGATAATTTCTTATTTCTTCAGGTAAATCATCATCTATCCATTTTAATTCTTCTAGTTCTATAATTTTAAATTTTCTTTTTAATTCTTGCTCAACTTTATTTAGTTGTGTTTTGTTTATTTTTAAAATTTTTAACCATTTATCTTTCTCTGTAGGTCTTTCTTTATGGCATTTTACCATTAATAAGATTATAAAAAATACGCTTACAATGTCATACTTCATATATACTTATTATTTTTAGTTTGAATTAAAATACTATACTGATAACCTTTGAAAATGAAGTTAAAATAATGCTTAACTGACTGATTATCAATGTTATGAGACCGTTGCAAAGTGAATAATTTTCCTAATTTTCTTTTTTTTTGACGTTTTTTAAAATACATCAAAAAATATAAATTGTATTATATTTATTTAATATTGCACCCAAGTCATAATTATCTCAATTTTGGGTATAGTAATCCTGTCTAGCTATTTTGTAGCTTTGAAATAAACACACCTGGAGGAATCTTTATGTTATAACATATGGCTTCTAAGACATTTTGTCCATGCGTTTTTACTTCTCCAATATAACGACATAGACCTGATTTAAACCATTTTTTTATTCCTCCAAATATACGCTCTACTTTGTATCTAGTTTTACTCAATATTTTATTCCTCT